>Ga0007854_10000113_pt1 | contig 61406 bp, 60 predicted proteins | sample CryBogCBH12Aug08_FD_60382 | JGI IMG/M metagenome (GOLD analysis project Ga0007854, IMG submission 60382) | Freshwater microbial communities from Crystal Bog, Wisconsin, USA - CBH12Aug08 | ecosystem: Environmental > Aquatic > Freshwater > Lake | place: Crystal Bog, Wisconsin, USA | collected... | reverse complement strand
CCTGCCTTCTCCGGGCCGGGATCAATGTCATAGCAACAGTCAATATCCAGCATTTCGAGTCGCTCTACAATATCGTTGAGGAAGCGACAGGGGTACGGGTCAAGGAACGCGTTCCCGACGAGATCATTGCCCAAGCGGATCAAATAGTGAATATCGACCTTCCTGCTGAGGATTTGCAGGAGCGGCTCAACGCGGGGAAGATCTATCCTAGAGAACGCATCGAAGCCGCCCTCGCCAACTTCTTCACCCGTAAGAATCTCACGCGGCTTCGTGAAATGACACTAAGCGAGACGGCCAATTTCCTGGACCGCCAGCAGCGCAACAATTCCGAGCAGGATAAAAAGATTAGCGTCTTGGGACAGGTAATGGTCGCAATCAGCAGTATGGGGCCGAACCCTGGCCGTCTTCTGCGGAAGACGGCACGCCTCTCCTCAATGCTAAACGCCCAATGGTACGCAGTCAACGTACGTACACCTAAGGAATCAGCGATTCATATTGATGCGACAGCTCAACGCCATATCTCAGAGACTCTTGAAACCGCGCAAAAAATGGGCGGTCTGGTGATTGTGTTAAAACAGGAGGATGTAGCACAGGCTCTTATTGCCTTTGCACGCGAATACGGAATTACGCACATAGTGCTTGGCCGGCCCCACAGGAAACCATTCTGGCATCTGTGGAAGCCAATTCTTCATGAACAGCTGCTCCAGGAGTTGACAGATGTGGATTTGATCCTGGTCTAACCGCCGAAATGCATGCCCGGAGAAAGCATCTCCAACCCTCTTGTTGACTGGAGATTTGCCATAGTGACAAATCCCTCTGTCGTGTACATTGATTCAATCATTGCATTGATATGGCCGTTGGAGGTGCCCGCCGTGGTAGCTGGTGCAGGGCACGGTTCATGACGCCTAGATCATTTCATGGCAAAAAATCTGAGGCAGGAACTCGCCATTGGTCACCCAGGATGGTAATTTGCCAACCACTATTTTCCTATGAATCCTTCAACCCGTTTTTTCCTCCTTGCAGCAGCGCTGTTGATTTCCCCCCTCACGACCTCCTGCGTTCAGCACTCCAGCAACTGCAAGACTTCGGCGGCGCAGGCTGGCGGAGCGGATGATCCGCACCGCGCCTCACCCGAGGCGGCGATGGAAGCGTTGAAGGAAGGGAACCGGCGTTTCGCTGGAGGAAAGGCCGGGCATCATGCTGACAATCTGCAGCGGGTTGCGATCACCGCCAAAGGGCAGCATCCCGTCGCCTCGGTGATCGGTTGTGCTGACAGTCGGACCTCGCCAGAAATGATTTTTGACCTTGGTCTCGGAGAGCTCTTTGTCTGCCGCGTGGCCGGGGTGGCCTCGGAGACCAACGATGTCGCAAGCCTCGAATATGGAGCCGAGCATCTCGGAATCCCCCTGATCGTGGTAATGGGACATACCAACTGCGGAGCGATGAAGGCTGCCATAGCCGACAAGCCGCTACCCGGTTCCCTGCCTCACCTGATCGGCACGATTCGTCCTGCAGTGGGACGTGCGCGAGCGATGCATCCGAATGCCGATGCCGCCACCCTTCTCTCTGCCGCCACTCGTGAGCAGGTACTCGGAGAGGTGCGACAACTGGAGGACAGTCCAGTGCTTCACGAGCTGATTCATGAAGGAAAGCTGAAAATTGTCGGAGCTATCTACAGCGTCGAGAACGGCAGGGTGACCTGGCTCTGAGTATTGATCTCAGGGCTTCTGACCTCTTTCGGGCTTGGATTTTTCTACTTTGTTGGAGCTATTCCGGCAGGGGTAGCCGCTCATGCACCCCTCTGGGGAGCAGTGTTGGCTTCTTGGTTGGGATACTCGCTGGGCGGAACGCTCGTGTTAGCTGCAGGAGCTCCACTCCGTGCGTGGATAACGATAAAACTGAAGATAGATCCGCGACCGGATCCAGCAAAGTTGTTCTGGAGGATATGGCATCGCTTCGGACTCTGGGGGCTGGCTCTGATCGCTCCCGTGACCGTCGGGCCCCAGGCTACAGCGGCCATCGCCATTGCCCTTGGTGAGTCACCCCGGCGCATCCAACTGGCGATCTCAGTCGGCATCCTGCCGTGGGTGCTGATTTTCGGTACACTTACAGCGATCGGCGCCCGTGCCTTGAAGTAAGACGCAGGGGAAGCAAAAGTTGGTGGGCCGGCGTTGTAGCGACCTGACGGGGGAATAGCAGCCTTAGAAGCGTTTTCATGAACCAATTCTGGCAGATGGAAAAGACACAGAGTGTCCTAGGCTAATAAAAACTCTGATGAGTTGATTTTTGCTATTGGTGAAAACGGTGTTAAGTTGGGTTGGTTCGACAAAACCGATATGAAACCGACACGCTTCGTTACCACCAGTGGAATGGCCGTCCTTCTGACCCTCTTTTTCACCTCGGTTGTGCAGGCAGGGCCTTATTATCGGGGAGGGTGGGGAGGAGGATGGGGTGGCTACCATGGAGGTTACTGCGGAGGCTATTACGGAGGATGGGGGGTTCCCCTTGCTGTTGGGGCCGGGGTCGGACTCCTCGGTGCTGCCGCAGCTTATAACTATGCCGCTTGGAACCCTCCCGTCTATGGAGCTCCAGCCTATACAGCGCCGGTCTATTACCAGACTGTTCAGCAGGTTGCAGAGGTTCAGCAGACTGCGCCTCCGGCTGTTGCGCCAAGCGGAACGCTGGCGAAAGTTCAGGCAAAGCTTGCCGGTCTCGGTTACTACAAGGGTCCGGTAGATGGCAATTTCGGTCCTCTGACAACGCAGGCAGTAGAACAATTTCAAGGTGATAACAGCCTTCCAGTCAGCGGCCGATTAGATCTTAAAACCCTCTCTAGTCTCGGCATCGCCCCGTAGTTTATCCCGCTCGCTCCGGCCTCTCCCTCGTGCAAGGATGCCGGCATGAAGGGACGACGATTTTCCACGGTCCGATGAGCAGGGAGCTTTTCGGCCCCGGCATCGCACCTCTCCGCCAACCGGAATTCCGTGATCTCTGGATTGCAAACTTCATTTCGAATCTGGGGACATTGATGCATTCGGTTGCAGCAGCGTGGCTGATGACCACGCTGACCACATCGCCGTTGCTGATAGGTCTTGTTCAGACTGCAGCCAGCCTCCCGGCGTTTTTTCTTGGTGTTGCGGGCGGGGCTCTGACCGACCTTGTAAACAGACGGAGACTCTTAGTTGTCGCCCAGCTCTGGATGATGGCCACGGCGGGGCTTATGGCCATCATGGCGTGGAACGGCCATCTGCGTCCTTGGGAGCTTCTTTCGCTTCTTTTTCTGCTGGGTATGGGGTCGGCGATCCATTTGCCAGGCTGGCAGACGCTGCTTCAGGATTTGGTGACGAGGGACAAGGTTGCAGCCGCCGTATCGCTCAACAGTATCAGCTTTAATCTTGCTCGCTCCATCGGTCCCGCCGTGGGCGGCCTTTTGGTAGGGCTGATTGGTGCGGCTTGGGTTTTTGCGCTCAACGCCCTTTCTTTTGCTGCCGTTCTCGCAGGACTCTGGCGTGTGCCGTCTCATCTGGTGCCGCAGTCCAAAGGAAAAGTTACGCCCAAAGTGATCATTCGATCACTGGGGGAGGGATGGAACTTTCTTCGCGGGTCCCCTTTGCTTGCAGGCATCCTACTGCGTTCCGGTTACTTCATGATCACGGGATCGGGAGTCTGGGCGCTCCTGCCGGTGGTAGCACGCGATCATCTGAGGGGAGGAGCATCTGTATACGGGTTCCTTCTAAGTGCCTTCGGTGTGGGATCGGTGATCGGTGCTCTCTTCATTCCCGGGCTGCGACGACGCTTTCCCATTGATAGGATGGTGGGCATTGCACTGGTAATCTTTGCGATGTGTGAAGTGGTAATTGGCCGGGGTCGAAGCACCGGGATCGTCGCCTCGGCCATGTTGGTTGCAGGACTCTCTTGGATCCTTGTGGCCGTGAACCACAACGTCTCCGTGCAGATGTGTTCCCCTCCATGGATCCGTGGCCGGACGATCTCGTTCTATCTTCTGACCTTTCAGGGATCCCTTGCAATCGGCAGCTGGATGGCAGGATGGGTAGCCGAACGTGCAGGGGTAGGTGCGAGCATCACGCTCAGTGGGGTTTTATGCGGCTGTGGGGTTTTGCTGGTCCGGTGGTTTCCACTGACCCGCGCGGAGCAACCAAGTCCAGACGCAACTAAGACTTTTTAACTGCGTTCTTGTCGTCTAGGACGATCACCGAGGGCTTGTGACGGGGCGCCTCATGCATATCGACCCATGCAAACGACATGATGGTGAGCCTGTCGCCAACTTTCCCAAGATGTGCGGTCGCTCCATTCAACTCAATCGCCCCTGATCCGCGAGACCCGTAGATCACATAGGTTTCGAAACGTTCCCCATTCCCCATGTTGCCGATCAGAATTTTTTCATAAGGCAGAAGTCCCACGCGCTCGGCAAGATCTGCAGCAATGGTGAGGCTTCCCTCGTAGTCAACCGAGGCGCCGGTTACCACAGCACGGTGAATCTTGGATTTGAGCAGGCAGATGGTCATGTAACGTCCCATCTTCCTAAGCCGAGAAGAGGCGTCCCGCCAGTATTTTCAGACCGCAAGGGGCTCTGGTTTCAGACCGGCTGGAATGTGAGGGCCCCCCTCTTCACCAAATCCTTCAGGCGCTGCTGAGATAGCCAGCGTACGTTGAAGTTCTCCCTCCGCAGTGAACTGGAGCAGCATAAGGCGACCGTTCATCTCTTCCACCAGAGCGGTGCGGCTCTCAACCCAGTCTCCTGTATTATAGTAATCGAGCCCCTTGATTCTGCGGATGGCCGCCGTATGAATGTGCCCGCAAATGATCCCGTGGGTATTGTCATCGGAGGCAAAACGAACCATGGAGTCCTCGAAGCCACCGATGAAATTCACAACATTCTTTACCTTGCTTTTCACATAGGCGCTCAAAGACCAGTGGCCTCGCCCGAAAAGTCTACGGAAGAAATTCACTGTTCCATTCAAGCGCAGTAACACGCCGTAGCCAATATCGCCCACATGTGCGAGCCATCCCATGTTCTGTACCACGGTGTCGAGTTCGTGGCCATGAGCTATGAGAAGCCTGCGACCGTCCACCGTCGTGTGGATAGCGCGCGGCTGGATATGCACATTTGCATAGTCACCGGTAAAATCTGCGATCCTCTCATCGTGGTTGCCGGGGATGTAGATGATTTTTGATCCCTTGCGCCCCTTTCGGAGGATTTTTTGGATTACGTCGCTGTGTTCTTGTGTCCAAAAGACGCCGCGCTTCATCGCCCAGATATCGATCAAATCCCCGACGATGTAGAAAGTGTCGCAATCAAAGGTTCGCAGGAACCCTAGGAGAGCAGTCGCCTGGCTCCCACGAGTTCCGAGATGCACATCAGAAATCCAGACGCTCCTATAGTGGTTAGCGGAAGCGACATGCACAATATATTGGGTATCAGAGACAGATGTTTTTTTCCAAGAAATGTCGTGTCACAATTTCGTCACAATACCTAGGCGCTGATAACCTGTTTGGTATCCGTCCCGCTGGTTGACCGAGGCAGTCTCCATGTCATGATAGAATGATGTCGCAAGAAAAACCCAATGGAATTCTCTATTCGGAAGAGTTGCTCTGGTATTGCGTGAAGGCCAAGCCTAAGCAGGAGGGAATAGCAACGCGTCTCCTGCGTGGCGAACTGGGCCTCGAGGTTTTTTGCCCCAAGATTCGATTCAAGCGGGCTCGCTCAACTGGTGTAGCCTGGGTAAACGAGGCGATGTTCCCAGGCTACCTTTTCATCCGTTTCGTCTATCCGGAGCTTCATCGTCGTATCGCTGCTACAAGCGGTGTGGTCAGAACACTCTCTTTCGGGGGGAGGCCTTGTGTGGTAGGCGAGGAGATTATCGGGGACCTGCGGAAGCATGTAGCCGACGGGGAGACAGTCGAAATCACTTCGGAGATCAAGGAGGGAGAGGAAGTCCGTGTGATTGAGGGACCGCTGCAGGGGGTGCGGGCGCTTGTCACACGCATCCTGCCGGCCCGTGAACGCGTGGCGATCCTCCTCAACATGCTTGGGCAGGAGAGGGAGGTGGAGGTTTCTGCCGCAGCCGTAATGCCCGACCTACGCCATCCATTGGCTGGGTAGAACCTCCAAAGTCAGCCAGATCGGAGATAGGAAGGCGGTTTTTTGTTATTGCTGCTCCCAGAATTCCCAAGTGCGATCCGAGAGGAGGGGAGAAAGGATTGGACCGGGTTGAGTGCCGATTTCCCGGCCTTTGAAGTCCAGACCGGCCGAATCTGGCGTGTATCGATAGCCCTTGAAGGAAACGCTGGCAAGAAGACCCGTGTTCACATGGAACAGGTGAGAGTTGCCGCTACTGTTAGAAAGGACGATGGTCACCTTTCCGTCAGGCTTCTTGTACGCGAGAATGCGAAGGTCGGGGTCGGAGACGTCCTCCTTCACATCGAGTGCGCGACAGTCCCAAGGCATGTGTCGTATGAAGCTGCCGACAGCATGCCAGTTGTATTTGTTCCAGATCCAGCAACCCGGCTTGAGACTTGGAAATTGCGGGCTATCGGTAGGGTTGGTGTCATTGGCAGGCTTCCAGAAACCTAGGGAATACCCGCTCGCCTCCGCGTTGCCGATCGGCTTGAGCGCATGGATCCAGAACCAAGTGGGAGCTCCACCCAGCTGGAACCAGTTCATGATATGCTGGACAGTATTGAGACAACGATCCGGCGAGGCGGGGCCGGCAAGATATTCGTATTCGTTCTGGAATTTCGGCTTGTTGGTATCTTTGATTAAGAGATCAACCACTGAAGAATCCGAGCCGACATGGTGGACGACCAAGGCATCGACATATTTTGACTCCTCGGGTTTTTTTAGAACCGCGTTGATGTAGCCCAGATTCGCTGTGTCGGCGATGATCATTATCTTAGGGTCGAAAGAACGGATTGCAGGGGCTACAGAAATAAAGGTCTGCGCATAGTTGGCGCGGGTGTAAAGGCAGGAGGAGTAGCGTTGATCAACATTCGGCTCGTTCTGAAGCCCCCACAGGGAGATAGGAATCCCAATCTCCCTTAGTGTCTTGAGGTCCTTTCCACAGGCTGCTGCAAAATCGTTGAGGAAACGGTTTGTATCACCATGATAATCGGGGTCGTTCGAGAACTTGCTACCCCAGCAACGGAGTACATTCTCGGAACCGTCCCGTCCGGTGTACTTTCGATTGGCCTTCCAGTATGGGGAGGGTGACCAGTATTCAAAGGAAACACCCTCCACGCCTGATGCCCTGATCATGTCGCGAATCTCGGCAAGCTGCTCTGGCCAGCGAGGAAGAAGCTGTTTCTGGTTTGGATCATCCTCACCGCGCCAGTAGAGGCCGCCGGCCAGACGACAGTAGCGGAATCCCTTCAACATCTCGTTGTAAAAGCGCTCCCGTTCCGGGGGCGCCAGATCATGAGGAACACTGGTCGTTTCTTCGGGAAGAGCCGTGTTGCCGGAGGCGATGGAGTCACACTGAATCTCAAAGCCGAGTCCCTTAATGAGCTGTTTGGGGCGCTCCGGAAAGACGGCGTAGTTTCCCTCTGCTGCCACGGCTCTGGTTCGATGAGGCCGCTGCACAGGATACTCAGCGTAAGCCGTGACCAACTGGAGAAAGATGGCTAGGAAGAATGTGGCAGGATGATAATGGGGTTTGCCCATGGTGTCCGAAAAGTTTTCTTGCTTACTGAGGCTAAGGAGCTTCCATGCTCAAACAATGAAAATTCTGGTGATAGGTTCTGGCGGTCGCGAACATTCCCTGCTCTGGAAGCTGGCTCAGAGTCCCCGAGTTACCCGACTCCTGTGCGCCCCGGGCAATGCCGGCACTGGTGAACTAGCTACGAATCATCCTGTCGCGGCGAACGATTTTCTCGGCTTGGTTGCTCTAGCGAAGGCAGAACACGTCGACCTTACGGTCGTCGGACCCGACGACCCGCTCGCTGAGGGGATCGTGGATCTTTTCCAAAGGGAAGGCCTCCGTGTCTTCGGCCCTGTGGCGGCGGCCGCACGACTAGAATCATCCAAGTCGTTCGCCAAGGAATTCATGATCCGCCATGGAATACCAACAGCAGGATCGGTTGTTTGTTCGGATCCCGATGCGGCACTGGTGCATTGCAGTAAGGCGGACTACCCACTGGTGGTAAAGGCAGACGGACTCGCTCTGGGCAAGGGCGTTGTGATTGCCAAGAATCGAACCGAAGCCGAGAAAGCAATCCGCGAAATCATGATTGAGAAAGCATTCGGTGATGCAGGCAACACTGTAGTCATTGAGGAGTTGCTGACCGGACCCGAATGTTCCCTCCATGTACTGATCGACGGGAAAAACTATATTCTCTTTCCCGATGCGAAGGATCATAAGCGCGCACTTGATGGAGATCAGGGGCTCAACACTGGTGGTATGGGGACGATCAGTCCCTCCCGAGTCGTCGACCATGCCATGCAGGAACGCATCAAGGCGGAAATCCTGGAACCATTCGTAAAGGGACTGGCAGTCGACGGGCTTCCTTTCCAAGGAATGCTCTTCCCTGGACTGATGATGACTCTAAGCGGCCCGAAAGTCTTGGAGTTCAACTGCCGCTTTGGCGACCCAGAGACCCAAGTGCTGATGAGGCGGCTGAAGAGTGATCTTCTAGATTTGATCGAAGCCACGATCGATGGAACGCTTGTTACGGTGAAGTCAGCATGGGATGATCGAGCTGCGGTCTGCATTGTTCTTGCCTCCGGCGGGTATCCTGGCCCGATCGAAAAAGGAAAAATCATCAACGGGATCCCCGAGGCTTCCGAAGATCCCGATGTAGTAATTTTCCATGCCGGCACGGCTCTTATGGATGGTCGGGCCGTGACCAACGGAGGGCGTGTCCTTGGTGTTACTGCACTCGGCATCACGCTCGAAGAGGCTAGGAAAAAAGCCTACATGGCCGCCGCCAAGATTACCTTCGAAGGGAAGCAACTCCGCCGCGACATTGGTGCTTAACAAATCACCGGAGATAACGAAGATATATGGGACAAACTCATTGGTGCATCATGAGGCTGTCCCTAAATACGCAAAGCTCCCTGCAAGGGAGCTTTGCTTTGATCTTCATGTGCCCCTGGCTCTGGGCAACCCCCTCTTACGACTTGTAACGAAGGCGTTTCTTGTGCCGGTTAAGCTTCATGCGCTTGCGGCGCTTGTGCTTGGCGATCTTTGCTTTGCGTTTCTTTTTGATTGATCCCATCGGAGAGGTGTGCTTTCGGAGCTGGAGAGCGGGGTTAGTAGACGACTTTGTTTAGCGGATATTCAATGATACCTTCGGCACCGAGTGACTTCAGTTGCGGTATGATTTCCCGGACGATTTTCTCATCGATGACGGTTTCCACAGCCACCCAGTCGTTATGCGCCAAAGGCGAAACTGTAGGATTGCGGAGAGCGGGAAGAGCCTCAAGAAGATTCTTCAACCTTGCGCTCGGGAGGTTCATTTTCAAGCCTACCTTATCGCGTGCGGTCAGCGCCCCGACGAGGAGCAGGGCGATGCGCTCCATCTTTCCGCGCTTCCACTGGTCGGCAAAGGCGGCCTTCCCAGCAACGAAGACAGGATACGACTCAATGATGGTCTCAAGGATGCGGAGCTTATTTGCGCGCAGAGAAGAGCCGGTTTCGGTGATGTCAACGATGGCATCCACCAGATCAGGAACCTTCACCTCTGTGGCTCCCCAGGAAAACTCAAGCTCAGCCTTGACCCCTTTGCTTTCGAAGTAGCGTTGGGTGAGGCCCACAGCTTCGGTGGCGATACGCTTGCCCTCAAGGTCCTTCACCGAGCGGTAAGGTGAATCCTCCGGAACTGCGATCACCCATCTGGTCGGCTGGGCCGTTGCCTTGCTGTAGGGTAGCTCCGCCAAAACCTCGACGTCGGAGCCATTTTCCTCGACCCAGTCGCGACCGGTAATGCCGCAGTCCAGAAATCCCCCCTCGACGTAACGGCTGATTTCTTGGGCACGCAGCAGACGAAGGCGCAGCTCTGAATCGTCCACTACGGGACGATAGGAACGGCTGGTTCCTGAAATGGAAAAGCCTGCCCGCTGGAAGAGAGAAAGAGTCGCTTCCATTAGGCTGCCTGAAGGGAGGCCGAGTGTGAGAATGGGATCCGGCATAAAGCTGTGGGGGGCTGACAATAGGCTCTTGTCCCCCGGTTGGGACAAGCCAAAAAGGAACCGGAAGGCGGACAACCGCCAGAATTGCCTGCAAATGAAAGCTTTCTCGTGGTTGGCTTGTTTTATGCTGCCTATGGTTCCTGTCCGGAACCGTACCTGACAACTGCACATGAACATTCAAGCGCTTCTTACTAGTCGAAGGCTCTCCGGAAACCCCCGGATCTTCTTGTTCATCGGTTTTCTGATCACGATGATTGTGAGGTTGTTTTTCTGTGCGCAGGTTCCGATCGAGACTTCCGACCTGTATCGCCACTTGGGGTTCACAGCTCACTTCTTCGAAGATCCCAAGGCGTTTTATTGGCTCGAACCTGCTCGGTTTCCCCACGAGTTCTGGTCCCAGTTCTGGACGGAAATTGGCTATATTTATCCTCCGCTCGCACTCCTGTTTTTCGCTGTGTTCGGAAGCCTCGGCATCGGATTTTTCTGGGTTAAACTTGTTCTCACGCTGTTTGATTTCGTATCAGCGGCGCTGATTGGCCGGGCTACTTCATGGTGGGCCGGGTTGATCGTTTTCTCAGCACCGATCGGCGTATGGTACACCTCGCACGAAGGCCAGTATGAAAGCCTCGTCACCCTTCTGGTTATCATATCCGTGTTGTCCGCCCGAGGGAGGAATTGGATAATGGCCGGAGCATCGTTTATGCTCGCATTGCAGGCTAAGCAGTTCGCAATACTGATTGCCCCGTACCTTGCCTACGAAATCTTCACTGCTTCGGACCGAACCCATCCTCTGAAGGCAGCAAGGAGTGCTGCACGAATGTTGATTGGGTTCGTGGGCGCATTTCTGCCGTTCATCCCATTTTACTACTGGCGCCACGACCTCTGGCTCCTTCCTCTTCAAAATCAGGAAAACTTGCTCAATCCCGACTACTGGCCTCTTTTTTGGAGCAGTTCGGCACTAGATCACTTCAACGAGGTTTCTTCTTTTAGGATGATTTTTGGGGGGATCACAACCACGGCGCCACTTTTGGTGCTAGCCCTTTTTCTGGCGAGGGGTGATTTCCTGAGAAAACTTCCTCAGGCGATGCCATGCCTCGGATTTTGGATGCTGATCAAAAGCATGGCCTGGGTCATGAACTGGTACATCAATATTGTTCCGGGCCTTGCTTTTGCGCTCTGGAGATACCGCCGATGGATGATACTGTTGTTTGCAATCCATTGGTTGCAGTGCGGTCAGCAAATTGCCAGTCTCTGGGGGGATATTGACGGGGAGGAGGCCGTCACAATCGCCCGCTTTCATCAATGTGTCTGGCACGCTGATTATCGTGCGAAGCCATGAGATCCAGTCGTTTTAGACCGAAGGGGTTATTACTGTCCCAGTTCCCGGGCCCGATCTCTGGCCCGTCTCCTTCGGGTTTCTGCTCGGATACTCATGGCCACGAGTGTTGTTGCATAGGCAATCAGGCAGCAGGGGACGGCAAAAACAAGTCCTCCAACAACAAGAGGTAGGCCCACCCCCAAGAAGGTCTGCCATTGAAAGATTTCGGAGAATCGGAAGTCACTCTTGGTGAGGGGCGGGGCGAAATGATGCGGATGGCTCAGAACCCAGTAACCGACCTGAAACTGATAGCGAAGAATCAGCGGCCAGATGGGAAGCAGAACATCATGAAGGGAAACTCCGATCACGGCTGCAATCAAGCTGCACCGGGTAAGCATGGCTACACCCATCGCAGCCAGTGTTTTCAGACCAAAAATGGGGATAAAACCGAAGAAAATACCAATAGTGGTTCCTCCAGCAACGGAGTGAGGAGCATCCTTGGCATCAAGCAACTCGTGGAGTCTTGAGATATAATGACGGATATATCGCCTGATCATGCTTTTGGTTGATCCAAAAATGAGGGGTTCTCAGCGCCTTTTCCTCGTCCGTCCGGTTTTTCCATGAGCGGGAAAACTTTTGGGATTGAGTGCGAGTAGCGAGGGGGAGACAAAAAGCCCGTTCTTGCGGATCAACTTTCCGTCGAACCAGATTTCACCGCCGCCGTAGTCTCTGCGCTGGATGCACACCATGTCCCAGTGGATGGCGCTCTTGTTGCCGTTGCCCGCGACTTCGTAGGCTTGGCCGGGCGTGAAGTGGAAGGAACCAGCGATCTTCTCGTCAAAAAGTATGTCGCGCATCGGATGAAGGATGTGAGGGTTAAAGCCGAGGGAGAACTCGCCGATATACCGAGCCCCTGCATCGGTATCGAGAATCTCGTTTAGCACCTTCGTATGATTAGCGGTAGCCTTCACGATGCACCCTTTGGAAAACTCGAGCCTGACATGATCGAAGGCTATACCCCGATTCAGGGTCGGAGCATTGAAGGTTACATGGCCCTCGACGGAATCCTTCACTGGACAAGAAAAGACTTCGCCGTCGGGGATGTTATGCTCCCCTCCGCAAATGACCGAGCCAATCCCTTTGATGCTGAAGCGCAGATCCGTTCCCGGCCCCTTGATCTCAACATGATTGGTGCGGTCCATTAGGGACTTCAAGGCCTTCATGCCAGAGTGCAGTTTCGCATAGTCGAGAGTGCAGACGCGGAAAAAAAACTCCTCAAAGGCTTCCGTGCTCATCTGCGCCTGCTGCGCCATCGAGGGAGTCGGCCAGCGCAATACGACCCATCGGGTTTTGTTAATCCTGTAGTCGAGGGCGGGACGAAGTTTGGAGGAAAGAAGCGCCATCTGCTGCTGCGGCACATCAGCCATCTCGGAAATGTTCTCCGAGCCCCGCACGGCGATGTACGCCTGCATCTTTTTCAATCGTCCCAGGTCGATGGCCGCCATGGTTCCTGCCTGAGTAGCGGTGACCCCAAGAGCTAGTTCCCTGCTGATACGCGAAGAGTGGATCGTCACAAATGGTTCCGCTTTTGCCGCCCGCACGGCACGGATCAGTGCAATTACGAACCCCTCCGGTGTGTCCGAGACATCAATGAGGACGCAGTCTCCCTTCTTCAGTCTGGTAGAGTGACCAGTAAGTACACGCGCTAGGGAGTCAAAACGGGGGTCGGACATGGGAGGAAAACTAGGGTTTTTGAGCAACGGCTTTCAGTTTGGCAAGATACTTGGTAGGATCTTTTTTGAAGGTTTCAACACAATGCTTGCAGCAAAACCGAATCTCGGTGCCCTGATAAGTGATTACTACTGGATTGCCCATCTCGCCGAGTTTCTCACCAGAGACCAGACAGGTGCTGAGAGGATAAGCAGAGGGGTCGGACGCATGAACCGCTACGGCAAACACACCGAATACGAGAAGTGAAACAAGTGAAATCTTCATGGAAGTCGGAATCTAGTCTTTGTTGGGCTCGCTGGCTAGGGAAACGCTCGACAAGGCACGGTATGAATAATACCTCTCCTCTGCGTGAATGTCATCCGTCATGAATTGAGGCGTTGTGCTTGCATTATGATGGTTATGGCTCTTTTCCTGCTTACTGGAGGACATTTGGCGCTCCTGCAAGGGTTTGCTTGGGCGAAGATGTTGCATGACTTTTCGAGACATGGATCGCTGACCCAAGCTGTCAGCAAGACCTTTGACGGTCATCATCAATGCCCTCTTTGCAAAAAGATCGCAAAAACACGGACTGCCGAGGAAAAGACTCCACCGGTGCTGAAAGCAGACAAAAAAGCCGGATTGTTTGTCTCAGAAAGTGAGGATGGGATTCCTCATCCGATTAGTAGACCTTTTGCATACGGGCCACCCCCTTTTGTTAAGATGACGGAGCCCCTCTTTGCTCCTCCCTTCCCAGTGCCGATTGGTTGGCTTTCCTGAGCTAAAAACCTCTTTTCAAACTCTCCGCGTCGGTGACTCGGGGAGCCTGTTTTCAGCTTGGTTTCTTAGCTTTCTGTCATGGACAACCGCATGTGCCGCCGTCCTCCCCTGTAGTTGCAAAAACCTCATCCTACGTTCGACCAACCATTATGAAATATTTTCTCTCACGACTCACTAAGAGACTTCTTCCAACTTGTGTGTGGCTCCTCACATTTGCCCTGACCCTTTCTCCTCGCTTGGCGCACGCCTGTGCCTGTGGGTGCGGCGTCTTCGACACCGGCACTCTCTGGAACTTTCCCCAAGGTCCCGGTGGGATGGTCTACTCGGAGTACGCCTTCTCCTGCCAGAGCCATAACTGGAATAACTTGGGTCCCTCGGCCAACTACAAGAACGGCGACCAGTTAATCCAGACCTCTTGGATGATAGCTGGCCTCCAGTATTTCTTTAATAAGAACTGGGGCGTAGAACTCCAAGTCCCTACTGCCACCCGCCTCTTTGCTCACACCTCCGACGACGGTTCTTCCTGTCTGAATAACAATTGGTACACGCTCGGTGACATCCGGCTGACCGGATATTACACCGGTCTATTCAACGACATGAACACGGGTCTACAGTTCGGGTTCAAGCTCCCCACGGGCACATGGAACGTTTCCGGTGTTGACCGTGACACTCAGATCGGGACCGGGAGCACCGACCTGCTGCTCGGATACTACACCCATCAACACTTCGTGCAGGGAAGCCACTTTAACTGGTTTGCCCAGTCGCTCTTCGAGCTGCCAATGGTCACCCAAGCAGGCTACCGGCCTGGCGTGGAACTAGACTCAGCTCTCGGTGTCTACCTGGATGGTATCCATATCCGAAAGGTGCAGATTCAGCCGATCGCTCAGATGCTGGTCTCCAATCGTGCCTCCGACTCAGGCCCGAATGCCAATCCTGGAAATTCCGGCTACCAGCGCATCCTCCTCTCGCCCGGTTTACAGATCGACTTCCACCCGATCCGGATCTACGCGGATGCCGAACTGCCAGTCATGAATGATGTCGTTGGCCAGCAGTTGATTTCTCAAGTGTTGGTGAAGCTGAACGTCTCGTACATGTTCTAATTGGAACGCAATGGAGAGAGGTGGAAGGCTAGACCATTGCATCTTCGCGGCATTTCCTGAGCAAGTTTCACTTGCAGACTCAATGCTCTGTCGTTTCCAAACGCCCCTGCTATCTCCGTGACGAAACCCCGATTTTTCTGGAGGATACCGGCCATGGGATTCTTACCGCCTGAATTTTGAAAAACGTGAACACCGTTCGTATCGGCATCATTGGCATGGGAAATATAGGCAGGTTTCACGCCGGATACCTGCTCAAGGGGCAGGTGCCCCGGGCTGAACTGACGGCCGTTTGCAACTCTGACAGCGCTGCGCTGGAATCCTACAAGCCCCTTGCCATTTTTGACGACGGTCAAGATTTGATCAGATCGGGAACGGTGGATGCGGTGATTATTTCCACGCCGCACACGATGCACGCTTCGCTCGGAATCGCCGCCTTGGAAAATGGAATCCATGTCATGGTGGAGAAACCGATTGCATCGCATAAAATTGATGCAGAACGACTTGTGGAAGCCCATGCGAAATGCCGCGGAACAGTCTTTGCCGGAATGTTCCAACAGAGGACCGAGCCCCGTTACCGCAAGATCCGCCAATTTATTCAGGAGGATCTGGGTGAACTAGTGCGGATGACGTGGATCAACACCGACTGGTTTCGTACCGAGGCTTACTACAACAGCAGCGAGTGGAGGGCGACATGGAGTGGAGAGGGCGGAGGCATACTTATCAACCAGTGCCTCCACAACCTTGATATGCTCCAGTGGCTCTGTGGGATGCCAACGCGCTTACGCGGATTCTGCCAGTTCGGCCGCTTCCACGATATTGAGGTTGAGGACAATGTGACTGCTTACATGGAATGGCCCTGCGGCGCCACCGGTACCTTTATCGGATCCAGCGGAGAAGCACCGGGATCCAACCGGCTCGAAATTGCAGGAAAAAAGGGCTCGCTGGTGCTTGAGGGCGACAGAATCCTGCTTTCGCGCTTGAAGGAGGAAACAACAGAGTTTAGCCGAAAAGCGACCCAAGGGTTCGTGAAACCGGATTCTATCCTTGAGGAGATCTCTGCTGATGCAGCTCCCCATCCCCACGCTTTAGTAACGAACAATTTTATAGATGCGATTCTTGATGGAGTGCCGCTGATTGCACCTGGGAGCGAGGGGGTTCATTCTGTCGAGTTGGCCAATGCCATTACTTACTCCTCGTTGCTTTCAGGAACGCTTGAACTCCCGATGGACGGTCACTTGTGGGAAAAAAAATTAGAGGAACTTACTGCGCAGTCATCACGGGTAAAAAAAGTGACCAAAGTGCCCACCGACGACTTCACGTCATCCTTCCGCAAATAACCCAAGGTCAGCAAATCGTGGCAATCGCAGCACGCAGCTTCCTGAGCACGCTGGCAGATTCGACGAATGGGTCATAATCCTTCCTGCCCATTGCCAGTGTCTCGATAGGCGTATAGCCGCGGTACCCGCCGTCGCAGATGATTTTAACCAGCTTCTTGAAGTCCGTGGGAGGTGAGTCTGTCCGACTCTGCATTCTTTCCTTGATCTGCCAGTTCACCGCGTACGGCACCATGAGCCGAATGTCCTCGTAAGGATCGGCAGTCATGTACTTGCCAGTGTCCACAAGCGCTGCACACCATTCGTGATCAATCCGCCTGAGCAGACTCAAATGTTCAGCACCCGTACTTATAAAATCACCGTGGTTTTGCACGGCCACGATGACGCCAAACTTTTTTCCGTGCTCCGCGCACTCGTGAAGATTTTCGGCCATCCAAGCTTCGACGGTTTCATGCTTCATGGTGCCGGAAGCTTCCTGCCAGGTCTTGAACGGAGGTTGAGAATCCGCAAAGGTCCGAATCGTGGGAGCGCCGAGCCTTGCTGCCACCTCGATCCACTCCTTGATCAAACGAACGCCCGCTTTGCGTGCTGACTTGTCCGCAGTCGTAAAATCATTCCTCACGCCCGTGCCGCTGATGGCAAGGCCAAGATCGTGTGTGCGGCGCTTGATGAGGTTGATGTAGTTCTCAGGCGGAGACTTCGGATAAGCGGGGAAAAAGTACCCCGTGAGATCAACGGAATCGAAATTCTGTTTCGCTGCAAAGTCGCAGACGCTGAAGAGATCAACACCCTTATTCCGGTTCTCCGCATTGGCTTTGAGCAAATCGAGGAATGAATAGACATTGAGGCCCGGCTTCAAATGAGCCCCGCCAACATGCTTAATGGCTTCGAATGAAGCCGATGAGTTGGCAAAAAATGGGAAGCCAGAAGCGACTGCAAAAGGTAGCAATGCAGAGCGCTGCAGAAAGCCGCGGCGGGTTGTAAGAGTTGGCATCGTGGATTAAAAGAAGAGGGAAGTTTACTCCATCAAGGATTACATCCCAATTGCTAAGAGAGGATAGATTCCAGCTTTCAAATTAACCAGAGGTGAAGCGCTTTGCCAAAGTTCTTAATCGAGAAGATCTCTTCATCGGTTAGGGGTGCAAATACCGGGTTAGTTCTTTCCTCAATAATTCGCGCGAACGACTAAGGCGGCGTTCGACAGCTTTTACCGAGCAACCGGCAATTGTCGCGATCTCTGCTTGGGAGAGGTTTTCGTATTCGGTCAGAAGCAACGTCTCGCGAAGTTTTGGTGGGAGGAGCGCAATGGCGGTTTTCACCGCGCTTTCTAGTTCCCGCATTTCGCTAGAATGGCGCGGATTTCCTGAAGCCAATACTTCTTCGGCCTCAGCCAACGGAAACGAAGGATGGCGCCTTTGCCAACGGAGATGATTGCGACCAAGGTTGGCGGCAATTCCGAAGAGCCAAGAGGAGAAGTTCCCTTCGGGGAGGAATTTTTCGCGGTTTTGGTAGACTCTTACAAAAGTTTCTTCGGCAAGATCGAGAGCAACGCTCTCATTGCCAGTAAAACGGTATAGGAACGAGGTAAGTCGGGTCTTCCAGCGATCCATGAGTTCGTTCATGGCAAGATCCTCGCCGGCGACTAGGCACCTCATTGCCGCTCGGTCCTGATCGAGGGCTTCAGACATTACCTTGAGCCACACGAATCAATGACAAGAGGAAGAACCTTCAGTAGGTACTCACGCCTCCGTTCACGGGGGAGTACAGCGGCCACGGCGTAGAAATGCTCAAGCATGGCGATCCTAGTTTCCGTGCGTATCCTGTCAGTTTCGGCAACGGCATTACGTAAAATGGGGGTAATGCTTCCGGAGCCTAGTGCGAGTTCCTCAAGACGTGCATTGGCCTCGCACATCTTTCCGCAGAAGGGACCGCAACGTGCCCCGTATTCCTTCTGCAGAGACTTCAGATACTCTGACTGCTTCGGAGAGAGACCGTATTTATTGCATAGCCACAGTGTAGGTGGCCCTTGAAAAAACCGCTCCGTGATCAAGGCGGCGCACAATCCCCCAATGATCACGGCCACAAGAACGAGCAGGCCGCGTTTCATCCCGAAAATCTTCCCCTCAGCGCTGGGCGTAAGGGTTCAGCGATAGGAGATAAAGTTTCTCCTGCGAGCTCTGCGCCTGGAAATTTCCGATCAAGACACCACTAAAGAGAGCAATCGCGGCGGCAGCAATTGCAATCCGAGGGTGGGACATTAACTGTATCCAGGAAAAGAGGGAGGCAAATCCGTTAGTCCTTCGGATCTCGGATTTCTTGATTCGGGCCCAGACAGCACGGTTGAAGTCGGCATCAGGCTCAAGCAACGGATTCCAGTTTTGAAGCAGGGCCGAGAGAGTATTTTCTGGATGCATTGCAGGAGTGATTCTGTAGAGGATGGCGGCTGAGGCAGGCCTCTTTTGCGCTGCCTCAGTCTTATGCCTGGGATGAGTTACTTGCAGCAACTCGGCTTGCAGCAGGTCGAGCAATTGCCGCCAGAACATTTCTGGCAGGATGAACAGCTCTGTGCGCAACCCTGACAGCTCTTGCATGGGCTGGTGCTGTCAGCACCAAAAGCGCTGGTGAGTCCCATTCCCGTGAGGATGGCGAGCATTGCTGCCGTGTTTATCAATTTTTTCATGTGTTATTCTTTCGTTTATTGTGAAGGAGAAGGAATAATTCCTGCTCCATAATGTGATTTGCCGACCTGAGTCAAATCCCCCCAATTATTTTTACGAATCCATGCGCTTGGCAATGCGGAATAGATATTCGGACCGCCTGTTTTACTGGGGTTCATATAGGATGCGCCCGCACTGGGGGCATCCTATGATCTCCTTACTTGCTTTGACCTCTAGGATGGTCTGGGTATTGACCTTCATGTGGCAGCCGGTGCAGACCTCATGCTCCACGGTGACAAGTGCGATTCCGTTCTTGCTCTTGAAGAGGCGATTGTAGCGTTCCAGAAAATCCTCTTCGATTCCTTCGGCAAGGCGTGGCCGCGTGTTTTCCAATTCGGTTTGGCGCGAGACCAAATTCTCGCGACGGGTGACGAGAGAGGCCATGTGCGACTCGACCTTTTTCTTTTCCGCAGCATGAGCCTCCTGTGCGGCTTGAATCATCGGTTTGAGGCTTTCCGCCTCCTCCATGAGGAGCAGTTCCCTGTCCTCGATTTCCGTGATCAGTTTTTCCGCCGCCTCAATCTCGTGCCTGAGCGCGGCGAACTCCTCGTTTTTGCGGGTTTCAAGCTGCTGGTTCTTATACCGTGAGATTTGATCCTGCTTGGCCTTGACTTCCACCTCCAGCTTCTTGCGCTCCACCTCAATCTCTCGTTGTCGTGAGCGGGCCGCTTCGAGTCTGTCGTCAGCGGACTTGAGTTCACGGTCACGTGCCGCCTTTTCCGCTGGCAGGGCGGCAATTTCCGCGAGAACGGAGCGCAGTTTCTGGTCGCAGTCCTGCAGAGTAAGGAGCTTTTCGATCTCGGGCAGCATTATTTCCAGAGGTAGGACTGCGTTAGACCCACGATCCTGCCATCAACGATCAGGAGCGCACGCCATGTAGTGACGGGACCGTTCTCAAGGTAGTCATCCCCAATAATCGAGAATTGGGTTTTTTTCGATCCCTTGACAGCGGTGTAGTTCTTCTCTCTCGCCATGACATATGAGCCGAGATTGGCCTGACGGTACTCGAGCCGTACGGTGACATCAGCAGCGGGGCCGTGATTCCACCAGTAGAAGTTAAGGTAATTGCCGCGAAGGGCATTTCGTTCTAGTTCGGTGGTGGCGGGCCACATGTAGTAGCGGCGCTCGAAGTCGATTGCCTCGCTGGATGGCCCCCCATAGACGAAGGTTGCGGGATCGTTGAGGAACTGGGTTTGCTTTCTGAAAACAAACTTGGGATTGATTGCCAGAGGTAGGATATCGGCCTTTTCGAGCTTCACTTGCGGAGGCTCGGGAACCGTACACCCCGCAGTCAGTAGCAAGGCTGCTCCCACGAGGAGAGCCCGAGGTGAAAATTGGTGCCGGTTACAAAAGGCTTTGATCAGTAAACGCATGTACTGCGGCGATCAAAGCGATTGGTTGCTGGAGTGTCAATGCACCTTGGGACGGGTCGAAGAAATCCACCGGTCCTTGGGCACAGCTGAACATTACTGGCGCAGCCATTCTTGACGTCTTTCTTCGCTCCGAGCAAAGTCGCTTGCATGAGTCAGTTCCAAAGCTCGCTTTCATCAGCGCTCGAAACGTTTCAAGCCCTTGCCCCCCTCGAACAAACTCTGGAGAAGGCGGCGATGCTCGCCGGCGATGCTCTTCTTGCAGGAAACAAGCTAATGTTCTGTGGCAATGGCGGAAGTGCCAGCGACAGCGCCCATTTGGCAACGGAATTCACTTGTCGCTTCAAGGAGGATAGGCGTCCCTACCCTGCCATGGCTTTTACGGTGGATGCCGGCCTGATTACGGCCATCGGGAATGATTACGAATTTGCGGAAGTATTTTCCCGTCAGGTGGCGGCTTTCGGCAAACCAGGCGATGTTCTCATCGTGCTGACCACCAGTGGAAAGTCTCGAAATATTCTTTCAGCTCTTGAAGAAGCCAGACGCCACAGCGTGAAGACGATTGCCTTCCTCGGCAAATCGGGAGGGTTCACCAAAGGAGCGGCCGATGTCGAACTAATCGTTCCAGGATCGGAGACAGCCCGGGTACAGGAAGCCCAGAAATTCCTTCTCCATGTCCTCTGCGAAATCGTGGAGGAGCGCCTGCCCCGGAAATAAGGGCCCGCTTTTGAGCAGTCCTTTGTTTCCTCTGGTATCTTGGACAGCCGTCGCCGTTTTGGGGCTCATCACAGGCTCTTTTCTCAACGCGGTGATTCATCGGCTGCCCCGAGGCATTTCACTTCTGGACCCCTGCCGTTCGTTCTGCCCCGGGTGTGGAAAGACGATCCCATGGCAAGAAAACTTTCCGGTCGTTAGCTGGATACTGCTACGCGGGCGATGCTCCGGATGCGCGATGCAAATAGCAATCCGCTACCCGATGGTAGAGTTGCTGACAGCCGGATTCTATCTGTTCATCTGGGGCCGCTTCGGTCTGCCTCTTGCGCCCTTGTTCTGGATCTTTGTTTCTCTACTGCTGGCAGCCACCTTCATTGACTTCGACCATCTAATCATTCCCGACGAAATTACCTTGGGGGGAACAGCCGTAGGAATACTCTTTTCCACACTTGTTCCAAGCCTCATGGGAGCAAGCTCATGGGTGCAGGGCTTTCTGCTTTCGTTGTTTGGAGCAGCGGTCGGCTATTTTCTTCTCTGGGGAGTAGTGGAGTTGGGAAAAATGGCTTTCGGGCGCCGCCGGATACGGCCGGAAGCTGCGCTTTCATTTGAGATCGAAGGCAGCGGAAATGAAACCGTTCTCAGAATAGGGGAGGAGATTATTCCCCTTGAGGAGCTTTTTTACAGGAAGGGGGATCTGGTGGAATCTTCCTGCGCATGGCTGGAGATAGACGGAGAGCGCTTGGGATCCGGCACCCTGAGCATCAATCACGCCTGCATGAAATTCGGCGACAGGGAATGGGCACTCCCCCTCCTTGAGGATGTGGCGCCGATCCGTGCAGAGGTCACAGAGCTGGTACTTCCGCGCGAGGCGATGGGGTTTGGAGATGTAAAGTTCCTCGCCTGCATCGGTGCCTTTCTTGGGTGGAGGGGCGTGTTTTTCTCGCTCTTTGCAGGATCTGTGGCGGGAGCCCTCATCGGCATATTCATGCTCCTTGTCACCCGCGGTCGCATGGGTGGACGTATCCCCTTTGGCCCCTATTTGGCTCTCGGTGCTCTCCTTTGGGTTTTTGCCGGTCCCGACCTTCTTGAACTTTACAGTTCCTGGCTGTGGGGTGGTGGCGGTTTTTTCCTCTCCCCTCGCCATCCTCCGATGTAACCTTTTTCTTCATGGTCCAAAACAAGCAGTCGCAACGAGCTGGGAAGCATTTTCCCTTCAACTATCTCCCAGAGAGTTGGGGGCCGTTCCAAGAGCTGGTTGCCTATCTGGCCCCCTACAAGCAGCGCGTAGCGCTTGGCCTGCTTGCAGGGATTGGCTTTGCCGCTGTTAACAGTTCCATGCTCCTGCTGATCCGATGGATCGGCGACACAGCTTTCCAAGGCAAGTTCAATCAGGCCGACATGATGAAGGGAGCGACCATCGGGCAGGGACCGAAGATCGATGCGTTCCTCTGGATGGCGTTGCTCATCCCAGGGGTCATGATCCTTCGAAGCTTGCTCTCCTATGCGAATGTCTACTGCCTGACCTGGGTCAGTTTGAGGGCACTGCGAGACATGCGACGTCGAGTGTTTGGCCATTTGATGGGGCAGTCGCTTGATTTCTTCAATAAATCTCAGTCTGGACGCCTCCTTTCTCGTGTCCTGAACGATACGATGGTCGCCCAGCAGTCGATGGTAACGATTGTCGGAGATTTGGTGAAGCAACCCCTGACTGCTGTGGGTGCTATCATCGTTCTGCTGCATATCGACTGGAAATTCACTCTCCTCTCGCTGGTTCTTTTCCCGATCTGTCTCGTGCCGGTCATCGTCTATGGTCGCCGCGTTCGCAAAGCCTCCCGCGCCATGCAGAACGAGGCGGGGGTCATGGCCGTCATCTTGCAGGAGTCTTTCGCCGGAATCCGCGTCATCAAGTCCTTCGCTCGCGAAACCTTCCAGCTGCGTCTCTTTGACAAATCGAGCGAGGAGCAGTTTCGCTCTAGCATGAATGCCAGCAAAAGCGGTGCCATCGTCCAACCTATGATCGAGACGGTTTCCGCCTTCGGCGTCTCGCTGGCTCTCTTCTATGTCTACTTCTCGCACCTGAGCGTCGGCAGCTTTATCGCCCTCCTTGGCGGTATGTTCCTGCTCTACGACCCGATCAAAAATATCAGCAAGATCCACGTGACGATCCAGAATTGCCTCGGGGCCGCTACTAGCATTATCGAACTGCTGGCAACGAGGCCGACCATCCACGACCTTCCGGGAGCCAGGAACCTCGGCCCCGTGCGCGGGCATCTGGCGCTTGAGGGGGTAAACTTTTCGTATGGCATACCCAGTGCTAATGGCGCCATGGCGGAGAATGCCGTCACCGGACTGAGCCTCGTCATCGAGCCCGGCATGAAGGTCGCCCTCGTCGGAGCCAGCGGTGCAGGCAAGAGCACTATCCTTGCTCTCCTCCTGCGCTTCTACGATCCGCAGCAAGGGCGTGTGATGATCGACGGGAACGATCTTCGGGAACTGACCCTCGATTCTCTGCGTGAGCAGATCGGTATCGTTACTCAGGAGAGCTTCCTCTTCCACGACACAATCTACGAAAACATCCGCTTCGGCCGCCTCAATGCAACCAAGGAGGAGATAGAGGAAGCCGCCCGCCTCGCCTATGCCCATGACTTTATCCTTGCCCAACCCAACGGCTACGAGACCCTAGTCGGCGACAAGGGTTGCCTTCTCTCCGGAGGACAGCAGCAGCGCCTTGCGATCGCCCGAGCCCTGCTGAAGGCGGCACCGGTCCTGCTCCTCGACGAGGCAACCTCGGCCCTTGATTCTGAATCCGAGAAGATGATCCAGTCGGCTCTTGAGAGCCTCTCGAAGGGACGCACCGTCATCGCAATCGCCCACCGCCTCTCTACCGTGCTAGGCAGCGACATGATCGTCGTCATGGATCAGGGGCAGATCGTTGAAACCGGTACCCACGCCGAACTCTTGAACTCTTCCGAGGTTTATTCCAATCTTTACCGCCTCCAGTTCAACCACGAAGTATGAACTGGGACCTTTCCACGGCATTGCCGTCATTTTACGCATGAAAATCCAACGCGCCCTCCTCTCGGTCTCCGACAAGACCGGTCTCATTGACTTCGCCCGCGGCCTCGCTGCGCACGGAGTTGAAATTCTCTCTACCGGCGGTACAGCCAAGGCAATTGCCGCCGCAGGTATCTCTGTCCGAGAGATTTCCGACTATACCGGCTTCCCTGAGATGATGGACGGACGAGTGAAGACGCTCATCCCGAAAGTCCACGGCGGACTTCTTTTTCTCCGTGACGACCCGAAACACCAAGCACAGGCCGCCGAGCACGGAATCCTTCCGATAGACCTAGTCTGCGTGAATCTCTACCCCTTTCAGAAAACCGTTGCTAAGAAGGGAGTTAAACTTGAGGAAGCAATCGAACAAATCGACATAGGTGGTCCCTCCATGATCCGCAGTGGATCTAAGAACCACCGCTCGGTCACCGTTGTCGTCGACCCTGACGACTATCCACGCGTTTTGGATGCGATGAATGCAGGCGCGGGCGCCACAACTCCTGAACTGCGGGCTCGGCTTGCGGTGAAGGCCTTCGCAACTACTGCAGCCTATGATCGCGCCATCAGCACCTACCTAGACAACGAGAGCACGCCTGGTGAAGCCCTCTCCCTGGAGTTTCCCTTGGCTGGCAGGCTCCGCTATGGTGAGAACCCGCATCAGGAAGCGGAACTCTACGGGTCCTTCTACGACTACTTCGAAAAACTTCACGGGAAGGAGCTCTCTTTCAATAATATCCTCGATATTACGGCGGCTACCCGCCTCATCAGCGAGTTTGAGAGTCCGACGGTTGCAATCCTAAAACATACCAATCCTTGCGGCGTCGGCAGCGATAACAATCTGACCGAAGCTTGGGAGAAAGCCTTTGCAACAGACCGAGACGCCCCATTTGGAGGCATTATCACGGTTAACCGTACAGTAGACGAATCCCTTGCAAAAGCGGTCTCCGAGATATTCAGCGAGGTGATCATTGCGCCGGATTTCACAGCCGACGCACGCGCCTTGCTTCAGAGAAAGAAAAACCTCAGGCTGATGCGCCTCCTTCGTGATATTCCCTCTACTGACCGAGACATTCGTTCCGTTATCGGGGGATTACTGGTGCAGGATGCCGATGTGGCCCCAAAGCAGGAATCCGGCAGCATCGAACACCATGTTGTCTCCAGCCGCCTGCCGACGAAGGACGAAATCGCGGCGATGGAATTTGGCTGGAAGGTGGTCAAGCATGTGAAGAGCAATGCCATCGTCTATGTTGGCAAGGACCGCACGCTTGGTATCGGAGCCGGCCAGATGTCACGAGTCGATTCTTCCCGTATCGCTGTCTGGAAGGCTGGCGAGGCGGGTCTCTCACTCAAGGGAAGTGTTGTCTGCAGCGATGCATTCTTCCCTTTTCCAGACGGCTTAATCGCCGCAGCCAAGGCGGGCGCTACTGCCGCCATCCAGCCTGGCGGATCAATGAGAGATGCCGAGGTTACTGCCGCCGCCAACGAGTGCGGGATGGCCATGGTCTTCACTGGAGTCCGCCACTTTAGGCATTAAAGAGAACGGGAGAATGCCTGCACAGCTCGGCGTCAATATAGACCATGTAGCCACTGTGCGGCAGGCTAGGTATGCACGCAACGGAGGCTCGATCAATGTAGAACCCGACCCCGTTGTCGCAGCTCTTGCAGCCGAGTTGGGAGGTGCTTCCGGGATTACAGCACACCTGCGCTTGGACCGCCGCCATATCATTGATCGGGACATCATTAGGTTGAAGGAATCGATTTCAACCAAGCTTAACCTGGAAATGGGAAACACCCCCGAGATAGTTGCCTTCGCACTGAAAGTCCTTCCTGCCGATGTCTGCCTCGTGCCAGAAAACCGTGAGGAGGTTACGACCGAAGGGGGGCTCGACTGCGTGGCGTACCGTGCCGCGCTCGAACCTACGGTGGAAGTCCTGCGCGATGCCGGAATCCGAGTCAGCCTCTTCATTGACCCAGACTCTGACCAAGTAACCGCTGCCTCGGAACTAGGGGCGTCCGTCGTGGAGTTCCACACAGGGGCCTTTGCAGAGGCAGTTGGAGAGGCTCGCTCAACACAACTCATGCGATTGGTTGATGCCGCCACCCTTGCGGTCAGCGCAGGAATTCAGGTTAATGCCGGTCACGGGCTCAATTACGATAATATCAATCCGATTCTGGAGCTTCCGGGGATCGTGGAACTTAACATCGGACACGCGATCGTCTCGAGGGCGCTGTTTGTCGGCATGGAACAAGCTGTTCGCGAAATGATTGAACGCTTCTATCGGAAGAAATAAACCACATTGATAATGAAACCCCTCTCGCTCCTCCTCCTTTTGCTTTTTCTGGTGTCTACGAAGGGGGAAGAGCCCACAAAAATGGGGTTCCGTAATCCTGACCTGCCGGTGTCGAACAGAGTGAAGGATTTGATTTCTCGTCTCACGGTGGAGGAGAAGATCGGCCAGTTGATGATGGCAAGCCCCGCTATATCTCGGCTAAACATTCCCTGCTACCACTGGTGGAACGAGGCGCTTCACGGAACTGCACGAAACGGCATTGCGACTGTCTTTCCACAAGCAATTGCCCTCGCAGCAACTTGGAATCCGGAACTTCATCAAAAAATCGCTGATGCAATTTCCACTGAAGCACGCGCCAAGAACAACGAAACAATTCTCAAATCAGGTGGTGACACCAAGATTTATCAGGGCCTGACCATCTGGTCTCCGAATATCAACATTTTCCGCGATCCTCGTTGGGGACGTGGTCAGGAGACTTACGGAGAGGACCCGTATCTGACCTCTCGATTCGGAGTGGCCTTTGTGAAGGGCTTGCAGGGAAATGATCCCCGCTACCTCAAGACCGTTGCTACAGTGAAACACTACGCCGTACATAGCGGTCCTGAGGAGCTGAGGCACCGGTTTGATGCTGTTGTAACTGCGCGCGATCTCCACGAGACTTATCTGCCAGCATTTGAAGCGGGAATTCGGGAGGGGGGAGCAATGTCACTGATGAGCGCCTACAATGCGATCAACGGCACACCGGCACCCGCTAACAAGTTTCTACTCACGGATACCCTTCGTCATCAATGGGGCTTTCAAGGAGCTGTTGTTGGTGATGTCGATACCGTTGCCGACATTCAGAAGGGTCACAAATTTACAAAGAACGATGTTGAGTCATGTGCAGTTGCGCTTAAAGCAGGCAATGACCTCTGCAGTGGGAAAACTTATGCGAACCTTCCAGAAGCTTTGAAGAGGGGTCTTATTACCGAGGGCGATATTGACCGCGCGCTTGGAAGACTTTTGGCTCTCCGGTTCAAGCTCGGACAATTCGATCCACCAGAGTTGGTGTCCTACAGAAGGATCCCCATTACAGCAAACAGCTCGCCAGCGAATGACAAACTGGCTTTGGAGGCATCGCGGCAATCGCTGGTGCTTCTAAAGAATGATGGCACACTCCCGTGGAATCCTAAGGGCTTAAAAACCGTGGCGATTCTTGGTCCGACCGCAGAGAGCAAATCCGCCTTGCTCGGCAATTATAGCGGCACACCCTCTAAGCCGGTCACCCTTCTGGAAGGCTTGCGTGGAAAACTGACCAGTCTCGGGGTAAAGGTGATTTACGAGCCTGGTGTTTCACTTGCAAAAGGGATCGACGAAAGTAGCATTCCCCTGCCCAACGGGACCATCTTCACCGATGATCAGACCAATCGACCCGGCCTTATCCGGGAAATCTTCGCAAATGCCGAATATCAGGGCGAGCCTGTTTCGCGTTCCGTTGATGAAGAACTTGATCTCAAATGGAGCCAATACGAGCCCATACCCAGTATCCCTGTTACCGGGGCGTTCGTAAGATGGAAGGGGGTTATCATCCCACCTGAAAACGGAGACTACGTGCTGGGGTTGAAGACGATGGGTGGTGTTCGAATTTATCTCGACGACAAGCTGGTTGTTGACGAACCAAAGCCGGAAAAAAACGAACGGATACTCAAGGCAGTTGTTCCCCTCAAGCGGGGAATCCCCGCCCATTTGCGCATAGATTATTCTCAAGGGGAGTCATCGGGTCGTATCGCTTTGGGCTGGAAAACACCTGGGGGAGATGCGGACGCCCAGCAGCGAGCGCTGGAAGCTGCACTGGCAGCCGACCATGTTGTGATGATGCTGGGAATTACCCCGGCCTTGGAAGGGGAGGAAATGAAGGTCAACCTTGAGGGGTTCAAGGGTGGAGACCGTACAAGCATTTTGCTTCCCTCCTCCCAACGGGAGCTGCTGGAGAAGGTTGCTGCTCTCGGCAGACCCCTGACCGTGGTGCTGACGACTGGAAGCGCTCTTTCTTTCGACATATCCAAGGCAAACGGGATCCTCGTGGCGTGGTACTATGGTCAACGGGGAGGTGATGCAGTTGCCGAGGCGCTGCTGGGGGAAAGCAACCCAGCCGGCCGACTGCCGATCACCTTTTACAAGTCTGACGCAGACCTTCCCCCATTCACCGATTATTCGATGGCTAACCGGACTTACCGCTACTTCGCTGGCAAACCGCTCTTCGCATTCGGTTACGGCCTCAGCTACACGAACTTCAGATACGGCAATCCTGCGCTGGCAAAGAAAAAAGTTGCACCGGGGGAGAGCATCAACCTCTCGGTGCCAGTCACCAACACCGGGAAGCGGGTTGGTGATGAGGTGGTCCAGATCTATGCGCATGCCGTGAAGCCGGCGGTTCCTATGCCTCTTCAATGGCTTGTCGGCTTCCAACGAATCACACTCCAGCCTGGCGAGATGAAGAGAGTCAAAATTTCTGTAAAGGCGGAGAGCTTCCGTTATTGGGACGAACGAACCAAAGCCTTTGTCATTGATCCCGGTTCCTATGAACTGAGGGTTGGATCTGCTTCAGATCGGATCTTTGGAAGGGTGACCTGCAAGGTCGTTCCGAACGGCAAGGAGTAATGGGTTAGGCGTGTCGGCATACCGGAACAAATGATTGATCTCAATCATATGATGGAAGATACTATAGCCTGTGCGTGTTCCAAAACAGGTTGTTGAAGCCCGCCGTACGAGGCTTACGGGACTGCTTCTGCAGCGCGGATATCTGCCTCTCAGTGAACTCTGCCAGCAACTCGGTGTTTCAGAGGCGACAGCGAGGCGTGATCTTTCCGCGCTTGAGAGCGAGGAACGCATCACCCGCACCTACGGGGGGGCGTTAGGTGAGTTCAACGCCAACTTCATCTCCTTTCGTGAACGACTCCGTCAGGGAACCGAAGGCAAAGGAATCATTGCTCGCATCGCCCTTTCCCTGATCCAGCCCGGAATGCGGGTATATCTTGATGCGGGGACAACGGCTTTCGCGATAGCCCAAGAGCTACGCCGCTCCCTTCCCGAGAGATTGACGATCATTACAAACAACCTTGCCCTGCTCGAAACCCTTGGATCCCTTTCTGACGCCAAAACGATACTGCTCGGCGGCCAGCTTCTTGAGCGCCAATCTGTCCTTCTAGGAGGGGAAGCGGTAAAGGCTGCTCAGGCGCAGGAAATCGACCTTGCGTTTCTTGGGGCACAGGGCATGACCGAGCAAGGACTCTGGAACTCCCAAAGGGACATCATTCGCCTGCAGCGCGCTGTGATGAAACGCGCGAAGCGCACCTGCTTCTGCCTCGACAAGTCGAAGCTTGGACGCGCAGCCCCCGTGCCTTTGGTATCTTGGGCCGAGGTCGGCACTCTTCTTTGCGACCTTTCAGAACCAGAACTCCGCCAAGCAGGGATCTTCCTCAACCCTGGCGTCCTGATCTCCACCGATACAAGACAACCAGAGAACCCCAACAACCCAAACCCGTAACATCATGAATACCCAAGAAATCGTACTGATTGCCAACGGCGATCTCAGAACTTCCGCCAACCAGAAGTGCGAAGCGGCACAGCAGTCAATGGAGGCTCTGCTGATCAAGGCTATTGAAAAGGAGGGGCGCAAGGTTCGGCGTGGCCACGGGTTCGATCCAAAGAAGGGCCATAGTTTCATCGACAGCCAGAAGTACGGAATGGAGGTTTTCCGCAACATTCCCAAGGACGCTCCGATCGTCGTTGCCGAGGCGGTGTGGCAATACAGCCACCACCTCCTTCACGGTCTTTACACTCATCAGGGGCCGATTCTGACAGTGGCGAACTGGAGCGGCACCTGGCCAGGACTTGTCGGAATGCTCAATCTGAACGGATCCCTGACTAAGGCAGGTGTGAAATACAGTACCCTCTGGAGCGAGGACTTCACCGACGAGGTGTTTCTCACCGGGTTGCGCCAGTGGCTCTCTAAAGGAAGTGTTGAACACGCCACTCCGCATGTCAGTCCCTACGAGAAAGCGGGTGTGCCGGCAGACGCCGAAAAAATCGGCATTGGCTTTGCGAAAAAATTTCGTGGGCATAAGGCGATCCTAGGCGTCTTTGACGAGGGATGCATGGGGATGTTCAACGCGATCATTCCCGACGAACTGATTCACAAGACTGGGGTCTTCAAGGAGCGCCTCAGCCAGTCATCGCTCTATGCCAAGATGCTCACTGTAAAGGACGAGGAGGCACGTGCCGTCTACCAATGGCTACTCGACCGCGGCATGACCTTCAAGTTCGGACCGAGCGAGGAGAACGACCTCACCGAGCGTCAGGTTCTTGAGCAATGCAAGATGTACGTCGCTTCCGTCCGTATCGCTGAAGAGTTCGGTTGTTCGACGATCGGCATACAGTACCAGCAGGGCCTAAAGGATCTCGCACCTGCATCCGATCTCGTGGAGGGCCTACTCAATAATGTAGAGCGCCCGCCTGTTTACGATGAGGCGACGGGAAAAGAACTCTTTGCTGGGGAGGCTCTCCCGCATTTCAATGAGGTCGATGAGTGTGCCGGTCTAGACGGACTCATTACCTACAAGCTCTGGCGAGAGCTCGGCTTCGACCCAGAGAACACACTCCACGATCTGCGATGGGGGCGTCACTACAAGGGGCCGGGCGGGCAGAATCTCTCAAAGGAGATTGATGCCTACGTCTGGGTGTTCTTGATTTCGGGTGCGGCGCCCCCAGCCCACTTCATCGGTGGTTTCAAGGGAACGACCAGCGAACGTCAACCGGCGATGTATTTCCGTCTTGGAGGCGGCACTGTGAAGGGCATCAGCAAACCGGGCTGGATCGTATGGAGTCGCATTTTCATGGATGGAGGCGAGCTTTGCTACGACACTGGCCTCGGCGAAGTGGTCGAACTTCCTCGGGCCGAGACCGAAGAACGTTGGAATCTCTCCACGCCCCAGTGGCCTATCATGCATACCATCCTTCCTGGGATTAGTCGCGACGAGATGATGGCTCGACACAAGGCCAACCATATCCAAGTGGTTTATGCGCCTGACAAAGAAGCGGCTCGCAAGGGGCTTTTTGCGAAGGCCGCAGCGATGCGTGAGCTGGGCATGAAGGTATCGATTTGCGGCAAGGTTTGAAAACAAACGGAGATAGCCAATATGTCGTCCCCCTCTCATTATCTTGCCGTTGATCTCGGAGCTGAAAGTGGCCGAGTTATGCTCGGCACGCTTTGGGAAGGGAGGTTGACACTGGAAGAACTCCATCGCTTCACAAATGGAGCCGTTGTCGTCAATGGTTCGCGGCGGTGGGATCTGCTTCATCTCTATGCAGAGATCGTGGAGGGACTCAGGAAGGCGGGTGCCCGCGACCTTCCGATCCGTTCGCTCAGTTCCGACTCTTGGGGGGTCGATTATGCTCTGATGAAGGGTAGTGAGCCCTTTTTGGTCACCCCCTATCAATACCGGGATGAACGCACAGACGGATCCTATGAGCGGCTCGAGAAGGTGACCAAGGAGGAAATATACGCCGCTACGGGAATCCAGTTCATGACAATCAACACGCTCTGTCAGCTTCATACGGACCTCCTACAGCGTCCCGAGATTCTGAATTTTGCAGATTGTTTCCTGCTGATTGGCGATGCCATCAACCATCTTTTAGGCGGAGAGCCTGTTGCCGAGGCTTCCCTTGCCAGCACAACCCAACTCTATGATCCCGCCCGGCACGACTGGGCTCGACCGCTTCTTGATCGCCTAGGACTTCCCGAGGGCATTTTCCCAAAGATCGTCGCCTCTGGAACCGTCATCGGCACCCTAACCCCGGAACTGCAGGCCGAGACACGACTGGGTCCCCTCAGGATCGTGGCTTCGTGTTCCCACGACACGGGGGCTGCTGTCGCTGCCGTTCCCGCCAGCGCCGAGGATGGCTGGGCCTATCTGAGTTCAGGAACTTGGTCACTGCTGGGAGTGGAATCCCCGACACCTGTCCTGAGCGAGGAAGCCCGAAAACTAAATTTCACAAACGAGGTCGGCTACGGTGGTTCGATCCGCCTGCTCAAGAACATTGCGGGACTCTGGATTCTGCAGGAGTGCATGCGTTTCTGGCGGGAGAACGGCCAGCAGTATAGCTACACCGATCTGGTGAATATGGCGCTTGATGCACCCGCCCTCACCTCATTGATTAATCCTGCTGATGCGCGTTTTCTGCGCTCTGGCGGTGCGACGGCTTCTGGAGGCATGCCGGCAAGGATCGGGGAGTATTGCCGTGAGACGTCACAACCGGTTCCTCAGACCGTTGGTGCACTCGCAAGATGCATTCTGGAGAGTCTTTCTCTTCTTTACCGGAAGAGCTTGAGCGAGCTTGAGCACCTCACTGGTAATCCAATCAATCGCCTTCACATCGTCGGCGGCGGGACTCGCAATGAACTGCTCAACCAGTCGGCCGCCAACGCCACCGGCCGGCGAGTCATTACCGGACCGATAGAGGCGACCGCCGCGGGCAATGTGCTCATTCAGGCGATCGCGGACGGTGCGGTGGCTTCCCTTGGGGAAGCACGACAGATCGTAGGCCGATCCTTCCCTCAGAGCACCTACCAACCCAAGGATGAACACCTTTGGAACGCCGCCTATGCCCGCTTCACTACGTTACCGTAATTATTATTGGCAACCCTGGAGGCTTATCGCCCTTTCAAATTGATGCGCATCTCACTCTTTGTTCCCTGTTTTATCGATCAGATCTACCCTCAGGTGGCTTGGTCTGTGGTGAGGGTTTTCGAGGAATTGGGGCATTATGTCGAGTTCCCGGATGGGCAGAGTTGCTGCGGGCAGCCTGCTTTCAACTCCGGGTATTGGGACGAAGCCCGTGCCACCGCTAGGGTGGCGCTTTCAGCTTTCCGTGATTCCGAGGTGGTTGTCGGTCCATCGGGGTCGTGCGTCGCTATGATCAAGGTATTCTATCCACAGCTTTTTGCCGGGGATCCACAGGAGCTTGAGGCCAGAGAGCTTGCCGCAAAAACTCATGAATTTTCCAGCTTTCTCGTCAATACCCTTGGGGTCACTGATGTCGGTGCGACATTCAAAGGGAAGGTAACTTTCCACGATGGATGCCACGGACTCCGCGAGCTTGGAGTGAAGAGAGAGCCTCGTGCCCTGCTTGCAAAGGTGAGGGGGATTGAACTGCTTGAGATGGCTGAAGCCGAGACATGCTGTGGATTCGGTGGGGCATTTGCGGTCAAGTTCCCCTCAATTTCCAGCGCTATGGACGAGGTGAAATGCGCCTCCATCCACGAGACGGGGGCTGAAGTCGTTGTCTCCAATGACTCCAGCTGCCTGATGCAGATTCGCGGGATGCTTGAGAAGCAGAAGAGTCGGGTTCGCAGCCTTCACCTTGCGGAGATCCTTGCCTCAGGGCTATCCCGTCCATTTATCCGATGACCACATTTGCCACCGAGTTTCAACAGAAATCCGGTCAGTATACCACAGACCGTGGATTCCGTGCCTTCATCCAGAAGGGATTGAGCGGGTACTACAAAAAACGCGATGAAAACAAGGCCCGCTTCCAGAGTTGGCAGGGTGCTCGGGATCACGCGGCTGAAATCAAGTACGAAGCCATCAACAACCTGGATCGCCATCTTGAGGAATTTGCTGAAAAGATCGAGGCTCGTGGAGCAAAGGTTTTCTGGGCTCCTTCGGCGTTTGAGGCGCGTGATTACATCCTAAGTGTAGCAAGGGAAAATAGAGTTCGGTCCATCATCAAGTCGAAGACGATGACCGGCGAAGAGATACATCTCAACGATGCACTTCAGAATGAGGGCTACGGGGTCTTCGAATCCGATCTCGGAGAATACATCGTGCAGTTGCGCAAGGAACCGCCTTTCCATTTGGTCTTTCCGGCGATGCACCTCACTCGCAAACAGATTAGCGATCTTTTCCAGAAAGAGTTGGGATCCATGCCGACCGACGAACCAGAAAAGCTCACCATGATCGCGCGCGGAGTGATGCGGCGGAAATACTGTGAAGCCGATATGGGGATCAGTGGTGCTAACTTTGCAGTCGCCGAGACGGGGATGATCTCGATCACCGAAAACGAGGGGAATGCCCGCCTGACCACCTCTCTGCCGCGGATCCATGTTGCAATCGTCGGAATAGAGAAAGTTTTGCCGCGTCTTGAGGATCTCGCGCTCTTTCTTCCAATGCTGGCAACCGCTGGAGCCGGTCAGAGTATGACCTGCTACAACACGATGTACGGCGGGCCTCGTCAACCGGGTGAGCCGGATGGCCCGGAGCAGATGCACGTAGTGCTCCTCGACAATAGGCGAACCTGGTTGTTGGCCGATGCCGAGCAACGCGATGCGCTGGGTTGCATTCGTTGCGGCGCCTGTCTGAATGTCTGCCCAGTCTTCAAGAATGTTGGAGGATACAGCTACGGAACCACTTACCAAGGGCCGATAGGGTCTGTTATCACACCTCACTTGCGTGGTCTCCAGGAATGGAAACATCTCTCGGCGGCCTCCTCTCTATGTGGTGCTTGCACCGAAGCATGTCCTGTGAAGATCGATCTCCACCACCACCTGCTTCAAAACCGCAGAAATGCCATCAGGATAAAATCCGTACCGGTGGAAAAGGTGGCCTTCACGGTCTTCTCACTACTGATGGGGCACCCTTGGCTGTATCGGCTAGCAGTAATCCTTGGAAGGATCTTTCAGCCGCTGCACCCCCTAGTGGAGGATACCATCCTTGATCCGCTACGTGCATGGACTTGCTCCCGAGCTTTCCCTAGGGTGGCGCCTTCATCCTTTCGAGAGCAGTGGAAAAAAGAACGGGGAGAAAAGTCGGCATGAGCGACGGAAAGACCATTATCTTGAACCGCATACGCGAGGCGCTGAGAAATAATCCAGCACCTCGACCACACCCTGGTCACGGCCCCCTGGGCATCGGAAAGCCCCACTCGGCGCCCAGTGTCCAGACTTGTCGTGAATGGTTGCCTAAGGTTGGAGCCACTCGCGAAGAGCAGATAGCACTCTTCGCTCTCCAGTCCGAGGCCCTCAAGACCGAGTTTTACCGCTGTGCGACCATCGGGGAAGCTAGACAAATATTCTCGAAACTAGTTGTCGCGGAAGAATGGAAAAGAGTGGCCACCCATGATGCGCCTGACAATGTGGCGTTGCTTGAAGGCGCGACGGTTGAGACTCTGTACGCGGACAAAGGCTACGCCATTGACGCCTTGGAATCCTGTGACGCAGGAGTGACCTGCTGTGAATGCCTCGTCGCCCAGACCGGGGGAGTCATGGTCTCCGTTGCAAGTGCTGGTGGACGCGCTCTCTCGGTGCTTCCGCCGCATCACATCGTGATAGCCCGCTCATCCCAGATGCTTCCAGACCTGACTGCTGCCTTTGACCTCGTGAAACAACGATATGGGAAGAATCTGCCTTCCTTTCTCTCCTTCATCACCGGGCCTTCGAGGACCGGTGACATTGAGCGGATTCTAGTGCTGGGAGCACACGGACCTAAAAGACTGACCGTGCTCATGATTGAAGACTAGGCCATGAAAAGGCTGTTAGAACGGTAGTGCCGCCCTGAATTCTGGCGACTCAAAGCTGGCGCAGATGGCCTGCGGCCTGAAGGCGGAGAAAATCGCTGTAGGTATGGCGGATGCCACATTCAAGGTCATATTCCGGTCTCCATCCCGTGGCCAGCAGTCGGCAACTGTCCATAAGTTTGCGCGGCGTTCCATCGGGCTTCGTTGAATCCCATTCCAGCGTACCCTTGAACCCCGTGACACGTGCAACCAGCTCGGCGAGTTCACGGATGGTGACATCGCTACCGTAGCCGACATTGATCCAGTCAGGAGGTTTTTCCATTCCGAGTACGGCGAGAAGTCCGTTGGCTAGATCATCTGCGTGGAGGAACTCCCGGCGGGCGACACCCGTACCCCAGAGGGTGACTGTCGACGCACCGCTCTGCACCGCCTCGTGAAAGCGTCGGATCAGTGCCGGTAGGACGTGAGAGTTCTCCGGGTGATAATTGTCACCGGGTCCGTAGAGATTGGTAGGCATGGCAGAATGAAAAAGCACTCCGTACTGCCTGCGGTAATACTGGCAGAGCTTCAGCCCGGTGATCTTGGCGATGGCGTAAGCCTCGTTAGTATGCTCCAACGGGGAAGTCAGCAGACACTCCTCGGTCATCGGTTGTGGTGCCTCGCGCGGGTAGATACAGGAGCTGCCGAGGAACAATAGTCGCTTCACGCCGTGCCGCCACGCTTCATGAATCGTATTGTGGGCGATGGAGAGATTCTCGTGCAGAAACTCTGCAGGGTAGGTGCTGTTGGCGTGAATGCCACCTACACGTGCTGCTGCAACAATGACAACCTCGGGTTGCTCCCTGTGGTAAAAATCCCGCACAGCAACGGCATCGCAGAGGTCGAGTTCCTTGTGAGGTCTCAGTAGCAGGTTGTCAAAACCACGCGCGCGCAGCACGCGGAGAATGGCTGAACCCACCATGCCTCCGTGACCAGCAACATGGATGCGCGTTGAAAAGTCCATGGCCGCTTTCAGGAAAGATTACGGGGGGGTGGAGGAACCGGCAGGAGACCCAGAGATATCCTGATAAGCAAGTTCGCGGCGGGCAAGTTCGAGGTCGGCTTCGGTCATGATGCGGACAAGTTCCTTGAACTTGACTTTGGGTTCCCAGCCGATCTGGCGTTTCAGCTTTGAAGGATTGCCGATGAGAAGGTCAACCTCGCTCGGGCGCTCGTATCGTTGGTCATGGCGTACATACTGCTTCCAGTCGAGGTCGAGTAACCCGAAAGTCTCCTCACAGAATTCACGGACGGTGTATGTCTCGCCCGTGGCGCATACATAATCATCGGATTTTTCCTGCTGGAGCATAAGCCACATGACTTCGACATACTCCTTGGCATAGCCCCAGTCCCGCTTTGCCTCAATATTCCCCAAATAAAGCTCCTTCTGGAGGCCCATCTTGATGCGGGTCGCGGCACGAGTGATTTTGCGGGTGACGAATGTCTCACCGCGGCGGGGGCTCTCGTGGTTGAAGAGGATACCGTTGGATGCATGAAGGTTGTAAGCTTCGCGGTAGTTCACAGTCAGCCAGTAGGCGAAAACCTTGGCGCAGCCGTACGGTGAGCGGGGATGGAAGGGGGTTGTCTCGCTCTGAGGCACCTCGTGCACCTTCCCGAACATTTCCGAGGAGGAAGCTTGGTAGTAACGCACGTCCTGGGTGAGACCCGATTCGCGGATCGCCTCCAGGAGGCGGACTGTGCTTAACCCAGTGACGTCACCGGTGTATTCTGGGATATCGAAGGAGACGCGGACATGGCTCTGGGCGCCGAGGTTGTAGATTTCATCAGGACGCAGATCATAGAGAAGTTTTGTCATCTGGGACGAATCGGCCAGATCTCCGTAGTGAAGGAAGAGCCGTGTTCCGTTGATGTGGGGGTCGGTATAGAGATGATTAATACGGCTGGTATTGAAGGTGGAAGCACGTCTGATGATGCCGTGGACTTGGTATCCCTTCTCAAGCAGCAGTTCAGCGAGATAGGAGCCATCCTGTCCAGTGATGCCGGTGATGAGAGCTTTTTTCATAGAGCCGGAAAGCCTACAACTGGAGATATAGCGGAGTAAATGATGCTTATCACACCATCTGGGAAAATAAGGGACGCTTTCAACAGAAACTTGACCGGGGAGCGTCACTCCCTTCTTATTCTGCACATCCGAACGCATTTCTTTTCAAGTGATAGAAGCCGATTTTTTCCTCACGCTGAAAGTTTCCTCACACTGACTTTGCTGACTCGGAATCCCAAGACCAACTAAACCGTGGAAAGAGCCGATCTGAGACCCCATCACATCCGCGATTCGGTAATCCGGATTGCCGGCAATTCACAGGACGGCATTCAGAGCGCCGGAGCGCTGTTGGCGAGACTTGCCGGCCGCAGCGCACAGGATGTCATGACCTACATGACAATTCCCTCCACAATCTCGGGAGGGCCGTCAATCTTCCAAGTGCGCATCGGCACCGGGGAGGTGCTTTCGACGGGAGACGAGGCGGATTTTCTGGTGGCCTTTTACCAGCACAGCTACCGGGACCACATCGGGTTTTTGAAACAAGGAGGAGTTCTCCTGTACGACTCGGATAATGTGCAACCGGACAGCGATGACAAACGTTTCGTCCATGTTGGCATCCCGATCACCGGACTTACGGTGGAGGCGCTGGGAGGCACAGCCAAGGACAAGGGCAAGAATGTATTCATTCTTGGGCTTCTCGCCAAAATTTTCGACCTTGATGTTGAAAAGCTCAAGGGCTTGATTCAGGAGAAGTTCCGCGGGAAAGACGAGAGCATTGTAAATACTGCATTGATAGCATTCCAAGCGGGTTATGCCTACCCGGTCGGAAATGTGCTCACGAACCTATATCGGTTTGAAAAATCCCCGGACGCAGGCGGCTCTCCGCAGGTGACGATGGACGGCAACCAAGCTCTGGCTTATGGCTTGATAGCTGGAGGGGTGAGGTATGGGGCTGCATATCCGATCACACCGTGGTCCACGATCATGGAAATACTGCGCAGTGAGTTGCCCAAGTACGGCGGGCTCTTCGTCCAGTGTGAGGACGAGTTAGGGGCGGTATCAATGGCGCTGGGGTTCTCATATGCGGGGCATCTGGCAATTACCGGAAGTTCGGGTCCTGGCATCTCCCTAAAGACCGAAGCGATTGGCTGGGCAACAATGGCCGAGATACCTCTTATCATCGTGAATGTGCAGCGGGGAGGGCCTAGCACGGGCTTGCCTACCAATGTCGAGCAGAGCGATCTTTATCAGGCGGTCTTCGGCGGGCACGGTGATAGCCCGCGGGTTGTACTAGCTCCTTCAACGGTTGAGAATTGTTTCTATATTGCGATTGAGGCTGCTCGTATCGCGCGGAAATACAGCACGCCAGTGTTCATTCTCAGCGATGCTTCCTTGGCGACACGGATACAGGCCTTCGACGAGCCGGATCTGAAAAACCTTATGGTCCAGTCAAAGCCAGACCTTACCCCGCGCGCTGCAGACTTCAAACCATACCCCCTCGACAGAATCACAAGTCATGCACCGCCCGGAACGCACATGCTCGGAGGAGTTTATCCGACCGTGACCGGCCTTGAGCATGACGAGATGGGGCATCCCACCGGAAGCCCTGCCCTTCACTCGGCCATGACCGCCAAAAGGCGCAGCAAACTGCAGCAACTCGCAGGGGAAATCCCGGTACCGGAGGTTTATGGCGATCCCGATGGGAACGTGCTTGTCGTCGGTTGGGGGTCGACTTATGGCTCGATTCACGAAGCGGTCAAGGTCGCCCAGCAGTGCGGCGAGAGTCTTTCCGCACTGCATCTGTGGCATTTGAATCCTTTGCCAAACGGTCTCGAGAAAATCTTCGAACGCTTCAAGCACGTCATTGTTGCCGAGTTAAATGACCAGGGTCTCTATGGCTACGGCCAGCTGGCTACTTTGTTGAGGGCGCGCTACTGTAACCCAAAAATCCGAAGTCTCACGAAAACTGACGGCCTGACATTCCGCGTGAAGGAAATCCTTGAAGGAGTTTTGAAATGAGTGCCACCGATTCCACAATCACCCCGTTGCCTGAGGCAGATAAGCTGACGAAAAAAGCTCTTACGGCTGATCATCCTACTTGGTGTCCCGGGTGCGGCGACTTTGCCGTCCTAGCAGCGTTTTATAAGATGCTTGAGCGTCGACAACTCCCTCACGAAAACATCGTGACCCTCGCGGGCATTGGCTGTTCCTCTCGTTTCCCTTATTTCGTGAACACCCACGGTGGGCATTTCATCCACGGGAGGGCTGTGCCATTGGCTTCTGGGGTTAGCCTCTCCCGTCCGGACTTGCATGTGTTCCTATTTGGTGGAGATGGCGATGCCTTCTCAATCGGGGGCAATCACCTTGAACACGGCTCGCGCAAGAATATCAACTTAACCTATGTGATCATGGACAACTTCGTCTATGGATTGACAAAGAAGCAGACCTCCCCCACTTCTCCGCTCGGCTTTAGGTCGAAGACCGACCCGACGGGTGCTATTGACCAACCGGTGAACCCTATCAAGAAACTGCTTGCAGCGGGAGCTTCCTTTATCGCACGCACCCATTCCACGCAGGTCAATCATATGATACAGATGATGGAGCGCGCGATGAGCCACAACGGATTCTCGGTCGTGGAATGCCTCTCTGAATGCGTCGAGTTTTTCCCGGGTGCGTTCGATTCCGGCAACCCGCGCAAGGGAGGCGATTTCATATTGATAGAGGAGAAGAAATGGGATGGAACGCCCGAGGATGAGCTCCGGCACGATATTACTGACGAGATAGCCGCATACAAATTGGCGAACCTCCCCTTTCCCGGAATGTTTGGCGTATTTTACGAAAGTGACCGTCCTAGCAAAAACGCACTAGAGAAAAAGTGGATCGATGCTACCCGTGCCAAACTTAATGAACCAAGCGACCTAGAACTTCTGCAACAAACTTTCGATCGGATGAAATAATGCCGTTTTATTCGGTGCGGATCATTGGTCACGAAAGCATCATTTTCAGAGCGGGATTTCGTCAGAGTTGCAGCATTGGTAGAGTATGGTTCTTCAGTCGAAGGAAAGTGCTGTTAAGAGCCACAACATTTAACTCTCACAGTGATTATTTCGAGGCTGGGCAACAGCTTCGGACTCGGTCGAGTTAGAGTGTGGCTTCAGAGGGAAATAGAAAAAGGCGAATGCCGCGCTGTGTGATTTTACGGCGGGGCATTGGTAGGCAGGTAGTGGATCCGTAGGACCTCACGCCCAAAACTGAACGGAGTTTGGACATAATTCATCCTCAATGTCAGATCTTTTCGCTTGTAGTGCATATATACTGCATGAATACTTATTTAATACTGCATGAATACGGAAAAAAAGCTGCCTTCCTCATGTAAGAGGACTGTTTATTTATCCGACGAAATCTGGAAGAAGGCCGTTAATGCAGGGAAAGAACTTAATATCAGCACCTCGAAGGTGCTTGCATACCTCGTCTTGGAGGCTGCCCACCTGCTCACAGCACCATCAATTAGGGGACTGAATAAAACATTCACTACCACTAAACCCGATCAAACCAACATCAGCCCAATACCATGAAAGTTAAAAACCTGCTCATTCTCTCCATCCTGGGAGTATCGGCTTCATTTATGACCATCAAGAATGCATGGCGTGCAAGGTGCCTGTCACAATTTCGCTTGCCCCGCCTTCGTTCCTAAGATTCCAGATTCAGAATTAGGCGATCGAATTTTCGCTAACGTGTGCAGATTGAGGCGTATCTTTGAAAGTGCGCTTAACCGCTGCACAGTTTAAAAACTGCGGCTTCACTCTGGACGGAAAGCGTTAGGGATAATGTGACCCGCATAAAGGGGGAGTTTCTGCTCGGAAGTTGCTTTAATTGAGGCAAACGTGGAAGCAGCATTACTGTCAAGTAATGAATGTGTTGAGCAGGCCCTATGAACAGCTAAATTCCATGCTCAGATACCCCATTACAATGAAACTTATACTCCCCTTAACAACTTTGCTTCTCCTTTCAGTGGGCCGCGTGGAGGTCGGCGGAACGAATCTCCCTATTTCAATTCCCGATAAGGTAGCAGCAGGAGTTGAGCCCTTTGATCTCGGCAACGTGCACCTTCTGCCCGGAGCGTTCAAGAATGCACAGGATCTCAATCACACCATGCTCCTCAAAGTAGATACAAACCTGTTGCTCTACCCCTACCGTCGGGAGGCTGGCATTCCATCACCGGTGAAGGGAAATGACTCGCTCTCCTATAAGTGGACCGGCCACACGCTGGGTCATTATCTTTCCGCCTGCGCACTGCTGTACAGAAACACGGGCGATCCTAAAATCAAGGCCAAGGCGGATGCAGTTGTTGCAGCGCTTGCGAAAGTACAGGAAAAGATGGGAGACGGATACCTTGGAGGAATGCCAGAAAAGTCAGTGCTAGAACTCGAAGGGTTAGTGAAGGATCCGAAGGTTCATGCAGATGTCCCTTGGTATGTACTTCACAAGTTGTATGCGGGACTGTTTGACATGTATCTGCTGACCGGCAACCAGCAGGCGCTTGATGTTTTGAAAAATGCAGTCGATTGGGCAGAAAAAAACATCGCCCAACTTGACGATCAGCAGATGGAAACAATGCTCCGGAAGGAGCATGGCGGAATTAAGGAAGTGCTACTGAATCTCTATGCTGTAACCGGTAGGGAGGATTACCTGAAACTGGCCGAGCGTTTCACTCATCACGCAGTGTTGGATCCACTTCTTCAAGGTAAGGATCCACTCGACGGTTTGCACGCGAACACCCAGATACCAAAATTTATCGGAGTGGCTAGGCAATATGAGCTAACCGGGGATCGGGGAATGAGAAACGCCGCCGAGAGCTTCTGGAATATTGTGACCTGTGAGCGTTCCTATGTTACCGGGGGCAACAGTTCTGCGGAACATTTTACCCCAAAGGCACAGCTCTCGACGGCTTTTTTCCACACAATTGAGAGCTGCAATGAGTACAACATGTTGAAATTAACCCGGCATCTATTCTGCCTGAACCCTAGTGTGCGTTATGCCGATTACTACGAGAGAACTCTCTTCAATCAGGTTCTTTCTACGCGCAATCCACAGAATGGGGATCAGCTCTACTTCCAATTACTTCAGAGCGGTAGCAGCAAGGAACTCTGGAGGACCAATCCCATAGTCGGTGCTGACTCCTGTTGTCATGGCACAGGGCTAGAGAGCAATTCCAAATATGAGGACAGCATCTATTTCCACAAAGGAGAGGACCAGCTTTACATTAACCTCTTCATTGCCTCGGTTCTGGATTGGAAGGCAAAGGGGCTCAATTTGCGGCAAGAGACTTCCTTTCCGGATCAGGAAACGTCCAAGCTATATTTTTCATGTGCCCAACCGCACAAGCTGACCATCAAAATCCGACGTCCTTGGTGGGCTGCCGGGAACTTCGAGCTTCTGGTCAACGGGAAGAAACAGCAAATCGAGAGCTCACCAGGCAGTTATGCAGTTGTAGATCGCACTTGGCAGAACGGCGACTGTATCGAAGTGAAGATGCCGATGAGTTTCCGATTTGAGGGGTTCAAGGATGATCCCAAGCGAGTAGCCGTGATGTATGGACCTCTGGTAATGGCTGCAGTGACCCAACCAGGCAATCTTTTTTCGGAGATTCATGCGCAAGGACATGATCCTTTGGAAACTCTGAAACCCATTGAGGGGAAACCACTGGAGTTCACCGCTCCTTCAAATGTATTCCGCACATCTCCTTCTCCCTCTGAGAAGCAAGAAATCCATTTCAAGCCGCTGCTGAGGATGGTTGATGAATCCTATGCCGTTTACTGGGACATCAAAACACCCTGAAACAAAAAAATGAAACCTCCTCACATTTAGCCTTGGAGGGGAAAGTGGTTGTCCCACGCAGTATAAGTCATTCAACTTCCTCTCCATCCTGATGGACTGACGTGGAATAAGGCACCGAGTGATTTTTGCCCGACGGGACAGGGGGAATGATCTACAAGATCTCTACTCGAGGAATATACCCTCGGAAACGCCGGAGGAAGAGAGTCAAACTCCGGCTTGCAAGTTGAACCTTGAGTGGAAAGTCTTGCGGTGATGTTTCGTTTAACAAGGATCTTACTCCTGCTCTCTCTCGGCCAAATGGCTCATGCAGGCGATTTGTTCATGACCCATCACTCTCCGATGGGAGCATGGTCAAGCGTGACCTTTGGTCTCCCGGGTGAGGGTGTTGGGGTCGACTCCGAGGGTCTGCGAGTCCAGCAGGCGGGGGATCTAGTGGTCGCTTTCAGCCGAGGACATGGCAGCACCACGGTATTTCCTTTCCTTACATCCGACCATGCCGCAGATAGCGAGGCCGTGGCGGCCGGATTCAAGCCCTCAGGTGAGTTCCGCAACTGCACAGTCGTACCGGCCGGAGAAATAAAGCGCACCCTTACACCCGCGACGGACGAGTTTTCTGCAGCGGGAATGAGATTCCGTATCACCTGTCCGCGAGGAGTCCTTTCTTCGTTGATTAAATCACCGGAAATGAAGTTGGCAATCCTGCCCGCTGTGCTAGTCGAGCTTGAGGTGGACAATTTAGAGAGCGATGAGCCAGCAATGGGATTCGTGGGCATTGTTTTCAAGGGATACGGTCGGCTCCGGCCGCTCGACTGGGGCAGCAGTGATCTCTCGGGTGTAGGTTTTCAAGATGGTTGGACTCTCGCGGCAAAACGGGAAAAGGGAATTTTTACCCTGCGCTGCGCGTCCATCGTGGATGCACTTGAAAAAATGCATCCCGTAATTCACGGGGGAGGTAACGAGGGAGGAATTGCATTTACAGTCCCCCCTCGTTCAAGGAAAACCCTGACAGCTACATTAGCTTTTTACAGGCAGGGCAATGAGGTGACTCAAGGTTGGGAATCCCAGTCTTACGCTTACACGCGAGCCTATCCGACGCTTGAGTCGGCGGCCCGGGCGGCACTTGACTCCGCAGATCGGATCAGGGTTGCAGCCGCGACTTTTGACCGGAAGCTTATGCCATCTGGTACTGACCCCCTCTTGGAGGAAATGCTGGCTCAGGCATCCCAGTCCTATTACGCCAACAGTTCGTTTTTGGTGAATGCCGGGGGCCGGCTGCACTGGAATGTCTGCGAGGGGCAATTTGGCTGGCGCAATACGCTCGACTTGGCGGCTGACCATCTTCCCTACGAACTAACCGCGCACCCATGGGTTACTCGCAATGTGATCGACGGATTCATCGATCGTTATTCCTACCGAGACAAGGTCCGTTTCGACGGGGAAAAGGAAGCATTGCATCCCGGGGGTCTTTCGTTCACCCACGATCAGGGTAATTACACCGCCTACTCCCCTGCAGGAACAAGCGGCTATGAGAAACCAGGACTGGACGGCGTCTACTCATTTATGACGACGGAACAGCTCCTCAATGGTGCCTATTGCGCCGCCGCCCATGCCATCAAGGGTGGAGATCCGGAGTGGGCTAGGCGCCGTCTGCCCGTGGCCAGAGAACTCGTGACCAGTATCGAGAACAGGGATTATTTTGATCACACAAAAAGGAATGGAATCCTAAAGGGCGAATCGGACCGGGTCATGAAGGGTAAGGAGATTACCACCTACGACGCACTTGATCCTGCTCTGAAAAACTCGACCGGTAGTCTCTATATCGTCGTCAAGACCTGGTGTGCCGCACTAATGCTGGAACGGTGGTTTAAGGTGGAGCGTGATGCTTCCTCTGCCCACCGCTGCGCCGCCCTTGCTGACCGATCTGCTAACGCACTGATGAAGGCATTTAATGAAGGGAAGAATGCTTTTCCCGCCAACCTCCTCGAACCATGCGATTCTCTGGTTTTCGCCGCATTGGACCCTCTGGCTGTGCCAATCTTCTGCGGGCTGGGAGAAGAGATGAAGCGTTACCCTGCCCTTCTGGAACTGTTAAAGAGACACGCAGAGACATGTCTTCGCCCAGGGAACTGCGCCGACACTAAGAATGGAGGACTGAGGCTCTCAAGCTCCTCCGCAAACACATGGCCCTCCAAGGTGGCCCTCGCCCTTGCCTCTACCGGATGGCTCGAACACAGACCTGTGCAAGGGCTGGCACCAGATGCCTACAGCCAGTTGGCATCATGGATGAGGTGCTCCGCAGACAAGCTCACCGTTTCAGATCAGATCAACTCCTCCACGGGTGCCGTGATCGGCGCCTCCTACTACCCCAGACTAGTTACTGTAGAAGCACTCCTAGCCCGACTCCCCACGGAATCCAACCCGCCTCCTCCAAATGAGGCAGGCGGATGTCGGTCAAAGCATCTTCAGAGCATGATATCTAGGTGAAAGTCAGTGGTTGGATGAGGATCTTCGTGCAGTTGGAGGTCAGCGACGGAAGGATCCTGAGCGGCCACCCGCACCATGCCAGGAACCAGAGCCCCCACCCCACGAGGCGGAGCCGCCGCGATAGCCAGTCGCGCTACCTGAACCGTTGCTCCAGGAGGCAGAGCCGCCGCGATAGCCAGTCGCACTACCCGAACCATTGCTCCAGGAGGCGGAGCTTCCACGTGAATTGTTATAGTAGCCGCCGTTAGAGTATGGGGTGTTGTACGCGACCCCATTCGGACCACGGTAATAGGAGCTGTTATAATAGGCTGAACTGGAGTTGTAGTAGGTGCCTCCGTAAAAGCCGGCACCGCCCCATCCGTAGACCGGAACAATGGGCGGAGGTCCATAAATATCCGGACCAGTTGCATAGACTCCACTGCAGCCGGACTGGGAGAGTGATAGGAGGGTGCAAAGACCGGCCAAGACGAAGAGAGAGAGGTGAGATTTCATGAGATTATGCCCTCTGGGATGGGTTTATCGGTCGGCGGAGTGAAAAACGGCTGCAAACGGGATTTCCCGGTCACCAGGAGGTTTGTGGAAGACGAACGAGGAGTTGGAGAGCCAAGGATGCAGGTTCCAGTGGGAGAATTCGATGACAGTGCGCGGCAACCCCGGCTTGTCAAGAAAGGTGACGGAGAGTCGACGGGGCAGGGCATCCGACCCCGTAGAAATCCAAATTTCCCAATCCACTCCGGGAGAACGAAATGCGAGATGATCGCACTTGTCGCCATTCACTCTAGTGGGACCGATTACAATGGCACTCAGGAGACCTCGTGTCAGGATGGAATAGGAATCGCTGCGAAGCAGGGGTGCGGATGGGAAACGGATTCCAGTTTCATGACTAAGTCCGGGAAGCATTTCGTCAATGGTTGCCGGCGCCTCCAAGGTGGAGAATACCTTCATTGCGGGTGCCAGCGCAGAAACACTTCTCCCATCGTAGTAGAAATCAAAGGCGGGAGCATCACCCCCGTGCCGTGCTCTGATCTTGTCGGGTCGTTTGAGAGCCACCTCTCCTTCGGAGAAAAACGTGACGAACTGGCCGTTGATGGCGGGCACTTCATGAATGCTCCTGGAGCGAAATGTGAATGCCTTTGCATTGGAGAGGGCTGAGCTCATGCGTTTGAGCATCGACAGGGCATTGGGGTCGATTATGGAGGTTTTTTCGGCATGAAGAGGGCCGACAAATAACAGCGTCGCGAGAAACAAGCGGGGGAAGATTTTCATTGGGAAAGAACTATCATGTCCATGTCCGGAGGGAAACATCGTTGATGTTAGAAGCCTTCCAAATCTTATAGGACGCTTCTGCAACCTCTTATATTTTAAAGGGAAACAATGGAGCGGGTAGAGGGAATCGAACCCTCATGGCCTGCTTGGAAGGCAGGAACTTTACCATTAAGCTATACCCGCGTTAGGGAGTAGAAACTTTTAACACATACCCCAAAGCCCGGTCAATGAAACGGATGAATGGACACGACCACAAGACTACTGAGAGGTGACCGGTTTGGCTTTTCTGCGGCGTTGCGATTCAGCAATGAACGCCTCCTGCGCGTTGTACCGCTCCCCCTCGACCGTGCGGAGGTAATAGAATCCATCCTTATCCATAACGCGGGCTTTAACATTATCGCTCCAGAAGCAATCGATGATTTCCTGGATATGTTCTTGCACTTTCGAATTACGGATTGGAAATCCGGTCTCCACGCGACGAAAGAGATTGCGTGGCATCCAGTCAGCACTGCTCAGATAGATCTCGGGAGAACCGCCGTTTTCGAACCGGATGATTCGACTGTGCTCGAGAAAGCGACCAACAATGCTGCGCACTTCGATATTCTCGCTGATTCCCTCGATGCAGGGGCGAAGGCAGCAAATTCCTCTGATGAGAAGGCGGATTTTGATGCCTGCCTGGGAGGCTCGGTAGAGGGCCTCGATCATGCTCTCCTCCACCAACGCATTCATTTTTACAAATATCTCCGCAGGACGATTGGAGTTCGCGTGGACTATCTCCCGCTCAATAAGAGCAAGCATTCCGTCGCGAAGGTCGTAGGGAGCCATCAAAAGTTCCTGCAGGCCGGGGAATTTTGAAACACCCGTCAGGATGTTGAACATTGCGGCAATATCGGAAGTGAGTTCCTCGCGGGCCGTGAGAAAACCCAGATCCGTGTAAAGACGCGCCGTTGAGGGGTGATAATTGCCGGTGCCAAGATGGGCGTAGCGGCGGATGACGTCACCCTCTTGACGGACGACGAGCAACGCCTTGGCATGTGTTTTTAGACCAGCCATGCCATAGATGACATTCACCCCAGCCTCGCGCATCAACCGTGCCCACTTAATGTTGGCGGCCTCATCGAAGCGTGCCTTAAGTTCGATAACCACGGTGACTTGCTTTCCGTTTTGTGCTGCCTGAATCAGAGAAGCCACGAGAGGCGAGTCTGAGCTTGTCCGGTAGAGGGTCTGTTTGATGGCGAGGGTATGCGGATCCTCTGCCGCTTGTCCGAGAAAATCCAAAACAGTCTGGAAACTATCATAGGGGTGCTGCAGTAGGATGTCTCCTTTGCGTATGTGCCAAAAGATGTCGGCTTCCTCGTTGAGGGAGACAACGGTTGCCGGGGTGAAGCGTCGGTCGCGGAGATCTGGACGATCAATCGAAAGAGCCAGAGGCATCAGCCTTGTTAGATTAACCGGGCCATCGTGGCGGTAAAGGTCACCCTCGTGGAGATTGAAAATCTCCAGCAGTCGAGCGGCAACAGCTTCGGGGCAGTCATCTTGAACCTCAAGGCGAACAGCAGCACCGCGGTTGACATGGCGCAGTTCCTCCTCAATGGCATGGAGGAGATTTTCTGACTCTTCCTCATCGATATAAAGATTGCTGTTGCGTGTTATCCGGAAAAGGTGAGCACCGATTACCTTGACGCCGTGGAACAGGGAACCGACGTAATGCTTGATAACGCTGCCAAGGAAAACGAAATCATGACCCTGTTCTTCTGTCTGCTGGGCAAAGGGAACAACCCTAGGCAGGATTCGTGGAACCTGAACAACCGCAAGATCCGTGCCGAGAGCCTCCCCTTCAAGATGGACGATGATGTTCAAGCTTTTGTTCAGAAGCTGAGGAAATGGATGGGAAGGATCGATGGCCAACGGAGTGAGCACCGGGAACACGCGCTCCTGAAAGAATTTTTCGAAGTGATTGCGTTCCGTCTCTGGCACATCCGGATAGTTGTGAAAGCGGATATTTTCCGCTGCGAGCCCTGGCTCAATTTCTTCGTTCCAGCAGCGGTATTGATCTTGAACTTGCCTGCGGGCTCGCTTGGATATGGCGGCCAATTCCGACTTTGGAGACATGCCATCCGGGGCAAGCGCAACGGTGCTTGTCTGCACCTGCTGTTTCAGGCCGGCCACCCGCACTTCGAAGAACTCATCGAGATTTGAGCTTACGATGCAGAGAAACTTCAACCGTTCGAGCAGGGGGGTTTCCTTGTCGAGGGCCTGATCTAGCACGCGCTGATTAAATTCCAGCCAACTGAGCCCGCGGTTGATGAAGTGCGAGGAATGCCCGTTTTTCATTGAATGTCTATGCTGCGATGTCTGATGGCGGGGTCAAGGGAGCATTTGTGACAATTGCATGAAACCTGCTGCTTAAGTGATTAGACTAGTGACCAGCCTAGGGGCGACGTAGAAAGAAATTTTCACATTGCAAGGGTGCTGAATCGGGATGGTTTAAGCAGTATTCGAGCGATAGAAAGGCAACATGGAACAAACCGATCAGACTTTCTGGCAGAACTGGCAGCCGACAATGAGGGCTTCCCTTTGTTTCGTTTTGAGGGGCGGCGAAATCCTCATGATACGCAAGAAGCGGGGACTTGGAGCCGGAAAGATCAACGCCCCCGGGGGCAGACTCGAGCCCGGTGAGTCCGCTTTAGAGGCGGCCATCCGGGAAACCAAGGAAGAGGTGGGAGTGACTCCGGTTAGCTTGACACAGGGCGGAGAGTTGCATTTCCAGTTCGTTGACGGCCTTGCCCTCCACTGCTCTGTTTTCTTGGCGGAAGGATATCTGGGGGAACCGGTCGAGACAGAAGAGGCGATTCCCATCTGGATGAAATGTTCGGCAATTCCATACCACGAGATGTGGGAAGACGACATCCACTGGCTTCCGGGATTACTGGCGGGAAGAAAGTTCAGGGGGTATTTTCACTTCGAAGAGGAGAGGATGCTTTCAAAGAATATTGTTTGGGGAGGAAGGAAATTTTTTGGCTAACCTATCCCCATCGTGTGATTTCAAGCTGCAGCTCGCATTTCCATGCAACCCCTTTGATTCCCCTGAACATCTTCCAATCCAGAGTTCCGGATTGCAAAAAAGTCGTGGCGGCTTTATCGCCAGTGAGCTTATGAGACGACTTGCCTTTCTTTTCCTGGCTTTGGCTTTGGTGGTCAGCGCCATGCCGGCGCTCCATTCAGAAGGCACGATCATTGTTGACAACCAGACCGGCCGGATTCTGGAAGGGGTCAATGCTAACCAGAAGCTCCCCATAGCCAGTCTCACCAAGCTGGCTCTAGCGATGGTGGTTCTCGACTGGTCGGAATTCAATGGAGGACATCTGAACGAGGTGGCCTCTGTTCCCGAAACAGCCATTTCCACAACCGGCGGTATCAATCCCCTTGGCCTTCAGGCAGGTGATGTTCTCTCTCTGCGTGATTTGCTCTATGCGTGCTTGCTTGCTTCCGACAATGTGGCCGCAGTGACGCTCGCGAACCATCTCGGGCGCGTTCTTCCCAATCCAACCGGGCTCGATCCGGTCGGCAGTACTGTTTCTCAGATGAATGCATTGGCCCGCCAGCTTGGGATGCGCCACACGCTTTTTCTGAATCCCCATGGGCTTGATTCGCCTGAGGGAACTGTGGAGCCCCACTCATCACCTGCAGATCTGGCACGTCTCGTCCGATATGGCTATTCAAAATCGGGCCTTTCCTTTTATGTCTCCCAGACGAGCCGGCTAATTCATGTGCAACGTGGAGCTTCCAATTTGAGTGTGGAGCTTCACAACACCAACACGCTGCTTGGCACCGATAAGATCGACGGTGTGAAAACCGGACGCACCTCCCGAGCCGGAGACTGCATCATCCTAACGTCCGAGCATGCTCCAGAAGTAGTCCATCAGGGAGATACCGTCTTTACGACGCCACGCAGGATTATTGTTGTCCTGTTGGGAGGAACCAACAGGGAGGCGGAGGGATTGGATCTCATCCGCCGTGGTTGGGGGCTTTACGAGGACTGGGCGGCTAAAGGACGTCCGGCAAAGGCCTCCAACTCCCTGTAATCTCCATGTCAAAAATACGGATCGGAGTCCTTACCAGCGGGGGCGACTGTCCCGGATTGAACGCAGTGCTTCGCGGAATTTATTATGCTTCCGAAGAGTTGGGCTGGGAGGTGCTGGGATTCCGTGATGGGTTTGAGGGAATGCTTGCCAATGGAGGTGACTTCATGATGCTCAACCGCGAAAATACAGCTGGAATCATGCAGGTGGGAGGCACCATCTTAGGAACCACTAATAAAGGGCATTTCACCTCAAAAATAGGTGGTGGTGAGAAAGCAGCACTTCCTGATGAAGTTATAGCCAAGTCCTCTAAGACCTGCCGGGATCTCGAACTCTCAGCCATTATTGCAATCGGTGGAGACGGTTCGATGAGTACGGCGCTTCAACTCTATCGGGCAGGATTCCCAATGATCGGGGTTCCGAAAACCATAGATAATGATCTTGAGGCGACCGACATGACGTTCGGATTTGACTCCGCTGTGGCTTGTGTGACAGATGCTCTCGACCGTCTTCACACAACAGCTGCCAGCCACAAACGGGTGATCGTTGTTCAGGTGATGGGTCGGCATGCTGGATGGATTGCCCTCTGGGGGGGGATCGCTGGGGCGGCGGATATCATCTTGATACCGGAAATTCCCTTCTCCCTTGAAAAGGTTGCAGAGGCTGTCCAGCGGCGCGATTCCGCCGGGTTCAAAAGCACTATGATCGTAGTTGCAGAAGGGGCCCGCACACAGCACGGCCAGCAATTCCGAAGACAATCGGCCAGCGGTGAGTGGCGTCTCGGCGGCGTCGGTGAGATGCTCGGGAAGGAGATCGAAGCCCGAACCGCAAAGGATACACGGGTTTGTGTGCTCGGCCATCTCCAGCGGGGCGGCGATCCAACCACCCTTGATCGCATTCTTGGCACATGCTTCGGAGTGAGAGCGGTACAGTTGGCCCGTGAAGAAAAATTCGGAACCATGGTCAGCTACCAAAACTACGAGGTGTCCGATGTGCCGATAGCGGATGCCGTCCACCGACTTAAGAAGGTTGTACCTTCAAGCCAACTCGTTGGAACCGCCAGGGCCGTAGGTATCAGCTTTGGAGATTAAAAATTGGTCAAGCAAGCAGGAGAGAGGGTTCAATCCTCTTCGAGTTTCACCAATGGGCAGCTTGCATGACCCGACCGTCTCCTAATAACGTTTTATAATGTCTGCAGAACCAAAAAGAGAACTCCGCAAGGCTATTCGCTCGATTCCTGATTTCCCCAAACCGGGAATTCTCTTTCGTGATATTTCCCCTCTTCTGGAAAATCCAATCCTCTTTCGCCAGACAGTTGATCTTCTTGCTGCAGAATGCACAGGAAGCGCCCCGGAGAAAATAGTTGGACTCGATGCTCGGGGTTTTATCTTCGGAGCTGCTCTCGCCTACAAACTGGGGATCGGCTTCGTTCCTGTTCGCAAGAAGGGAAAGCTTCCATCTGTTACCATCTCCCGCTCGTATGATCTCGAATACGGCACTGCGGAGCTTGAAATCCACCGCGACAGCATTCAAGTGGGAGAGCCTGTTATCATCGTAGATGATCTCCTAGCTACGGGAGGCACTGCTTCCGCCTCGCTTCATCTCCTGAAAGAACTCGGCGCCAGCGTTCTCCGCGCCCTCTTCGTGATTGAACTGGAGTTTCTCCAAGGCCGTAAACTACTGGCTCCGACAGAGGTTCGCTCGCTGGTTTCCTTCAATGGTTGAGTTCAGGATTCAGGGTCTCTGGTTTTCTCCTTTACAACGGAATCCACTCGGCCGTTTTTGCCCAAAAATTCCCAGACTAGCCAGGCAACGACGAGGGCAACGACCGCTCCTGCCGCGACATCCGAGGCATGATGAGCACCTAACAAAATCCGAGAAAGGGCTATAGCCAATGCAGCAATCATCGCCGGGATGCCCCATGCGGGCACGGCAAAGATAAGAACACCTGCAAATCCAACCGCTGTGGCGGTATGACCTGAAGGGAAACTGTTAAAATCCGCATTGCCGACCAGCCATTTTGAATCGTGCCGGGGGCCGTACCACCCCTGTTCGGCGGCAGCCCGCGGGCGGGTTCTCCCAGTAGTTAGCCGTGAAGTATTCACCACCATGCCCGCCAGCGTAGAGGCTATCATCGCTGAAAGGAGGATGCGCTGCCATCGGGCGTTGTAAAACCTCCTCGCCAGAAAAAACCCAAGAATCCCCAAGATCATCAGTTCGGGCCAATCGCCAAACTTGCTGCAGAGTGTGACTGCAGAACTGCTGTTCCATCCTCCATGGTTGGTCTCCAGCACAAGACGGCTCACCGGAGCATCAAGCAAGAAGGATCCTGCGATAACTGCCATGGCGACAACGATCACTACAACGATCATAGCAATGCGTATCCACCAACCCGACGAGAATCGAATGGATAATAAGGAGGATTTTGGAGGCATGGAGAACCAGTTCGAGCAGTGCCAAGTTTTAGGTCAAGCCTTGAAGAGCATGGAGAAGAATGAAGAATGCGCAATAGTTTGACTTGTCCAGAGAATGGTTGCAGATACGGAAGGGTGATGTCCAAGAGGTCTTTTTGCGCCATTTCGGGATTCGTTCTCCTGTTGACAGGCTGTGCTCTCGAGCCTCCAGCGATCCCCGTTTCACCCAAACCGGCGCCATTAGTTGCCCCACATGCGCCAGCCCTGCTTTGGCCCAGCGGCGCTCCTTCAATTCGAGCCATTTCAGCGATCTTGATCGATGCTCGAACCGGAGAGACGCTCTACCAGAAGAATGCAGATGAGCCCCGGCAAGTTGCCAGCACGCAGAAGCTGGTGACCGCTCTGATCGTGGCGGAACAGGATCCGCTTGATGGTTCCGTGAGGGTTTCCCGCGAGGACACTAGGGTTGAGCCCACAAGGGTGGGGATACGAGAAGGAGAGACCTACAACCGCCGCCAGCTTCTGTGCGCCATGTTAGTGCACAGCGCAAACGACTGTGCTGCCGCGCTCGCTAGAGCCCACTCCGGCAGCATAAGCGCGTTTGCCGAGGAGATGGACCAACTGGCATTTCGGTGCGGTGCAAACACCTCTCATTTTGTGAATCCCCACGGTCTCCCAGCAGCCCAGCATTCCACCGCACGTGACATGGCGCGGATTGCTTTTCGTGCCTACCGCAACCCCGATCTTCGCGAGGCCATGGAAATGCGTGCGTATTGTTTCCGCTACGCCAGCGGACGGTTTTGCCTTCTGGAACCCACGAATAAGCTGCTTCTACGTTCTCCGTTCTTTAATGGAATGAAGACCGGCTACACGGAAACTGCTGGCAAGTGCCTGATCAGCAGCTACAGACGTGGGGGGCGAGAGTTGATACTTGTCCAGCTTGGAAGCCATGCCCGTTTCGTTTTTGACGATGCCCAGCGTATGATGGATTGGGCAACGGGGCGCTAAATCCCAGTGGGAGAGAGCCCAATAACTTTCTCATTAGCTTCCCGACTCTTCGTCTAATGGCTGTTCTCGGGCTTCCACTTGATGCTGCAGCCAAGGGCCGGAGGCCATGGCTCCGCAGGTGATGTGCCGACGGATACCTCTTCGAGGGCGTTGCGGAGATCCTCCCCTGTGAGGGGAATCCCGTTGCGCGGGCTGCTAGCGTCAAGCCGACCTCGGTAGGCCAGTTTTCGGCTCGCATCAAAGAGGAAAAAATCAGGAGTGCAAGCGGCGGTGTAAGAAAGGGCAACCTCCTGCGATTGGTCGTAGAGAATGGGAAAGGAAAATCCGGATTCTGCGGTCATCTCACAGAGTTTTTCCGGGGCGTCCTCGGGATAGGCAACTGCATCATTAGAGCTGATTCCGATGGTGGAAATGCCCCTGCTACCGAACTCGTCGGTCAACGTCTTCAATTTTTCCCTCACATGGACGACATAGGGGCAGTGACCGCATAGAAAAACGATCAGGGTTCCTTTGGGTCCCGCCAACTGCTCAAGAGTGAGAACCTTTCCGGTGCACACATCAGGAAGAGAAAAGGAGGGAGCCTGAGTTCCAGCTGCCATGGAATTAGTGGAAACAGTAGCCATGCAAAATGCATAATGTAGCAACGGGGGTTCTATTCCAACGGGAAAACTTCCTTTGCCGGGAGCAGACGGAATGCAACTCTTGGCGGAAAGCGCTGTTTCACCAGCACATCTCTCTCAAAAAAGCTTCGGATTCAATCGGAAGACGTTGCACAATCCTCGTGACCATCCGCCCTTGCAGGGCATAGGATTAACCTCCATGTCCGCCAGAAAAACAACCAACCCAAGAACCGGGAAGGGCTCTTCAAAACCCTTTCGGATAGGATCCTTAGCCCTTGGCGGCAGGGATCCCCTCTTCATTCTCGGGCCGTGTGTTATCGAGGGTGAGAAACAGCTGTTCCGTGCTGCACGCGCGATCAAGACAATCTGTGATGATCTAGGAATCCACTTTGTCTTCAAAGCCTCCTACGACAAGGCCAACCGTACCTCTGGTTCCTCCTACCGCGGAATCAAGGCGCTCGACGGCTGTCGGATGCTAGCAGAGGCAGGAAATGCAATTGGAGCACCTGTTACGACCGACGTCCATTCCCCGGAGGAAGCAGGAATTGCCGCTGAGTTTATAGACCTCCTCCAAATCCCGGCTTTCCTATGCCGGCAAACGGATCTTATCGAAGCTGCCGCCCACTCGGGTCGTGCTGTGAATGTAAAAAAGGGACAATTTCTTGCCCCATGGGATCTGAGGCCGATTGCCGACAAACTCAAGTCGGCAGGTTGTACCAGCTTCTGCTTTACCGAACGTGGTACAACTTTCGGTTACAATAACTTAGTGGCCGACATGCGTTCCCTTTACTGGATTCGTGAGCAGGGCTTCCCGGTCATTTTCGACGCCACCCATTCCGTACAGCGTCCCGGTGGCGGAGGTGGACACACGACGGGCGACGGCCATCTTGCTCCTGTTCTTGCTCGCGCCGCCATGGCAGCAGGAGTGGACGGGATCTTCATCGAAACCCACGAAAATCCTGCAAAAGCACCTTCCGACGGACCGAACCAGATTCCCCATAAGCAACTTTCCTCACTGCTCCAATCCCTACTCTTGATTCACCGTGCGCTACGCTGATTTCCAGTTCCTGTTAATTTTGCCAATAGCATCCGTTTCCTTGCTCTTGTCGGTCGATAACGCACGGTCGGCCACTGATCTTCCGGATCAGTCTACAAATGGTCAATCAAGGGGACAGAAGATCGATCTCTCGGTTCCGGTTGGCTTTCCTGTAAAGGGCATTAAGATCCCGCAGTATGACGAACGGGGAAAACTGACCATGAACCTGATGGCAGAAACGGCACGTAAGCTGGATGATCGACAGGTGGAGTTCGGCAAGCTGAAGGTTCAGTTCAGCGATCAGGAGGAAAAGGAGATCGTGGTCGAAATACCCCATAGCATCCTAGATATGGAAACCAAGGTGCTTATTGCAGATACGCCAACATTGATACACAGGGAAGATTTTGAGATTGTTGGGGAAGGAGCGGAATTTGACACTGTGGTGCGCCGCGGCACACTGAAGGGTCATGTCCATGCCTCGTTCCGAAACGGAACGACCATCGAACAAATGCCATGAAAAAGAGGGTTGTTTTTCCTTTTATCAGCTTGCTGGTGATTTGCATCAGCTTATCCCGGCTTGCTGCCCAAGTCGCCAATCCCCAGACGGTGAATGATGCTCCTCCCGGGCCTGTGGTCGGAGCTCCTGGAGTTGGTCCACTTGCTTCGGCCGGCACAGATGATCGCCCCAAGAACGCGCGTACCATCATCGAGAGTGATGACGGTGCCAGTTTTGAGAACGCCAGCAACTCGGCAGAATTCACGGGGAACGTGGCAGTTCATGACCCGCAGTTCGACCTTAAATGTGACAAGCTGCATGTTGTCCTACGTCCTGACAGGAAGGGACTTGCGGAGGTCATAGCAACGGGTGCGGTGACTATCACCCAAGAGAAGAAAAATGACCGGGGCGATATCGTTAAATCGGTCGGGAAATGCGGTAAGGCGACTTACGATCCAGCTACCGGTGATATGAAGCTGGAAGACTGGCCCCAGATCCAGCAGGGTATAAACAATCAGGTAGCCACGCAACAGTCTACGGTGATGATACTCAATGCCAAGGGGCGTTCCCGCACTATTGGATCCAGCAGAACAATGATTGTCGATCAGGGAGAAAAGTCAGTCACTCCATAAACCAGCAAAGAGAGCCTTTGGCAACGATCTTCCCATGACAACAGAGAACTCCATTCTACATATCGACACCCCTCCATTGCGGGGAGAGGAGCCAATTCTGCGGACTGACAAACTGATTAAAATCTACAATGGTCGATCCGTGGTAAATGGAGTCGACATCCACGTGAGCAAGGGCGAAGTCGTTGGACTTCTCGGTCCCAACGGGGCGGGGAAAACCACTACTTTTTACATGATCGTCGGTTTGGTGCGGCCAGATGGCGGGAGGACTTTTTTTCATGGCAAGGATGTAACGCTGGAGCCGATGTATAAGAGGGCGCGACTGGGTATGGGATATCTGCCGCAGGAAGAATCCATCTTTCGAAAACTCACCGTCAGACAGAATATCATGGCTATTTTGGAAACGACGGCTCTCTCCCGAGTTGAGCGCAATAACCGTTGTGATGAACTGCTAGAACGCTTCGGCATAGCACACCTGGCCAAGAACGAGGCACTTACCCTCTCTGGAGGAGAAAAGCGCCGCTTGACCATTGCTCGATCGCTGGTCACCAATCCAAAGATGCTCATGCTCGACGAGCCTTTCAGCGGAGTCGACCCCATAGCTGTTTATGATGTCCAACAAATCATTTCGGATCTGCGAGACATGGGTTTGGCCATTATCATCACCGATCACAATGTGAGGGAGACGCTAGCCATCACTGACCGCGCATACCTGATCTTTGAGGGGCGCGTCGAGAGTCAAGGGGACAAAGACTTTCTTCTTCATGACCCCATCAGTCGCAAACTTTATCTTGGCGAAAACTTCGACATGTAGCCATGCCACGCGTTAAGGATTCCACAACAGCCAAGGGATCGGTGCTTACGGTCGGGAGATTCTTTTCAGACCACGGCGTTGCCCTAGGTCTGGAACTCATGGGTGATTCCTCCGGAATGGAGAGGTCGATTGAGGAACCGACTATCAACCGACCCGGCCTGGCCCTGGCTGGCTTCTTCCGATACTTTGCCTCGAAGAGAGTGCAGGTTGCTGGGCATGCCGAACTCAGCTACCTCCGCAGCCTCTCCACTGTAGAACGCGCGGCGAGACTGGAGGCCCTCTTCGAGCATCGCATCCCTTGTCTGATCGTGGCCCGGGGCCTGCCCCTTCCGGCAGGCCTGCTTGAGATTGCGGCCAAGGCTGAGACGCCTGTTTTTCGAACACCACTTGTTACAATGAAGTTTATCAACTCAGCCACCATCGCGCTGGAGGATGAATTCGCCCCGGTTGCCTCCGAACACGGAAGCATGGTCGACATCATGGGGGTCGGGGTTCTCATAAGGGGCAAGAGCGGTATTGGAAAGAGCGAGTGCGTGCTGGGTCTGATCGAGCGTGGCTATAGTCTGGTGAGCGACGACATAACCCGTTTTCGCAACCTTGAAGGACGCGAACTTATCGGCAACAGCAAGGAAATCACCCGTTTTCACATGGAGGTCCGAGGCATCGGAATTATCAATGTCGCCGCCATTTTTGGCGCTGGATCCGTCCGTCCAATGAAACAGCTCGACCTTGTTGTTACACTAAAGGACTGGCACGATGTAGATGACATTGATAGGTTGGGAATCGACCGGGATACCTATGAGATCCTTGGCATACCCACACCGCATGTCACCATACCAGTTAGAACAGGACGCGACCTTGCAAGGCTCGTGGAAGTTGCGGCTCTCGACCAAAAACTCAAATCGATGGGGCATGACACTGCGCGTGAATTCAATGAGCGTCTCATGCGGGCGATGCAGCCTCAGACGCCTCCCCGAGGAAACTCTTAACGCATGAGCCCGCGAACCGACGATTCCAAGTCAACCAAGGAGTTGACCATCGAAAACCGAAATGGTCTACATGCACGCCCGGCCGCACTGTTCGTGAAAACCTCCAGTCGTTTCCGTTCCGAGGTTTGGGTGGAAAAGGACGGCGAAAAAGTTAATGGGAAAAGCATTATGGGACTCATGATGCTTGCAGCAGGAAAGGGATCCGTGTTGCGGGTCACCGCAGAGGGAGAGGATGCCGCGACGGTCCTAACAGAATTGGAGCAGCTCATACGCACTAGGTTTGGCGAAGAATAGTTTGAATTTAATGCCGACAACCCCCTCGGTGGAAAATGAGCAACTTTAGGAGATTTCTTCTATTAATTCTCTTCTTACTCGGAGTCGGAGTCACGAAGACTCAAGCCGCCGAAATTCCATCCTCGGACCTTGTCGGATTCTGGCGCTTTGACCATTTGCAGGGTGAGGTGGTCGCTGATCTGTCCCCCTCGGGCAGACCCCTTCGCCTTGAACAGCCACGAACACATCCAGAGTCTGGCCCTTCTTGCAGCCTGCTCTGCGACGGATTTGAGACGGCAGGAGTGCTCGACGAGACCAAGCCTCTAACTTTCTCCAATGGATTAACCCTTGCTGTCTGGGTATGGCCCGGGCGGACTCAATCGAGCTCACCTCTGGTGGGCCGCCCGAATTCCAACCCGAACTTCAGTACGCCTACAACCGGCCTTCAACTGGTCGAAGGACGTCCAGTTTTCGGCCTTTATGGCCCTCATGGAAAACTTCTCCTCACTGGGCCCGCGCTGTCGATGCGAGCTTGGTCGCTTGTCGCTGTTACACTTGACGGCAAGACGGCACGCCTGTGGGTCAACGGTATTCCCGTGGCCGAAACGCCACAAAGTATCGCTATCCCTGCTGCCGGTGGCGTGCCTTGGTACGTGGGGCGCTCATTAGCACGGTATTTTCAAGGTCGCATCGGCGAAATCCTCATATGGTCCAAGCCGCTAAAAGATACGGAAATGCACTTGCTGTTCACCGCCACGGAATCACGGTATCCGTCAAGTCCGGCGCCAGCTTCGCGTTGGTACGACCGTATGGTGGATGTCTCTACGGCCCGAAGCGCCACGGACACATGGGTGTCGCACCCGACGCGTTTGCTCGCTGGGCTCGACGGGTTCACTCCTCCAGCAACCCTTCCATCAGTTGACGAATGGGGAGGGAGGCTTGACTGCCCTGCTCGGATTGCCACCGGTTTCTTCCGTACGGAAAAAACAAGGGATCGTTGGTGGCTCATCACACCGCAGGGGCACCTTTATTTCAATGTAGCCGTCAATGCCGTGAGTCCGCCCCATGGCAACAAAGACTCCAGAGGGGGCGAGTTCGCCCTCCGGACAACGGGTGAGTTGCGCGAACTCGGGTTCAATGGAACAGGCAATTGGAGTTCGCCGCAAATGGCCTCCGTGCAGCATCCGCTGCCCTGGTGTCTTCGACTTGATTTTGCGTCAACGTTCGCCAAGGAGCACGGCCAGACCTATCCAACAAGTGGACACACCGGTTTTAACAATGAGTGTATACCGATATTTCATCCCGACTTCGGGTCGTGGGCGCGCCGTTACG
>Ga0007854_10000112_pt1 | contig 62145 bp, 56 predicted proteins | sample CryBogCBH12Aug08_FD_60382 | JGI IMG/M metagenome (GOLD analysis project Ga0007854, IMG submission 60382) | Freshwater microbial communities from Crystal Bog, Wisconsin, USA - CBH12Aug08 | ecosystem: Environmental > Aquatic > Freshwater > Lake | place: Crystal Bog, Wisconsin, USA | collected... | reverse complement strand
TTGGGAACCAGAGAAACAGACACTTTCTGGACCCTTGATCACGTCAAGGGCTACTATGGAGGCATGAAAAAACAGCAAAAAACGCGTTTCTACCATTTGATGAATCTTTTTGTGATTTTCGCCCATTCACGACAATAACAAAAAAATATAAATCACGAAATTAAATAAAAACAAATTAAACACAACTATTTATTTTGTTAATAATTTATTAAATATTCATTGTTTATGATTAAGGGTGGATTGGGTGGGGGATGGTTGCCATCCCTATAAGGATGGGAATTCCTTTAAAAAATCCGGGGCTTTTAAAAACTCAGCCTATAGAAAACCAAACCTTTAAAAAGCAAAATGTCAAAGAGCAAACTTTGAAGCCCAATCTTAGTCAGACTACAGGAAAACTCTTAAACAAAGGTTAAATGCCTTGTGCAAATTGCTTTTTACTCATGATGAGCCTACTCAGAGGATCGTCCCAAGGAAAGATACTCAATTCCTTCCATTTCGCCTGGCTTATAAATATTACGAAGGTCAATTAAGAGGGGTGATTTTAACAAGCCCCGAACCCGATCCAAATCAAGAGCACGAAACTCATTCCATTCCGTCAAAATAACAGCGGCATCAGCGCCCGTCATTGCATCATAGGAGCTTCCAGCCCATTCGACCCCCTCAAAACCTTGGGTATAACCCAAACGTTCTGCGCCCTTGTAATATAGGGGGTCATAAATGCGCACCTTCAGACCCGCTGACAACAACTTTGGAATAATCACAAGACTAGGGGCATCCCTTAGGTCATCTGTGTTGGGTTTAAAGGTGATTCCCAAAATTGCAACCGTCTTTTCTGAGGTTCCGCCCCGTGACTCAAGGGCCCTCAAAATTCTTTCAGCCATTGCTTTTTTCCGGTTGTCGTTTGACTGAACAACCGCATCAATTAGGGTCAATGGGGCTCCATAATCATGGGCTGTTTTGCTAAGAGCAAGAGTGTCCTTCGGGAAACATGACCCCCCATACCCAGGACCAGCATTTAAGAATTTACGCCCAATACGGCCATCCAAACCAATTCCCTTGGCAAGATCTTGTATGTCAGCCCCCACTTTTTCACAAAGATCTGCCATCTGATTAATAAAGGCAATCTTCATAGCCAAAAATCCATTAGAGGCATATTTGATCAATTCCGATGTTGAAAGGGATGTAAAAACAATCGGTGTTTCAATCAAATAAAGGGGCCGATAAAGCTTAGCTAAGATATCTTTTGCGCAGGCGCTATCTGTTCCAATCACAACCCGATCAGGACGCATAAAGTCAGTAATGGCCGATCCTTCCCTTAGGAATTCTGGGTTTGAAGCAACATCAAAATCAACACCCCGCTTTAGATCAGGTCTTTTGTTCTGAATAGTTTCAGCAACCTTCTCACACGTACCAACGGGAACCGTTGATTTGGTCGCAACGACTGTGTATCCATCCAAGGCTTCTGCAATTTCTTCTGCTGCTTTGAAAACATAGCTAAGGTCTGCGTGCCCATCATCAGACCTGGTTGGTGTTCCAACCGCAATCATAACAACATCAGCGCCCTTAACGGCTGCCTTTAAATCGGTTGTAAAGTTTAGGCGACCCGCTTCTAAACCATATTGAACCAACGATTCTAAACCTGGTTCGTAGATGGGGATTTTCCCCTGAATTAGATTGGATATCTTTTTGGAATCGTTATCAACAGATGTAACGTCAAATCCAAATTCAGAGAAACAGGCGCCAGTTACAAGACCAACGTATCCTGAGCCAATTATTGTTATGCGCATATTTTTGGGCTTTCTTGATTAAAAAAAGGATATTTTTGGAAGGTTTTTAAAAGCCCCTCTCTAAGCTCAGGACTGGAATAAGCAAAGGCCAGGTTGGCCTCAAGCCATCCTTCCTTTGTGCCGCAATCAAAACGTTGCCCTTCAAAGCGGTATCCGCACAAAGGGGTCTCTGGAAGCATTGATTGGATGGAATCCGTTAATTGAATTTCCCCACCGGACCCTGGGGTTTGATTTTCAAGATGATCAAATATTTTGTGATTTAATACATAGCGCCCAATGACAGCGCTATTTGAAGGACTTTTATCGATGGACGGCTTTTCAACAACGTTTTTAGCCCGTATTTTGTGCCCGTCGTACTTGTCTGCATCCAAAATTCCATAACGACTTGTTTGATCAAAGGGAACCTCCATGACGCCGACCATATTGCCGTCCTGTTGTTCGTAGGCCTTGATCATTTGGTCCAAACAGGGCTTTTCTGACAGGATTAAATCGTCGGCCAGAATCAAGGAAAACGCCTCTTCATTCACTAAATGACGTGCACATAAAACAGCGTGCCCCAGACCAAGGGGCGCGGGTTGCCTAATGTAAATGGCTTGTCCTGGTTGCAAGCGCAGTGCCTCTAGACATTCAAGCTCAGCTTTCTTACCCCGCCTTCTTAGCGTTTCCTCTAAAATGGGGCTTGAGTCAAAGTGGTCTTCAATCGCTGACTTTCCTTGCGATGTGACAAAAATAAACCGTTCGATGCCCGAAGCCTTGGCCTCCTCAACCGCATATTGGATCAAGGGCTTATCGACAACCACCAGCATTTCCTTTGGTATCGATTTTGTTGCTGGCAAAAAACGACTACCAAGTCCAGCCACAGGAAAAACACAGGTTTTTATTTTTTTCATAGCACCTTAGGCGATTTTAGAACGTTGACTTTGGGTTGGTAGCTGAATCATTTCCATCAGGGTCGCAAGTTCTTGCTTGGCTGCCACATGGGACAGACTGATGGCAAGATTGTTTTCTCTCATATCCAAAAGGGTTAACCCACTTAAGAACAATTCACGAAAGATAACGCGTTCTCCAAAGCCAGCAACAAGGCGGAAACCAATACGTTTGGAAAGTGCATTTAAAACCTTCTCCATTTCTTCTTTGTTGCGTGAATAGATGCTACTTAAACGGTTTCTCATAACAATCCAATCAATGGATCCCCCATCACGAATTGCCCGTTGTTTTTTTTGTTCCCAAACCATTTCAGAATATGTACTCGGCTTCAAAATATCTAAGGAATCAGCGTTGACCCTTACTAGCATATCTAGATCGACAAAACTATCGTTTAAAGGGGTAATTAATGTGTCCGCAAAGGAATGAGCCAGCCTTGATAAATAGCTGTCACTCCCAGGGGTGTCAATCACGATAAAATCGTGATTCTGAAATTTTTGCATTGCCTCAGAAATTTTTTCTTTTTCCTCGGCTTCTGCCTCAGAGACATTTGGAAGGGTGCTTTTGAAAATAGGTTCATGATCGGGAAGGGGTAAATCTTCACCTTTGTTTTTGCTTCGTATCCGTCTGTTTTCAACATACCGGGTCAATGTTCCCTGGCGTGCGTCAACGTCAATGCTGCCAACTTTGTAATTTTGACGCAGTAAATGGGTAATGATATGCATAGATGCGGTTGACTTTCCAGTGCCTCCTTTTTCATTTCCAAGCACAACAACGTAAGCCTTTTCTGCTTTGGGGGTATTCATCACAGCCTTATTCCTTGAAACTAACTTTGGATATCTTAACCCAAAAACATTCAAAAAAAGAAGGGCTAATAATTTTGTCTTCTCTAAATATTCTAATTTCTATTTGTATAGGATGTAGTAGTGATAGGGGCTATAGTTAGTGGGGATAACTTTTTGTCCACAAAGTTATGCACAGGATAAAAAAACAAGGAAATCAGCAGGTTTTTTGAAAAGAAAAATGAAAAATCTTTTCAGAACAACATCTTATCTTGTTTTCGAGGAAACGACTCATTTCCAGGGAATCCCTTGGTCTCAAAAATTATCAACAGCTGCTTATAAACTTTTCAACAGTGTATAAAAAACTGAATAAGGTTTCTTTTTCCACAAGGGTGGAGGAAAATCGATGAAATAAAAAAATAAATATTTTTTATACAGGTTGCCATGGTCACTTATAAACCAATTTATCCACAAGCGAAGCTAGCCCTTCTTGGAGGGGGGATTTCCCATTCTCTTTCCCCTTTTATCCATAAGTATTGGCTGGATAAGTACGGCCTTGTTGGCGGTTATGATCTTCTTCATAAGGAATCACTGTCTGAATCAGACTTAAAAAACCTTTCGGATTCTGGGTTTGTTGGCCTTAACGTCACGATGCCTTTCAAGAAAGACGTTCTTTCTTTTTTGGACCATAAGGATGATTTGGTGGAGAAAGTTGGGGCTGCAAACACACTTCTTTTTCAAGATGGCCTTTTAAGGGGAACCAACACAGATGCCACAGCGTTTAAACGACTAATCGAACCCTATCTTCCCCTAAAAACAGCTGTTGTTCTTGGGGGGGGTGGGGCGTCCCTTGCAACCCTTTGGGCTTTGGATCAAGTTGGTGTAAAAGACATGCGGGTAGTTGTTCGGCAAAAGAATATTTCTTTTCCGGCAAGGATTTATCCATGGTCCCAGGTGAATGAGGCCTCTGATGGGTGTGATGTCTTTATTAACGCAACGCCCCTTGGGATGGCGGGAAAGCCAGAGCAGATTTCTTTACCGCCCTTGCCCCCAAGATGTTTGGTTGTTGATTGGGTTTATTATCCCCAAAAAACAACCCTTTTAAGTCAGGCAGAAAGAGCTTTTCACCCAACCCTTGATGGGATCGATTTATTATTGGCGCAGGCCCAAGATGCCTTTTACTTTTGGTTTGGCATTCACCCAGAAATTACGTCTGAATTGCGTCAGGGCCTGAGAGAAGTACATCAGCCTGGTTTGTAGCCTCATTCAAGGCATTTTCGACCTTGGTTTGCCAAGTCGTATCTATAACCTCGTCCGGATTTGGGCACAGAATAGGGGTTCCAACAACAAAAACCCCCCGTCCAAAGGGAAGGGGAAAGTGAAACCGATCCCAGGTTTTTAAAGTCTTGCGCCGGCTTGTGGCATAACTTACGGGAATAATGTCCACTTGAACCAACTTTGCAAGGGTGACAATTCCAGGGGAAACTTTGTGAACGGGTCCTTTTGGACCATCTGGCGTGATGCCAATGGCTGTTCCGGCCCGGACAGCTTTAACCAGACCAAAGGCAGCCTCAGCGCCCCCCCTTGTTGTTGAGCCACTGATAATGCCAATTCCAAAATATTTCAAGACGGCTCCAATAAGGCGGCCATCACGGTGGGATGATAAAAGCATCTGAAACGGCATTTTCCAACGCCATGCACAGGGCAACATCGCTAGCCTTCCATGCCAAAAGCAAATAATGAAAGGCTTGTTATTGGAAACATAACCATCGATCCTCTCTAGGTTTACGAACTGCCATCTGTTTGTAAGATAAACAAAACGAATATAAAGGAATCCTAGAAAGGCCAAGGCGGCCTGAAAGCCAGAGAGTTTCACAATCTTTTTTAGAACTTTTTTCATAAAACACAGTATATCAAAAAAGCTTTCAAAGGCCCGCATTTTCTTAGGTTTTTTAATGGTACTTAAATACCTCTATTAAAAAACCTCTTTAAACCCATGATAATCCTAGTGTTTTTTGTTGCATGTTTTTTATTTTTGATTTAGAAATGACGCAAGATTAGTTTTTAAGTTGAGATTAAAAATGCGTACGACTCTTTCGGTTCGGCCTCAAGATGTCAAAAAGAAGTGGATTCTTATTGATGCCGAAAACCTAGTTCTTGGACGTTTGGCTGTTGTTGTAGCCAATCGCCTTCGTGGTAAACATTTGCCAAGTTACACCCCTCATGTGGATTGCGGTGATAATGTCATTATCATTAATGCAGAAAAAGTCCATTTGACTGGCAATAAATTGGCAGACAAAAAGTTTTATTGGCACACAGGATATCCAGGCGGTATCAAGGAACGTGCAATTGGTCAGATTCTGACTGGTAAGCACCCAGAACGGGTTATCATTAAAGCTATTGAAAGAATGGTTCCACGTGGTCCTTTGGGTCGCCGTATTATGAGCAACCTTCGGGTTCAAGCAGGATCAGAGCATCCCTATGCTGCACAAAAGCCAACTGTCCTAGACGTTGCAAGTCTTAATTCAAAGAATAAGCGGAGTATTTAACGGTGTCAGAAAAGATAGGTCTTGAAGATTTAAAGGGCGCTGTAAAAGCAGCTTCAGAGAATGCTGCACCAGAGGTGGCCGTTGTTGCAACTCCTCGTGTTCCTAAGATCGACCCACAAGGGCGTTCTTATGCAACTGGAAAGCGTAAAAATGCAATCGCCCGTGTTTGGATTAAACCTGGCATGGGAAAGATTTTGGTGAACGGAACTGTGGGCGAAGAATACTTTGCGCGTCCCGTTTTGCAGATGATTGTTAAGCAGCCATTCCAGGCAGCAAATCGTGCTGGTCAGTATGACGTTTGGTGTACGGTTGCTGGTGGTGGTCTGTCAGGACAAGCCGGTGCGGTTCGTCATGGTATCAGTCAGGCTTTGACCTTCTTTGAACCTGACCTTAGGGCAGTTTTGAAGCAAGGCGGATTCCTAACACGTGACAGCCGTATTGTTGAACGTAAGAAATACGGACAGGCGAAAGCCCGTCGTCGTTTCCAGTTCTCAAAACGTTAATTATTTTGTTAATTTCCTTCGCAGAAAGGGCTCGCTTCGGCGGGCCTTTTTTGTTACGCACCCCCCTCCTTATTTCTGGGCGGCTTTTTTCCAGTAACCCTCATATGATTTAGTTAAGTCGGCATTATCCTCTTTGTCCTTTACTGCCGTTAAATACTCCCAAAGGGCATCCCTTTCTGGAATCAGCCCAAAAAGCCTAAGTGACGTTAGGAACCTGGACATTCTTAAGTAATTATGAGTTTTTTTAATCCAGTTTCTTTCCCACTTTTCGTCGTCTCCTTCAAGTTTTTCAAGTTTGACTGATGAAGCATTCCTTTCGTAGATAAGCTTTTGCCCCCAGAACCTGGCCTTCCTTGAAAAAGATTCTCTCATGATTCCCTGAACACTGGCTAGGATCTGAGGATTTTTAGTTAGAATGGCTGTGGTCGATGGTAAAAAGCGAGGCGCTTTGATTCCGTCACCCATGCCAATGGTTTCAATGGGAAACCACCATTGGACGTAGTTATGTTGATCCTCCATCCATTGGTTATCGTTGGCCCACAAATCATCAATATAGTTTCCGTGAATGTCGGGGACGGCTGCTAGCTGAAACCCTATTAGTTCAATATCATTTAAAAAGCTGGCTTTCGCCAGGCCACGTGTATCACCAGGTAAATTTAAAGAGCCTGCTTTGAATAAATCAGGACTTAGTAATAAATCCTTGAAAGGTTTCCAGTTCAATTTTACTTCGGCGGTGGAAAGTTTAAGAGAGGCTTCATGCTTTAGGGTTGAAGAATCACGGAAAGGATGAACATCTAGTTTTCCTTGGATTTCAAGAACCCTTTTTAGATGCTTCTGTAATGCTTCAGAACGATCTGTCTTTGGCCAAATATCATCATAATCTTTTTTAGCAAGAGAAGGATCCAGTTCCGAAACAATCTGGCAGGCTGCAGCCAGGAACACTTTTTCTTGCGCTGTCGCTTTCTTAGGACGAGTTTTAAAGGGTCCCCCAGTTTTTAAGAAATAATCAAGGGCCAGCCTTACTTTGGAATTTTGGGCTTTGTTAGTCATCAGCATAACAAAATCTGTTACAAGATTGGTATTGCGGCTTCCTTGATAATAAGGGTGATCTTTAAGCTGCGATTTGAAGTTTTTGAAATTGGCCCTAAGTTCTGTGTCCAGAGTTCCCCTGTCCAACGTTCCACTAAAATCTAATGAAAAATCCGCCCTTGTGACGTTAACGGATATCGCAAACAAAAAAACAATCAACAAAAGTCGATGCATAAACTTAGCTCAATTTTATCACCATGAATCTAAAGTATAATAGACGAATAGTTTAAAATTGGTAAATAAATCCTTACGCCTTCATTCTGCTCACTGTACTTGTGGTGCTGTGACCCTCTTTAAGGTTAATAAGAAGAACCTCGCCTCCTTTTGCCTGAACAATGTCGGCACCAACAACGCGGTCGATTGTATAGTCAGCGCCCTTGACCAAGACGTCGGGAAGCAAGTTCGAAATAAGATTATAAGGGGTTTCTTCGTCAAAGATAACGACCAAGTCAACCATTCCAAGGGCTGCTAGAACTTGCGACCTGGTTTCTTGGTTCTGAACAGGTCTGGTTTCCCCCTTCAGGCGCCTGACGGAAGCATCGCTGTTCAGCCCAATGACAAGCTTGTCGCAGGCTGCCGCCGATTCCTGAAGAATATGAAGATGCCCCAGGTGAAGCAAATCAAAACATCCATTTGTAAACCCAACCTTTAAACCCAAACGGCGCCATTCCTTTAAATGGTCGGTCGCCTGAGAAAGGGTCAAAACTTTTTGCTTTGTGCGCGCCGTATCATGATGATTGAAGGAAGATTCTAATTCTTCAGAACTGACAGTGGCAGTCCCGACCTTACCGACAACAATGCCAGCGGCCACATTGGCCAGACGACTGGCGTCACCTAAAGACGCACCGCTTGCAAGGGCGGCTGCAAGGGTCGCAACAACCGTATCACCGGCCCCGGATACGTCATAGACTTCCAGGGCTTGGGCTGGAATTTGCTTGGGGTCCTTGTCCCCTTCAAGAAGGGTCATACCCTGGGACCCTTGGGTGATTAGGATTGACTCAACGTCTAGTTCCCTCTTCAAAGATTGACCTTCCTTTATCATGTCTGCTTGGGCTTTAAGGGGGCGTCCCACTACCTCAGTCAATTCCTTAAGATTGGGGGTTAGGACCGTTGCGCCCTTGTATTGCCCGTAATGACGTCCCTTAGGGTCAACAATAATGGGCACTTTCCCTTTTGCCAGCTGAATGATTTCCTGGCACAAGTTTTCTGAAAAAATACCCTTGTTATAATCCGACAAGATCAGAGCCTGACATTCCGGTAGAACCTTTTTGCAGTGATCAAGAATCTGTTGCTGCGTTGTGCTTGAACAGGGATTCTGGGTTTCTTCATCAACCCGCAGCAACTGTTGACCTTGGGCGATAAAACGAGTTTTCTGAATGGTTTGGCGGTGTGATTCCTCAAAAAGGATAGCTGTCGCATTTGGTAAGCTGTCCAGATGTCCTTTAAGAATTTCACCAGCACTATCTTTGCCAATTACACCCAAAAAAATAACCTTCCCCCCAAGAGACGAGATATTCCTGGCAACGTTTCCAGCCCCACCGACAACGGTAAAGTCGTGGTTCATTTTTAAAATGGGAACGGGCGATTCTGGCGATATTCTGTCAACATTTCCATAAACGAAACGGTCCAGCATCACATCACCGATACACAAAATCGTTGCACGGGAAAAGTCAATTAATAAGGATTGGGTCATAATATACTCATCATGAATGAAAAACTCTGGATTGCCGGGCTTCGCTCCCAATGATGACTCCCCCCCCGTCATCGCGAGGAACGAAGGGACGTGGCGATCCAGAAAAACAGGCATCTTATTGGGTATGTGTTAACAAAGAAACGAAGGTGGCCAATCCTATCACGACCCAATTTGAAAAAAAATCTTTTTTGATTTTGGTTCTTGGGTCACTTTAAAAAAATAGTTCCATCAACATTCAGTAACACGGCAGCATTATTCCATGATATCTTTTTTGTGCGTTTTCAACAAAAGCACAAGGTGCAAAAAAAGACTATGACGATTCAATCGACGACCTTGCCGAATGGCCTGCGTGTCATTTCTGATTTCATACCAACCGTTGAAACGGTATCTTTGGGTATGTGGGTTGACGTTGGAACGCGCAGTGAAACAAAAGACATAAACGGTGTTGCTCATATGCTTGAACACATGGCCTTTAAGGGAACAAACAATCGCACCGCCCTTCAAATTGCTGAAGAAATTGAAGCTGTTGGGGGGTATTTAAATGCCTATACGGGCCGTGAAACAACAGCCTATTATGCGCGAATCCTTAAAGATGATGCGCCCTTGGCTGTTGATATTTTGTCCGACATTTTGCAGCATTCGACCTTTGATGCGACAGAATTTCAAAAAGAACAGTCAGTTGTTATCCAGGAAATTGGTCAGGCCAATGATACGCCCGATGATATTGTTTTTGATTATTTTCAAGAAACCTGCTTTCCTGATCATTCGATGGGTTGGCCAACTTTGGGAACGGCCGATGTTATAGGGTCTCTGACACCCGAAGTCGTCAAGGGCTATATGAAACGCCATTACGGGGCCAAGCAAATGGTATTTTCCGCAGCTGGAAATATGAACCACAATACCTTGGTTAAAATGGTCACTGAAAAGTTTTCGGCCCTAACCCCAGATTGTCCAAAGGTTCAAGATTCTGCACGGTACCAGGGGGGCGATTACCGTCAGAATAAAGACCTAGAACAGGTTCATGTGGTGCTTGGGTTTGAAGGTGTCCCCTATGGACACAAAGATTATTATACTCAATCAATCCTCTCGACCCTATTGGGTGGGGGCATGTCATCGCGCCTTTTCCAGGAAATAAGGGAAAAGCGGGGTCTTGTTTATTCAGTATATTCCTACGCATCAAGCTATCACGATACGGGCATTTTTGGAATTTATGCAGGAACGGGTGCCGCTGAAGTTAAGGACCTTTTTCCTGTTATGTGTGAACAGCTTAGAACGGTCAGCTCCACCTTGAACACTGACGAAATCCAAAGGGCTAAGGCACAGCTAAAAGCATCCATGATGATGGGGCTGGAAAGCACATCAAACAGGTGCGAACGGTTGGCTGGTCACGTTCTGACCTATGGGCGCCCCTTATCCTCTGAGGAGATATTGAAAGCCATCAACGACGTCACGATAGAGGATTTGAAAAATTTAGCCACAAGACTTTTTAAGTCCAAGCCAACCTTAACAACTTTGGGGCCAATTCAAAACGTTGCCAGTTTTGAACAGGTTTGTGAACAGCTGCAGTGTTAAAAGCGTTTTTATGTTTGATTGCCCTTTTTAGTCTTTCCGGATGCGGCGGAGGGTCAGGGGATCGCACAACCGTCACAGGTGTCTGCAAATCTTGTAAATCTTATTATGTGCGGGGATCGTGGCATCATCCCCAACCTCACTACGAATATGACGAGGTTGGGCTGGCTTCTTGGTATGGCCCAGGGTTCGATGGAAAGCCCAAGCCCTACGGAGAACCCTTTGATCAAAATGCAATGACGGCTGCCCACAAGACGCTTCCTTTGCCGACAATTGTCAGGGTAACAGACGTTAAAACAGGAAAGTCTATCGTTGTGCTGGTTGATGACCGGGGCCCTTTTGTGTACGACGGCAGAATTATCGATTTATCAATGGGGGCCGCCAAAGCCCTTGGCACCTATCAAAAAGGTGTTTCCAAGGTGCGCGTTCAATCTTTGGTTTCAGAAAGCAAAGCCCTGGCTGACTATTTAGCAAGGCACGGAAATAAATCGGGCTGCGATAAAAATGGACGAACATGGCTTCAGGTATACGAACAGGAAATCAAAGGGCGGCATGGTCAGGCGGTGTTCGATGGACCTTCAGTTTCTGTTCCTGAGCCTGCTGCAGTGCCAAAGAAAATTCAGGCAGTCAAGACTCCTCCCTCAATAGATAACTTGTTAAAGCAGCTTGAGAAACCAGAGGCTGTGGTGCCTCCAAAAGCAGGGCAGCCGTACATTTCTGTCGGCGGAGACTTTGTTCAAAAAACGAATGCTGAAAAATTACTGAAGCAAGTTCAAGTAACTTCACCTGGAAAGGTTATAGAAACCACGCATCCTGGCGGTCAAAAATTTTATAGTGTGCGCCTTGGCCCCTTTTCAGATGAGAAAAAAGCACAAGATGCTTTAAATCGACTTGCTGTAACAGGTCAATCTGATGCAATAATTGTAAAATAAAACTCAGAAAATTTAGGGTCTTCCTGTGAAAAAGTTATTTGTCCTTGTTTTTATTTGTTTGCTTTCTGTGTCAGCAAGTGCGGCCAAAAAAAAGGTAAAAGCACCGGCGCCTAAGGTTCATGCCCAAAAAACTGTTCTGCCTCACACGCCAGAGGATGACGTTAAACCTGAAATTCCCAGCAGCACCGTTCCTTTAGATATTGAGGTTTTGGCAAGGCAGGCCATTTTGGTTGATTACCAAACAGGGACTGTTCTTTTGCAAAAAAATGCTGAGATGCCGATGCATCCATCATCCATGACAAAAATCATGACGGCTTATTTAACCATTGAAAAAATAAAGGATGGCGCGGTCACCCTTGAAACGCCCTTAACTGTTGGCCCCAATGGTTGGCGGGTTGAGGGTTCATCGATGTTCCTAAATATAGATACCACCGTTAAGGTTGATGATCTTTTAAAGGGCGTTATTATTCAATCAGGAAACGACGCCAGTATTATTTTGGCAGAAGGGTTATGTGGGACAGAAGCAGCCTTTGCTGCTGAAATGACCCGGCGCGCCCATGAAATGGGCGCCACCCACACCACTTTTAAAAATGCAACAGGCCTTCCTCACCCGGAACACTTAACAACGGCAAAAGATTTGGTCACCATGGCCGTTCACACAATTGAGGATCAACCAGAATTTTACCATCTTTATAGTGAAAAGAATTTTATGTATGGGGGAATCAACCAAGGAAACAGAAATCCTTTGCTTTATAAAAACATAGGGTGCGACGGTATCAAGACTGGAAAAACAGAAATTGCAGGATACGGAATGGTGGCGTCTTGCGTTCAAAATGGTCAGCGTTTGATTCTGGTTATCAATGGATTGCCTTCCATGCAGGCCCGCTCTGATGAAGCTGTCAAATTAATAACCTGGGGAATGCGGACCTTTGAAAATTATCCATTATTCAAAGCGCAGCAGGTTATAGAACAAGCTCCTGTTTTGTATGGAGTCCAGGATTCTTTGCCAATCATCGTTGAAAAGGACGTCCTTATAACGGTAGCCCGTTCGGGCCGAAAAGACATAAAGACCGAAATTAAGATTGACGCCCCTATTCAGGCGCCAATCCAAAAAGGGGCCGTGGTTGGAAAAGTCACAGTGACTTCCCCTGTTTTACCAAAACCAATCGAAATTCCTTTAATCGCTGCCGTTTCAATTGAAAAAGCAGGAATTTTTAAGCGTTTAAAAGATTCGATAGCGCGCCTTCTTTTTGCTGAGAAACCTAAAAGTCAGTGAAAGCTATGTCATCCCGGGATTTAGGTGAACCGGGGCTTTGCTCCGTGATGACAAAGGTGTAGTCTTGATTCTTAGCTTTCATCGTCATCAGAGGAAGAATCAGAATCCTCTTTTCCAGAATCATCATCTTCCTTAGCGTCAGCGTCGTCCCCTGATGCTTTGTCATCATCGTCGTCACTTGATTGCTCATCTGAATCATCAGCTTTGGAATCGTCCTTGTCCCCATCAGCGCTGTCGTCTGATTTTTTGCCTGAATCATCGGCTTTCTTTGTATCAGCAGGCTTTGAATTGTCCCCTTTGTGTTTTGCTTGTTCTATTCCGTCAGCAACCCCTTTAACAAGGGAACCTAAATCTAATGCAAATGCACCGTTTAGGGACAGGAAAAAAGCTACAGCAATAATAAAGTATTTAAGCATAATAATTAAGAACCTCTTACGAATTTGTTTTCTGACAGTCATTATCACAAGAATTCGTAAAGATTAGGTTAACGTGGCGCACCCTATGTAATTAACTTTTAAAGAACTTCCCAAAATCCATTGTCCGGACAGGGGCTTATAGTCCATGCCTTTCAAGTCAGTGAAATGCATATCATAGGCCCTTAGAAATGCACCCAATTCAGACGGGGAAATAAATTTATTCCAATCATGCGTTCCCTTGGGCACCCAATTCAAAAGATATTCAGCACCAATAATAGCCCCCAAATAGGACTGCCATGTTCGGTTCAAGGTGGACAGAAAAAGAAGCCCTTCTTTTTTTAGGTGCTTGGGGAATAACCCTATAAAATCTTTTGGGTTATCCACATGTTCAATAATTTCTAAGGCTAAAATGGCATCAAAGTTACCCCCCTGAAACTCCTCAAGGGTTGTATTGTGATAGGTAATATCCAAGCCATTTTTTTCTGCGTGTTCTTTTGCGACAGCAATGGCTTTTGGACTGGCATCAATTCCTGTTACAGTCGCCCCAAGACGGGCAAGGGGTTCGCAAAGAAGTCCGCCCCCACAACCAACGTCTAAAACTCTAAGACCTTTTAGGGAATTCACTGAAAAAGCCTTTAAAAGATGATCTTTGATAAACCTCAAACGACAAGGGTTCAAAAGGTGAAGGGGTTTAAACGGACCCTTTTCATCCCACCAGCCACCTGAAATCTGGTCGAACTGTCTGACTTCGTCCTCGTTAAGTGTCTGCCCCTGATTTTTTGCCATGACATTCTTTCGTATATGCCTTACTTTAATAGGTACTGTACACAAAGATTCTTATTCGTGTCTTAGATAAAATAATGGCTCGTTATGTATTAAAGTTTGGAGGCACGTCGGTTGCTAATCTAGCACGTCTGGAGCATGTGGCAGAAATCATTAAACAACAGGCCCAGTTGCGCAATCAATTGGTGGTAGTTGTGTCAGCAATGGCAGGCATCACAAACGAATTGGTCGGATACGCCCATTCTTTGTGTCCACACCAAGCAACACCAGAGCATGATGTGGTTCTATCTGCAGGTGAACAGATTGCAACAGGCCTTTTGGTTTTGGCGCTTCAAAATTTGGGACTGAAAGCCCGTTCTTTTTTGGCCTGGCAAATTCCGATTTTAACCGATGATTCTGCGTCCCAGGCCCGTATTCTGGATATCTTAACAGATGAACTGGAAAAGTGCCTTAGGGACAATATTATTCCCGTGGTTGCAGGGTTTCAGGGGGTTACCCAGGAAAAGCGCTTAACAACCTTGGGGCGGGGCGGGTCGGATACAACGGCTGTCGCTTTGGCTGCGGCTTTAGGGGCAGACAGGTGCGATATCTATACCGATGTGGACGGCGTTTATACGGCAGACCCCAGACTTGTCTCAAAGGCCGTTAAATTAGAAACCATCACTTTTGAGGAAATGTTTGAAATGGCAGCTCAGGGTGCCAAAGTTTTGCAAGCTAGATCTGTTGAGTTGGCCATGAAGCATGGGGTGAATCTTAGGGTCTTATCAAGTTTCATTGATTCAGAAGGGACGCACATTATAAGCGAGAGGACGCATATGGAAAAGACCGTTATCAGTGGCATAGCCCATAGCGAAAATGAAGCAAAAATAACTATCTTGGGGATATCCGGTGAAATGGGCTCTATTGCCAAGGTGTTTCTAAAGTTATCAGAGGCGCTTATTACAGTGGACATGATTGCGCAAAGTCAGCTGCAAGCAGGAAAAATTGATTTGGTTTTCACCATACCTCGCTCTGAGCTAGATAGAGCCATCCCCGTTATTGAGCAGATGAAGAAAGATCTAAATTTTTTTGATACACTTATAGACAACGAGATTGCTAAGATTTCGGTTGTCGGAATTGGTGTCAGAAGTAATATGGAGGTTGCAAACACTTTGTTTGGAGTTTTGGCCCAGCACAATATTCCGGTGCACCTTATTTCAACCTCTGAAATTAAAATAAGTGTTGTTATTTCCCAGAATCATAGCGCTTTAGCCATGACAGCCCTTCACACAGCATTTAATCTAGACGAGAAAAAAGTATGACAGCAGGTCGCGAGATTTTAGAAAAATTATGGAAACCAGGGTGCGACTTCTTTGGGGTCAAGGTTGCTTTGTTGGGCGGTGCCATGACTTGGGTATCGAATCACAAGTTAGTATCCGCTATTTCCAATGCCGGTGGGTTTGGGGTCATTGCTTGTGGGTCTATGACGCCCGACCTTTTACGTTCTGAAATTAGGGCGACTCAAAAACTGACATCAAAACCCTTTGGGGTCAACTTAATTACAATGCACCCAAATCTTGAAGAATTGATTGATGTTTGCGGGGAAATGAAAATTGGGCATGTGGTTCTGGCTGGTGGGCTTCCAGGATCTCCCTTTATTACACGTCTAAAGGATTATGGATGCAAGGTGATTGGGTTTGCGCCAGCCTTAATTATTGCCAAGAAATTACAGAAAATGGGAATTGATGCGCTGATTATTGAAGGAAGCGAGGCTGGTGGTCATATTGGCCCTGTTTCAACCAGCGTTTTAGCCCAAGAAATTTTGCCCCAAGTCAAAGACCTGCCCGTTTTTGTCGCAGGTGGTATTGGACGGGGCGAGGCTATTGTGACCTATCTGAAAATGGGGGCGGCAGGGTGTCAGCTTGGAACACGCTTTGTGTGTGCGACCGAATCACCTGCCCATCCTAATTTTAAAAAAAGCTTTATTAAGGCCCAGGCTCGTGATGCTGTTACATCGCTTCAGCTTGATCCTCGTTTCCCCGTGATTCCTGTCAGGGCCCTTGCGAATGCGGCCACCGACAAATTTATGAAGGTCCAGGGGGAAGTTATCGCGCGTTACGATTCAGGGGAAATCCCCCTGAAAGAAGCGCAACTTATGATCGAACATTTCTGGGCAGGGTCCTTAAGAAAAGCTGTTATTGACGGCGACATTGAAAATGGGTCCCTTATGGCAGGGCAAAGCGTGGGTATGGTAACCACTGAGCAAACAACCCAAGAAATTATCGACGAATTGTTAGGGCAGGCTGTTGACTTTTTGGATCAGTCTTTGGCCCGCCAACACCTGTTGGCTTAATATTAAGATTCTGTAACGCTTGGACGTGGTTTCTTTTGAAGGACGGGCGATCCACCTGTTGTTGCACGATCAAGTGGCTGCGTATGGTCACCATATTTGAATCCAGCAATGGAAACATGAACTGATGATGTTTCGGGGTCAAAGTCTGATCTTCCAATGTCAAAACGAATGGAATCGAGTTTTTTCCAGCCACTGCTTAAGTTTATTTTGAAAGCTTCGCCTGGTCTATCATCACAGTCACAATCATAAAAAGTCATTCCGTTATCTGGGCTATACTCAAAGGTTACAAAAGAAGGGGTAGGAATATCGCCTACAGCCGACTTTAAAGCCTCAAAAACTGGAAAGGCTTCATCCAGGGACACTCTTTCACCGACCGGAAGTGTCCTTTCCCAAGAGAGTCTTGCCGCAGCTTTATAGGGGTTTCCATAGGGCGAATTCTTAGCTTGAAGGATTAAATCATTTCCTTCAGAAAGCAAACTAAGAACCCCTGTTACCTGAGTTTGGCAACTTAGACGAATGGTTTTTTTTGGTGAACGATCAAGGCTAGAGTATAGACCTTCAACACTTTCTTGATGATCTGCTGCCAGGCAAAAATCCTGGACGCCTGCTGAAAAGGCCAATAAAAGAAGAGATTTCTTTAAAACGAAATGTTCCATCATGAACTCCTTAAATTTCAAGATATGACACTTGGCAATCTTCTCAAAAATTGGTTAAGGAAGCCTTAAAATATTGGAGGTACCGCTTCTTGAGTCTCAAAAGTAAAGTAATTTATTTAAAATTGTATCTAAATGATTTACGATGATTCTATGGCACCCAAAATAGAAAGCCCTTTGATCGATGAAGATGCTCATTGGAAAATTAAATCCGACTTGCAAAAAGGCTCTTGAAGGAGCGGCAGCTCTATGCGTCACAAAGGGTCAGTACAATATTGAATTAGAGCATTTTCTGGTAAAGCTTTTGGAACCTATGGATTCTGATCTGCAAATTATTTTGCGGTATTACGAGATTGATCTTCAAACTGTTTTGAAGCAGCTGATGTCAACCATAGACAAAATGAAAACTGGCAATACAACCAGCCCTGTTTTATCAAAGCATATCCTAAGCGTTCTGGAACAAGCTTGGCTTATTTCCTCGCTAAGGTTGGGGCAAGGGGCCATTCGTTCGGGCAGCATTTTGCATGCGTTGATCGATGCTGACCCGTTGCGGGGAATTATTTTGGAAAGCTGTCCGCTGCTTCTTAGAATCCCGCGCCTGAATTTTGAAAAAGATATTGATGACTTGTTAAAGGCCAGTAAAGAAGACTTTGGTTCTTCTTCTGAAACATCAGAGTTTGTCAAAGAAATCCCTCAATCGATGTCATCTGGCACGTCCTTTAGCAGTGCTTTGAAAGACTACACAGAAAACCTAACACTGGCGGCACAGACTGGAAAGTTGGACCCCATTTTTGGAAGGGAAACTGAAATCCGCCAAGTTATTGACGTTTTGTCCCGCAGATTTCAAAACAATCCTATTTTGGTTGGTGAAGCTGGTGTCGGTAAAACTGCCATTGTTGAGGGACTTGCCCAGCGCATCTGCCAAAAAGATGTTCCGCAGTCCCTGCAAGATGTTCAAATTCATAAACTTGATCTAAGTCTGCTTCAGGCTGGCGCCAGCGCAAAGGGACAATTTGAAGAACGCCTGAACCAACTTTTACAGGAAATAAAGGATTCGCCCTACCCAATTGTTCTTTTCGTGGATGAAGCCCATACCCTAATGGGGGCCGGCGGAACACAAGGATTGGGCGATGCCGCCAACCTTTTAAAGCCAAGCCTTGCACGGGGTGAATTGCGCACCATAGCCGCAACGACGTGGTCTGAATATAAACGCCATTTTGAAAAAGATGCTGCCCTTGTTAGGCGATTCGAAAAGGTCAAAGTCAAAGAACCAACACCTGAACAAACGATTTCCATGCTTCGGTTGGTTGCAGAAAAATATCAGCATCATCATAATGTCCCCATTCTAAGCGAGGCTATCGAGGCTGCATCGAAACTTTCCCATCGCTTTTTACCAGAACGGCGATTACCCGACAAAGCCATATCAGTTTTGGATACGGCGTGTGCCCAGGTAGCGTTGTCACAATCAGGAAAACCAGAAGAGTTGCAGATTTGCCTAAGCCAAATCGGCCTTTTGGATATAGAGCTAAAAATGCTAAGGGACGAAGAATTACAAGTTCTTCCCTCCTCATTAAAAAATTCAAGCCCCGTTCAAAGGCGGGTTGATGACGTCAAAGATGAACTTGGTGTTTTGCACAGCCACCATCAGGCCCTTCTTCGGGAATGGGAAAAACAGAAAAGCGTTATTAAAAAAATCGAGTCCCTTCGGCAACAAATCAAAGGGCTTGGAAGTCCAGAGATCGCTTCTTCAGAAATAATGGCTTTGCAACGCGAAATTGTTGATCTTCAAAAAACAGTCGCAGATCTTTCCCCTGAACAAATTTTAGTAAGGCAAGCGGTTGATCAGGCGGCTGTGGCTCACGTTATTTCGAATTGGACAGGAATTCCTTTAAGGACGATTTTGGCCCAAGGAAACGGTATGTCGTTAGACTATTTATTGAACGCTTTAAAGACCAAAATCTTTGGTCAGGAAGAAGCTTTATCTGTTCTATCGCAAAGCATTGTTAATTACCATATTGGGCTTGCTGATACGAACAAACCCATTGGTATTTTTATGCTTGCTGGACCAAGCGGTGTTGGCAAAACAGAAACAGCGTTGGCCCTTGCAGAAATTTTGACAGGGAATAGCCGTCACCTTGTGAAATTGAACATGGGGGAATTTCAAGAATCCCATTCTATTGCCATTTTAAAAGGGGCGCCCCCTGGCTATGTTGGGCACGGAAAAGGGGGAACCCTGACCGAAGCTGTTCGCCAAAACCCCTATAGCGTTGTATTGATCGACGAAATTGATAAGGCCCACGACGATGTTATCAATCTGTTTGCCCAAATCTTTGATAAGGGAATTTTAGAAGACAGCGATGGGGTTGAGGTTGATTTTTCAAACACCCTTTTTGTTCTGACAACCAATCAGGGCGCCGAAATTATCCAAAGCCGGTATCAGGACCTGAAAGAAACGGACGATAAAACCATTCTGTTTCATCAGCTGACCGTCAAGGTTACCGATGAATTAACCAAGACGTTTGGGACCCCCTTTATCGCCAGAACCATCATCGTGCCCTATTTGCCGCTGGGCATTGCCGATATTGAAAACATCGTTCGTCATAAACTTCGTAAGATAGAGGACAGGCTTCGAGAAAAGCACAAGTTTGAATTAAGCCATTCAGACGACTTTGTCACAAAAATCGCTGAGGATTTCATTGGCCATAAAAGGGGAATTCGCGCAATTGAGATGTACTTATCTCAGAACGTTATTCCAAAGTTAGCCGAAGCAGCCTTGAACCAAGACACGACTACAGGAGATGATAGAAAAATTCACCTTGGGTAGGGGCGGCCCGTGTGCCTGATTTCATCCTTTGAACTTTTTCTTTCACTGTCCCCCTTGAATTCAAAATAATTAAGTCTACTTTGTTTTACAATATTCAGTAATTATTTGGAATTTTTTTTATGAAACGCTTTTTTGTATTTCTCTTTATTGCCTGCTTTTTTGGCAGCAACTGCGTCCTATCAGAAGATCTAAATTCAGAAATCCTGAGTGACCTGAGTCAACATAAAAATCGCCCTTATAGCCTTTTGGAGCGCTACACAAAAGATCTTTCGTCTACAGAACAAGGGCCTAAAAAACAAATTGCCCTTAAAGTTGCAGCTATTCTTGGAAGGGGTGCCGGCGTTGGGGATTTTAAGCAAACCAGATCGGCAACAAAGGCTGAGAAAGATGTAATGGTTAAGGCTTTGCATTCTGCCTATCAGACCTACCCTTTAGCAATTTGTGATTTTTTCACCTCACCAGAAGGAACGCCTGCGATTATGAGGCACAAAGCAATTCTTTTCGCTTTGACCCAAACAATGGCTATAAAGGCATTTCAGGATAAAGAAGATGAAAAAGTAGGAAGAAAGGAAATCCTTGAGAGTAGAGGAACTTTTTCCGCCTTTATGGGCTATTATCAGTTTTTCAAAGAGATAGGTGAGGAAGGAGACGTTCTCCAGGAAAAGGCAAAAGGCCTGATACAAAGTGCAGGACTTAAAGGCTATGACGCTGCTTTTAATGCCACTGAAATGCTATTTAGATTTGCAGACCTTGAAGATCCTTTTTTCAAAGGATTCTTTACCAGAACACCAGAAAAATTGCTGTTTAATACTGAACCCCATCCGGTTTATCGCGGTGCTTTAGACAACGTTGTTAACGTTCATACTTATAATCATGGTCTTGACTTTGGTGTGCTTTCTTCAAGAACGAAGGGGAAAGTTCCAAGTTCGTCCCTTTTTGATTCCATAAGAGAGCGCTTAAAAGGAAGAAATACCGAACTTAGCATCGTAATTGCAACTGCTATTCCTGAAGACAACGGTTTTTATGAATTGAGGCCGCATGGATGGATTCACCCCGATGCTGAATTTGAAGTACCTTATAGCAAAAGCGAAAATGTATGGGCTGGTATTTTTGGAAACCCTGAAATTACCATTAAGGGACAAGAACCCAATACAATTGGCGGCTCTCATAATGTGCACACTCATCCAGGAGGGGAATATAACCTTCTTTCCCCTGCTAACATGAATTTATCTAAGCCAAGGGGACCCTTAAACCCTACCGACTCTTATGCGTTTATTTCCGCAGTTCTGAAAGAGAAGGGCGTTGATACCATATTAACTCTGCACTTGCTTTTAGGTGATACTGTCCTGGATGAAGTAAGAGAATTGGGTTGGTCTGGGCTTGATAGAACAGTAAATGTAGGTGATTTTTTCTATTGGCTGCACTTTAGTCCGCATTTCTCAAGGAGCAACCCAATGTTTCTAAAACTTTTGAACGATCTCTACTCCTGAAATTTTTACGCTCACCCCTGTGTGGCATTTTCCATACACCCCCTTATGAGCACATAGGCCAAAAAAATATTTTTTCTTTTACTAAAAACTTATTGTTTGTTAATGTTTTTATGGTTTACATTGGTAACAGCTAATTATCAACTGAATAGGATTTCGAATTATGAAAAATAAGTTACTTGCAATATCAGCCGCAGCTCTATTGATGGCTGCTTGCGAAACAGGCTCAGACTCACAGAACGTAAGCGTTGGCCGTGCGCCAGCTCCAGGAACAGCAGAAGACTTCAAAGCAAACATTCGCGACCGCGTTTTCTTCGCTTTTGACAAGTCCGCCGTTTCCGCTGATGCACACAAAACATTGGAAGCGCAATCGGCTTGGTTGAAGACACATGCAGCAACAACTGCAACTGTTGAGGGTCATGCAGACGCTCGTGGTACTCGTGAATACAACTTGGCATTGGGTGCACGCCGCGCCGAGGCTGCTAAGTCAGGATTAACAGCTCTTGGTGTTGATGCTAACCGTTTGAAGACGATTTCTTATGGTAAGGACAGACCACAAGCACAAGGTAACATGGAAGAAGCACACGCTCAAAACCGTGTTGCGATTACTGTTATCAACTAAGCTTGATACCAAAGTTATCTTTGAACCCGCCGGTCACACGGCGGGTTTTTTTATGCCTGAATTAATTCAAGCAAATACCTTAGGGGATGTATGGTGATCTTTCCTTTAAAGGGTGTTTTCTTAGAAGGGGAAAGGGCACAAAAAGCTTCTGAAAAGCCAAGTTTCTCAGCCTCCTTAAAGCGAAGTTCGCTATGGCTGACGGGCCTAACTTCACCTGTTAGGCCAATTTCCCCGAAATAAATACTGGATGGGGGAACGGGTTTGTTTTTAACGGCTGAAATCAAGGCTGCCGCCACGGCCAGATCCGCCGCCGGTTCAGAAATCTTCAAGCCCCCTGCCACATTTAAATAAATATCCCGGTTTCCAAAACTGACCCCGCATCTGGCTTCCAAAACCGCGAGCACCATTGAAAGACGATTTGAATCCCAGCCAACGGCCGTGCGCCTTGGTGACGGTAAATAGGATGGGGCAACCAGGGCCTGAATTTCCACCAAGATAGGACGTGTTCCCTCCATGCCAGCAAAAATTGCGGTTCCGCTGACCTCGTTTTGATGGTTAGCTAGAAACAATTCGGATGGATTAGACACCTCAGTTAGGCCCTGATCCCCCATGGCGAAAACGCCGATTTCATCCGTTGCCCCGAACCGATTTTTAACGGACCGCAAAATTCGGTAGTCATAATTTTTTTCACCTTCAAAATAAAGGACCGTATCGACCATGTGTTCAAGCACTCTGGGGCCAGCTAAAACGCCTTCTTTTGTGACGTGCCCTACCAGAACAACCACATGTCCGCGTTTTTTTGCTAAACTGATTAAATCTTGGGTGCAGGTTCTTACCTGAGACACGCTGCCTGCCGTTGATGCGATTTCTGGGGACATCATGGTTTGTATGGAATCAATGATTACCAGTTTTAGGCCCTGAAGCTTTTCAATTGCGGCCAGGATATCTTGTAGTTGGGTGGAAGACGCCATATGGACTGAAGCCTTGTTGACTTTTAGCCTTTGTGCCCGAAGCCTAAGCTGGGTCAGGGCTTCCTCTCCCGAAATATAGGCGCAAGATTCTGTTCCTGACAAGGACGCCACTACCTGCAATAAAAGGGTCGATTTGCCAATGCCGGGGTCCCCACCAACAAGGATCACAGAACCTGGAACAAGTCCGCCTCCACAAACCCGATCAAATTCCGAAACCCCTGTCAAAATTCGGGAATGACTCAGTAATGGGTTATCAGATGCGGTTTCAAGGGTCGAGAAGAAACTTTCTGGATCGATCTGTTTTTGCCGGGCATTTGGTTTTGTGGATAAGACTTCTTCGACGATGCTATTCCAAGCGCCACAGGTATCACAGCGCCCGCTCCACTTACTGTGCCATCCGCCGCAGTCTTGGCAAACAAATTGGTGCTGAGTTTTGGCCATGACGATCTACTCTTGTTTTAAGAAAACTATCCCAACGATAGAACGAACAAAAAGAATTGGGCAATAAAAAAGGCGGGTTTTTATACCCGCCTGATTTTCTAAAAGCAAAAAGCTTCTATTATTTCGCAGCTGGAGCAGCAGCGTCAGCTTTTGGAGCTTCAGCAGCTGGCTTTGCATCAGCTTTAGCATCTGTTTTTGCAGCGTCAGCTGGCTTTGCAGCAGCATCAGCTTTTGGAGCTACAGCAGCTTCAACTTTAGCAACTTCTTTAACTGCATTAGCTGTTTTAGCAACATCAGCAGCAACTGCTGGAGCAGTCGGTGCAGCTGGAGCTGTTGTTGTTTCTGCTTGTGCAGCAAAGGAAGCGATAGTTGCAGCAACTGCGAACGCGAATTTTTTCATGGATTTAAACTCCTAAATATAATGATTTTTAATAAACAACTTAACCTAGCGAAAAACTAAGCTTGCATTAGGAATAATCTAGACTGGTAGGATACGTCAATAGCGTTTATTCACTTTAACACTATTTTTTTCGTTTATATCCCATAATCACAATCAATGTCAGAAGCGAAGCAAGGGCAACAATGCCGCTTCCAAAGAATGCATACGCTTCGCCGTAGTGTTGTGATATGACCCCAGCCCCTATATCCGCCAAAAGGGCAGAGATGGCGCTGATGATATAATAACAACCAAAACCTGTCCCCCTTAGATTTTCAGGGACTGTTTCCGCAATCAAGGACACAAAAATGTTTTGGGTTACACCGTACTGAATTCCCCAAAAGGCGACCCCAACCAACACAAATGTCAGGGATGCGGCGCTTGCAAGAATTAAGTCCGCCAACACAAGGAAAATGATTCCAATCGCCAAGAACCAATAACGGTTCATTCGGTCGGCCAAAACCCCCACAGGGTAAGAGGATGCGCACCAACCCGCATTAAAAAGCATCATGATGACAGGGGCATAGGTGTTTTGAAGGCCAAAATTGCTGTGCGCATGAAGAATTAAAAAGGTTTCGCTCATGCGGGAAAGCATGAAAATCGCATTGACGATCATCAAAAGCCAAAAACTTTTCCCCAGTAGGCGTAAATTTGACCAATGAATGCGCTGACGACGCTTTGGGGCGGGAAGGGGAATTTCCGAAGAAACCGCAGGATGATCGAAGCTTTTCGGTTCCTTGATAAAAAACAGAAGGATAAAGAACGCAACGAAGGCCGGGATGGTTGCAAGCCAGAAAACCTGCTGATAATTATTATGTGTCCACACCATGGCACCAATCCCGCATACTGCACCAAGGAAGGAACCAGCTGTTGCAAGGCTTCTTTTTAGGCCGTAAGATGCCCCTATTTGCTTATGATGGGCGACATCAGCGACCATTGCGTCCCTGGGGGTTGCCTGAATACCGTTCCCGAGACGTTCCATTAATCTGGCTGAAAAAACCATACCAAAGGTAGATGCAACCGCCAAAAGTGGCCGACTGAATACAGACAACATATAGCCAAAAATCATGACGGGTTTGCGTCTGCCGATGTAGTCGCTGAACATTCCGGAAAATAACTTCATGGCATAGGAAGAGGCCTCAGCCATTCCTTCCAAAAAACCAATCCAGGCCGTTGCTACACCCAAGAAAGTTTTCAAATAAATACCAGAAAAACTGTAGATCATAACAAAAGAAAGATTGATCAAAAACATCATGAAACCCAACGTCCAAACCGTGCGCGGAATGGGGGGCAGATTGTTTTTTTCACTTTTTGGTTGAATGTCAGTCTGGGTTTGCATCAGGCAACTCTTGAAATACTCAGCATCGGTTTACTAAAGGAAAACAACCTTATACCAGGTAACCTAAACCATTCGAAGGCCATCAGCAAACGGTTTTTTGTATAGGGCACTCTTAACCTGAGCCGATTACCCATTAATATCGGCTCAGAAATATGTTTTATTTGAGCCGATAGCGGGTTATAATCGGCTCAAGACGTTTTTTAGGTTTTTATAGACCATGAAATACAATTGGCAAAATCCAAATTGGCCCCATTTTGTGTACAATCCCTTAACAGCTCAGGATATCCTTTACAGATATGCCCAAGAGACAAGCCTTTTAGCCGGTGCCATCAATCAACTTCCTGAAGGGTCTGCGACAGATACCCTAGTTGATCTAATGGTCTTAGAGGCTTTAAAAACCTCTGAAATAGAGGGAGAGCTTATTCTAGCAGAGGATATAAGGTCTTCCATTCGTCTTCAACTGAAACCTCCCCATACAAAAGCATCTGTTACTGATTCTAGAGCAAAGGGAATTGCGGACCTAATGTTGGATGTCCGTCATAGTTTTTGTGAATCGCTGACAAAAGAAAAACTATTTGAATGGCACACCATGGTCATGGCTGATTCCAATGATTTACAAATAGGCTGCTGGCGAAAAGATTTGGAACCTATGCAGATTATTTCAGGTCCAATCGGACGCGAAAAAGTTCACTATGAAGCGCCGCCTTCGGGTCGTTTGGATTCTGAAATGGATGCATTCCTAGACTGGTTTAACAGGACTCAGCCCACCCAAATAAAAAAAGAATTGCCTGGCCCCATTCGGGCCTCTGTTGCCCATTTGTATTTTGAAAGTATCCACCCCTTTACTGATGGGAACGGTCGTATTGGCCGGGCTATAGCTGAAAAAGCCTTGTCACAGGATATTGGCTCGCCAGTTCTGTTTAGCTTGTCCAATACGATTCAATCAAGTAGAAAGGATTATTATCTAAAGCTTCACGATAATAGCGGATATTCCCTAGAAATAACTGATTGGATAGAATTTTTTGTTGATGTTATTTACAAGTCCCAGCTGGAATCAAAAGATCAGATTTTGTTTGTCTTAAAAAAATCGCATTTTTGGCGCAAGTTTGAGGATTCTTTCAACCCAAGACAAGAAAAAGCTATCCAGCGCATCTTAAAGGAAGGGCCCTCAGGGTTTAAAGGGGGGCTAAGCGCCCAAAAATATATGACGATCACAGGGTGTTCGAAGGCAACGGCAACCCGTGATCTTGCAGGCCTTTTGGAAATGGGATGCCTTTATCGCCTTCCAGGCAAAGGCCCAAATACAAGGTATGATCTTGAATTTGGCTGATACTCTATCTTTTCCAATGATCATATTCCGGATAAATCGCATTTTTCCGGAGTAGAAACTTCAGATGCAGCCCTCAAAAAGGCAGTTTAAGGCCACCAGGAAGGCTTAAGCCGCCGCTGATTTTCCCCATTTCCTCTTGGGTATGAAAATCTAACTTTGTTTTTGCGTCATTGTGGGCTGCGACAATTAAATCCTCTAGAATTTCTATTTCCTTGGGGTCGATTAGAGCTGGATCGATTTTGATCCCCTTCATTTCCCCGCGCCCATTGATGGTTACCGTAACCATGCCAGCCCCTGACACGCCTGAAACTTCCTCCTGTTCCAAACGTGCTTGCATATCGGCCATTTGGTTTTGAAGTTGCTGCGCTTGCTTCAGCATTTGATTGATGTTTTTCATGGGGTTTCTCCTATTCTATAAAAGTGGTTGTTGTTCCCGGAAATGCTTTTTCAAGGGAAGCAACGATGGGGTGCTCCAGGGCATTTTGTTTGGCTAAATCTTTTTCGGCCTTCTTTTGATGTCCAAGTGTCGCCTGCCCCTGTTCCTGACTTAGGGTTACCTTCCAGTCATGCTGGGTCATTTTTCGAAGGGTTGCCCTTAGGTGCTGATCAAAGGAAGATGGTGCCTTGTCGCTTAGACGAAGGGTGATTTCCCCTGGTTTATAATCGATCAACGAAACGTCATGAACAAGGTGTCCTAACAAAATAGGCTCACGGGCTTGTTCTATTAATTTAACCATGTCCTGAAAGGTTGCAGGTAATGAAACGGCTGCGGGCCGGCTGGGGGCAGAAATAAGAGGTTTACTGTTTCCTTTCAAGGATTCAAGTAGGTCGTTTAAAAGCGGAGCCTCAGCCATATAACAAAGGCGAATCAAAACCATCTCAAGGGCCTGAAGGGGGCAAGGGGATTGATTGACTTCCTCAGACCCCTTTAGCAAAATCTGCCACGCACGCATCAAAACGGGGACGTTTAGGGATGAAACAATGTCTATCCCCTGTTCCCTGTCGGCGGCCGGCCAGGTTGTGTCATTTTTTAATTGGGGAACTGTCTTAAGGCATGTCAGCCAATACACAAGGTTTAAAACATCCTGCATAATCACAGCAGCGTCACCGCCATCCCCTGCCATGTCACGGGTTATTGTTAAAGCCCCTTCAATGTTGCCTTGGAACAGGGATTTTAAAAGGGTAAAAAGACGCCCGCGGTCAGAAAGCCCTAGCATGGTGCGAACAGTCAACGCTGTAATCAGGGGCTGATGTCCATCCCCCGTCAAAGCAATAGCCTGGTCCAAAAGCGACAACCCATCCCGAAGGGATCCATCTGCTGCCCGTGCTAAAAAGGCAAGGGCCTCGTCTTCAATCCCATACCCTTCTTTTTCGGCTATGGACCGGAAATGGTTCACCAGCAAGGGTGGGTCGATACGTTTTAAATCAAACCGCATGCACCGGGACAAAATCGTTTCAGGAATTTTGCGGATTTCTGTTGTTGCGAAGATAAATTTAACGTGTGGCGGTGGTTCCTCAAGGGTTTTCAAAAGGGCATTAAATGCACTTTTTGAAAGCATGTGAACTTCGTCGATGATGAAAACTTTGTAACGCCCTGAAACTGCCTTATAACGGGACGATTCGATAACTTCACGAATGTCATCAACCCCTGTGCGGCTTGCAGCGTCCATTTCCACAACGTCCAGATGTCTGTCTTCGTTAATAGAAACGCACGAAGGGCAAACCCCGCATGGATCAGATGTCATGCCCCCTTTACCGTCGGGTCCAACGCAATTTAGGGCCCTTGCGATAATGCGGGCTGTGGTGGTTTTTCCAACCCCCCGAATTCCATGCAATAAAAAGGCATGGGGAAGGCGGTTCGCTTCAATTCCCTGAGCCAGGGTTTGGGCAAGAACTTCCTGTCCAACAAGGTCTTTTAAGGTTGTTGGTCTGTATTTACGGGCAAGAACGCGATGAACAGAGGCCATGAGTTTAAATCTCTGGTAATAAAATAAAGGGAGCCCCACCCATGACCCAAGAGAAAATCGTTACGACTGCTTCCTTCCGGACCTGATCGGGTTGGCGACCCACCTGCCCACAAGGGAACTCCCCGCTGGAACTATACCAGAGCCCTTATGGGCATGCACTAAAAAATGACATTAATGGTGCTCGTTCAGGTCCCCATCCTCTCTAGTCGCCGCCTGCGAGGCTCTCAAAGCATCTACCCTTTGTTCATAGTCAGGACATTTCTCGTGATAGAGATCGTAAAATCTTTGAAATCGCCCTTCACGGTCAACGGTAATTTGTAATCCTTTTTGACCAAGACCGATAGCGCTCTGCTCCAAAAACCAGTCTATATTAGAATTAATTCTTTCTGCACACTCAAAAGGAGTTAATCTTAATAGATGCTCAGCAGCAAGAACAGCGCACGTCATTTGGTGATTCGCTAATCTTCTATTGTTGCCTTGGTTGAATCCAGCAAGTTTTTCAGCACTGGGCATTAGATCATCTCTAATCTGAGCGGTTACTTTTTCAACTATGTTAGGGCGAATTCTGTTTTCTTCCGGCTCTACGTATTCTTTTAAAAGCTCCTCTGCATTCTTGGTGGATCGGACGGTGTAGCCCAAATTGGATTTGATAAATGCTAATATTTTTTTCTTTTTCTCTTCCTCATCGAACACCCAAGAAATGCTCTTTCTTAAATCAGTGTATATTGCTCCACCAAATTCCTGATCCTTAGCAGCATAGGCAGCATCCACATAGGATTCAATCGCAACCTTCATTGCTTCGATTTCTTCAAAGCTTAAGTCCCTTGCTGTTCTTTTGAAATTTATTCCAAAGGTTCCACCGGTTGAAATCATGTTTTTCAGGGCTGTTTGTTTGATACCCGGGTCTAAATCGTATGCTCTTGAAAATTCATCAATCACCCTTAATCGAAGGGGCCTTTTTCTTCCAAGAACCTCTTGTGGATCATTATAATCCCATCCCCTTTCCTCAAACCGATCCTTTTCAGCAAAATAGGCTTCCCACAATCTATTTGCTCCTTGTCTTTCCTTAGTATTTTGCTGCCAAAAGCTTTGGAAAAGGGGGGATTCAGCATCAGTTCCTGCAGCAATAGAAAGCGCATGAGCACTAAATTGATAGTGGGTGAATTCTTGCCATCTTAATTTGCTATAGATATTCTTTGGAATATCCTCCCAGATTTGGTCATTTAGGGTTAATTTCGCGCCAACCATTCTGTCTATTTCTTTTGAATTAAGCTTGGCAAGATAATCTGCATCGGCGGTATTAATACGTAAATCTAATAACGATGATTTACATTCTTCGTATCTTTCTTCCCTATAATCATCCCGCCCATTTTGATCGTTCAGAGCCAACGCCATCAGGGGTGTGATGTTATCAGGGCCAGTTGTTGTTACTAATAAGTTAGGATCGATTCTTTTTAAACTCTCAAAAACAGAATTATCCACAAAAACCCCATCTAGGGGCGTTCTTCCTTGGCCATCTTCGGCCTTTAACATATCACTTAAAAGTTTATTCTTTTCGTCATCAACTTCTATGTTGTTCAAAAAGCTATAAATACTTCCTGAGTCACGCAGTAAATGCAAAAAGCCTTTGCCTTGTTTGCGGTAGGTTTTAAGAAAGTTGTGCCTGCTTGCATCTTTCAGAGAACCTCGGGTATAGTTGTCAAGAACACCACTTAAAATATTAGGGACAGTGGCTTGTGGATCATTCTGTATAAAATGTGCGCTAATAATTCCCACAGCCTTGCGGACTTTTTCTTCGTTGAAGGTTTCTTGTCCATTTATTACTTCCCATAAATAGGCATCTGCTTTTGCTTGTTCAGTGGTCATTTCAGCCCCCAAAGCCTTTTGCGAGGGCAAAGCCACAACCATAAACAAAATAACGGTCAATACCCTAAGGGGCGATCTTTCCAAGAATTTCAACATTGCAGTAACCTCTAAACCAAAGATATCTAATACCTGATTAACACTTAACGCAGTTGCTTGCCCCCCGTTGTCATTCCCGCGCGAAGGCGGGAACCCAGGAAAACAGCAACTCTCTGGATCCCCCTCTACACGGGGACATGAAGAGGGCGCGGGAAATGGCGTCAAACCCAAAACTTGCACACTGCCTTAATTAACACCTATATATTCATTACCATTCAAGTCTACAAGAAAAATTATTAAGATAATATTAAAGCTGCCTATCCCCAAGGCAAAAAATTGACTTTTATGTCGGCGCCCCAGGGGCTATGGTCATAAAATGACAGGTTCGGTACAAGGAAAACGAGAATGCTTGATCTAACATCATTTACAAAAGCCCTTGCAACCCTGGAGGAGGCTTTGGATGCATACGAAAAAGACCCAAAAAATACCTTCATAAGGGACGCCTGTATTCAACGCTTTGAATACAGCTATGAACTGAGTCATAAAATGCTTAGGCGGTATCTTGAAATGACGGAACCAACGACAACCGTCGTCAACGATTCTAGTTTCCCGTCCCTTATTCGTCTGGGCTATGAACGTGGGCTAGTTCATGGAGAATGGGTCCTTTGGAAAGGGTTTCGTGATGCGCGCAATAATACCAGCCATACCTATGATGAAAAGAAAGCTTTGGGTGTCTTAACTGTGATTCCAAATTTTTTGATTGAGGCTAAGTACCTTGCAGAAACTATTCAAAAAAGACAAGGGGTGCAGGCATGACAGCCCCCATTGACATACGTCCTGGTGATTTAGCCATTGTGCAGGAAATTTTGCGCACACTTTTGCCCCTTGATGCCAATGTGTGGGTGTTTGGATCGAGGGCCACTTGGACAACAAAAAGATCATCTGACCTTGACCTGGCCATTGATGCTGGACGTCCCTTGACAGCACGAGAGGAGGGCGATCTTGCAGACGCCTTCGATGAATCTGATCTGCCCTACAAAGTCGACATTGTTGACATGCAAACGGTCAGTGAAAGTTTTAAAAAAATTGTTGAACGGGATAGGGTGGTATTTCCCTTCTCGTCATAGCTGTGACAATGTTATTTATTGGAGGAGATCATCTTGCTCTCTCTTCTGTCTGGCCCCCTGCGAGGCTCTCAAGGTTTCCATCTTTTTTTCATACTCAGTGCGCTTCTCCTCAAAGAGCCTGTTAAATCTTTGCAGTCGCCCCTCAGGGTCAGGCTTAATTTCTAATTTATCTTCTCTAAGAACGCTAGAGCTCTCATCTAAAAGCAAGTTTATATGACGATTAAGGTCTTCCCCATATTCAGAAGGAGCCATTCCTAATAGATGATCAGCGGCAAGAACAGCGCACGTCATTTGGTGATTCGCTAATTTTGTTTTTTTGTCTGACGTGAAGCCAGCAAGTTTTTCGGCCTTGGGCATTAAATCATCCCTAATTCTAAGAGCCACCTCTTTTAATACGTTTGAGAGAATTTGTTCTTCTTTCAGCCCTACGTATTCTTTTGCACGAAATTCTTTATTTTTAACGGCATAGACAGCCCCAACATAAGATGCGATCCCTCGGTAGATTGCCAAAATTTCTTTAAAGCCTAAGTCCCCTGCCGTTCTTTGGAAATTTATTCCAAAGGTTCCGCCGGTTGAAATCATATTTCCCAGGGCTGTTGATTTGATAGTTGGATGCAGAGCATTATTTCTTGAAAGTATATCAAGCACCCTTATGCGCAGGGGGGCGCTTTTAAAAAAATCATTTGAGTCATGATTTTTCTTCACAAGAAGATATTCTTTCCACAAAGTATTTGCTTGTTTCTTCTTTTTAATATCTTGTTGCCAAAAGCTTTGCAAAAGGGGGTCTGAAAGGCTCCCTACTTCTGGGACTGCGCAAAGCGGATTTGGGCTTAAGGTTGATCTGATTGCAGGGGTGATTTGATCAGGACCAGTTGGTATTTCTAATAACTTAGGATTAATCATCTTCAAACTTTGAAACATCTTACGATCTGGAAAAATTCCATCTAGCGGTGTTCTTTTGTCACTATCTTTGGCTTGCAACATATCTCTTAAAGGTTTGCATATTTCTTCGTCATTAGGTAACCATTTCAAAAAGTCAGGAATTCTGCCTAAGTCACGCAGTAAATGCAAGAAACCTTTGCCTTGTTTATTGCTGTAGGTTCCAAGAGATTTGCGTCTGTTTGGGTCTAGCAGAGAAATTCGGGTATAGGTGTCAAGAACATTACCTAAAGTATTAGGGACAGTGGCTCGTGGATCATCCTGTATAAAATATGGGCTGATAGCCTCCACAGCCTTGCGGACCTCTTCTTCGTTGAAGGTTTCTTGTCCATTTATTACTTTCTCTAAATAGGCATTTGCTTTTGCTTCTTCAGTGGTCATTTTAGCCCCCAAAGCCTTTTGCGAGGGCAAAGCCACAACCATAAACAAAATAACGGTCAATACCCTAAGGGGCGATCTTTCCAAGAATTTCAACATTGTGATAACCCCAAACCAAATATACTTAAATTAACACCTATATATTCATTGCCATTCAAGTCTACAAGAAAAATTATTAAGGGAACCTTAATTTCTACACAGGGTTATTAAAATTTCCTCTACAGACTTTGTTGCTCCAACATTCCGCTTGCGCTCAGTGCACAAAATGCTATCGTATTTGAAATAATTTTTAGCTATTTAGGGTTCCCCAGATCTTATGCGTTATTTAGCCCACACCCCGTCCCGTCGTCAGGAAATGCTCAAAATAATTGGGGTCCCCCAGGTAGATTCTTTGTTCAAAGATGTGTCTTCGGATGTTTTAAACCCCTGCTTTACCGAACTTCCGGATTATCAAAGCGAATGGGCGGTTGAACAGCACTTTAAAAAGCTATCGAATCAAAACCGGCAAGCCAGCGACGGCCCTTTTTTCGTTGGCGGTGGTATTTATCGCCATCATATACCAGCGGCGGTTGATCACCTGATTCAACGGGGTGAATTTTTAACGTCCTATACTCCGTATCAGCCTGAAATTTCACAAGGGACCCTGCAGTATTTATTCGAATTTCAAACTCAGGTGGCTGAATTAACGGGTATGGAGGTTGCCAACGCATCCCTTTATGACGGTGCGACAGCTATGGTTGAGGCTATTATGATGGCCCAGCGCGTAACGGGCCGCAAAGAATCCATTCTATCTGGCGGCATTCATCCCCATTACGTTCAAACAGCTGAAACATACGCAAAGTTTGGCGGCTTTTCGCTGAATTGCCTAGAAGACCAGCAGATTGATGCAATCCAGCTTTCAGCGGACACAGCGTGCGTTGTGATTCAATACCCAAACTTTTTTGGTGAAATTCAGGACTTTAGAAATGTTGCAAAGGTCTGCCAAAATAATGGAACCCTATTGATTGTGGTCGTGAATGAAATCATAAGTCTTGGCCTTTTACAGGCGCCAGGTTATTTGGGCGCTGACATTGTTGTGGGTGAAGGGCAATCCCTTGGAAATGGTATGAATTTTGGCGGTCCAACCGTTGGTTTGTTTGCGTGCCGTGAAAAGCACATTCGCCAAATGCCGGGGCGCGTTGTGGGGGAAACTGTCGATCAACAGGGAAAGCGGGGCTGGGTTCTGACCCTTTCAACCCGTGAACAGCACATTAGGCGCGAAAAGGCGACCAGTAATATTTGTACCAATTCCGGTTTGTGTGCCCTTGGTTTCACCATTCATTTAAGTCTGCTAGGGGCTGTTGGCCTTGAAAGGTTGGCCAAGTTAAATCACCAAAGGGCTGTTGAATTGCGAAGTCAGCTTTTAAAAATTCCGAATCTTAAAATACGGACGCAAAACTTTTTCAATGAATTCACCGTTCAGCTGCCTTGTGAGGCTGAGCCCATGGTCGAGGCCTTAGCAAGTCATGGTATTTTGGCGGGCATTCCTTTGTCCAGGCTTTATCCGAAGCGGTTCACTGACCAGGTGCTTTTAACAGCGACAGAACTGACCAGCACCCAGGACATCAGCCGTCTTTGCAGCGCTATTCAAACATATATTCAGTAGAGTTTTATCATGTCACATTCCAAGGCAATCGCTCAGTTCCAAGATATTTTTTATCAGGAAACACCCCCCGAAACCTTTACGGGCAACCAGGGCCTAAGGCTTGAGGAATCTTTGATTTTCGAACAAGACACACCCGGACTCACGGGTGTTGATTGGCCCGATGTTGATATTGAAGAAACCCATTTGGCGGGCATGCGCCGTGGGTCCATAAAGTTACCTGGGTTGTCTGAACCGCAAGTTGTTCGTCATTACACACGCCTTAGCCAGAAAAACTATAGCATCGATGCGGGATTATACCCCTTGGGGTCCTGCACCATGAAGCATAACCCCCGCCTGAACGAAAAGGTGGCGCGGATGTTTTCTGATGTGCACCCCCTTCAGCCAACCTCGACAGTCCAAGGGGCCCTTGCTGTTATTCACCAGTTGTCCCATTGGCTGATAACCCTGACGGGTATGCCAGCTGTTGCCATGACACCGGCCGCAGGTGCCCACGGGGAATTGTGTGGCCTAATGACCATAAAGGCTGCCCTTGATGCCAGGGGGGAAGGGCATCGTACCCTTGTTCTGGTGCCTGAATCAGCCCATGGAACCAATCCTGCGACAGCGGCTGCGTGCGGCTTTTCCGTTCAGTCCATTCCTGCCAATGAACGGGGCCGGGTGGATGTTGCGGCGCTGAAAAATGCTTTGAATTCCAATGTTGCGGCAATCATGCTGACCAACCCCAACACCTGTGGTTTGTTTGAAACGGACATTACCGAAATTGCTAAGGCGGTGCACGATGCAGGGGCCTTCTTTTACTGCGATGGTGCGAACTTTAATGCCATCGTTGGCAAGGTTCGCCCTGGTGACCTTGGCATTGATTGTATGCATATCAATTTGCACAAAACCTTTTCCACTCCCCATGGGGGCGGCGGACCAGGTGCGGGCCCTGTTGTTTTGTCAAAAGAATTGGCGCCCTTTGCCCCACTTCCCTATGTGGTTTTGGAAAAGGGAACATATGCCCTTCAGGAAAAGGGGTCCCAAAACATTGGTCGTTTGAAAGGGTTTCACGGACAAATGGGAATGTTTACACGGGCTCTTTCCTACATGATGAGTCACGGAAAGGACGGCCTAAAGCAGGTTGCTGAAGATGCTGTTTTGAATGCAAATTACATTTTGGCATGTCTAAAGAATGACCTATCGGCGCCTTTTGACGGTCCTTGCATGCACGAAGCGTTGTTTGATGATGGTTTTCTAAAGGGAACTGGCGTCACAACCCTTGATTTTGCAAAGGCCCTGATTGACGAAGGGTTTCACCCCATGACCATGTATTTCCCCCTTGTGGTGCCTGGTGCCCTGTTGATTGAACCAACGGAATGTGAAAGCAAGGAAACTTTGGACCAATTTATTGGAACCCTAAAGCATCTAGCAAGGGAAGCCAAGGCAGGAAATCAAACCCTGTTCCACGAAGCCCCCCGCTATACACCCCGCAGACGCCTTGATGAAACCAAGGCGGCCAGACAACCTGTACTGCGGTGGAAAGCTGGTTTATAGGTTCAGTTAGAAAGTCCTTCGAGTCCCCTGCATCCTGTTTCAATGCTACCTTGAAGGCATTCCATGAATTCAGGGCGTGCCAGGCCAGCGGGGATAGGTTTTAAGAACCGAAGGACAACCACCCCTGGTCGTTTAAAGGGGCTGCGCCGTCCCCAAAATGCACCGGAATTTAGGGCAGCCGGCAGAACAGTCACATTTAAATCCCGGTAAAGGGCCGCGATTCCGGGCTGATAGGTGCCTGCTTCGCCGACCCTGCCTCTGGTCCCCTCTGGGAAAATAAGGATGGACCTGCTTGCCTTAATAGAGTTTCGGCTTTGGTGAATCAATTGCTTAATGGCCTGGCTTCCTGCATCCCGGTCAATCACGATCGCATTTAGTTTCCGAAGATAGCTGCCAAAAAGGGGCACGTACATTAATTGACGCTTTAGGACAATTTGAAAATCTTCCAAAAGAATTGAGAAAACAATCGTTTCCCATGCCGACTGATGCTTGCATGCAACTATACAGGCTCCCTTTTCTGTGGCAGCTTTCAGGTTTTCAATTCCTTCAATTCTGTAATCAAGGCCAACCACATATTTCAAAAGGCCTAAGACCCGCCTTGTCCAGAAACGAAAAATCCGAAGCGTTATGGACCTTGGGAAAAGAACCATTACGGGAAACAGAATCAAAAGGTAAAGGGCTGTTCCAACGTAAAAGATGAAATCAAAGGTCAAGGACCTGACGCGTTCTATCACTCTATCCACCTATACCTGTCATGAAAAAGTTCCCTCGCAAACTGTGACTGCCTTTCCAGACAGGGTGACCCGGTCTCCTTCCAGGGCAACCTTCAATATCCCACCGCGTTTTGAGGCTTGATAGGCAAGAAATTCAGTCTTGTTCAAAATCTTAGACCAAAAGGGGGCAAGACGACAATGGGCTGATCCACACACAGGGTCCTCTGGAATGCCAACGCTTGGGGCAAAGTACCGGGATGAAAAGTCATAAGGGTCAAGGCCTAATGCGGTCACAATGATGGCACGACACGGTATTTTTTCGATCAACGATAAATTAGGTTCAAGGGTTATTAGGTCGTTAACATCGCCTAGGACGACAAGGTAAACAACATCATCCTTATAAATGGAATCTATCGTGACATCGCCGAGGGCTTCGGTCAAAAGTTCCGGCATGGAACACGGAGCAACCTCTCTGGCTGGAAAGTTAAGGGTTATCCAGTCCCCGCTTTTTTCGGCCGTTAGGGGTCCCCCTATTGAATCAAAGGTAATAAGATCACTTTGGGTTCTATTTTGTTCCCATAAAGCATGGGCTGCCGCTAAGGTCGCGTGCCCACAAAGAGGGGCTTCGTCCCTGGGGGAAAACCAGCGAATGCGGAAATGATGATCTGATTTTTGCTTTACGAAGGCTGTTTCGGACCAGTTCAGTTCAGCTGCAATGTTTTGCATAAGATCAGCATCCGGAAATTCGTCAACAAAACAAACCCCTGCTGGGTTGCCCTGAAAAGGTGAATCTGTAAAGGCATCAACGAGATATAGAGTGTGATTTGTCATCGCGAGGACCAGAGGGACGAGGCGATCCAGGAAAATAAGTCGCTTTCTGGATTGCCGCGCTTCGCTCGCAATGACGATGTTTCTTTTTGCATGCTTTTAAGTTTATTTTTGGAAAACGGACTAAGGATGAAATATCACAATTTCCGTCCCTTTTCCACTACGGAATAAAGGTCGTGACCTGTCCTGGAAACAGAATTTGAATACACCCGCCCCAAAGGCACATGGTTTTTGCATTGTTGTTCGCAGCCGGCAGACTGTCTATCAGAACTGTTGGGCTTGGTATCCATGGGGCAAAGGTCATTGGTATACAAGGGGCAACTTGTACTGCCCCAAGTGTCGCAGCCATAATGGCAATAACCATTGGGTTTGCTTTGCTTGAGCATAAAACAAAGGGCAGAATATTCAAAAAGGGCATGTGGTCCATAATGGTTGCTGCAGGCATGATGAACGTTATGTCACGATGAATCGGAATGGTTAAAAGGGGCATAGGGGCAACCCCAAAAGAACACCTGGTTAAAGCCAAGCCTGTTGTTTGAATAGCCATTTAATCCTCCTCTCCTTGTCTGTTTTCATTTGCGGGGTCCTTTAAGATATTTCCCTTTTGGTCATAATTAACGGGGTAAGCCAAAGCCTGACCTTTGTCATAGGGGGTTTTTTGAAGGGGTTCTCCTGTTGTGTAGAAAAGCTGATCTTCCTTAACAAGCAGGCCATTTTCATAAACGCAGCTTCGGCAGATTGCACCCCCCTGGCTTTTGGGGAAAAAGGTTGTGGATGGTCCGTGCAGAATCCCTTTTTTATAGGTAGAGGTTTGGCTTATGTCGCCATATTCGTCATAGAACGTAAAGGTCCCCTCCATTTCATCATTCAGGAAACCGACCTCAAGGCGTTTCATTTGGGTTGGGTAATAATTAACCATGGGACCGTTTTTGATGCCCCCTTTGTACTGGAATGTCATTTCTGTTTTTCCATCAGGGTAGTACTGAATCGCAGGCCCTTCCAATACGTCATTCACAAAATTAACCCGCATAAGAAGACCATTCTGAGCGTTATAGGTCAAGGATTCGCCATTTTTTTTACCAGCCTTATAGGTCATGACAATCCTCCCCCCTTCGTGGTGAAGTTCGTAAAGACCATCAGTTGGTAGCTCCCCGATCTTTTGTCCATCTTTTGTGACGTAGGTGGTTTGCTCTTCTTCTTCCTCGGCGACTTCTTCTAGTTCTTCCTGTTCAGGAACCTCCTCTAGTTCTTCGTCTTCGGGTAGATCTTCTGGAAGTGGATCGCTCATTTTCTATACCTTTAGTTGATTTTTGCTAAGACGCCTTTAAGCATGGCCATAACACCGCCCTCGTATTGCCCCATAACGCCGCCTTTGACTTGGGTCATCATACCGCCTTTGACTTGGGTCATCATACCACCCTCAATCTTTGTCATCATTCCCCCTTTAATTTGCATCACCATTCCAGCTTCGCTTTTCATTTCCATACCAGCCTTTAATTGCATCATCATCCCAGCTTCGCTTTTTATTTGCATCCCGGCCTTGGACTGAATGGATTGCCCTGCTTCATTTTTGATCTGCAAGCCAGCTTTGGATTGAATGCTTTTCCCGGCCTTCATTTGTATATTCATTCCAGCCTCAAGATTGATATTTTTAAGGGCCTTGAAAGATATATTTTTAGTGGAATCAACCTTGATGTCGCCATTAACTTTGATCGTCATATTCCCCTTAACAAGGGTGATTTTATAGTTGCCGGATGTAATTTCAACCGTATGATCTCCTGAATCGATGGTTGTTTTTTTATTGCCTTTGTCGATGTGGATTTTGTCATCACCATTCGAAATTTTTAAAGAATAAAGGGTTCCATGACCTTTTTGGGTTATGTACCGGCTTCCCTTGTGAATCGTCAAGGTATCATTGCCCGTTTTAATGTCCTCAGTTCGGGAATGTTCAATAATTGTGTTCACGTCCTTTTGGGCGTGGGTGAAAATTTCTTCCTCACCCTTTTTGTCTTCAAAACGAACTTCGTTGTAGCCGTGCCCACCTTTAGAGGTATTGGTCTTAAAGGTACTTTTTGTAGGACTTTCTTTTGCATAATCAGGGGGATTGTTCTTTCCATTATACACGCAGCCAATCACAAGGGGGCGATCAGGGTCCCCTTCGATAAAGGTCACAACGACTTCCATACCAATACGCGGTGTCACAAGGCCACCCCATCCGCCCCCTGCCCAATTTTGGGCAACCCTAACCCAGCAGGAACTGTTTTCATTCAAGGCATTTTTAAGGTCCCAATGAAAATGAATTTTGATGCGACCATATTCGTCACAAAAAACCTCTTCACCCTTTGGGCCGGTCACAATCGCCGTTTGATTACTGTAAATTCGTTTCTTCGGCGTTGATCTGGATGGACGAAAGGGGGTGGACGCTGGAAAAGCCAAAAACTCATTTTCATAAATTTTTGAAAGATAGGGTTTGTCTTTATTGTCGTAGTCGGATTCTTCCTCAGGAAGTGATTTTTGATAAATGGAATGCTTAACACGATAAAGCACATAGTCCTGGTTGAAGTCGCTTCGTGGGTGCTGGGTCAGGGAAAAAGTTTTACCCATGGCAAAGTCAGGTACTGTGCTTGTCCCCTGGGCCAGGGTCGCTGCCCATTCTAATTCTTGAATTCTGTGGTTGGTTATAGCTTCGCCCTGGTCCATGTCTTCGAAAAGACCGGGGAATTCATACACAACACCACCAAGACCAGTCCCAGGACTTTGGGGGGACAAATGTGTCGCAGGGGTCAGATAATTAAAATCAACGGCTTTAAAGGTTTTTGCAACGACTTGTCTCCTATAATTGAACTGTAAAATTGTGTTCAGCAAAAATTGGGCTGGTTGACTTAGGGCCAGATGGATATTTTGTTCCAAAGGTTCAGGCGCTTGGCTGCCATCTGAAAGGACCATTGTGTGTTTGTCGGCCTGATGGGTGAAGAAATAGAAAATCCCTTCTTCCTCCATCAGCCTTGAAACAAAATCAAAAACGCTTTCCCCGTATTGAACGCAAAATTCCCTTGGATTTTGACCGCATTCTGAAACCTGATTTTGAACATTTGTCACATGGTTTTCTTTCAAAAGACCCATGATAATGTCAATCGCTGACATATTTTGGAAAATTCGGTGGTCACACGTTAGCTTGGTTAACCAGAATTTTGGGTAGATTGTTGCCTGGTAATAGGCCCGTTGATTATCGTTCGCATTGTTGATGGTTTGGTTTTGTTCTATTTTTCCAACAATGCCCGAAAAATGCCTTTGTCCGTTTATGGATTCAAGCGTTGCTGTGATTTCCTTACCCAAAAGGTCATCAAAGTCAATGTCATCGCTAGCTGAATGGAGCTGTAGGATAAACTCAAACGGCTTTGAAAGCTCCTCAATTCCCTCTAGGCGATCCAAAATCACCCCATCTTCGCCCAAAGGGGTTTTGATTTTTAAGCTTAAATCGGCCTGATTTAGAAGAGGTTCCACTATTTTTTGATCAATTTTTACTTAAAATTAAGATTATTTTGCGACGATCAAGTAAGGATGTCGAGCGGAAAGATTGGGTTCCCGAAAAACTAGCCATGAGTGTCCTGTTGAAGATTGTTGTTTTTTTTGAGACACTTAGAGTTGTGGAAAATAAAACCCACAAAGGAAAGAAATAAATGAGTAAAAATATATGCGTCTATTGTGGATCTTCTGAGAAAGCTGATGATGTTTACCGTCAGGCTGCTGTTCATTTGGGAACTTTAATCGGTCAGAAGAAACATTCCCTTGTTTATGGAGGTGGGCGCTTCGGTTTGATGGGATTGGTTGCAAGCTCTGTTCTTGAAAACGGGGGGCAGGTTTTTGGTTTCACAACCCAGCTTCTTGACCAAAGGGAAGGGTTTCACCATGGACTGACTGAAATTCATGTTGTCAGCGGCATGCATGAACGTAAACAAAGTATGTCCGAAAAAGCAGACGCATTCGTTATTTTGCCAGGTGGGTTTGGAACCCTGGACGAGCTGTTTGAAATTATTACATGGCGCCAACTAAACATTCACCAAAAACCCATTATTATTTTGAACATAAACAAATATTGGGACCCCTTGGTCAACCTTATGCACCAAGTTGTTGATAAACACTTCGCTCAGGATAAGCACCTAAACTATATCACTGTCCTTGACAGGGTTGAAGATGTATTTGGGGTTGTGTAGGGGCACAGTTTTTAAGTTTGTGCAGTCTTTTTTGTGTACAAAAGGGTGTTTTGATTTTATTTTAGACCATTAATTTTGGTTTTTTATTGAAAAGCACAATGACGCAAAAAAGACTTTATATCAAAACCTATGGTTGCCAAATGAACATCTACGATTCTGATCGGATGATAGGCCTTTTGAAGCCGCTTGGTTACGCCTTAACAGATAGCCCGTCTGAAGCGGATATTGCTATTTTGAATACTTGCCACATCCGTGAGAAGGCAGAACAGAAAGTTTATTCTGACTTGGGTCGCCTTAGAGAACAGCAGCAGGAACGCCGTCAAAATGGTCATGATATGGTCATTGGGGTCGGGGGCTGCGTTGCGCAGGCAGAGGGTCAGGAAATTATACGCCAAGCACCCTATGTCAGCATGGTTTTTGGTCCCCAGACCTATCACCGCCTGCCTGAAATGATTGCAAAGCTGACTCGCCAAAAATCTTTGGAACAGGGAAAGCGTCCGCGCGGTATTGTGGACACAGATTTTCCTTTGGAAAGTAAGTTCGATAGTTTAACGCCGATCGATTCTACCCCTGTTTCTGCCTTTCTTTCCATACAAGAGGGCTGCGATAAATTTTGCACCTTTTGTGTTGTTCCCTATACGCGCGGCGCTGAATTTTCACGGCCTGTGGCAGAAATTGTGAAAGATGCTCAGCGCCTTGTTAGCCTTGGGGCAAAGGAAATTACGTTGCTTGGGCAAAATGTGAATGCATACCATGGGGCGGCCCCTTTTGCGTCCTCTAATGGTGATAAGGAATGGGGCCTTGGCAAACTTATTCAGGAGGTTGCTAAAATCGATGGCCTAAAACGCATTCGCTATATGACGTCCCACCCAAGGGATATGGATCAGGCCCTGATCGATGCCCACAGAGATATCGAAACCTTGATGCCCTTTATTCATCTGCCCGTTCAGTCCGGCAGTGATCGCATATTGGAAGCCATGAACAGAAAGCACACCGCAAGCGATTATCTGAAAATCATAGAACGCTTCAGGCACGCAAAAGAAGACATTGCTTTTTCTTCAGATTTTATCATTGGGTTCCCAGGCGAAACGGACGCTGACCACAAGGCAACTCTTCAGCTGGTTCGGGATGTTGTTTATGCCCAGGCGTATTCTTTTAATTACAGCATTCGGCCAGGTACACCCGCAGGGGCGATGGAGCTTCAGGTAGAGGAAAGCGTAAAATCAGAACGTCTTCAAGAATTGCAGGGCTTGCTTAACGAACAACAATTGTCGTTTAATAAAAGTAAGGTCGGAACAGTTCAACCGGTTCTTTTCGATCGCAAAGGCAAATTTGAAGGACAAATGTTGGGTAAAACACCGTATATGCAGTCTGTTCCAATCACAATTCCTGAAAGACTTTTGGGGGAAATTGTGGATGTTCGCATCGAAGAAGCCTATGCAAACAGTGTAATGGGAACCATTCAGGAAAAGGAAATCGCAGCTTGAGCCAACCGGACCCCAACTATTTCTTAGAATTTAGAGATAATCATTTGCTGTCCAGCTTGGTGGGGCCACAAGATGCCCATCTTTTGTATCTTGAACAAAAATTGGATGTGGTTCTGGCCCTGCGTGGAAATCGAATTGCTGTCAGCGGCCCTGAACCAGAGGCAACCTATGCCAAGAACGTTTTGCAATACTTGTATAATGAACTTTCAAAGGGTCATGTTGTCGAAATGCCTGAGGTTGACGCCGCCATCCACATGGCAACAACTGATGCGCATCCGTCTGACGATACAAAAAAAGTGGAAGAAGTTTCCATCACCACAAAGAAAAGAATTATTTTTCCGCGCAGCCCAAAGCAAGCCGCCTATATAAAGGCTATGCAAAATAGCGAACTTGTTTTTGGCATCGGGCCTGCTGGAACGGGAAAAACCTACCTTGCTGTGGCAACCGGTGTGTCGCTTTTGTTGTCGGGGAAAATTGACCGAATCATTTTAACCCGCCCCGCGGTTGAGGCTGGGGAGCATTTAGGCTTTCTGCCCGGTGACATGAAAGAGAAAGTCGATCCCTACCTAAGGCCCCTTTATGATGCCTTGAACGATATGCTGCCGTCAGACCAGGTTTTAAAATTTCTAAGTAATGGTGCTATTGAAGTGGCCCCCCTGGCCTTTATGCGCGGGCGGACTCTATCAAGTGCTTTTGTTATTTTGGACGAGGCGCAAAATACAACGCCTGTTCAAATGAAAATGTTTTTAACCCGTTTGGGCAATCATTCCAGAATGGTTATTAATGGCGATTTGACCCAGGTTGATTTGCCGTACGGGGTTCCATCAGGATTGCAGCAGGCTTGGGATGTTTTGGCAAATGTTAAGGACATCCAATTTACTGTCTTTGATGAATCGGATGTGGTCCGCCACCCCCTTGTTAGTCAAATTGTCCATGCCTATGAGGCGTACGGGAAAAATACCGTTGCTTAAATGATCATCATAACGCAAATTTCCCATGAACCTTGGCTGACGTGGTATACAGATGACGAATGGCAGAGTCTGATTGATGCTATTATTCACAAAACCCTGAAAGTTGTCGATTGGGGTAAATCCAGCGAAATCAGCGTGCTTCTGGCTGATGACGCCTGTTCCAAAGAACTGAACCGCGATTACCGAAAGAAAGATAGTCCAACGAATGTTCTGTCGTTTCCTTCTTTCACCAAAGAGGAATTAGAAAATGCGTGCGATAAACAACAACCCATTATGCTGGGCGATATTGTGCTTTCCCTTGAAACTGTGCTAAAAGAGGCTAAGGGGCAAGGAAAGCCCTTTTTAAACCACGTCACACATTTAATTGTCCATGGTACATTACATTTACTGGGATACGACCACATGGAAGATGCAGAGGCTGATGAGATGGAGGCTTTAGAAATCCTTGTCTTGAAAGAGCTGAATATTGGAAATCCCTATTAATCAATGACCCAAAATTCCCTTAATTTTGAAAACAGAAGAGTACGTCCCCGAAGAATGTGGCAATTTTTAAAAAGTTTATGGCGAAAGCATCTAAAGTCTGACGCAGACAACAATTTACGAGAAACGCTAGAGGAACTTATTGAAGAAAGTTCTGAAGAAGAGCCGTCAATTGAATCTGATGAACGTCAACTGATTGGAAACGTTCTGAACCTAAGGGACCTAACTGCTTATGACGTTATGATTCCAAGGGCTGATGTTATCGCAGCCCCCATAACGATTAGTCCGACAGAACTTGTTTCCCTATTGATTAAAACGGGTGTTACGCGCTTGCCGATTTACCGTGACAATCTGGATCACGTTGTGGGCATTGTTAACATCAAGGATGTTTTGGGGTGGCTGCAAAGTAAGAAAAATCTTAAAATCAATTCCTTGCTGCGCGAGGTTTTATTTATATCCCCATCCATGCGGACCCTTGATTTGCTTTTGGAAATGCGGGAAACGGGCAGCAAAGTCGCAATTGTTGTCGACGAATATGGTGGCGTTGATGGCATGGTGACCTTTTCGAAACTTATTGAAGAAATTATTGGTGATATTCAAGATGCGCACGATCAAACCCCATCAAGCCAAATTGTTGTCAGGGAAGACGATTCGGTCGTAGCGGATGCACGAACAACCCTTGAGGAACTTGAAGAAGCCTTGTCCAAAAAGCTGCCTTTAAAAGAACATGACGAGGAAGATATCGATACCCTTGGCGGTCTGGTCGCCTTTCTTGCAGGGCGCGTGCCAATTCGGGGTGAATTGATCATCCACCCTTCAGGAATTGAATTTGAGGTTTTGGATGCAGATTCAAGGCGCGTCAAAAGATTATGCCTTAGAAATTTACCCTAATTTTTATTCACTATGTCACAAACAAATACCACCGTTCATGATGTTGATTTCGAAAAAGCCCTAAGCGAGCGATACTTGGCTTATGCCCTGTCAACCATCATGTCACGGTCTCTGCCAGATGTTCGTGACGGCCTAAAACCTGTTCACAGGCGCCTTGTTTACGCCATGCAGCAGCTAAAGTTGAATCCTAATTCAGGCTTTAAGAAATGTGCGCGTGTGGTGGGTGACGTAATGGGTAAATTTCACCCCCACGGTGATGCAGCTATTTATGGTGCCTTGGTTCGCCTTGCCCAGGATTTTTCTGTTCGCTATCCCCTGATTGAAGGACAAGGAAATTTCGGTAATATTGATGGGGATGGTGCAGCCGCCATGCGGTACACCGAAGCGCGCTTAAGCGATGTTGCTATTTCTTTGATGGAGGGATTGGAAGAAAACGCCGTTGATTTTCGCCCAACCTATGATGGGGAAGGGGAAGAACCTATTGTTTTTCCGTCGTCCTTTCCCAACCTTCTTGCCAATGGGGCAACGGGAATTGCGGTTGGAATGGCAACATCCATTCCGCCGCATAATCTTGATGAAATTTGCCAAGCACTTATTCATTTGATCGACCACCCAGAGGCAAGTGTTTCGGACCTTTTAACCCTGATGCCTGCCCCTGATTTTCCAACGGGCGGCGTTTTGGTTGAAGGAAAGGAATCGCTTTTAAAGTCCTATGAAACGGGAAGGGGCAGTTTTCGTCTGCGCGCCCAGTGGCATGTTGAGGAACAAAAGAATGGTCTTTACGTCATCGTTGTCAGTCAAATTCCCTATCAGGTTGAAAAATCAAAGCTGATTGAAAGAATTGCAACGCTTTTAAATGACAAAAAGCTTTCCCTTTTAGAAGATGTTTTGGATGAATCAACCGACGAGATTAGGCTTGTTTTGCAACCCAAAAGCCGTAACGTGGATGCTGCTGTCTTAATGGAATCCTTGTTCCGTTCTACAGACCTTGAGGTTCGAATTCCCCTGAATATGAATGTTTTGGATCATCAAAACGTTCCAAAAGTTATGTCCTTAAAGGAAGTTTTGCAGGCCTTTTTGGACCATCGTCTGATTGTTCAACAGCGCCGCACAACGCACCGCCTGGAACAAATTACAGAACGACTGGAAATCCTAGGTGGGTATTTGATTGCGTATCTAAATTTGGACGAAGTTATTCGCATCATTCGGGACGAAGATGACCCAAAGATTGTGATGATGGAAAAGTTTGGATTGACGGCCAATCAGGTTGAGGCGATTTTAAATATGCGCCTTCGGTCCCTTCGAAAGCTGCAAGAAATAGAAATCAAAAAAGAATTCGATGGCCTTGAAAAAGAGCAAAAAGCTTTACAGAAGTTGCTTGGAAATTTAAAGCTTCAATGGCAAAAAATCGGATCTGAACTTGAATTGCTGCGCAAAAAATTTGGTCAGGAAACTGTTCTGGGGGCGCGGCGCACCCTTTTGGCGGATGCACCTGAACCCATTGATATTCCGTCCATGGATGCTATTGAGAAAGAAGATGTCACGGTTATCTTATCGTCAAAGAATTGGATACGGTCGATTAAAGGGCATCAACCCCAGGACCTAAAGTATAAAGAGGGTGATGCGGAACGTTTTGTTCTAACCGCCCAAACGACTGATAAATTGCTGCTTTTTGCAACAAATGGCCGTTTTTATACCCTTGGCGTTGACAAGATTCCAAGAACACGCGGTCATGGTGAGCCGCTCAGGCTTTTGCTTGACCTTGAAAATACGGAAGATGTTCTAAGTGCGTTTGTTGTAGACCCATCACAGGGTGACAGGCAGTTCCTGTTAACAGCAACGGACGGACGCGGTTTTATTGTGCCCGTCCGGGATGCGCTTGCCCAAACCCGCGCAGGAAAGCAGGTTCTTGTTTTGGGCGATGGTGAAAAGGCCCAAGGATGCATTCCCGTGATAGGCGATCATATCGCCCTTATTGGGGAAAATCGAAAGCTGCTTGTTTTTCCGGTCAGCGAAATTCCATCCATGACCAAAGGGCGGGGTGTGACCTTGCAGAAATATCGCGATGGCAAAATGAGCGACATGATCATCTTTTCACTGGATCAGGGCCTAAGTTGGGTCAGGTCTGGCAAAACCATTGTTGAAAAAGATTTACGCCCCTGGCAAGGCCGCAGAGCTGGTTCAGGCCGTCTCGCCCCCATCGGTTTTCCAAGGACAAACCGTTTCACGGGGTAGGCAGGTTAGTTGGCACTTAGGTTATCGCCCTGAACTGTCAGCCTAAAACCGGCCAAAGTACAAAGGGATTTAATGGTATTGAATTCAGGCTTAGATTTTCCGGAAAATACACGATATAGATGTTCACGATTTAAATGAGCTGCCTGAGAGATTTGCTTAACCGTATAGTTGCGTGCCTTTAATACATGATCGAGGGCGATTGCAGCAACTCTGGGATCATCATCTTCAAAAGCTGCTTCCAGATAAAGATAAGCTTCTTTTGAATCCTTAAGACTTTCAATAAGATATGTATCGTAATCACGAAGTTTTGGCATCTTTGGTCTCCTGTATTATTTTGGCATATTGTATTGCCATTTTTATGTCTTTCTTCTGCGTTGATTTGTCACCCGCACACAGCAAGACGATGATTTTCCCCTCAGATTGCCTGTAGTACACTCTGTATCCAGGTCCGTAGTGAATTCTTAATTCAAAAACATCGCACTCTAAAAACTTAGCATCTCCGAAAAGGCCAAATCTTAACCGCTCAATCCGCGCTTTGATAATGGCGGCAGTTTTTCTGTCCTTGAGCGTCTCTAGCCATTCAACGAAGGGAGACTGACCAGAATCCGTTTCAAAGTATTTAAGAGTGTAATTCCTCATGAACTCAATGTAGCTTATAAACAACAAAAAATCAAGAAATTTCTCCCCCCAAATAACTTCTTGCTAGGAATTGCCCAAAAAGGGTACAGTGATCAACAATACTTCAGGGGTCGTAGCTCAGTTGGGAGAGCGCTACAATGGCATTGTAGAGGTCAGGGGTTCGATTCCCCTCGGCTCCACCAGAAAGTTCAAAGATCATGTCACTTTCCACCCAAAAAGAATCCTTCAAAACAATGGAGCTTTTAGCTGAAACGCTGGAAGCTTTGGATCATGTTGAGGTTGATTATGACGGAAAAATGCTTCAAATCTTTTTGCCAAATGGCCTTGAATATCTCATTAATTTTCATGGAACCACCAGCCAAATTTGGCTTGCGTCCCCCGTGTCGGGCGCACACCACTTTGACTACCGCGCTGGAAACTGGCACTCTACGAGACAGGAAATCAGTTTGAACGTTTTGTTAGCACAGGAATTAAAAGACCAACTTGGGCACAGTGTAGATATTTAAATGCGTGAAAAAAGTGATTACGATTCTTTCATCCAGGAAAAAAGGCCTAAGGCCACCAGAAATTCTTGGCAAACTTTGCGGGAATTCAAACTTTTAAGGCAATACCTGTCCCCTTATCGTTTTCAGGTGTTTTTAGCTTTTTTCTCTTTGATTCTAGCCTCGTCCATGGTTTTGATGTTTGGCGAGGGGCTGCGCTATTTTATCGACCATGGGTTTTCAAGTCAAAGCGCAGATGACCGCCTTTTCATGGTGCTAGGCCTTTTTGCGGCCATTGTCCTTTTGGCTTTGGGAAGTTTCGGAAGGGTTTATTATGTTTCTTGGCTGGGGGAACGGGTTTCAACGGATCTTAGGAAAGACATCTTTAAACATATTTTAACCCTTGAAATTAGTTTTTTTGAACAAATCCGCGTTGGTGAATTAATTTCAAGATTAACAACGGACACCAGCCTGATTCAGATTCTTCTTGGCGCATCGATTGCGGTTGCCATTCGCAACGTCCTGCTTTTAATGGGCGGCCTTGTGATGATGGTCACCATATCAGCAAAGCTTAGCCTTTATTGCCTGGCGGTTGTCCCTGTTGTTATTATTCCCATCATTTTACTGGGCCGAAGGGTTCGTTTTCATTCAAAAGTCACCCAAGATTGTCTGGCCTATGTTGGGGGCTATATTGATGAATGTTTGAACCAGATTCGTACAGTTCAGGCCTTTACTCATGAGCCCATAGATCGCCTTAATTTTGCGAATTATTCAGAAAATGCTCTTGAGGCCGCCCTATACAGGAATAAGGCCCGCGCATTTTTGTCCGCCATTGTGATGACCCTTGTTTTTTCAGCAATTGGGCTGGTGTTGTGGCTGGGGGCCAGCGATGTGGCTGACCAATCCTTAAGCGTTGGTGATTTATCAGCCTTTATATTCTATGCGGTTGTTGTCGCAGGGTCGGCTGGCTCTGTTAGTGAACTTTTGGCTGATGTTCAGCGTGCTGGGGGCGCGGCCGAACGGTTGATGGAATTGCTTTCTTTGCGTTCTGCCCTTCTTCTTCCTCCGCTTAGGCCACTGCCAACAAAATCACGGGGTATTCTTGCAATTCATAATATTGCTTTTTCCTATCCCAGCCATTCAAAAAGGGAAGTTCTTAAAAATTTCACAATCTCGGTCGCGCCGGGTGAAAATCTGGCGATTGTTGGCCCTTCGGGTGCTGGTAAAAGTACAATCTTTTCCCTGCTATTAAGGTTTTATGATCCCCAATCGGGATCGATTTATGTCGATGGCGCCGATATAAAGGATGTCCCTGTTCAAAACCTACGAGAGAGAATAGGCCTTGTTTCGCAGGAACCTGATTTGTTTTCGGCAACAATTTATGAAAACATCCTTTATGGGCGGCCAAATGCCACGGAGCAAGAGGTTTGGCGGGCAGCAGAGGTTGTTCGTCTTGAGGATTTCCTTTTAACCCTGCCCCATGGGATTCATACTATTGTTGGAACAAGAGGAGTTCGTTTGTCGGGGGGCCAGAAACAAAGAATCGCCATCGCCCGGGCAATTTTAAGGGACCCAAGTATTTTGCTTTTGGACGAAGCCACAAACGCCCTTGATGCCGAAAGCGAACAAGCCGTTCAAAATGGTCTAAAGCACCTGATGGCAACCCGAACAACGCTTGTCATTGCCCACCGTCTGGCAACGGTTTTGAATGCTGATCGAATTGTTGTTTTGGACCAAGGGGAAATAAAGGCTGTTGGCACGCATGCCGAATTAATCAGCCAAGATGGTTTGTATCGCCGTTTAGCAACCTTGCAATTTGCGGATTCTCTTGCTATCGGTGGGTATGGATAAGGTGAATCCAACATTTTCCACGCATTGCGTGGAAAATCTGAGGTTACTCGATTTATTAAACAAAAACATATAGTTACTGAATAAAAAATGATTTTTCTGCCCACACTAGAAACAGAACGTTTGGTTTTAAGGCCCGTCACCCTAAAGGACGCAGATTCTGTTTTTACGTATGCTTCTAACCCAAATGTTGCGCGTTATGTAACTTGGGAACCGCATTCTAGTGTCAAAGAAACTGAGGAAATTATTTCTAATTTCTTTTTGGAAAATTATAAGAAAAATATCCCAGAGCCTTGGGCTATTACTTTTAAAGACCGAAGGGAATGGGTAATTGGCGCAATTGGATGCAGATATTACGACCGAGATCCGGAATGTATGGAACTAGCATATGTTTTAGCAGAGGAACATTGGGGGCAAGGTATAACGACCGAGGCTGCCAAGGCGGTTTTGCCTTATATTTTTGAACAGTACAAACCCAAGACAATAGTTGGTCGGTATGTTGAATCAAACCCCGCTTCTGGACGGATTTTAGAAAAACTGGGTATGAAATTTATTGAAAGCCGAGAAGAGATTAAAAAGGGTCACTTGGAGACAATGAGCTTTTTTGGTTTTGAGTTGAATGAATTAAACTGAGCCGCCTTTATAGTAAATAACATTTTGAATGTGAGATATATCAGCGTATGAATTTATGGAAAAAAGTTCTAATTGGTCTTGGAATCGGGGTCATCTTAGGAATTGTTCTTAAGGAACACGTCATTTACATAAAACCTTTTGGGGACCTTTTTATTCGTCTGATCAAGATGATTATTGTTCCCCTGATTTTCTTTGCGATCGTCAGTGGTATCACTAGCGTTCAGGATTCAAAGGCTTTAGGGCGCCTTGGCATCAAAGCCTCTGTTGCGTATCTGTTTACAACGCTTTTTGCCATTACAATTGGCCTTACGGTTGGCGCCCTTTTAAAGCCAGGGGAAGGGATTATCCTTAATTTTGAAAATGGGTATGTTCCCCAAACCCAGGTCGGTTCAAACGTAGCCAAAATCATGGAAACGCTTTTGAATATTGTTCCTGATAATGCGATTGGGGCTATGGCGCAGGGGACAATTTTACAAGTCGTGTTTTTTGCCCTTTTTACAGGGATAACTCTGAACACGTTGGATAAAGAAAACTCACGGCGCCTTAGCAGCGTCTTTCATTTGTTATCTGCCATGGTGTTTAAGATGGTGCATTTTATTGTTCAATTATCGCCAGTGGCAGCGTGTGCCTTAACAGCCTGGGTCATTGGAACGCAAGGCATGTCTGTTCTGCAAAACCTGATGAAGTTAATTGGGTGCGCCTATCTAGCTTTTGGGATTCAATATTTGGTTTTTGGATTAATCATTTACCTTTGGACGCGCCTTTCCCCCTTGCCCTTTTTTAAGAAAAGCCTTGAATACCAAACCCTTGCTTTTTCGACAAGCAGCACAAAGGCAGCCCTTTCTACGACCATGAAGGTTTGTCAGGAACGCCTTGGGGTTTCCTCGCCCAGTGCGTCGTTCATCTTGCCCCTGGGTGCCTCGATCAACATGGATGGCATTGCTATTTACATCAGTCTGTGTGCCTTATTTTTTGCTCAGGCTACGGGACGGGTTCTGGACTTTAACGATTATGGCTTGATTATTTTAACAGGTACTCTGGGGTCCATTGGCGGGGCCGGTATTCCTGGCGGAACAATTGTTATGCTGCCAATGGTTTTGGGGGCCGTTGGTTTGCCCATTGAAGGAATTGCGCTTATTGTTGGTGTAGACAGAATCATCGACATGATGCGAACCACCATCAGCATTACAGGGGATGCCGCCGTTACCTTGTGTGTTGACCATTCTGAGGGGCTTTTGAATGAGGACCTTTATAATAAAAAGGTTTAAATAAACACCTTCGCGTTTGCTTTCTAAACTTGATTTTCAAAGCGGAGGGAATTATATTGTTAGCACAGTAGCGTTCATGCTGCTAATTAAGAATAATTTTGATCTAAAGACTTATTTTCTCTTGGGGGATTAACCATGGCAAAAGTAATTGGAATTGACCTTGGAACAACAAACTCATGCGTAGCCGTTATGGAAGGCACAAGCGCGCGCGTCATTGAAAATTCTGAGGGGGCAAGAACCACACCATCAATGGTGTCCTTTACAGAAGGCGGCGAAAGATTGGTTGGTCAATCATCAAAACGTCAGGCTGTAACGAACCCTGAAAATACCTTTTTTGCAATCAAACGGTTGATTGGTCGGCGCTTTAGTGACCCCATTACGCAAAAAGATGCAGAACTTGTTCCCTACAATATCGTTTCTGGGGAAAATGGGGATGCTTGGGTCGATTCACGCGGGGAAAAATACAGCCCTAGCCAGATCAGCGCCTTTATTTTGCAAAAGATGAAAGAAACGGCAGAGGCTTATTTGGGTGAAACTGTGACGCAGGCTGTGATTACAGTTCCCGCCTATTTTAATGATTCACAGCGCCAAGCAACCAAGGACGCTGGAAAGATCGCCGGCCTTGAGGTTTTGCGTATTATCAATGAACCAACGGCAGCAGCTCTTGCTTACGGCCTAGAGAAAAAAGCGACTGGAACAATTGCTGTTTACGACCTTGGGGGCGGAACGTTTGATGTGTCCGTTCTTGAAATTGGCGATGGCGTTTTCGAAGTTAAATCCACTAATGGCGATACTTTCTTGGGCGGTGAAGATTTCGATGCCCGCATCATTGATTATATCGCTGAAGAATTCCAAAAAGAACAAGGCATTGATTTGCGCAAAGATCGTTTGGCTTTGCAGCGTCTGAAAGAGGCTGCTGAGAAGGCCAAGATTGAACTATCCTCTTCCATGCAGACGGATATTAACCTGCCCTTCATTTCAGCCGACGCCAGTGGACCAAAGCATTTGAATGTCAAATTGACCCGGGCTAAGTATGAGGCGTTGGTGGATGATCTTGTTCAACGAACAATTGAACCGTGCAAGGCGGCCCTTAAGGATGCCGGTTTGTCCACAAGCCAAATTGACGAAGTCATCATGGTTGGTGGTATGACCCGTATGCCAAAAGTTATCGAATCTGTAAAAGCCTTTTTTGGACGTGAACCGCATCGCGGCGTAAACCCTGACGAAGTTGTTGCTATTGGTGCTGCAATCCAGGGTGCTGTTTTAAAGGGTGATGTTAAGGACGTTCTTTTATTGGATGTGACCCCCTTGTCCCTTGGTATTGAAACATTGGGCGGCCTGTTCACACGGTTAATTGATCGTAACACAACAATTCCAACCCGAAAAAGCCAGGTTTTCTCAACCGCCGAAGACAGTCAAACAGCTGTTACTATTCGGGTTTTCCAGGGGGAACGTGAAATTGCTTTACAGAACAAATTGCTTGGACAATTTAATCTTGAGGAAATTCCACCAGCACCCCGTGGAATGCCGCAAATTGAAGTGACCTTTGACATTGATGCGAACGGTATTGTGCAGGTTTCGGCAAAAGACAAATCCACCAATAAAGAGCAGCAAATTCGCATTCAAGCCTCTGGCGGTTTAAGTGATGCCGACATTGAAAAAATGATCAAGGAAGCTGAGGCAAATGCTGAGGAAGACAAAAATCGTCGTGAGTTGATTGAACTTAAGAACCAGGCTGATTCACTGATTCATGCAACGGAAAAAAGTTTATCTGAACATGGGGACAAGATTTCAGCTTCTGAGAAGTCAACGATTGAGGCTGATTTGGCCGGCCTTAAAGAAGCCCTTGAGAAAGAAAACCGTGAAGAAATTCAGGCGAAATTGACGTCTTTGACCCAAGCATCCATGAAAATTGGCGAGGCCATTTACAAAGCAACCCAAGGGACTGAAGGTGCTGCAGGTTCGTCCGCCGGGGACCCTGAGCATGCAGGCGAAACAGTCTTGGACGCTGAGTTTGAAAACCTAGATGAAGACAATAAACAGTCGTAGTTTTTATATACCGAATAGGCTGAAATCTGGATTGCTGCGCTACGCTCGCAATGACGAAACCTCCGCGTCATTGCGAAGACCGAAGGGAAGTGGCGATCCAGTAATCTGGTATCTTTAAATTAAACAAGATAGGATGTTGTTAGTTCAAATAACGTGATGGATCCCGATGTCAAAAGACTTTTATAAAATACTGAATGTTAGCAAGGGCGCTAGCGCGGATGAGCTGAAAAAGGCTTACCGTAAGCTTGCCATGCAATATCACCCTGACAAGAATCCCGGTGATAAAAAAGCAGAACAAAAATTCAGGGAAATTTCAGAGGCCTATGACGTCCTAAGGGATGATCAAAAACGTGCAGCCTATGATCGCTATGGATCCTCTGTTTTCGAACAGGGCGGATTCAACCCAAATGCAGGGGCTTCAGGTTTTGGTGGCTTTGGTTTCGGTGGCAGTGGCGGCGGCGGCGGATTTACGGCCAACTTTGCTGATATTATTGATGAAATGTTTGGCGAATTTGGTGGAAGCGGTCAAGGTGCACATTCATTCCAACAACCGGGGTCCGATGTTCGTTTCAACCTTGAAATTTCATTAGAAGAATCTTTCAACGGGACAACGGCACGCGTTAAATACGCAACAGGTTCTGCCTGCGAAGGGTGTAAGGGAAGCGGCGGTGAGGCTGGATCAACACCGATTTCCTGTCCGTCCTGCAAGGGGCACGGCAAAACCAGATCACAGCAGGGGTTCTTCACAATTGAAAGGACTTGTCATGCGTGCGGGGGGGTCGGTAAAACCATTTCATCCCCTTGCCGCAAATGTAGTGGGGCGGGCCGAGTAAAGCGCGAGAAAAATCTTGAGGTTAAAATTCCAGCAGGCGTTGAGGATGGAACACGGATTCGTGTTTCTAAAGAAGGCGAAGCGGGCCTTAGGGGCGGTCCTGCGGGTGACCTTTATGTCTTTTTAAGTTTGCGTCCCCATAAGTTTTTTAAACGTCAAGGGGCAGACCTTTACTGTCGCGCGCCTATCACCATGACAACGGCGGCCCTTGGGGGCGAGGTTGCTGTTCCGTCCATAGATGGCAACCAAACAAGCTTGAAAATTCCCGCCGGAACGCAAAGCGGTCACCAATTCCGGATTCGTGGCAAGGGAATGACAGCCCTTAGATCCACCGCGCGTGGTGATTTAATCATAGAGGCAGTTATTGAAACGCCTGTGAACCTGACCAAAAAGCAAAAGGAACTCTTAAAGCAGTTTGAAGAGACAACCAAAAAAGAAGCCAATAATCCCCAATCAAGCGGCTTTTTCGCCAAGGTGAAAGAGTTTTGGGAAGAGCTTGGCAGCGTCGGCTGAGGGGATATCAGTAGTTTAATGCGGAAGTAACGATTGCTTAATGTTTTTACTGTAATCTGAGTAAGCTTAAGCTCATTGGTCTTTTACGTTTATGGTTCGGCAGCTTTACCCGTGGTTTGAAAATATTGGAAAACGTCAAGCCAAGAAAACTAAGATTTACTTTTGCGATTAAGGATTCGCCCTGGAACAAGTCATTCGCATTTTTAATAAACGCAGCGAAGATTGCTATTACTGGAATGTCCATCAAGAAGGTGAACTTGACCTACTTATTTTTCACCAGGGACAAAGGCTTGGCTTTGAATTTAAATTCAATGACGCCCCCAGTGCAACGCCGTCAATGCATAAAGCGGTCGAATACTTAAATCTTGATAAGCTTTATGTCATCTATCCAGGGACTAAAAATTATAAAGTATCTGAAAAGATTGAAGTGCTTCCCCTAAGGGATATTTTGACACTCACCCCTTCTGAGCCACAATAATTGGTCGTATGCTTGCTTTGTCAGGGATAAATTCAATGGAATGGAATCCAGCGCGGGTTAATTGATCAGCAACCTGGTCATAGGTATAGAAATGCCGCCATTTGACCTTTGCAACATCAGAGAAAATAACCCGTTGCAGGCGCAAAGCTTCTTCGTCGACCTTACTCATATCCCAGGGTGAATCGGGGGATTCATGGGGGGATGGAGTCAAAAAGCTGCTCACGTAAAGCCCACCCGATTTCAAAGAGGTGCAACATTTTCTGTAAAGAGAAATCAATTCCTCCTCGTCATTAATGTAAAGGTTCAAACCATGACTTGAAATCATATCGTATTCAGATTTGGCATCCAGGTCCCAGGCATCATGCTGCAGCAGTTCAAGGTTATTTTGCAGTCCCTTTGCTTCTGCCAATTGGTTAGCATGCACAAGGGCCCCAAAATCAAGGTCAATCCCAACCAGACGCACATTTTTAACCTTGGAAAAATCAAGGGTCAGAATATTGGCCATAACCCCACAAGGAATGGATGTAATCGTGATTCCATCGCACAAATTTTGCTGCATAATTTGCTGCGAGATATAAAAGGATTCCCGTGTAGCAATGGTGCTGGGAGCCTCCTCCAAATAAAACTTTTCGAGTGGCGTAAGATTGCCATTCTCTGGCGGCCTTAAGGTATAATCTATCCAGGCGCTATTCATTCCCTTATTTTCAAGGATAAAACGTCCCAAAGGAAATTCTGACAACTGATCCAGGATATCCAATTGTTCTTTCAGGGTGGCCAAAGACTTTTCCCCCTCGCTAATCAGGCGGGTTCGGCATTGGTTATAGACATGCTGGAAGTCTGATGAAAAAACTTGATGAGAACGAAGATTGAAGATTTGTTCTTCTTCAAGTCTTTTAGGGGTGGTCATGCGTACTTCTCCCAGTCAATCTTTGAGGCCTTTAATCTTTCCTCCATATGATGGGGCGGTGGGGCCACAAATGTCAACACTTTACCTAAAAATGTTGGGATTGTGATTTGCCTGGCGTGAAGATATAAGGGACTATCTTCCTCAGACCCATATTTTTTGTCCCCGACAATGGGATGCCCCATATAGGACGCATGAACACGCAACTGGTGCGTGCGGCCCGTTTCTGGTTTGAATTCAATCCAGGAACAGTTGTCTTTCAAGGGGGCCAAAACCCGGTAATTTGTTTTTGAAGGTTTCCCTGCATCAAAATCAACTATCATTTTTTCCCGGTTTTCCCGGTTGCCATTTTCGTCTTTTATAATAGGAGCATCGATCGTTGCTTGTTTCAAGTCTGGGACCTTATGGACAATGGCCCAATAGGTTTTTTTGATCTGATTTTTCTTAAAAGCATTTCCCAAATATATGGCCGCTTCCAGCGTTTTTGCCACCACAAGAACGCCTGTTGTATCGCGGTCCAGTCGGTGAACAAGGCGAAAGGGCTTACCCTTGCCATAAGCCTGAAGCAACCCATCCAGATGGCGAATCGTTTTTGTTCCCCCTTGTGTTGCAAGGCCAGCAGGTTTGTTGATAATACACAGATCATCATCTTCCCACACAATAAGGGATTCTAAAAAATCGATATCCTCTTTTTGATAGGTGGGTAAGGGGGCCTTGGTTTGGGTCAGGGTTTCCAAAAATTGGTCCGGAACGCTGATAGCATCTTCTGACCCAACGCGCATACCTGCCGTTGCTTTTTGGTCATTAACGCGAATTTTTCCCTGCCGCAGAAGTTTTTCAATGGTCCCTTGCGTTAGGCCGGGGTATTGACGTTTTAGCCAGCGGTCAAGACGCGAGAGAAGCGGGGGGGATTCAAAAGACACAGGGCTTTATACTCTTTGTTAAAATGAGGGATTATATTTAAATTTTTGTCATCCCCGCGCAGGCGGGGACCCAGAAAATAGCTAGTTTCCCGCCTTCGCAGGAATGACGATCCTATCGACCCGCTATGCGCGCAATTTCTTTCTCAACCATGGATTCAACAATTTTGGGTAAATTTGCATCCAACCATTGTTTAATCATGGGGCGCGCAAGTTCACCAATTAGATGGTCCAAGGTGACGCTACCCTCAGTCGATGTGGGCTTTGGCTCAGCAGGTTTACGGTGTACAGCTTCCGACAAACGGGAAAAAGCATCAGAGGACGCTGTCTGAACTTCCTCAGGCACCACCTTCGGCTCAGGCTCACGCCTTGAATCCGGGGCTGATCTGGGCTCCATTGTTTCAACGAAGGGGGTCACCTTTGCTTCGTGCCGTTCTGTCAAATGAATAACTTCAGGCGCAGATTCAAACGAAGATGGCCCGCGCGGGCGTTCCCCATAAGCAGGCCTTTCCCGGTAAGATGACTCCGAGTTTTGAAAAGCAGATGCTAATCTTTCGACCGATTCCTGAGAATCGTCCGCCACATACCGACGGATAGAGGCTAAAATATCCTCCATTGACATTTCTTCGTCTTCTCGCCTTGCTGTCATTAGGTCCTCTCTCAGTGATTTCAAAATTAGAATCGTCCACTTGTAGTTTGATAATGAGATTCTGGATTAAAATAATCAACCGGTAATTTCAGGTACCGGGCATTTAAAAGACCAACTGAGGCTAATAAACGATACGCCTCTAGGACATAGGCCTGTTCAGCTTGAACCAACCTAAGCTGTGCCTCTAAAAGGGCGGCTTGGGCATTCAATACGTCCAGCAATATCTTGGTTCCAACGGTCATTTCCTGCTGGGTGCTCTCTAGACTGACCTGGCTTGCCTTGACTTGTTTTTGGTAATTTTCAATATTATTCTTGGCCGCTTGGAAATTTTGCCACGTTTGAATAACAGATTGGGCCACTTGTACGCGGGCCGTTTCAATGGCAACGCGTTTTGCGGCAGCTGTTTCATGCGCCTGACGTTTTTGGGAACGAATCGACCCCCCTTCGTACAGGGGAACCCTAACCTCTAGCATGATCCTGTTATCGGTATAGTAGTCCTTTGAGCGATAGTCATGGTCTGAGGTCACAGTGGATGTATGACTTAAGGATTCGTTACGGGTAGAACTGGCATTTAGGTTAACCGACGGTAAAAGCCCACCCCCAATGCGCTGCGTTTCCGATTGGGCTGCCAAATGATCAAATTGGGCCGAAATCACATCAGGATGCTGATCCTTGGCCAATTGAACCGCACTTTTAAGGTCACCTGGCAAAAGACTTAAAATCGGTTCTGGTTTTATCATCTGGGCAGCGGGTTGAAGGCCTGTCACCTGGGTGTAGGTTGCCTTTAATCCCTCAAGCTGCGCCTCTGCCGTTAAAAGCAACGCCTCTGCCTCGGCCAGTTTCGCCTCAGCATTCGCGACCTGGGTTTGGGTTTCCTCGCCAATGTTCCGTTTTTCAACAGCAGCCTCGTAATTTTTTTGATGAGCTAATTTGTTTCCCTTATACAAATCAACCTGGGAATATTGGGACAACAAATCTAAGAAAGCCTTAACGGCGGTAAGAAGGGTGTTTTGCTCAGCGGATTGAAGGCTGGCCCAGGATGATCGAATACCTTGATCTGCTTTGCCAATTTCCGCCGTTGTAGCGCCGCCATTATACAGGTTTTGCCTGAAGTGAATTGATCCTTCGCGGGTGTTTGCTGTGTTGCCGGATGCCCCTTGTGAGGCACCATCCCCCTGTTTTGTATTTCCAGAAACGCTTCTATCGCTTCCGGTAATGCTTCCCCCAACGTCCACCGTTGGACGCCACCCAGCCGTTGCCTGAACGTATTGTTCGTGGGACGATAAAACTACGTGACGCCGTTGTTCAAGGTCTGGATTATTTTTATAGGCTCCAACCAAGGCTGCAACAAGGGTCTGGGTTTCCTTTGAAACCCGAACCTGGGCCCCTTCTGTTTCAATGGAATACGATGGTCCCGCAGGTTCCGCGTCATCATCAGCCCAAACGTTCGGAAAAAGCAGCCAAGAGGCAACCGTAACAAATAATAAAGCGCGCATTGCAATCCTCTAAAAAAAGTCAAATATCTAATAAGTCTTTATAGACGGGTCAACGTCTTTTGCCCAGGCGTCAATTCCCCCCTTGACGCTTGAAACGGTATCAAACCCAGCTTGCCTTAAATAAAGGGCTGCCTGACAGCTTCGGACCCCATGGTGGCAAAGGGTTAAAACGGGGACACCTCTTGGAATTTCATCAATGCGACTGGTCAATTGATCAAGGGGCACATGAAGGCTGCCCTGAACGTGGCACAGGTCAAATTCAAAGGCCTGCCTGACATCAAGAAGGCATACACCTTTTTTTGAATCAAGCAATTCTTTAGCATCCCTTGCCGAAAGTTCATCAGGAAAACGTGTCAACAGTAAAAGCCATCTGGGTTTAACACCTTACGTTTATTGATAGCCTATTCCCACTGTAAAATCTAATTGAAATTTTCAATCGAAGACTCTTCATTTTTAAGAAAAAAAATTAAGCTATTGTTAACCAAGTCTGGGGCATATTGAAAATAATGGTGGAAAGTATTCCAAAACTGCTTTAACTAAAGCAGATAGGTTTTTCGCAATTTATTTTGCAAAGTAGATTTTTAATTAGGAGGAATCATGAAAATAATGAAAACTTTTTTGACAGCCGTTTTGTTGGTTGTCACATGTTCGGTCGCCATGGCGGCGGATGACATTTTTAGACCCATTGGCGAAAAGGGGGTTACAAAAGCAGCTTTGGCAGAGAAGCTTGGTTTAAGAGGTGCTGAATTAACCCTGGATGCTGACTTGATTGAGCCGCTTAGGGCCTTAAAAGAACGCGTGGGTGAGTTAACCGATGCTGATGCTAAAACCATTCTTAAAAAAGCGGTAGATATTTATGGACAGTTGGCGGGCGAAGAAGGCAGCCAAGATGAAAATGATTTACGTGGATTTCTTAGGTTAAGACCTAATGGAAAAAAGATGACCATTAAAGGCGATCTTACTGCTCTTATTGCTGCCAAAAAGAATGAAATTGCTCTTTTTGCTATACAAAGAGATGAATTGGATAAGCCCTTAGAAACCATTCAGAGAAAAGGCGAACTTGCTAGGGCACCTGCAGTTGGTTCAGCGCACTATAGAACCTTGTCAGAGGCTTGGGAAGCATACGATACAGCGAAGCGAGCTAAAAAGGGTGTAGAGGCAATGGCCATTCTGACTGAAGCCAACCGAATGACTGTTGATGGAGAGACTGCTGAAGAATTAGCTAGTGACCGAATCAGGCGTGATCTCCATATGGCAAGATTGGCTGCAAAACAGCCTGCTAAGCACGTAGTGGCTGGTGGTTCTTTTGTTGAGGCTCTTGCACAACTTGGAAGTTCCCAAAAACTGGGTCTTTTGGGAACCAATTTCGAAGATAAATATAAGGCT
>Ga0007854_10000109_pt1 | contig 63555 bp, 87 predicted proteins | sample CryBogCBH12Aug08_FD_60382 | JGI IMG/M metagenome (GOLD analysis project Ga0007854, IMG submission 60382) | Freshwater microbial communities from Crystal Bog, Wisconsin, USA - CBH12Aug08 | ecosystem: Environmental > Aquatic > Freshwater > Lake | place: Crystal Bog, Wisconsin, USA | collected... | reverse complement strand
CTTTACTAAAACCTTCCAAATAGCCTAATCCTTTATCAATTTTAGACTTGGCATATCCCTCAAAGTCGTATTCAATCATGTGTTCTTATCCTTTAATTTTTGTTCCGCTTTCTTAATATTTACATAATCAGTTCTACCACAATCAACAATGTCTTTTATTTCCTCATCAGTCAACCCTACCCATTCTTTACCTTTACCAAAAAACTTTTCAACACAGGCAACGCAATACAACGCATAACCACCACCATTTCCACATTCAGCACATCCTTGTGGTGTGGTGTAAAAAGGCAATGGCTCAACGTCAATTGTTACTGGTGCGGTAACTGTTGTTGGCTTTGCCCAGTAAAAACCGCCTTTTTGCGGACTAAAATAAGCAACAGGCTCGTCTTGCTCTTGCTTTAGTGCTTCTGCGTTTAATTGTTGTGCATGTTCCATCTGTTGCTTTTGCCACTCAACATCCTCTTTTGAGTATTGCAACAAAACTTCGTTATTAGTCAACCCTACCCATTCTTTGTTTAGCGCATCCTCTATTGTGCGGACAAATCCTGCACTAAAGTGATCTAAAAGTATATTTATAGCTTCCTGTCTAGTCATATCAACTCCATATAAATTCCTAGCAATGTTCTTAACATCCATCTTTGAAAAGCATTGGGCGGTTTTGGTATATGACTGTGAAAAATTATGTTGCTATCTTTACCAAGTCTAAAAATAATATTTGGCTTGGGCGGTGAATAAAAAGTATATTCTTCGTTCATTCTTGTTCCTTATGGGTAGCTTTTATATTCAAATACAACTTCAACTGGTTCGTAAGTTGCCTCAAAGATGTCAGGTTTGCATGGGTAGTGCTCACCCTTCACGCCAGTGATGATCCAGTCGCCTGAACTGACGATATGACCACCTTCTAAGGTATCAATCCACCCAAACTGAGCATTTGCCAAAGATTCTTCAACAGCAGGATGGTCGCCCATCTTGAACCATTGTGTGGCATCAATCACCACAGGCTTTTTTCTAAACTTCATTCTTGTCCCCTTGCACGAATTAAATGAGCCAAATCAGATCCATCAGGATATTCAGATTCATCACACATCTTTGCACATTCCTCACGTTCTTTAACTGCTATCAGTTTGGCAAATGTCCACAAAGGTTCGAATCCACTATCACCATGTGCATATTCCCATCCTGCTTGTTTAGCCAATTCAATCATTTCTTCTTTAGTCATACCACCCCCAATTTATTAAGTATTTAATCCAGTCCTGATCTTCACTATGATAAACATACCAAGGGTCGTACCTACAACCTATCTTAATTCCTGTGCTAGTTGTTATCATTGTTTACTCCTTCGTTTCTTAATAGAAACTATGCCTTCCTCGACTGGCTTAGATTCACTCGCTTCTAACATAGCATCTGCAATGACAAAGCAATCTTCGGCATCTTCTTTCTCCTCACCCTTACTCCAAGTCATCTTCATCATTGCAAACATCGCATAAAGATGTCGTAGATATATCCTGTCTTGTTCTGACATAGTTTCTCCTTATGTAGTCGGTCGACTACATTACTCTTGTGGTAGGTTGTGGACTCGTATAGTAAGTTTTTCTACACGTTCTTCAAGGTAATGTATAACTGCGAATGAACGATTTAACACAGCATCGAGTTGCTCTGCTTTATCTTCCGCATTTCTGACCATCTTCTTCCACTCCAAGCACCACTCGTGGTATTTAGCAATCTCTGCTCGTTGCTCTTCAATCGTATCTTTAAACTTCTTGATAGTTTCAGAAGTTAATTTTTCTATATGCTTATCTTTAAGTTGTACACGTTGAATGACGTAAGCACCATCATCGCCTTTGATAATATCGCCTACACTATGCAATTTATAAAGTATTGCGTATACCGTTTTAATATTTAACTTCGTTGCAATAGCCACATCTTTTGGCTTCATGCTTTTAGTTTCTAAAGCGTTAAGTATCTTTTGTTTAGATGTTTGTTTTCTCATTGTTAACTCCTGTTGTTAATAAAGACTCTAAGTATGAGATGTCATTCTCATACACCACTAATGCCACACCCCCTGCTTTTATTATCTTTCTCATGTTGAGAAGTTGCAGTTCAGTTGGCTTTCCTTTTCCGGCTTTGCATTCCACGCCGTAAAAAAGTCCGTTCAAGCAAATAAGGAAGTCGGGCGCACCCTGATTACCGTAACCGCCTGTCACTGGCATCACATAATACGCACCAAGCCTATCTAAGACTTGGCGCACAGACTTCTTAACTTTTGCTTCGGGCGTTGATGCCACTTATTATTCTCCTTTGTACACCCAATAGATGTTCTTCGCTATTCGTCTACCTACACCCTCTACTTCTTCGTTGCGTTGGTCGGGGTTTAATATAGATAAGACTGCTAGTCGTTCCTTCACCCATTCAGGTAAATCGTCAATACTAGAATATGCCTTTTCTAATTCAGGTTTGAATAAGTCTATCATATCATAGCAATCTGTTTCAATAGAATTATCTCCTCTAATTAAAATTCTGTAAATAGGTTTCTCCGCAATCATACTAACAACTTGTTTTCGTATGTTAAGGAACGTATTGCCTATCGTAGCCGGCGCACATCGCTCTATATCGTATGTGATCTTCTCAAGCAAACTAAGTTTTTCCCAATTCCTTTCCGTGAAATTGTCGAGACTGCCGTAAGTACCCAATGGGTCAGTCCAACCCATGCTGTACCTATCCTTTGCTTTATATATCATGCTCATACACGCTCCAACCAATAAGTGTTGCTATCTACTTTGTAACCTACTCGTGGTACATACTGTTCATCTTTTAACATATTAAGGACAGCTATGTTACCTGCCAAGTCGCCGTCAAAATCTGAAAGTAATACTGTAGTCGGTGGACTACCATCATCTTTAATGCTGAATGCGTTATTCTTAACATCATGCACTTTGTATACCTCTGCATAAGTATCTGTGCCTATGTTCTTAATGCGTACATACATACCGAACACATGGCGCTTACGTTCTTCTTCCTGCTCGGTAAGGGTATCTACCAATACTTCGGCAAGGGTCTTGAACTCCTCGGTTACGAACGTCACGTTCTGTGCCATAAGATTCCTCATCTCTGCAATGATTGCGCTTGTCTTGTCACGAATAGGTCTTGTGATCTTATGGGGTAGTCCGTCTACTTCCTCTTTGACCCTCTCGACATTGCGAGAAAACGACCGATAAGTAACTTGTGCTAACTCCTTAATAGAATAAGGCGTAAGGTATGTGGATGCGTTCTTGGTTGCCTTCTTCAAGTCGGTAGTTATCTGCATATAATACTGATCACGACGTGATGAGTACTTAGTGTTCTTAATCTTGCGACTCTCTACCATGTACGCTCGGCTATTACCATTAACACTAAAGTCACCATAACCTATGAATCCTAAAGCATAGGGAAACTCATCCATGTATACAGCAAACTTGTTAACGTGTCTGTATGACTCCCCGGGCATAGATACCCACTCCACGCTATGTGGGGCAAACTTTGCTTTCGGCATTGCTTTACTTACCGCAGTCATATAGTTATACATTTCCTCGCTGACGTGCCAACCATTAAAGAGTTTATCTATTACTGGCGTTACGCTCTCGTGTACCTTGTATATATCTGTTTGAAACTTAGCTTCATCTGTTAATAATTCAGATATTTTTATGTATCGGATACTCATGTTTACTCTCCTGTTAAGTTGTTATTTCAATTCCACTGCATACAAACCCGCTATCTTACGCATCAACTCCTTTAACTTTTGAAGCGAATCTGGTTTTGGTGTGAACCCCGTTGTGCCACTTTTATACGCACCTATCTCATCTGCACAACATACTGCTAACGCCACCCGATACTCAGACTCGGGGTTGTTAAGTGCTTCACGCACTTTTTCTTGTGGTGTATATTTTTTCCAATACCATATCCCGCTTGTGCAAAGCTTACTTGCATATGTGGCTTTCTTGTCGTAGTCCATGTCCCCCAGTATTGGCAACATAATCTGCATCCATATCCAAAATTCTTCTATCTTGGGTTCATACTCGGCTACCAATGCTTTGTCTTTACGTCTTGTGACAAAGGGTTGCAACTCATTAGCTCTGATGAATTCACCATAGCGTTCCTCGTACACGATCTTGCTATCACGCTCTACCGTATATATCTTCTTCCCCCAGTCTACATTGAGTATGGGTTTTGGCAAGAAGTTTAGTTCGCCTTTGTAAACTACATAATGTTTGCCTTGTTGGTTGAATGTAAAATTCATACCTTTTGGTAACCATTGCTGTAAGAACTTATAGCGAGATACGGCACTGCCATTGTTCCAGTTGTTTCGTATTGTGATGTAGTCACGCCCATCTTTGCGTTCCCATACGATTGGTGCGGTATCTTCATACTGCAATGTGTTGTGCGCCCAAAAGATGTTGTTACCATCATTCAGAACATATTTGTTTTCGTTGATACGAATAATACGTTTCCAAGTGTAACGGCGTTCGAAGCCAGTGCCCAAAGGTCTAATATCTTCACTTGCACGTTTACCACGCAAGGGCTTAGTATCCATGTAGCGTTTAGCCACTTCGTCAAATGTATTTAGTCCATAGTATCCCATTGTTATTCTCCTGTTAAATTATTGATGTGTAGTCGGTCGACTACATTAGTCCAGATGTATCGTTGTTCCAACACTTGCAGTTGTCCTTGGGTTGTCAATGATGCACCACAATACTGGCACGTTCCACACACCCCATGTCCCACCTAAGTAACCATCGGTTAACACAACCACACACTCGGGCTTGATGCCTTGCTCGTTCATGTATATCGGTACACACGCCACGTCTGTGCCACCACCACCCTCGGGCTTAGTAGATGCGGGTATCTTGTATAGCTCGTCTTGTAGATACACCTCAGTCGAACACACGCTAGTGTCCCAATAGATTATGCGAACCTTGCTCGGCTTTACTTGTTCAGAGATACCCACGATTTCTGTTAAGAACTTTTCTAGTTCACGTTGACCGATAGATCCTGATGTGTCAATAGCTACCACGATCTCACCTAGTGTCTCGCTGATTGCGCTTGGCATGATGATGTCCATACCCACATATCTACGATTAGGTTTGCGCCATGTTGAATAGTCATGTCCTGCACAAGTTGTTGACACAAACTCACGCAGTAGTTCACGCCAGTCTTGCTCGGTCTTAAGTAAGTCACCATAACTTCTCGCCCCTGTCTTGGATGCAAGTGTTGAGCCTTGACGGATTGCTTCGTCAATTTGTTTCTTCAACTCCTCGGCTTCCTCCTCGCTCATCTCCTGTGCACCTTCCCAGTCGTGATCATCGAATGGACTGTCACCCTCGCCATCACCCTTACTCTTGCCACCATTGCCAGGCGGTAACAACTTATAGATTTCGTGTACGTCCATACCACGATACGCTTCGTCAATGAGTCCGTTCTCGGGCATCTTGATCCAACCCTTCTTACCTAGATCGGTATCGGCTAGTCGGATGTTGATCGCATAGTCACACGCACGATTGGCACGTTGGGCATCTTCCTCATAAAGATGTTTCCATGTGGTTAAGTGACGATACATTTTGTGATAGCACTCATGTAGTATTAAGAATCTAAATTCGGGATCGGTTAATGATTCCACGAACTCACGACCATACGCTTCGTCACGACCATTGGTACACGCAGTCGGTAGTCCATCAACTATCTTCTTCTCACCGATCATAAGTACACCGGCTAGTGCAATGAACTCATCTTGACCTACGATTGCAGTCGTAGCTTTGAACAACCGCTCTTGTGCGGTTAGTGGTTTGCCTATTGCTAACATATTATTTCTCCTGTTAAATTGTTTGGATGTAGTCGACCGACTACATCCGCCTCGTTGTTGTTACGCTTTGTCCGCAGTAAACATATAGTTGTTATCCATAGCCCACTTGGTAAACTTGGCGTTTGTCATTATTACTGATTGTTTCTTATAGTTAGGATTACGAACCTGCATTGCAAACAAACCTTGCGCCGCTTTGTCGAGCCTTGGTAGATATTCCAACCACGCATCAACCCATGATCTATCCATTGTTGCAAGTGCACGATACACAACCATACAAGTTGCTGATGCTGATTGCGGTATCTTTGCGTTCTTGGGGTCTTGCTTGATCTCCTCTTGTTTTGGTAGATCATCTACTAAACGAATGTATGCGCCTAAGTCCATACCACCACGATCACCGATAGTACCAATGAGATTAGACTTGAGAGAATTCTCGCTGATACGATCTTTAGCCCACAACCAATGAGATGCCAGTTCCAATGATCTTGGAGTAACAAATGCGGGGCGTTGCGCCTTGGGATGATAGATGTATGGGTTGCCACCTGTCTCGTCCTCGGGATTGTCTACGTCCTCGAATGATTGGAATAGTTGTTCGCCGTGTTCCTTGACCCACAGAATAAGAGACGGATGTATTCCTGCATTGATTGCAAAGTTGTCGATCCACTCAGTTGCCGTTGGTTTCTTAAGACGTATCGTAGTGATACGATTCCTGTGGTGTGGCATAAGCAAATCACCCACGCCCTCTGCGCCTAAGTTAGTCGTTGCAAAGATGATTGAATCTTTGTGTAACTTCTTTGTACCCATGGTACGTTCTAACATCATACGCATCATGCCGTTCTTAACACTTGGATTGGCTTTGCCGAACTCGTCAATCATTAAGATGATTGGTTTGTCATGGTGTATACCCATCTCCTCGTTAGGTACGAATCGTACATACTGTGCATCGTCACCCATGTCCAGTATCTTAGGCATCATCAAGTCACCAAGGTCTTTAGTTGTACAGTCGAAGTAACACGGGATGTGGTTAGGTAATCTCTCAGCCAACATCTTAAGGATTGATGATTTACCTGTACCCATGTGACCTACCACCAATGTGGTTAGTAGATGTCCTGTTGCTGATATTGAATCGACAACCTCGGGAATTGTTTGTGCAAATAAACGCTCTGCGGTTTGAATAGCTTTAGCCATTTGATTTTCTCCTGTTGATTAAAAAATAAATTAAGATGTAGTCGGTCGACTACGGATTACCAATTGAACTCGTTGAGTAAGGCATCGACCTTACCCTTCACATCGTGACGTAGATCGTCATCTTCTCTTAGTGCATCGGGCGTTACTCCTAGCATTGCATCTTCAATTTTTTGCTTGGCTCGGCGCATCTCAGGGTCGTTCGTGATGTTGAACTTGTCCAGTAGATCGCACATCTCCACTACATTAGTCACCAATGTATTACGGAATATCTGCTTGTCATTCCCTGCTAACTTGGTGCTCATGTTCTTAAGCGCATCGTGCATACGTTCCCATGGTTCACGCATCGCTTGTTCTAAACACTTCTTGTAGTGTTCCTCGTATCTCTCCTTAATAACTTGTTGTGCATCGTTGTTGATGTCCAGTCTGAAATCCCCTGCATCGGGCAATGGAATCTCACAGAATCTGAATCTGAATTTGTCACGCACTACGCCCACCTCGGGATAGTCGTCTGCGCTGAATAGGTTACCCAGTTTCTGCCTTGATCGGTTAACTAACACATGATAGTCACCTAAGAAGTCATCGACTAAGTTGTTGAACTCGTTCGCCATGCCTGACATCTCTTTAACATAGTTAAAATATAAAGATGTTGGTATGAGTCTTAGACCTGAGTCTGACCACGGCATGGTCGCATGGTAGTGGTACGTCCTAGCGTTACCCGCAAACTTTTGAATCACATCGAACTTCGGCTCGTCTGCGAATAGTTTCTTAGAGTAGTTACCCGCTCTTGTGGTAGTTTGTTTGGCTGTGTCGATCTCCTTGGATACACCCTTGTCGAACTTGCGACCTGTCCACACGCTGATGTTTAACTCCACAAGCATTGCTGAACTGCTGATGCTTGGCACTGATGTAGTCGGCAGACTACAGATTGAACTTGTTGTTTCCATTTCGTTTTCCTTTATAAAAATTAACTAACACAATTACTAACTCACAATACATATTCTAACACAAGATGATACATAAGTCAAGTATTTAATAGACTTTGTTAAGGTATGATAGCTAAATCATCCCCGATTGGATCATCGCTAAAATCAATATCAAACGATCTTTTTATATGGATGCCATAGTTAAACGCATCCATCGCACCACCTTGTTGTTCCTCTATGTCGTTAGACTCCTCGCCTATCCGCACATACTCGTACCCACAGTCCTCGGGGAATCTCTCAACGGCAAACTCCATGAGCCATGTGTGCGCTTGCACCTCGGGGTAAGACTCATACCACTTAACATCATCCCATGTGAAGTTAACATTGAACTCTCCATCTGTCTCGTTGCACTCGATCCCACACTCTTTAAGTGCTTCGACCTCGTTACCACCCTTGACCATGACAAGTGCAATGAACTGATTGAGTATGTCCTTTGTCTTGAAGTGAATCGAATACGCTACGTCTGATCTATATCCCATGATTTGTCCTCCTAAAATGTTTACTGTTTGTCTCATACTCTCGGCTAATGCCTTCGTGTACTCCTCGCCAATTTGATGCCAGTTTTTGTCGTCAGTCTCCATCGGCAAGTCCTCCGAACTTTGTTCTCGGCATTGTCAGGAATAGACGATCCTCGTCCATGGATTGAAGATGTACTTCTGTGTCTGTCCAATACATCACACAGTAACGTCTTTTTTGGTAACGTATGATTTGTCCTGTTAAGCTAGTCATTTGAAATCCTCCTGTAGTTTCTTAATTGCATCGACCATTTGGTTTCGAGCCTCGTCATTGTGTAGTATGTGTAAGATCATTAGGTGTCTAATGTGTGCATGGTATCGGTAATAAACCGCAAGGACTGTGGCTACTACGCACCACACCCACAAGAACAACTCACTCAAACTAATATCTATTTGCATATCGCCTCCAATAATATATAGAATATAAAACCCCACGACACTATGGTAAGAACCACATTCACAACGGCGTGTACTACTTTATCTTTAAGTTGTTGGTTAGTCATTTAGTTTCCACCCATAAGTTGATAACTGCATCTGTCCCGCCATGTCGAACTTGGCATCGAATAATTCGTTTAGTGTTCTAGCTTGTGTGTATGTCAGCCGTTTAAATTCAATACGTTGTTTGTCTTTGAACTCGGCATGGAATGTGTAAGTGTTTTTCTTTGTAGTCGGTCGACTACATTCCTCGCCCCACATATCTATTGTTTTGTTGTCTACGTCTTGCTTCATTTGGTTTCTCCTTGGTTAGCCATGCTCTCATCTCGCATACCCATGATGTATGCGTAACGCCACACTTCACTTGCGAAGTCGATCAGGTTGTCTGATAGCAGTAAGTCGTGCTTATCCGCAATCGACTGCAATACCTCTAACGAATTGTCATCGTCTAGTCTATTTATCATTTGACTAACCCTCCTTTAGTGTTTATCCCTATAAGATCTTCACGATTGAAACACGCTATGTAGTTGGACTTGTGCATAGGCACGACTGTGAACTTGCGTTGCTTGGCTTGGTACTCACCACACAGTAAGCATAAGTGATACCCTGCGTCCCACCGCTTGTGTGCTACGTCATCACCGCAAGTTGTGCAAAGATGTTTGTATGTCTTACCCATTGATAGTCTCCACGTTAAGTAGTTGCATGATTGTGATGAGCGCATTGTGTGCATCGCCTGTGTAACCTTGCTTGAGCCAAAGCTCGGACAATTGCAGTAAACGCAGTGCTTCTAAGTATTCACCTTCTGTCATAACGATTCTCCTGTTAAGTTGTTTATCACAATGTAGTCGACCGACTACATCCTGCAGGGGGTAGAACAATATGTTCTAAACAATTCCCACCTACAATACATATTATAACATAATCAAGTATCAAAGTCAAGTAAATAGTGATGTTTTGTGGTAAGTTCTAATTTGTACTAAGTTATATTATTAAATAGTATATTGTTCTATTGTTCGTTTTTAGGGGGGTATTGTTCTTTTCGTAAGTTGTTGATTTTGCGAATATGTTCGTATTGTTCGATTTGTTCTTTAAAAAAAAGTATATGGGTTTTAAAAACGAAAAAGAATGTAATCTGCGTTTAGGCTCTGCCAAAACTGGTTTCAGAAATTTATAGACATGGTGTGTCAAAACGCAAGAACAATACGAACAAATCGAACATTCCTTTAAAATCAATGACTTACGACCGAACAATATGCCCGAACAATACAGATCAAAACCGAACAAATTGAAACCGAACAATGTAATACTAAAGTGTCGGAACAAATTGAAAACGAACAATATACTCGTTAACCCTAATATTGTTCGGTAGAACAAATCGACCCTGTGCTCCACGCTAACGAAAAACACTGGTATCAATTTGTAGTCGATCGCCTACATTGTTCGGTAATATGTTGCTGATAACTAAGCCGAGCCGACTGCGAAACCCTAACCCTGTGCTCTACGCTAACGACAAACACTGGTATCAATGTAGTCTAACGACTACATAATAAATAATTAAGACGAAAAAAAACCCCAGGGCAAAGCCCCAGGGTTTAAATAATAAATAATCAAGACGAAAAAAAACCCTAGGGTTTAATCCTAGGGTTCGGGGTTGCTAATTACACAGTAGTTTTATACTTTGCCTCAATTACTTGCAATGTCTTAATATCTGTACTCACGCCAATTTCAGGGTTAGTCATCGCCTGTAAGGTTCTTATTGCATGGTCAAGATACCATGCGACTTGAGCCTTTGCCTCCTTTGGTTTCTTACCTGTTTTTGGTGTTTGTGCGCCTTTGGTCTTATCATCAAGTAGTTCGCTGTCTTCCATCTTTTTAATATGGGTGACAATCTTAGAATACCTTGATGCTTTTTCGGTTTGCACAAATCTACGAGTAACCAATTCTGCCTCTGAGCATTTAGCTTTATCCTTTTGGAATATAGCTACTTCAGTCTTAGTAAATGACTGTAAAACAATTGATTCAACTTGCCCAATTACTGTTTCCACATTAGAAGCCTTGTTAGACTTATCTAGCATCGCACTAGTAATACCATCTGCGATACAGGCATCACTCGCTTTTTTCCATTTAGCTTTAGCCGTATTATCTGCATTGAGCGCATCAAGTAAAGCCTTAGAAGAACTAGAAGAAAGCACAGTCGTTACGTTTGTCATAATAATCTCCTTATCAATTAGGCGTAATGATCGTTTGCCCTACATTTCCTAACCGATGACTCTATTGTGCTAGGATTGTCATAGTTTGTCAATAGATAATAAAATTAAATAGTATTTAATAAACTTTAATAATGTAGTCGATCGCCTACATTTTAGCTAGACTGAATCGAGCACCCCACACACCCCTTTTTTAGCTTTAGTTACATACGCCGCGTAGGATTGCTATTCCGCACCCTCAACGCTCATTTTTTTGAGTTTAATTTACTCGGTCCGGCCTAAGTACTTTTAGCTGTACCTTGTCATAACATGTTTATAGAAACACCCCCCTTGTCTTTTATAGTACCCCCTAGCAAAAAATTTTTTTGTATATATAATTAGCATCACTAAGAAGCATGAGGATTGTTGGGGGACGCCCAGCTTTAACCTGAGTCCAAAGGGCTGTGACAAGGCCAGCCACAGGATAAAGATACAAAGACAGTCCTCATACTTGTTAGGGTGGTTTTGCGGGTTAGCGCCGCACTGAAAGTCTCCTTGTAAGTTGTTGAACACACACTGCTTTATGTGAGCCACCCTAATTTGTCTGGACATTAGACATGCAAATACATATTGAACCCGACGTTGGAGTCCCATTACCGAACGACGATTTGGATATTGAAGATTTTATTAGTCGTGCAGAAGCTGCCTGTGAGACAGCTAAACATCTTGGTTTGGACACGGATCCGACGCAGGATGATCTTGCCGTTGCTGAAACAATTGCGTATTCGATGGCAGAAGATCCAGTTGCAGCAAACAAAAAATTAACCAATGCCAAAGCATCTAAGCTCAGACCTGCAACATATTACGCAGTAGATAGCATATTAAAAGAGTTTGCTATTAAAGTAGTTGATAACGCAGCTCAGATTCGCCAGGTTGTAACTAATAAACTAATTCTTGAGACAGAAAACCCAGATCCCCGCGTGCGGATTCGAGCGCTTGAACTGCTTGGTAAGATCTCAGACGTTGGACTGTTCACAGATAGGACAGAAATCACTATAAATCATAGGTCTACAGAAGAATTAGTGATATCACTTAAAGAAAAGATCAATAGACTGCGTATACCACAAGAAATTACGACAATAGATCTTGATAAAGAGCTAGGTTTGCCCCAGGAAACGACTGATGCAAGCACAGATTAACGTTTTTGATCAGTTAGACGACCAAGAATTACAGTTTTTACTGGATAATTTAGACCAATTTACCCCAGAAGAGCAGGCTGAAGCCGAAGAAATCATCAATGAGATCACAAAACGACGTGAATCTAAGGCTTGTTACGATGATTTGATCGAGTTTTGCAAGAAAATGCAGCCAGATTACAAGGTTGGTAAGCACCACCGCATACTTGCAGACCACTTAATGGCGATTGCAACGGGTAAAAAAGACCGTATTTGCGTCAATATTCCGCCTAGACACGGTAAAAGTCAGCTTGTTTCTATCTATTTTCCAGCATGGTTTTTGGGTAGAAACCCGGACAAAAAGGTGCTAATGGTGTCACATACGACCGATTTAGCGGTCGATTTTGGTAGAAAAGTGAGGAATTTAATTGATAACCCAGACTATAAAACAATTTTTCCAACGGTCTCCCTCGCGCCTGACAATAAAAGTGCCGGTAGATGGAATACAAATGTGGGTGGGGAGTATTACGCTTGCGGTGTTGGCTCTGCTTTGGCTGGTCGTGGCGCAGATTTACTTCTTGTGGATGATCCTCATAATGAGCAAGACATCATTAATGGGAATTTTGACGTATTTGAAAAAGCCTATGAGTGGTTTACATATGGTGCTAGGACTCGTCTTATGCCTGGCGGTTGTGTGGCTATCATTCAAACTAGGTGGCATCAGGATGATTTGACGGGTAGAGTAGTTAAGGATATGACTCAAAATGAAGAGTCAGATCAATACGAGGTAGTTGAGTTTCCCGCTATATTAAACCAGGGGTCTAAGGAAGAAAAGGCACTTTGGCCTGAGTTTTATAACCTCACTGCACTGCATAGGACCAAAGCGTCTATGCCGCTCTTTCAGTGGAACGCCCAGTACCAACAAAACCCAACGGGTGAGGAAGCCGCAGTTGTCAAGCGGGAGTGGTGGCAGATATGGAAGCCCGAGCGTCCACCGCCTTGTGAATATATTATTATGTCCCTTGACGCTGCAGCAGAAACTCATAACCGTGCAGACTACACAGCCATCACAACGTGGGGTGTGTTTATGAACGAGGAAACAAATTTATACAACATTATCTTACTCAACGCGATTAAAAAGCGGATAGAATTCCATGAGTTAAAAGAATTAGCATATAAAGAGTACAGGGAATGGACCCCTGATGCGTTTATTGTTGAGAAGAAATCCGCCGGAACGCAGCTCTATCAAGAACTAAGACGTACTGGGATGTCAGTACAAGAATTCACGCCGCACCGTGGGACCGGAGACAAGTTAGTCAGGCTCAATGCGGTATCGGACATTATTAAGTCAGGACTCGTGTGGGTTCCTGAAACACGTTGGGCTGAAGAGGTTGTTGAAGAAGTTGCAGGATTTCCCTTTATGTCACATGATGACTTGGTTGATACCACATCTATGGCGTTAGCCCGGTTCAGACAGGGCGGGTTTATTCGACTCCCCAGCGATGAGCCTGAAGATGTCACATGGTTTAAATCTAAGCGTAACAGGGGGTACTATTAATGGATGAAAATGAAAGAGTCTATTCGATTCATGGTGGATATTACCCACCTGGAACTGCGCCTGAGCTACATGCAGCGGCTTATAAATATGCAGCTAAAAGGGGATTAAATCTTAAATCTCCTGAATACTATTTACCTGATACTAAAGAAATAACTAAAGACAATTACATACCAGCGCGTCGTGTATCACATAAAACCAAAGATGGTGTAGAGACGTTAGATACGGGGTATGACAAAGAAACAATGGGCAAACTATTGGATGCTTATAAAGTAGCCCACAAACAATTTGGTGTGCCTATGATGCACCCTAATAAAATAACGGCTATGGCGCTAGAAGAAGGTCGTTCTAATTTTGGTTTTAATGACTTTGATGAAAATAATAAACATGCAGTGAATGTTTATAAAGCGTTGGTCAAACAAGGATTTGATCCATATGCAGCGGGTTTTCCTGCGGCAATTTTAGATAAACAACAAACTGCAACTCGTTTAAATAAACCTTATTTTGAAGTTTGGAATGGTAAAGGGGAAGCAGCAAGGAACTATAACCAAAGAGTCAACAAAGCATTGGATGTAGTAGACCACCCAAAAAATCAAGAACTTAAACAATTTATTCAAGATAAACTAGGATATGTACCACCAGCAAAACCAGCGCCACAAGCAAAACCAATATCACAAGTAAGCCCAGACCTAGATATAGAACCAGATATTCAGCTTGCACAAGCATCGCCTATGGATACGGTAGTACAAAATAAAAGGGGTGGCATGATAGATAAACCGTTGCAGGGCAACCAAAAATTAATTTAAGGAAACATATGTCAATAGATAAATCACTATCGCAAGCACCATCAGGTATCGAAGATCTCATGCCAGAAGGTCCAGATATCGAAATCGAGATTGAACTAGATACCGAAGAAGGCGACCACGAGTACGAAGAGTTTGGTACGCCAGAAGGTGAAGACAAGAAATTTGAGGATAACCTTGCCAACGAGATGGACGAGGGTGACTTGCAGTCTTTGGCTCAAGAACTTTTAGAAGATTTTCAGTCTGATTTAGATGGTCGCAAAGATTGGCTACAGACTTATGTAGATGGACTAGAACTCTTAGGTTTAAAAATAGAAGAAAGATCGGAACCTTGGGAAGGCGCTTGTGGTGTGTATCACCCACTCCTTGCTGAAGCATTGGTGAAGTTCCAGTCTGAGACCATGATGTCTATTTTCCCAGCAAGTGGGCCAGTCAAGACACATGTAATTGGTAAAGAAACACCCGAGAAAAAAGAGTCTGCTGAGCGAGTTCAAGACGATATGAACTACGAGTTGACTGAGAAAATGCCTGAATATAGACCCGAGACAGAGCGTATGCTTTGGGGTTTGGGACTTGCCGGTAACGCATTTAAAAAGATTTATGATGACCCAAGTCTTGGTAGACAGGTAGCTCTATATGTCCCAGCCGAGGATATGGTCGTGCCTTACGGCGCGTCTGATTTAGAGAGTTCTGAGCGTATTACCCATGTGATGCGTAAGACTGAGAATGAGATAAAGAGACTCCAGGTCAGTGGGTTTTATAAAGATGTGGAGTTAGGCAGTCCGGTTAACGTTCTTGACGAGGTTGAGAAGAAGATCGCCGAGAAGCTTGGCTTTAGAGCTGACGCAGATGACCGCTATAAGATCCTTGAGATGCACGTTAATTTGGACTTAAAAGGTTACGAGCACGAGGACGGTTTAGCACTGCCTTACGTTGTGGCTATTGACAAGGGCACACAGAATATCCTGTCTATCCGTAGAAACTGGGTAGAAGGCGATGAGTTATATAAGAAGCGTCAACACTTCGTGCACTATGGGTACATCCCAGGATTTGGCTTTTATTGTTTTGGTTTAATCCACTTGATCGGCGCGTATGCGAAGTCAGGCACATCAATCATCCGTCAATTAGTAGATGCAGGTTCACTTGCTAACCTACCCGCAGGATTTAAAACTCGTGGTCTTCGTGTTAAGGGTGACGATACACCTCTAGCTCCAGGTGAGTTTAGAGATGTGGACGTGCCGAGTGGTTCGATGAAAGACAACATCATGCCACTGCCATATAAAGAGCCAAGCCAGGTTCTCATGGCGTTACTTAACCAGATCGTTGAAGAAGGTAGACGCTTTGCAAATACCGCCGACTTGCAAGTTAGTGATATGTCTGCAGCTGCACCGGTTGGTACGACACTAGCTATATTAGAAAGAACTTTAAAAGTGATGTCTGCTGTACAGGCGCGGATTCACTATTCACTCAAGCAAGAGTTAAAGTTACTTAAGAAAATTATTGCTGACAACGCACCGACAGAGTATGACTATGAGCCTGATGCCGGAAGCAGAAAAGCTAAGCAGTCTGATTATGAGAATGTCGATGTAATACCTGTTAGTGATCCGAACGCGTCTACTATGGCGCAGAAGATTGTCCAGTATCAGGCAGTTATGCAGCTTGCTCAGCAGCAGCCTCAGTTATTTAATATGCCGTTCTTATATAGGCAGATGTTAGATGTTTTGGGTATTAAGAATGGGGCTAAGCTCATACCACTACCGGAAGATCAAAAACCAATGGACCCTGTGACGGAGAACCAGAACGTGTTGATGATGAAGCCGGTCAAGGCGTTTGCATACCAGGATCATCAGGCACATATTGCTGTACACATGTCAGCTATGCAGGATCCCAAGATCCAGTCTCTATTGCAGAATAATCCGATGGCTCAGCAGTTGCAGGCCGCGATGATGGCTCATATTAATGAGCACTTAGGCTTTCAGTACCGAGTCGAGATTGAGAACCACCTTGGTGTATCGTTGCCCCCACAGACAGACGCGTCAGGTGAGGACTTGCCGATTGATCCAGAGATGGAGGCTAAACTTGCTCCGCTACTTGCCCAAGCCGCACAAAAATTACTGGCACAGAACCAGAGTCAAGTGCAGCAGCAACAAGCTCAGCAACAAGCACAAGATCCGTTGGTCCAGCTACAACAGCAAGAGATGCAGCTCAAGATGCAGGAGCAGCAGCGCAAGGCAGCTAAAGACCAGGCGGACAACATGCTCAAGGCTCAGCAGCTCAAGTTAGATGCGCAGAAAGCTATGATGCAGAACGCTACCCAGAGAAAGCAGATCGACGTAGAGGCTCTCAAGTCAGCGGCGCAGATTAAATCAGATCGCAGAGATAAGGCCGTGGACATTAGGCACGATGCGATTAAAACCCTTGCAGAACACGAGCACCAGACACGGTTGCAGACAATTCAGGCAAAACAAAAATCAAATAAGGAAACTAAATGAATGACTTGGAATACTTACTAACAGAGTACAAAGACCGCATGACTATGCTTTCTGAGGCTCTCGGTAGGGGGAACGCTACTTCTTTTGAGGAGTACAAGTATATATGCGGTCAGTTACGAGGTCTTGAAGCCGCATGTTCAATCATCATAGACCTCAAACAAAAAATGGAGCATTCGGACAGTGAATGATATTAACCTAAACGCGGCAGTAGATTTAAGCGCAATCTTGAATAAACCAGCCGAAGAAAAAGCCAAACAACTCCCACAGCCCTCTGGATATCACATTCTTTGTGCAATTCCAGACGTTGAAGAAGAGTTTGATAGCGGGATAATTAAAGCAGATACCACAATACATTATGAGGAGTTGCTTACAACAGTTCTCTTCGTAGTTTCTTTGGGGCCTGATTGTTATCAAGATAAGACTAGATTCCCATCTGGTCCATGGTGTAAACAAGGCGACTTTGTCCTTGTTAGACCTAATTCTGGTAGCAGATTAATTATTCATGGTAAGGAATTTCGCATGATCAACGACGACAGTGTCGAAGGGATTGTGGATGATCCTCGTGGTATTAGACGTAAATAAAGGAGCCGGACATGGCAACATTTGAAGCACCGAACGCATTTCCTGATCCAGATCAAGAAGAAGCTACGGGTAAACCCCTAGAGACAGAGTTAGAAATAGAAATTGAAGACGATGTCCCAGAGGAAGACCGTAATAGAAAACCAGCAGATCCCGAGAAAGTCAAACAACTAGAAGTAGAAGTAGACGATCTTGACAAATACAGCAAAGAAGCTAAAGACAAACTAATCCGCATGAAGCGGGTTTGGAATGACGAACGCAGACGTGCAGATGCCGCCGAAAGGGAACGCCAAGCCGCTATAGAAGCCGCCCAAAAACTCCATGAGGAGAATAAGCGTATTAGACACATGCTTACAACGGGTGAAAAAGAGTACGTTCAAGCGGTTAAATCTTCGTCTGAAATGCAGCTTGAAATGGCTAAAAAAGCTTACAGAGAAGCCTATGATTCTGGCGAATCTGAAAAAGTTCTAGAAGCCCAACAAGCACTCACAAAAGCAACACTTGAATTAGAAAAAGCAAACAATTTCAAGTTACCTTCTTTACAAGAGGATAGATTTGAGGTACAAACGCAACAACAGCAACCACAACGTGCACCTGTAGACGACAGAGTTGCACAATGGCAAGCAGAAAATCCTTGGTTCGGACAAGACGAGGAAATGACTGCTTCAGCTCTTGGGTTACATGAAAAGCTCAAGCGCACAGGTGTAGTTGTTGGTTCTGAAAAGTATTACGCAGAGTTAGACGCAACAATGCGAAGAAGATTCCCCGAAAACTTTGAGGATTCGGATGAAGTAGAAGTAGAGGAACCTCCTAGAAAAGACGTTTCTAAGAAACCCTCAACGGTCGTAGCGCCCGTTAATAGATCGACCGCATCTAAACAAAAAGTTAGACTGACAAAATCGCAGCAAGCGATAGCCAAAAAGCTGAGTTTAACTAATGAGCAATATGTCCGTGAACTTTTAAAACTGGAGGCCTAACATGGCTGAAAACAAACTTAACCGTGATTTAACAACTCGTGCTCTAACTGAGCGTCCCAAGCAGTGGATGCCACCGGAGCTTCTTCCAGAGCCAGACAAAGAGCCTGGATACGGTTACAAATGGATTAGGGTATCAATGCTCAACCAAGCTGACCCACGAAATATCAGTACGAGATTCCGTGAAGGTTATGAGCCTGTGAAGCTAGAAGAGCAACCCAAATTTAGACTGCTAGTCGATCCCAATAGCCGTTTTAAAGACGAAATTGAGATTGGCGGATTGTTACTATGTAAGCGCCCAGTTGAGTTTGATACGCAGCAGTTTGCATACTATGCAGAACAAACTAAATTGAATGCCGAAGCAGTTGACAATAATTTAATGCGTCAAAGTGATCGCAGGATGCCCATCTTTAAGGAAGGTCAGTCTGCAGTAAGCTTTGGTAAAGGTTCTTAAACTTTTGGAGATTTAAATGGCATATCCTACAGTATCGGCCCCATATGGCCTAAAGCCTGTAAATCTTATTGGTGGACAAGTCTTTTCTGGAAGCACACGTCAGTTGCCTATCCAGTACGGCTACGCTACTAATATTTTCTACGGCGATTTCGTTAACTTGACCCAAGGTTTTGTAAACCGTCAATCAGTTTCTACTGGCGGCGGAGCATCCGGAATGGTTGGTATTTTCCTTGGCTGTAACTATACAGACCCAGTTACTAAGCAAAAGCGTTTTAGCCAATACTGGCCCGCAAGCACTTTAGCTGGTGACGCATTAGCGGTTGTTTGTGATGATCCTGACACAGTTTTCAAAGCTGTTGTTTGCTCATCTGGAACTACTGTTGCATCAGCAAGCATCCCCATGATTGGTCAAAACTACCAGATGATTAACAATACTGGTAACGTCAATACTGGTGACTCTGCTAACGCATTACTGTACTCTGCAACTTTGACTACAAGCACATTCCCTGTGCGCGTTGTTGATATCGTTCGTGATACAGCTTACAGTTATTCAGCAACTGGATCTTCAAGTTCTACTACTATTACCATGACAACCGGACCTAACGGTAACGTGTTGCAAGGTGCTGACGTAGCTTATGTTGCATCCAACGGACAGCTTATCGAGACAGGTTCTTTTGTTACAGCAGCGATTGCTTCTGGCGCAACATCTGGAACTTTGAACGTGGCTCCAGCAGTACCGGGTAGCATAACCGCTATTCCTTCCGCATCAACTATTGTGTTTACAAATTATCCTGAAGTGCTTGTTAAGCTTAACTTCGGTATACATGAGTACTACACTGCAACCGCTGTTTAAGGAGTAACATAAAATGGCTATTTCACGCGCACAACTATTGAAAGAGTTGCTCCCTGGACTGAACGCATTGTTCGGATTAGAGTATGCAAGATACGGCGAAGAGCACAAAGAGATCTATGAAACAGAGACCTCTGAGCGTTCATTCGAAGAAGAAACAAAACTGTCTGGATTCTCAGCAGCACCTGTTAAGGCCGAGGGCAATGCCATCGCTTATGACAATGCGCAAGAAGCATGGACAGCTCGCTATAACCACGAGACTATTGCTCTTGGCTTCTCCTTAACAGAAGAGGCGATTGAGGATAACTTGTATGACTCTTTGTCTGCACGTTATACAAAGGGCTTGGCTCGCGCTATGGCATATACCAAGCAAGTGAAAGCTGCTGCTATATTGAACAACGCATTTAACGGCGCTTATACCGGCGGTGATGGCGTTTCTTTATTGAACTCAGCTCACCCGCTAATTAACGGTGGTACAAATTCCAACACTCCTTCTACTGCTGCTGACTTGAACGAAACAGCCCTTGAAAATGCTGTTATTCAAATCGCTGCTTGGACAGACGAGCGCGGACTTTTGATCGCTGCTAAACCTAAGAAGTTGATTGTTCCTCCAGCACTCCAGTTCGTTGCAACTCGTTTACTCGAGACAGAACTCCGTGTTGGTACAAACAACAACGACATCAACGCAATCAAGAACAACGGTTCTGTCCCAGAAGGTTACACAATTAACCACTTCTTGACAGCACCTAACGCTTGGTTCTTGACAACTGATGTACCTAACGGTCTCAAGCACTTCGTTCGTACACCGCTGCAAAACTCCATGGATGGTGACTTTGACACTGGAAACGTTCGTTATAAATCCCGTGAGCGTTATAGCTTTGGCTATTCTGATCCACTTGGTATTTATGGCTCATATTAATCTTAAATGATTAATTTATAAAGGGGCTTAGGCCCCTTTATTTTGTGGTATACTTACCTGTATCAAAGTCACAGGAGTTAATATGGACTACCCAACCACAAGAGAAGAAGCAAAGAAAACCGGCAGTAAGTACTATTTCACTGGGCAACCCTGCAAACATGGGCATATAGCTTTACGCAAAACTAAAGGCTCATGCACGGAATGTTTAAAGGTTGAATGGACTAAAGGAAATGAAACCCGTGCAGAGTATTTTAAGCAGTACAACCAGTCCGATGCAGGACAACAAGCTAAAAAAGAATACTATGAGCGCAATAAAGAAATAGTCAAATTAAAGGCTATGGCGCGTCCTAACGAACAACGGCAACAATATAAAAAAGCATGGAAAGAAAAGCACCCCGACGAAGTAAAAGCAAGCACTAAACATCGTAGGGATAAACACAAACAAGCTACGCCCACATGGCTTTCTTCTGAGCAAAAACAACAAATAAAACAGCTGTACATAGACGCTATGACTGCTACGCGCATTACAGGAACGCCTTATGTCGTAGACCATATAGTACCATTGAGGGGGGAAACGGTTTGCGGTTTACATGTACCTTGGAATTTACAAATAATGTCACGCGCAGAAAATCTTAAAAAGTCCAATAAACTTGTTGACTCCGTCCAAAAATAGTGTATTATTTGGCTATCTGGGAATTCCACCTTGTTGCCACTGGCCCAGCAGACGATGCAACGATTAACAAGGTAACTTTTGCATAAGGACTCATTGTCATGGCACGTTCCACATTTTCCGGCCCAATTCTTTCTGGGCAAAATCGTTTTGGCCCCAATAGAGATGTAGGTTACACAGACCTCGTTCAAACGACTCTTCTAGATTTTTCAGTAACGGCCCCCGGTGCTAACTACGGTGGCGCTTCAGGTGTATTTGTTGCTTCTAACAATATCCCCAATAGCGCTGCTACGATCTGGACTCCTCAGTCTGGTGTATTTAGCAATAGTGGACCTACTAAAGCTTCTGCTCCTACAGCAGATGCAACCAACCTCGTATACCGTGGTGTTGTGTTTTATGTTCCTTATAGCTGCAATATCACAGATGTTATCCTTGATATTGGTACAGTCCCTAAAGACAGTGCAGGTACACCCGTTGCAGTAAGTGCAATTCAGCCTTACGTTTCAAACAACTTTGCAACATCTACTGGTGTTTACGCTACATTTAGCAATATCTCTAGCCCTGCTGCTCAGAGATACACAGGTACATTTGTTGGCTCACAACTAACAAACAGCAATGCTACATTGCAAGACTTCCAAAACCCCAACGTTGGTCAAGACCCAGCATGGTTTGGTCAGATTGTTGTAACTTTAGCGATGACTACTACAGCGGCTGGTCTTACTTCTGGTCAGGTCGAAGTAACAATTCGTTACAACCAAAACGACATGAACATTGGTAACGCCACAACTTACCCATACGGTAACTTTGACTAATCTCTAGGGGCTTCGGCCCCTATCTTTAACCTTTAAGGAGATTATTCATGGCAACATCGTTATCTAGTGGCGGCATACTTCCGTCAACAACTCGTCAAAACAAAACAGAACCATTTGATTTGCAAGTGGCTCGCGGGCAAGTTTATGGGCATAGTGTTTTAAACATTTATGGTTATCAAACATCAGTAGGTACATCATTTGTGCCTGTATGGGAAGGCAATAGCTCCTATACTTTCCCGTCATCTGCTATTCAAATGCACCTTGTCAGTTCTGTTAACACGGGCGCAGATGCAACTTCGTTGATAACTATCAGCGGCTTAGACGCAAACTACAATCAAATTTCTGAAAATATAAAGCTTAATGGTACAACGGCTGTAACTACAGTAAAGTCTTATTTCCGTGTCAACAGTATGTCGGTCGCTAGTGGCGCCCCTACTGGCAACATTACGCTAAAAGACACATCAGATACAACGCTGTACGCAGAGATTGCAGCAGGCAACGGTCGCACTTTGATGGGTATTTACACCGTGCCCGCAGGATACACGTTCTACTTGAGCCGTATTGACATCAATACCAGCTTAAACGCTAATCCCGCAGGTTTTGCAACATACCAGAACTACCAAACAAGTAGCGCAGGTGTGCCCACCGTTACTATTGTGGCTCCGTTTACAAACAACTATCATACACAGCGAGTAATGCCTAGGGCTGTTCCTGAAAAAACAGACATTCAGTTGCAAGCAAAAGTTAGTACCGGTACTGCGGCTTTGACAGTTTCGCAAGAAGGTTATCTGATTAAAAATGCAGCAGACGTAGGGAATACATAATGGCTAAGTCCCCAGCATGGCAACGTAAAGAGGGTAAAAACCCAAATGGCGGTTTAAATGCTAAGGGACGAGCTTCTGCTAAGAAAGAAGGTATGAACCTTAAACCTCCAGCTCCACATCCAAAGACAAAAAAGGATGAAGGCCGTCGTAAATCTTTTTGCGCCAGAATGAGCGGTATGCCTGGTCCAATGAAAGATGAAAAAGGAAAGCCAACGCGTAAAGCGCTGTCTTTAAAAGCATGGAATTGTTAAGTAAGTGCTGCACCAAGTGTAAAGTAGAAAAACCGTTAGATGCGGTTAATTTTCCATTACACAATAAAACTAAATTAGGTTTTGATAGTTGGTGCCGTACTTGCCGTGCTTCTTATCGAAATGAAAATTGCCGAGGTAAACATAGATCTGTTATTTCAGACGAAGCCCTAAAAGAACTTAAAGCAACAACAAAAGAGTGTGTTATATGTGGAGACGAAACTAAACTAGTCGTTGACCATGACCACATAACCGGTAAAATTCGTGGAATGTTATGTAATCATTGCAACCGCGGTTTAGGACATTTTAGAGACGACCCTACACTACTTGAATTCGCTGCACAATATTTATACGCTTCTGTGGATTCACCTAAGTGGGATAAATATAAAGAAATTAGGGAAAAGATCTAAATGGACGTTATGATACTTTGGAACTCCGCACTATCGCTTTTTGTCGCGATCATAGGGTTTTTCCTTAAGGAGAAATTTAATGAACTGCAAAGAGTTACCATCCTTCTTAACAGAACCAGAGAAGAGATTGCTAAAGAGTACGTTACAAAGCAAGAAGTCCATGCAGACATCACTAGGGTTTTGGACCGTCTTGATAGGTTGGACGAAAAACTGGATAGGCTTATGGAGATTAAGAATGCCAAGTAGCAGTAAAAAACAGCACAATTTCATGGAGGCGGTGGCCCATAACCCAGCGTTCGCCAAGAAAGTAGGAGTCCCCAAAAATGTTGGGGAAGATTTTAGTCAAGCCGACAAAGGCAAGAAATTTTCTAAAGGTGGAAATATGGCAGCAAAAGAAACAATGGGTACCCGCAGTATGTCGGAAGATGTAGAAAAGGGATCTAACAAGCATGGTAAATTTGGTGAGTCTAAACTTCAAAAGCGTGGGCACACTAGAGATATCGAAGAGAAAATGGCGGGTAGTACTACTGGTATGAAAAAAGGTGGTAAGACTGTTAAGAAGATGGCTTCTGGCGGTACAGCCTCAGCTCGTGCAGATGGTATTGCTCAAAAAGGCAAGACCCGTGGTAAATTTTGTTAAGGACTAGTTATGAAAAATGATCATCCCCCATTAATGAAAGAAGCAGCTCCAGCTCATACACACAACGTGCATATGATGGAGAAGATGGAAGAAGGCGGTCACGTTCATCACCACAAAATGTATGGTGAACACTCTGCTGGTCACATGAAGCACCACGAGCATGTTAAAGCCATGTGCGGCGGTGGAATGGCTAAAAGAAAATGATGGCGAGTCGGGGAATGGGCGCAATCCGCCCTTCCAAAATGCCTGAAGCTAAAACGGTTGTTCGTAAGGACAATCCAAATGACGTTGAGGTCTACAAAAAAGGTGGACCTGTTGGACTTTATGCCAATATTCATGCTAAGCAAAAGCGCGGAGCAAAGATGAGGAAGCCTGGTCAAAAGGGCGCACCTACAGATCAAGATTTTATTGAATCAGCTAAAACTAGGAGAAATAAATGAGTTTACTAAAGCATATTGAAGAGAATGTTGAGCACTTATATGCTCTTGTTAAGCATATGGCTCAGGTTCAAGAATCTGCGCACGGTGCAGTTACTAAAGAAACTCAAGCATTTATTGATAAGATTGAAGAGCATCTAAAGATTGCACAACCTGCTGCGCCTGTTATTGAAGCTCCTGTTGTTATAGCCGCCCCTGTTGTTATAGCCGCCCCTGCTGATACGAACGTAATTACTATGTCTGTGACTCCTGCGACCGTACCTATTGAAGCCCCACAGACAGACGCACAAAAACAATTTGCAGCTAACAAAGCTAATTAATAATGGCTCAAACATCTGGAACCGCATCATTTAACTTAGACCTAACCGAACTGGTCGAGGATGCTTTTGAGCGCTGTGGACTCCAGATGCGTTCTGGATATGACTTGCGTACTGCACGTCGGTCTATCAATTTGATGACAATTGAATGGGCTAATCGAGGTATTAATCTTTGGACTGTTGAGGAGTGTGTGATCCCTTTGGTTACTGGGCAAGCGTTTTACAACGTGCCTAATGACACCATTGATATCCTTGATTTAGTTACCCGTACAAGCAATACCAGCACCTCTAATCAGGCGGATATTAATTTAAGCCGTATTAGTGAAAGTACCTATTCCACAATACCTAACAAGTTAACGACGGGGCGCCCTATTCAAGTCTGGTTTAACCGCCAAACAGGTAACGCCAACCCAACGACGATTACTCTTGCGTCTACTTGTTTAGCCACAGATACGACGCTGACTTTAAGTACAACGCAGAACCTGCGTAGTTCTGGGTATATCCAGATTGATAATGAAATTATTGGTTACGCTAATATCAGCGGTAATCAGATCGTAAACTGTTATCGTGGACAAAACGGCACAACTGCTGTAGCGCACACCGCAGGGGCCGCGATAATTGAGCAATACCTCCCTAACCTGACCGTTTGGCCTTGTCCGGACTCAGGTGGAGGCCCCTATACACTCGTTTACTGGCGCATGAGGCGCATACAAGACGCAGGGGGCGGCGTCAACGTTCAAGATATTCCGTTCAGATTTATTAACTGCTTTGTGGCTGGACTTTCTTATTTTCTTAGTGTTAAGAAGCCAGAAGTCATGCCAGAGCGCGTTTTGTTTTTGAAACAGGACTACGAGGATCAGTTTAACTTGGCTGCCCAGGAAGACCGTGAGACTGCTCCGATCCGGTGGGTTCCAAGGAACATTTTCTATTCGAGGTAAAGGATGCCTAGTAAGTATTCTTCCGGTAAGTATGCGATTGCCGAATGCGACCGGTGCGGTCAGCGGTACAAACTTGTCGAACTTCGTAAGTTGACGATTAAGACTAAACAAGTTAGCATCAAAGTATGCCCTGAGTGTTGGGATCCAGATCATCCGCAATTACAATTAGGTTTGTATCCTGTAAATGATCCGCAAGCAGTGCGTGAGCCAAGACCTGATATCAGCTATTATGGTTCTGGAAGTAGTGGACTGCAGATTCAAAACGGGGTTGACAATTCACTTGATGAGAACGGATATCCTGAAACTGGAAGTCGAGTGTTTCAATGGGGCTGGATGCCGGTTGGTGGTTCCAGTGGTTTTGATAGAAGCCTAACGCCAAATGCCTTGGTTGCAAAAGGCACGGTAAATTCAGTCACAATAACGTAGGAGTAAATTATGGCTAAAAAAGAAATGGATAACGACATTGCTCAAGATAAAGCAATGATCAAAAAAGCTTTTAAAGAGCACGATGCTCAAGAACATCCTGGTAAGCACACTAAAATCGTCCTTAAAAAAGGCGGTATGCCTACAAAGAAAATGGCTAAAGGTGGTGTAACTCAGTCTAATCTTAGAAGCATGGGTCGTAATATGGCTCGTGTTACTAACCAGAAGTCTTCTTCAAGGGGCAAATAATGGCTAAATTCAGCATGAAAAAAGGCGGCAAAGAAGTAGGTCCAGCTTCGTTATATGCGCAAGCACATAACATGAAAGGTAATGTTATTAATGGACAAGAGGCTGTTCATTATGCTACTGACCCAAATACAATGCGTGCAGACGAGTCTACTCCTGGGGGCATGCCCGCAAGACGCGTAAGTTTAGGCAACATTACAAATGGTCCTAAATCCACTGGGATAGAAACTCGTGGTAACGGCGCGGCTACAAAAGGTAGAATTGCAAGAGGACCAATGGCGTGAATTACGAAACGTTGTACAACACAATCCAAGCGTATGCTGAGAATACGGAGTCTTTGTTTCTTGCAAACATTCCAGTATTTGTACAGCAAGCCGAAGAACGTATATACAACACAATTAATTTCCCGTCACTTCGTAAGAATGTTACCGGTACTTTGACCGCAAGTAATTCTTATTTATCTTTACCGATAGATTGGCTATCAACATATTCCATAGCTATATACACATCAGACTATACGACTGTGCCGTTTACCTACCTTCTTAATAAGGATGTAAACTTTATTCGAGAGGCATATCCAAATCCAACGGCGCAAGGAACGCCTAAATACTATGCAGTCTTTGGACCTCAATACAATAATCAAAATGAATTGTCTTGTATTCTTGGGCCTACGCCGGATCAATCTTATAACGTAGAGTTACATTATTTCTTTTACCCCCCTTCAATAGTTCAAGGTATTATTACTTCTGTAACCAACGTTACCAATTCAGGATTTGGTTATGCTCCTGGTTTGTATCAAAATATTCCTTTGACCGGTGGGTCTGGGCAGAGTGCTTATGCCGACTTTTTAGTGGGATCTAGCGGAACAGTAACTTCCTTTACACTTCAAAACGGTGGCAATTTTTATGCTGTTGGAGATTCTTTAGGTGTATCTGCATCTAGCCTTGGCGGATCAGGATCGGGCTTTGCTATCAATGTCAATACGATTAACAACTCAAATGGAACAAGCTGGTTGGGCGATAACTTTGATCCAGTACTTCTTTATGGATCTATGCGCGAAGCCATGTTGTTTATGAAGGGTGAGCAAGATTTAGTTAAGTACTATGAAGATAAGTACTCAGAAGCGCTTATGCTTGCTAAACGCCTCGGAGATGGACTTGAAAGAGGTGATGCGTATAGGGATGGTCAAACTAAGCTGAATACTAATATTAGAGGTAATGCAGCAGTATGATCATCCAAACCCAGACTACCCAGTTTAAATCAGACTGCTTGAACGGTCTGGTTAACTTCACAACGACTTCTCCGTATACCTATAAGGTGGCTTTGTATACTGCTTTGAGCAATCTTAACAATACGACAGCGACTTATTCTGGTACAACGGCAGAGGTTGTGGCTAATGGGTATACGGCAGGTGGTAATGTCATTACGATATCTGCTAATCCGGGACAGGATTTGGCTAACAACGTAGCTTTTCCTTACTTTAATAATGTGACCTGGACAGGCGCAACTATTACCGCAAGAGGAGCTTTAATTTACAATGCAACTACGGGTAATTCTGTTTTCGTTTTAAACTTTGGTAACGACATTACCATGAACAATTTCACCATAACCTGGCCTGCCGCAACATCAACTACTGCGGTTATTACCATTTCTTAAGGAGTCAAGATGACTAACGAACTTTCAAAATTTGGCGACCATGCAGTTGCTACATTACAAGCTAATGCTAAGATCCCAGAAGGAATGGGCGTTGAAGGTTGGTATCACGTTGTTTGCCGCGACAAAGACGGAAACATTAAATGGGAAGAAGAGTTTCCCAACCTAGTGGTAGCAGTAGGAAAGCAGTTAATGCTTGATACTTTACTTAGAGGCTCAAGCTACTCTGTGACCGGACCTTACCTTGGTTTGCTCAATGCAAGCATTACACCCGCTGCAACAGACGTTATGAGCACAATCGTTCCGTCTAAAGAGTTTATAGCTTATACAGTGGGCGGATCAGCCGTTCGCGGTACAGCAGTTTTTGCATCATCTACCAGTACAGGATCAACTCCTTCTAACGTAACATCTTCCACAGCAACGGCTATTACCTATACAATCACAGGTAGTGGTGGTACGGTATACGGATGTTTCTTGGTACTTGGTACAGGCGCTTCTAGTGCTCAAAGCAATACAAGCGGTACTTTGTATTCTGAAGGAAACTTTGGTACAGCGAAAACAACGACATCTGGAGATACTGTCAGCGTTACTTTTTCGACCACCGCTACGTCTTAATTAAGGGGTATGTATGGCCTTTCTAGTCAAAGACAGGGTTTTAGAGACATGTAGTGCGCCGGGCACGGGCGTAGTTACGCTCCTTGGTGCTGTTACGGGGTATCAAGCCTTTAGCGCGGCGTTTGGTTCTGTTAACGGCACAACTACATATTACTGTATTGCAGACCAAGGCGGCGCTAATTGGGAAGTGGGTCTTGGCACTTGGAACACAGGCAATACGTTAAGCCGTACCACAGTACTGTCTTCTAGCAATGCAGGGTCTTTAACTAATTTTGCGTCTGGTACACAGAACGTATTTTTAACATACCCGTCTGAAAAAGCTGTCTATATAGACCCAACAACAAGTAACGTATCGCTTGCAACGCTTTCTACTACGGGCGATATTACGATGTCTGGCACTGGAGAAATCCAAGTAGCTGCGGGTACGACGGCACAAAGATCAGGCTCTCCTGCAACGGGCATGTTCAGGTATAACACAACGCTTGCTCAGTTTGAAGGTTACAACGGAACGATCTGGGGCGGTATTGGTGGTGCTCAAGCGGGCGGCGCTATTCAAGTTAACAACACGACAGCAAGCGTTAGCTATACCATCGCAACGGGCACAAACGGTTTCTCAGTTGGTCCAATCACAACAGCATCTGGAGTTAGCGTCACGGTGAGCTCAAGCCAGAGATGGGTAATCATTTAAGGAAATAACATGGCTTCAACGATCTCCGCCGGCCTCACTACCACCACCGCACTGGTTTACTCAGCGGATACATCTGGCGTACTTCAGCTACAGACTAATGGTACGACTACTGCGGTAACAATAGATACAGCTCAAAACGTGGGTGTGGGAGTTACTCCTAGTGCAAGTTGGGCTACAAATTGGAAAGGTGTTCAGTTTTCTGGAGCTGGTTCTTTATTTGGAAATACCGCAGGAAATCAAATATCTTTGTATTTCAATACTATAAACGGAACATCCAATAATTTATATCAAAATAACGGGTATGCAACTTATTATTCTCAAGGTGCGGGTACTGGTCAACACGCTTGGTATGTAGCGCCATCAGGAACTGCTGGTAATGCTATTACATTTACCCAAGCAATGACACTACTTAATAGTGGTGCATTATTAGTTGGTCAAACATCGCAAAACAATAGTGAAATATTTGGAATTACACAAAGCTCAGGAAATTACACTTCTCAATTTACAAATAGTGCGTCAAGTAATCCCCAAGGATTATTTATAAAATATACAGGTGCATCTCCAAATTCTGCTGGAGCAAATTTTATTCAATGTCAAGATAATGGACCAACAAATAGATTTGTAGTCAATTCAAATGGTGGTGTTGCTAACTATCAAGCAAATAATACTAATCTCTCTGATGCAACCATGAAAAAAGATATAACTCCCGCAAAGAGTTATTTGTCTATTCTTAATCAAATACCAGTTGTTACATTTTTATTTAACGACCAAACTGATACAGATTTAAATATTGGTGTAACTGCTCAATCTGTACAGTCAGTAGCTCCTGAGTTAGTTGGAATAATGGACATAGGAACAAAAGAAGCTCCTAATGTCAAACTTGCTATTTACGAAACAGATTTGAAGTACGCAATGTTAAAGTCCATTCAGGAGTTGTCAGCACAAGTTACCGCATTACAAGCAAAGGTGGGTATATGAACGAAATATGGCATCCATGTGCAGGATTTGAAACGCATTACGAAGTTAGTAATTTAGGAAATGTTCGTTCTATTGAAAGAATGGTTAATCATTATTGTGGGGGTTCAAAAGTTAACCCATCAACTATTTTGAAAGCAGGCAAAAGTAAAAGTGGTTATTTAACTGTTTCTTTTTGTATTGATGGTGTAAAAAGCAATCAAAGTGTGCATAGATTGGTTGCAAGAGCGTTTATTGAAAATGAATCAAACAAACCACAAGTTAATCATAAAGATGGCAACAAACATAATAACAATGTAGATAATCTTGAATGGGTCACAAGGTCTGAAAATGGACTTCATGCTTACAGAGTATTAAAAGTTCCAACAAGAAGAAAAGAACTATCAGCAAAAGTAACAGCTCTAGAAGCAAAGGTAGCATAATATGTCATCCAATATTCTCAAGGCGGACAATGGCGTGTCAAGTGGCACAACGGGTCTAGTCTATACCGCTGGTAACGATGGAACTTTACAACTAGCTACGACCACTTCAGGTGGTACGGCAACTACTGCAATAACGATAGATAATAGTCAGAAGGTTACGTTTGCAAATACGATAGGGTTTGGTTCTAATGCGGGTATAACCTTTAACAACTCTTCTGCTCTTACAAATAGTACGCTTAATGACTATGAGACAGGGACTTGGACACCAACGGATGTAAGTGGAGCAGGATTGACAATTACAAATCAATTTGCTTTTTATACAAAAATTGGCAATATGGTTTTTGCTTCTTGCGATATTACATATCCATCAAATTCCAATGGTTCAAATGCTCAATTTAGTATGCCATTTGTCAGTACAAATTATGCAAATGGTTATGTTGGTTATTCAAGTTATACCGCAACTGCACTTTATTTTGAAAATACAACTAACTCATCTACCATGACAATTGCAAATTCAAATTTTGCACAATTATCAAATGCAACAGTAAGCGGTAAAAGATTTATCATAACAATGGTATACAAAGCTCAATTCTAAGGAGTCACAATGACACTCGCATCAAACACAATTATCGACAAAACAGAAGTGCTAGAAGACGGCACTATTCAAGTACGCCAAGCAGAAATCATTACCAAAGATGGTGTTGAGATTGCAAGAAACTTTCATCGTTGGGTACGTCACCCCGGTGACACTGCTGCTCAATCTGATCCTGCTCCAGTACCTGCAATAGCTAGTGCAGTATGGACATCCGAAGTAGTCTCAGCTTATCAGGCGGCACAAGCGGCACAAAGACCTATAGGAGTTTAATATGACAACAGTTATTGGGGGATCATCCCCATCAATTACGTTTAGTGACTCAACAACACAGTCTACTGCGGCTTTGCCTTTGACGGGCGGTCAGCTAAGTGGCAATTTAACCTTTGCTACTGGTACTAATGGAATAGTATTTAACAATAGTAGTGCCGCTATAAACAGTACGCTCAATGATTATGAGACAGGGACTTGGACTCCAATTGCAGGTCCAGCAGGTGGTTCTCTAACAAGCTATACAAGTACTGGATACTATGTAAAAGTTGGGCAAATGATATATATTAATGGTCAAATAACAATTACAAATGCAGGAACCGCTTCTGGAATACTAAACTTATCAGGATTGCCGTTCACTATTGGCGGAAACTCAAATGCGTCTAAAGGGCAAATTACTTTTACCGTTAGAGAATCTGCGTATACTGGAACTACATATATTGGATGGTTTGCAGGTGGTGCTACAACAGGCAATATTTCAGGGAATAGTGGGGTAGCTATTGCTTGGAGTAACAACTATACATACCCATTTCAATTTACATACCAAGCAACATTCTAAGGAGTCAAAATGACATTATCATCACGCACAACAATCGACAAAACAGAAGTTTTAGAAGACGGATCTATCCAGGTACGTCAAGCAGAGATCATCACCAAAGACGGTGTTGAGATTGCAAGAAACTTTAGCCGTTGGGTTAGACACCCAGGGGATACTGCGGCGGCAACAGATCCAGCACCCGTACCCGCAATCAGTGCGGCAGTATGGACACAAGAAGTAATATCAGCTTACCAAGCTCAACAAGCTAAACCATGAACCAACTCACCACACTATTAAAAGACAAGCACGTTCTTTGGGCGTTGTTTATTGCGGTGCTGTCCGTGATGCAGGGTTTCTTATTTGTCTTTCCGCTGACTCCTGTTCACCAGATGTTAGTGGGCATTATAATTTCCGTGGTCGTGGTATTACTGCGATACATTGAACTTAACCAACCTACAGGGAATTAATATGCAAGAAATAAAACTATCCGTACAAACCCTTAACGCAATCATGTCTTACATTGGGACAAAGCCGTTCCAAGAGGTATTCCAAATCGTCGAGTTGGTCAATAAGGAAGTGCAGGCACAACAGCCCGCCGCCAATAACACACCACCTGCTGAAACCACAGCAAGCTAATCATGTATGGAATTTCCGCTTTTGCTCAGTCACCCTTCGCTGCGCTTGGCGGGAATTACTATCCCCTATCCATTACTGAAGACTCGGGACTAGGCGACAACTACGTCGATACTGCAGCTTTCCTGACCTCCATCACGGAGGTTTTAACGTCTAACAATACCGATTCCGAAGTCGATGTCTTCTACGAGGGCATAGTCGAGGGTATCTCTCAGGCGGACTCAAGCACTCAAACATCTGCATATCTAGACTCAATCACTGAAGCCTGGACTTCTGCAGACACACCGACCATTACAGCGCAGTTCTTAACATCGCTCACCGAAGCCCTAACAAGTGCCGAGACAGAGTCTATAGCCGCCCAGTTCAACCTGACTAGGACCGAAGCCACAACAATCGCCGACTCCAGCACTCAGATCAGTGCGTTCTTAGAATCCATCAGTGAAAACCTCTCACCCGCCGATACACAGTTATTTGCTGCCCAGTTTAAAGAGGCGATCACAGAAGCACTAACAGCTAACAATACAGACTCAGAGCAGGATGTTTTCTATTTCGGTATCGTAGAGGCGGTAACAAGTGCAGATCAAGAGACAATTGGGTCAGCTTATTTCTTTGCAACAATAGAGGCGGTTACATCTGGTGATTCTTATGTCGCTCCGTTTGTATTCCCATTCAATGTATCTGAATCTATAAGCTCAGCCGATAGCAATACAGTCAATTCTGCGTTTCAGGCAAGCATTATTGAGGCTTTATCTATTCTGGAATCAACCCAAACCAGGGGATGGTCAACAATTTCAGATGTACAAGACCCAATATGGGGTGGTAAAATTGTTACGGTTACAGGCTACGCAATGCCTGGGGACTTTATGTTTGGTATGGCTCCATTTGCTGGGTCAATCAGCATTACAACAACCATAAACACGCCACTTGGATTAACGCCTATTGTTATTTGGAACAATATAAACGACTCTGAAACAACCCCTTGGACTTTAATAAATAATACCCAGTAAGGACTTATCATGTCAACTACATACTCAACATCTCTAAAACTAGCTTTAATGGGCACGGGAGATCAGTCCGGTACATGGGGTCAAACTACAAATACCAACATAGGTACTTTACTGGAGCAAGCTATTACCGGCGTGGGGGCGGTTAGTTTAACTGGTTTAACCACATACACACTTACTAACTTTAACGGCACATTAGACGATCAGCGTAATGCTGTTTTGGTGTTTACAGGTACGCCTAGCTCTACAGTAACAATCGTTGCGCCTTTAGTAAATAAGCTTTATACGGTTGTTAATTTAACTGGACAAACAGTAACCATGTCCGCAACGGGTGGTTCACAATCTTTTAACGTAGTTGCTAATACAACAACGCAATGTTTTTGCGACGCGTCAAACGTTACAGGAAATGGCGCAGGTTTTTATACTCTAAGTAATTATTTACCTGGTACCATAACGCTTGGAACGGTCACGACAGGCACTTGGAATGCTGGAATTATTGGCCCTACTTACGGCGGAACAGGGGTAAACAATGGATCTAAAACAATTACTTTAGGTGGTAACTTAACCACTTCTGGTGCATACAACACAACATTAACAGCAACAGCGGCTACAAACGTAACATTACCAATATCTGGAACATTGGTTAGCAGCTCAACAGCTATTCCAGTTGTAACGGGTACGCCGTCTAGTGGAAATTTCTTAAGAGGTGATGGAACTTGGTCTGTGGGTATATCAGGCCCTACTGGACCTACTGGACCTACTGGACCTACTGGACCTACTGGACCAACAGGTTCTCCTGGACCTACTGGACCTACAGGTTCTCCTGGTGGAACAGGTCCTACCGGGCCGACTGGACCAACTGGGCCAACTGGACCTTCTGGAAATAATACGCTAAGAGCATGGGCATACTTTGATTCTTCAGGGACTATCATAAATACACTTAATGTGGCTAGCGTTTCAGTTTCTAGCGCTACATATACAGTTACTTTTTTAACAAGTTTATCTGGTACCCCTGCTGTAGTGGCATCAGGTTATGGTATTAATAATACCCCTGCAATTGGTTTGTTTCAAAACCCAAGTACAAGTTCTGTACAAGTTGGAAATGCGGGAGTTACTGGAGCATACGTACAAGTTCCAGCAGCGTATAGTATGGCAGCATTTGCTTAATTAAAAGGATACAAAATGGACCAAGTAATTGTTTACCCACATCAAACGCTAGAAGGTGAAATAGTCGTTATATACCCAAATATGAATTGCGGACTAACCGTAGAGCAAATTGCTTTAAAAGATGTACCGCCATCAGTGCCTTATATTATTATGAATAAAGCAGATGTACCAACGGGGGCAGATGCAATGTATCTTGCGGCATGGGAGGCAGATTTTTCTCAACCACACGGAGCAGGTGCTAATTATGGCTACGGTTCATATTACGCTATAAGTGGTTGGACTTCTGACAATACGCCAATTCTTAGAAAAGAGGAGCAAATACAATGATCACCGTTAATTTAAATAAAGCCAAAGCTATTCATTTGGAACGTTATAACGCCGCTGCAGTTTCAGTTGCCAAAGAAAGAGCTGCGAATACTTTGGTAGGTATTACTAACACCCCAGATGATGCAACTTTTTTAGCGCAATTGAATTCTGACCGAACTGCTATTTCTAATGCCACAAGCACTAGCGATTTACAAGCCATTAAATTACCAGAATAAATTATGTCGCATTTACCCATTTGGTATTTAGGTCAAGCATCTATTGAGGATTGCGATAAGGCATTTGCAGAGTACATGCTTTTACCAACAAGAAACGCTACTATGGGTATCAAGTCAGATAACGTAGACCACTCTCAACGCAATACAACTATTAGATTTTCTGATAAAGAAAATTGGTTTGGGCATATGATGTATAAATATGCGCTTTTGGCAAACGTGGATTGTAGTTGGGGTTGGGAAGTTAATGACCATGAAGCTGTGCAATTTGCAGAGTACGGTATCAATCAAAAATACAATTGGCACGTTGATAATTTCCCTTTGTCGGGTGCGCCTACAGATCGAAAAATTACGGTTATTTGTTTAATGAATGACCCTAGCGAGTTTGAAGGGGGCGAATTACAAATTCGTCTTTATGGTGAATTTACACCAGAACTTAAAAAAGGTTCGCTTATTGCATTTCCTTCTGTGCTAGAACACAGAGTTACGCCAGTCACAAAAGGTGTAAGGTATTCTTCAACTATGTGGTTATCAGGACCGAGGTTTAGATAAAATTGAATTCTTACTTCTTTTCCAGGCTGCCAATGCTGCTTTTGCAGGGGTCAAAGAGTTGTGCAGTATGTACAACGAAGGCAAGGCGCTTGTAAAAGATGTACAAAAGACAATTGGTGAAGTCAAGCAGATAGGTAAAGAGGTAACGGGTTTATGGGGATGGATCACATCCTTATTTGCAGAGCCAAAGAAAGAACAGAAAACTCTGCAAGACATAAGACCGAAGAAGGCTGAGAAGGTTAAGTTTGATGAGCAAGCCATTTACACTGAGATTGGGGATAAGCTGGTAGCTTTTTTTAGAAATTACAAAGCTTGTGCAGATGCTATAAGAACTGAGGAGGAGCGGATAGAGAAGATCTATGACCCGGACGGTGAGACGTATGAGATAGCGATTCGATTGGTAATGGCTAAAACTCAATTAGAAGAAATGCGTGTTAACCTGACGGAGTATATGATTTACCATGTTCCGCCGGAGTTAAAGAATTTATATAGCCGGGTCAATGAGATGATCGGGACTGTAAAGACAAAACAAGAAATGGCTAGACAAGCCGAGCTTAGAAAGAAAAGACAGAAAGAAGCAGATGCTAGGGAGATGGCTGACAGGGCTTGGTTTATGAGTGCTTGCACAGTGGCGGTGATCATAGTGGCAATTTATATGGCAGGACTGATGTGGGCAATAAATCGGATGGCACATGGGGGTATGTAATAACGATAATCATATTAGCGTTGTTATTTGTTTTGATTCTTCCCGTCTTGGGATTTTTGTACATGGATATTCAGCAAGAGCGGATATTGATTGCACACGATTTAAAGAGAATTGAGAAACTTAAAAAAGAACTTGAGGCTCAGAAAGAGAAATGAGAATATGCGTTTTATTGATTATGTTATTAGCAGGGTGCGAAGACCGCTACCGCTATCACTGCCAAAACCCAAAACACTGGAGTGATGATGATTGCAAACCGCCTCTTTGCGTGGCTACGCAAACTTGCCCCGAATACTTTAGACCCAATGCAAAGCCCTGAAGAAAAAGATGCCGACACCAAACGATTTGTAATCAAGTCGTTCAGCATAGCTTTGGTATTTATCGTAGTACTTTTTGGCTATAGCATAGTATTTACTGAGCAGCCTTTGTTCAATGAAGCTCCGGCGGATAAGCAAATATTTGGTGTATTGACTTTGATAGGCGGACAGTTATTAACTATCTTGGCTAACTATATTTCTAAATCAACCACATTATTACCTGCGCCCCCGGCTCCCGTACAAAGTTCTGTAGGATCTGTGCAGACTTTTACGCCAAAATCCAGTTTTGGTAACCCAAACGAAAGGCCTCCACTATGATGTATTTATACGCAGTCTTGGCTGCTATTGGGATTATTGTTGGATCTTATACTTATGGCCATCACGCTGGTTATGAAGAAGAGCGGCAAAATGTTCAAGGCGCAATAGATGAGGCAAACGCGGCGGCTCGGATGACGGAGCAAGAACTCAACGGAAAGATATCAGACCTATCAACCCAACTCTCAAAGGTGCAAAATGATGCTAAGAAACAGATTGCTCAACGTGATGCTGACATTGCTACTGGTAAGTTGCAGCTCTACGTCAAAACTAAGTCCCCCGTATGCCCCTCCAAAGATGCCACCACTCCCAGCGGATCTGACTCCACAAACGCCCAACTTGACCCAACGTTTGCTAAATCTCTTGTCGCCGTCACAGACGATGGCGACCTCGCCATCAGAAAGCTCAACGCCTGTATCGCAACCTACAACCAAGTAAAGGAACTTATAAATGGAAGCCCAACAACTCGCTGAAGCAGCAAAAATAGATTTAATCCATGCAGAAGCTCTTATTGAGCCAATGAATGTAGCTATTGAAAAGGCTGATTTATCCACCCCAGCAAGGTTAGCTGCTTTTATCGCCCAATGCGGACATGAATCTGGTAACTTCAAGTACATGGAAGAAAACCTAAACTACAAGGCTGAGAGTCTTTGCAGGACATGGCCCTCTCACTTTAACGCTGAAAACGCCTCCGAATACGCCCATAACCCAGAGAAAATAGCTAACCGCGCCTATGCTCATCGTATGAAAAATGGTGATGAGGAATCTGGGGACGGATGGAACTACCGAGGCAGAGGATGGTTACAGACTACCGGTCGTGCAGGATATGAGGAGCTATCAGATGCTACCCAGATTGATTTCCTGAGCAATCCAGATGTCGTAGCTACGCCGGACGGAGCAGCCCTATCCGCAGCCATATTTTGGGAAAAACATCAGCTTAACCGCCATGTAGATAATAATGACTTTGTAGGGCTGACAAAAGTCATAAATGGTGGGACAATTGGGTTAGAAGATCGTATGGCTCGGTATGAACACGCCATGTCTGTTTTAGCTTGAGGAACCTATGCCTTTACAGAAACTACAATTTCGCGCAGGTATTAATCGTGAAGGCACTGATTATGCAAACACGGGCGGGTGGTACGACTGTAACAACATAAGATTTCGTTCAGGATTTCCAGAAAAGATAGGTGGATGGACGCAGGTTAGTCCAAATCAATTCTTAGGTCATGCCCGGTCTTTATGGACTTGGGCAGATATATCCGGTAATATTTTTATTGGTCTAGGCACTCAACTTAAGTATTATATATACCAGGGTGGTACGTATTACGATATTACTCCGATATATCAAACAGATACATTAACTAACCCATTTACAACCACAAATGCAAGCCCAGTTGTTACGGTAACGGATGGAAACTACTCTCCCAATATTGGGGATTATGTTATCTTTTCTGGTGCAACAGCGGTAGGTGGTTTGACTTTAAACGGTGAATATAAGATCACCAATGTTATTTCTGCTACGCAATATCAGATTACAGCAGCATCTAATGCTTCTTCTGGTGCAACAGGGGGTGGCACGGTTACTGCTCAGTATGAGTACCCGGTAGGCTTAGATATTTACACATTTGGAAACGGATATGGAACCGGTCCTTACGGTGGGGTAGCTACTCCGGTAACAGTAACTCTTGGAACAAATCCTTTTGCTATCACAAGTGGTAGTGGAACAATAACGGTAACACAGACAGCGCATGGACTTTCTACAGGTAATTTCGTATCTTTTACAGGCGCTACAGCAGTCGGGAACATTCCAGCCTCTGTGCTTAATGATACGTTTCCGATTACAGTCACTGGCACAAACACTTATACAATCCTAACGCCTGGCAATAACACAAGCAATAGTAATGCAGGGACAATTCTTTTAGCTTCATCTACAACTTCTGGTGGTGGAATTAGCGTTTTAGCTTTGGTGCAGTCAGGATCTCGCGGATGGAGCACTGCTTATACTGGAACAGTTACAACCGGAACCCAGCTCAGGCTTTGGTCAAATGATAACTTTGGTCAGGATTTGGTTATTGCTCCTAGAGGCGGGGGCATTTATTATTGGCAAGATCAAAACGGCGTAGGAACTAGAGCGCAATCCTTGGTTAATCTAGCTAATACTGCTGGGTTTACCGGGTCAGCTATTCCAACAACAACATTTCAAGTTATTACTTCTGCCGTACAGCAATTTATTATTGCATTTGGCTCACAACCTTATCCGCTAACCGGCGCGTCAAACTTTAATCCTATGTGTGTGCGTTGGTCGGATCAGGCTAACCCTTATCAGTGGGTTCCTAGCGTTACCAATCAGTCTGGTGACTATACCTTAACCAATGGATCTTACATTGTTGGAGCAAGGTCTACCCGTCAAGAGATATTAATCTGGACTGATTCTGCGCTTTACTCTATGCAGTATGTAGGTGCTCCTTATGTTTGGGGCTTCCAGTTATTGATGGATAACATCTCTACCGTATCGCCTAACTGCATGGTGACAGTTAATAACGTAACGTATTGGATGGGTGAAAATAAATTTTATATTTATACAGGTACGGTGCAAACACTACCTTGCTCAGTGCGTCAATATGTGTTCCAAAATATAAATCAATATCAAAACTACCAAATCTTTGCCGGAGCTAATGAGCAGTTTAATGAAGTATGGTGGTTCTATTGTTCTATTACCGGACCAAACGGAACTGGTACAACAACTAATCCAAACACAATAGTTGATTCTTATGTCATCTATAACTACTTAGAAAGAACTTGGAGCATAGGGCAGATGAGCCGCACGGCTTGGTTCCAAACTGGTATTAACCAATACCCTATTGCGGCTTGTTACTATACCAATTGTGTCTGCACAGGTTCTATTTCTGGGTCAACATTAACGGTTAGTGCGGTCCCTACTGTTGGTGCTTTGGCGGTGGGTCAAACTATTACTGGAACCGGTATTGCTCCTAATACTACAATTACAGCTATTATTACCGGATCTGGTGGTATCGGCACTTATACAATTACACCTAATCAAACTGTTGCATCCACGCCAATTATTGCAACTAGCGGCAATGGGGTTCTTGTAAACCATGAAAACGGAACAGACGACAACTCTACTGCAGCAACATTACCTATTGATGCGTTTGTGCAATCATCAGACTTTGAAATTAGTGAAGGGCATAACTTTGGGTTTGTGTGGAGAATACTGCCTGACGTTAATTTCAACGGATCTAACATTAGCCAACCATTGGTTACAATGACGGTCAAGCCTAGACAAAACTCAGGATCAGCATATGGTGTGGCGGACAACCCACAAGTAATAAGCGCTAATAATTATGCTGCACAAAGCGAATACGATATTCAGCAGTTTACAGGTCAGGTTTATACCAGATTGCGTGGTCGTCAGATGAGCTTTAGAATAGAGTCCAATACGATTGGAACATCTTGGCAGCTTGGTGTTCCTAGGATTGACATTAGACCGGACGGTAGACGATGAGTACTGGGACTACAAAAGCACCTAACTTACCCATTGCTCCTGTTGAGTATGACCAGGACTATATGAATAAGTTTGCAAACGTTTTGCGTTTGTACTTTGCTCAATTAGACAATCCAGGCCCAAGTGCAATGTCAACCCAAAGGGTAACGGCTCCTAATTCAACAACGACATCTCAGGTTATTTCAGCAGTTAATTTCAGTCAACCCGGGACAAGTGGAACTGGACAAGTTTTAAGTTTACCTACACAGGCTGATTATTCAGCTGGACTGCTTAGAGTGGGTGATATTTATGTAGACACAAGCGCAGGTAATGTGCTAAAAGTAAGAACATCTTAGGGGAAAATTATGGCAGATGGTGGAATTGGAGAAGCAGCTTTATTAAGCGAAGCCGGCGCTGATGCAGGGGCTGTTAGTGGCATGGACTTAGCCGCTGATGCCGGCATGGGCGGAGCAAATGCTATTGGTGGTGGAGCACTATCTAGCTACGGAGTAAGTCCTATGGATTTAGCGTCTCCCGAGTCTGCTAATTTACCACAAAACTTATCTAACATACCGCAAGGGCCGGGAACGCCGCAGGGTATTGCGCCAAAAGTGGCGGAACAAGCAGTTACTGCTGCTAACCAAGCAAGTCAATTTAACCCTAGCACTGCTGGACTGCCTGGTTCTGAATTTATGGGTCCTCCTTCTACTATATCTGCTGGAACTATAGCGGGGGAACTTGGTCAAGCTGGTACAGATGCAAACCCATTATCAGGTATAGGCAGTAAATTAATGAGTACCTGGAACAGCATGAGCACAGCACAAAAAGTTGCTGTTGGTGGTATTGCTGGCTTGGCGGCTTTAATGAAAGCAAATGCATTTAAAGCTAACTTTATGTCCCCATACCAACCTCAAACTGCGCAACAGGTGGGTTTAGGTAGGACTTTATCTCCACAATATCAGCCCGTCCGTCCAATGGCAGAAGGTGGTATAACTTCATTAGCAGTTGGCGGTATGCCTGGACAGCAGTATCCAATGAGTCAAATCAATTACAACGGATATAACACACCAACTCAAATGCCTACTTCTGCTATGCAAATGGCAGGATATCAACCTAGCAACACGCCATTATCTGGTGCGTTAGAACAAAATATGGCAAGTGGTGGTTCAACGGGTATAACTGCAGCGGGAGAATCTACTGGTAACGGTTTAAATATTTACACGCCAAATACTTCTAATAATAGTACAGGCGCACAACTAGCTGCTTTGGCATCTCAATATGGAGTTAGTTTACCTACTACCATGGCGGCTGAAGGTGGAATTATGGCTTTATCAAGTGGTGGACATACTGATGGAACTTATAATCTAGGGGGCTATTCAGATGGTGGACGACTACTTAAAGGCCCGGGCGACGGTATGTCAGATCATATACCCGCTAGTATTGCCGATAAACAACCCGCAAGATTGGCTGATGGAGAGTTTGTTGTTCCTGCTGATGTTGTGTCTCATCTTGGTAATGGGTCTACTGATGCTGGTGCTAGGCATCTTTACAGTATGATGGACAAAGTTCGTAAAGCCCGAACAGGGAATACAAAACAAGGTAAACAAATTCAACCCGAAAAATATATACCTGCATGACATTAACTATAAAGCACGTCGCTACAAACTATTGCGCCCAAACTTGGCCTTTAGTTGAAAGTTTTATTGCTGAAGCACATAAGCATGGGGGCGGTGATTATAGTATGGACCAAATCCAAATGTTTGTAAATCTTGGAACTTGGGTTTTATTGGTTGCGGTTGATGAAAACAATGTGATTCATGGGGCAGGAACAGTTTCATTTATAAACTATCCGACTCACAGGGTGGCGTTTTTTACAACGATAGGTGGTAAGTTAATTATGAACCACGATACTTTTAATCAAATGAAAGAAATAGTAAAAAACATGGGAGCAACTAGAATACAGGGTGCGGTAAGAGATTCTGTGGCTAGATTACTGAGACGGTATAGTTTTGCAAAGCGCTACACAGTAGTGCAATCAGATATTTAGGAGTCTATTATGGGCGGTGGATCAAGCGGCGGCGGACAAACGCAACAACAAAATCAATATACAAGTTTATCGCCTTGGGCGCAACCATATGTCTCGTCATATCTTGGTGCGGCTCAGCAACAAGTATTTAATACAGATCCCAATACCGGTCAGATTACTGGTGTAAACCCTTACCAAGCCTATGGAAGTATAAATCCTGCCGGCGGTCAATACGGGATGAGCGCTTCTGATCAAAGCGCAGCCAATGCATCTGTAGCTGGGTTTACTCCGCTACAACAACAGCAACAACAGTCTGTAGCTAATTTACAAACACCAGGTCAATACGGAACAGCTACGGATCTAACTAATCAAGCCGGAGCGGGAGCTTTGGGCACAACACAAACCGCTGCCCAATATGGTCAACAAGGATCTAGGGCCGCTCAGCAAAATGCTGGACTATCTAATATATATGGCGGATTGGGAGCTAATACTGGACAGCAATATGCGGGACAATCTTTAGGCTATGGACAACAAGGTTCCCAAATTGGTCAACAGGCGGCTGCTTTAGGTGCTAGTGCTACACCACAAGATTTCCAAAATCAAGTTGGTGGATATATGAATCCATATATAAATCAAGCTCTTGCACCATCAATGCAATTGCTTAACCAACAATATGGAATGCAGGGAGCTGCTGAACAAGGTGCTGCCACATCTGCTGGAGCTTTTGGCGGAAGTAGAGAAGCTTTGATGCAAGGATTAAACCAACAAAATCAAATGTTGGCGCAAAATCAACTGGTAGGTAATGCATATAACAATGCTTTCACTGCAGCCCAAAACCAATACAACCAAGCCGGTACGTTCCAAATGCAGGGTTTGCAAAACGCTTTAACAGGTAATGCACAAGGTTTACAAGGTGCCAATCAAGCAGGGTCTCAAGCACTGCAAGGGTATGGATTGGGCTTGTCTGGTGCGCAACAAGCTGGTAATTTAGGTATTGCAGGAGCCAATGCGGGTCTTGCAGGAGTTGGGGCTCAACAATCTGGATATGGTCTTGCGGGCACACAGGGACAAAACCTTGCAAATATTGGCACACAGCAGTTGGGTGCTCAGCAAAACATTCTTAATATGCAAGGTACTGTTGGCGGACAACAGCAACAGCAACAGCAAAATATCATTAACCAAGGAATGCAAAATTACAATACTGCACAGCAGTATCCGATGACGCAACTTGGTCAGCTTAAGAATTTAATTTCTGGTACACCAATTACAGATGTAACAACTACCCAACAAGCTGCGGCTCCAACCGTGTTTGGTCAAATAGCTCCCCTTGCTGGTGCAACGGCGGCTGGTGTGGCTTTAGCTAATAAAGCTGAAGGTGGTATTTTAAAAGCCAAGCGTTTTGATAGTGGCGGTATTGCTGCTATTAACCGCAAAGTTATGTTAGCTCCTGATAAATACTCTAAACAAACTATTGATAAGGGTATGCAGGACGGAACAATATCTAAACCTGCCGGGGGCATTGCCGAGGCGATTCAACTTAGCGAACAAGCGGATTCGGCTCCTAAAACTCCACCACCTAAATCTACTGTAATAGACGACCTAAAAGCTAAAGTTGCGCAAGTTAACTCAGCTAAACAAATTGAATTGTTAAAATCTACTATCGAAGCTAAATTAGAAAAAGCGGTTGAAGAAGGGCACAATGACGAAGCGCATAAGTATGCGGCTGATTTGGCTAAACTTGATCAAATACTTTCTGCCCAACAAGGCGGTGCGCCTGCACCTACAGGCGGTATGAATCCAGCATCCCCTGCGCAACCACAAGGTATATCTCAAGCTGCGCCACCACAACCTGCTCCACAACAACCTCCTCAAGGTATTGACCAAGCACCGTCTAACTTGCCAACACAAATGGCGGCAGAGGGTGGGGTTATGCGTTTGGCTGGTGGTACTAACCCATACTTAGACCCAGAAACTGGGATGTATGAAAATGAAAAACAAGATACAAGCCCTGGTATTTTGGCTAGGTTATTTAATTTAGGTGCAGGTACAAAAATTGATCCAAAAGCAATTATTGCTGCGGAACAAGCACAAAGAACAGCCCCACCTAGTGAAAAAAGTTACACACCATCCACAAATACAACTACTACCCCTACACCAACAGATACTGGTATTGTTATCCATGATACCCCAGTAAAAGCCAGAGAGGGAGCACCCGCAACGCCAAGCACGACTACTGCCAGCCCCCTTAGTTATTTAAGTGCAGATGCGCCTAGGGGGGATACATCTGGCGTTACTTCATTATTAACTAAGTACGAAAAGATGATTAACGACAATGCTGAAGATCCAGAGAAAGCAAGGTCTAACGCTATGTTAATGCGTCTTATTCAAGGTGCTATGGGCGCAGCAGGTAAAGCGGGTAAAGTCGAACCTGGTAAAGTTCAAACTGCTTTTAGTAGTTGGGCTGAAGGCGCAGAACCTGCGTTCCAGGGATATATGTCTGACATTGACAAAATTAATACGGCAAAAAATGATAAGGTCAAACAGCTATTGGCTCTTGGTCTTACTGGTGAACAACTTAAAATGGAAGCTGAAAAACTTGGTATATCCAAAGCAGAACTTCCAGTTCGTATTGCCCAAGCTAATGCACAAATTGCTGATGTTAACAATAAGATTTCTGAAACGCCGGGCATTAATGATCTCCGTGCGGCACAGGCATACCAAGCAACGCAAACTGGCAACTACATGAAAGAACGTCCTCGTACTAGTGCGGCTGGACTTGGTGGTGGTATTGGTAACATAGCGTATATGAAACTTGAGGATAAATATGATGGATATAAAGCTATGCCATCATCTGCGCCGTTCTTTTCAAAGTTACCCGCAAAAATTCAAGATGGTCTTACTAACTATGGACCTAAAACATCTACATATAAAAAAGCTAGGGAAGATTTTGATGCTTTTGCGGATAAATATATGGAAAATGAAATGGTTAGAATGTCAGCAGTTAATAGAAAATCTGCTGCGCCAACATCAGAATTAGCCAACCCATTTGAATAAGGAAGCACTATGCCACGGGTAACTATACCGGGGGTCGGCGATGTAATGATGCCTGACTCTATGCCAAGAGATGAAATTATGGCTCGTGCTACCGCTATGCAACAAGCGGCTATGACTAAGCAACAAGAAGCGGATTGGCAACCTGACCCTCGTGAACTTGGTATAGGGCAACTTATTGCCGGTGGCGCTAAACGTGGATGGGAAGGTACTAAAGGAACATTTTCAGAATTGCTTCCGGCATTAGGTGCATCTGTCTTAGGTAAAGACGAATACGCTAAGCAAAAGCTTGGTGAATACCAACAACGGATGCAAACCGCAGAGGAAGAAAACCCAACTGCATATAAATCAGTTAAAGATATAGCAGGTCCAACAGGTAGCATATTAGGTTATGGCGCAGAAACACTTGGCGAACTTGCTCCCGATATTGGAGCTTTTATTGGCGGCGCAGGGGTTGGTGAGATTGGTGGTAAATATCTCGCTAGAAAAGGCGTAGAAAAAGCGGTTAAAGAACAAGCCGCTAAAACTATAGCTAAAAAAGGTTTGACTGAAGAAGCCGGTAAAGAATATGCTGATAGGTTATTAGCACGAACTACAGCTGATGCTGCTGGACAGGCAGCAACTAAAAAAGGTGCAGAGATTGGTTCTAAGACTGGACTTTGGGGCGCATCTTTAGCTACTAACGTTCCTGACGTATTTCAAAGTATCTATGAAGATACAGGCGAACTTCACCCCGGTATTGCTTTAACAATTGGTCCGCTGGTTGCAGCACTAGATACATATTTACCCGAAAAGATGTTAAGTCAATTAGGTGAAGCGGGTAAGAAACGTATTGCTGCAGGTATGCTTGAGAAGTCTACTGTCGTACCCCCCACATTTAAGAAAGCTTTTGGTGTTGAGCTACTTAAAACAATGGGTGGCGAATCTCTTACTGAAAGCGGGCAACAGGCTTTACAAATTCTTGCATCTCAAATTGCGGGAGATAAACAAGACTTTTTCTCTACTAAAAATATTGATAGCATTATTACCTCTGCCGTTAAAGGTGCAGTAGGTGGTACGTTCTTTGGTGCTCCCGGTGCTGCAGTAGAAGCTAGTCGTAAGATTGCAGATACCAAACAAAAAATCCAAGATCGTAAAGATCAAGAAGCATTAGCAAAACAACAAGCTAGACAAGCATTACAACCTCCCGGTGCACCCCAATTAGGATACACCCCACCACCTGGAGGGTATCAACCCGATCTATTTCCGGTTGAAAAATATCAAGCCGAACAAGAACAAGCCGCAAGCGAAGCCAAAAAACAAGCGGCTATGGACGCATATCGTCCCGACTTTAAACTTGGCGAACAACAACTTGCGCCAATACAAGAAGAACAAACACAAGAACCGCAACCTCAACAAATGGAGTTGCCGTTTGAAGAACCCAAAGCTGAACCTATACAACAAGAATTAGATTTAACTGGCGCACGTACTGGGCCGCAGGTGGCTATAGAACAAAAAGTAGCTGCAGAAAACCAAGCACAATTAGATGCAATTCAACAGAAAAAAGATGAAGCGCAAATTAAATTAAATGATGCTATTGCTGAAACCGATGCACGAGTAGCCAAAGGTGAAATTGATCGTAGACAAGCGGCTCGCCTTGATTTATTGCACCCATTGCTTGAGAATGTAAATTTACTTAATACCGCCGAACTATTCCAAGATAAGTTGCGTGATGCAGGTTATGCTAATGTAGAGTTGACTGAAACTGAAAAACGTTTAATAGGTCACGCTAATGATGTTAAAGCTGCTTTTGCGGAAGAAGAAAGAACTAAGAACGAAGCACCTGAAACAGTTCCATCACCTGAAAACGAATTAACACCAGAAATCACTGGCATCAAAGAAAAAGGTGAAAAAGGTCCGGCAGGTAAATTAGGGCAGAGAGAATATAAACAACTACAACTGCCTGGTGTACCCTATCCAACCAAACAAGAACGGCGTGCGGCACAAGTTGAACCCGAAGCCGAGCCGGAACCACAACCTGAAAGCACTGTGCTTGATGCCAATACTTTAAATAGTACGGGCCTGACTAAACAATCTGGTTTTTACAAACAACTTCTTAACAAAGACTTAGCTAATCCTGAACACCAACAACAGGTCGCAAACGTATTAGTTAGTGTGCGTAGTAACCCCAACCTATCTGCGTCCACCAAGCAAGCAATTGAAGGTGTGGCAATGAAAGCGTTTAGGAACTTGGCAACCCAACAGCCACTCTTTGGACCTAAAGGTGGTATCGCAAAAGGAGCAGAACGTGCCGAACCATCCAAACGAACTGGGTCTAGACCTGTCACTCCCGCAACTGGAACAAGCGTTTCAACACCTAGTAAGCCAGAACCTAAACCCGCCGGAGGAGTTGAAAAATCTAAACCAGGAACAGTGGTATCTAGTGAGCCACCTGCTAATAAACCTGCAAAGCGAAAAGCTAATGAGTCAAGTACATTAGAGAAAAAAGAAGTTAAAGCTGAAGCTCCTGCAGAAATTAAAGAACCAGAGATTCCTGAACACGCTTATTTAGATGAGGAACCTAAAGGTGAAGCTAAAACCAAACCAGCAAAGAAAGCTAGTAAGCCTACTGCTACGACTACCCCTGCCCCAAAGACTGAAAAACAAGCTGCTCGTGGAGCTGTTAAAGATATAAAGTCTAGTGCGTTTGATGAGATTGAAAAGTCTATTGAAGAAAAAGAAAGCGTTAACCCAAATGCTAAACCACCCAAAGGTTTAGTCGAAACTATTAAACGTGGGTATACAAACTTCTTTAGAAACGATGTTAAAAACGACGATGATCATATTGCTGTTGCAGGTGTAATACTTAATAAAAAAGAACAGTCCCCTGCAGAACGTGCGGCGCAAACTTACTTTAAGAAAATGCCACGCATCATTGATGGACTATTTAATATTTCTTTTGATCTAGTTAATGATACTCCGCAATTTAGATCTACTGGCGAATCGCTTGTTGAAGCCGAGTTCTTTAAGGGTATGAATGGTGCAAACGCTAAACTTGCATCTGACTGGATTCGTTCTAATTTAAGCGAAGACTCTGTAAAAGAGTTTGACCATATGCTTAAATACTTTGAGAAAGTAAATAAAAACAGTCAAGACATTGTAGATACGCTAGGCCGAGTTTACTTTGGCATGGGTGCTGATGAAACCGTAGATGACTACTTGCAAAGGCAGGAAGACGAACGTGAAGGTCTTAATTTAAGACAAGACGCTATTTCTAAGCTTAGCAACATGCTGCATCCAGTAATCATTAGTGCGTTAGAGAATGGTGATCTTACGACAGCCCTTAACTTGTTAGCCTCGCAGTCAGATGGTTTTACATCTAAGTTAGCAACACAACTTGCCCAAGTAAACGCGGATACTAAACTACAAGTTGTTGATAACTTAAAAGATGAATCTGGTAAACCCGTTGCAGGACTGTTTGATCCTAAAACGAATACGATTAAGCTTGACTCTGTAACCGGCTTAAACTCTCATGTACTTTTACATGAATCAGGACACGCTGCAACATCTCATGTATTGGATGACCCAAATCATCCAGTAACACGTCAGCTACAACAACTATTCGACAAAGTAAAGGATAGTATTCCAACTGCATATGGATCTACAAACTTACAAGAGTTCGTAGCCGAAGCTAAAGCAAATCCTGAATTCCGAGGAATGCTCAAGTCTATTAACCCAGACGGTCAAAAACATTCTGCATGGGATCGGTTCGTGCGTATCATTGGTAACTTCCTGCGCCGTATGGTTGGTATGGAGCCTAAGAAACTTGAATCTGCATTTGACCAGGCTGATAGACTGATTGATACTATTATTTCTCCTGCGCCTACATACAGAGATGCCGGGTCTTTATACGCTATTAAAACACCGGAACAAACAAACCAATTTATTAGCCGTATAGATAAAGTAATTACTAGCGTTCCTAATATAGACTTGAAACAAAAAGCTGCGTTAAGTCAATTAATTAAAAATGGCAACTCAACAGTTAGATCGAACACGTTTGCTTTCTTACCCATGCACGCTATGGGCGAAATTGCCGACCCTCTTTTAAACGGTCTTGGTAGTAAGCTAAACACTACGATAGATAAAAAAGATGGGTACAAGAAAAAATTAAACAACGAAGCTGATGCAGTTGTTGCGGAAGCTAAGAAAGCAATCAAAGCTAAACCCGAGCAAAGAGATAGTTTTAATACTGTTGTACATGAGTCTACTATTGCAGGGGTTGATCCTACAAAACCTCGTTCTGAATACGCAGATAAATTAGACAGTAGTGGTAACAGGTTAGAAGAAGATTGGGATAAGCTCAATGCCGAATATAAAAAACTAAATCCCGTTTGGCAAAATCTTTATAAAACAATGCGTGATGCGTACAAGGGTATGTACGAAGAGATTGGCAATGTCATCCAAGAACGCATTGATAGTATGAATCTATCCAAAGAAAATAAGTTCTCTTTTAAAACAGAGATCATGGATAAACTTCGTAAGCAGGGTGTGATTGATCCTTACTTTGCGCTTGGTCGTGAAGGTGATTACTGGTTGGCATATCAATATAAAGATAAGTATGACAGACCGCAACCTGGCTATGAAGCGTTTAAAACTGAACTCGAACGCTCTGCTCGAATAGAGGAACTGCAAAAACTAGGTGGTACAGATATAAGACCTTACTCGCAGTTAGCGGAAGTTGATTACCGCCGTGCGCCGTCTGGTTCGTTTGTTAATGAAGTATTGCAAAGTCTTGAAGCTAATAAACCAAAGAATTTAAGTACAGAAGACAGTGCGCTGTACGACAAGAACACTGACGAAATTATGCGTCTATTTATTAGTACGCTACCCGAAACTGCATTTGCTAAGTCATTTCAAAAACGTAACAACCGTGCTGGTTTCTTAGAAGATTCTATTGGCGTATTTGAGAATAAGATACGCAGTACTATCCATCAGGTAGCTAGTATGAAGTTCAACCCACAAATAAGTGGTGTGGTTGATAATATGCGTGATTTTGTGGACGACATAGGTAGAGGTAAAGTTGAAGGACGTTCAACAAATAACCAACTTGAGAAAGCATATTACGACGAATTCCATAAGCGTTTGGATTATATTCTTAACCCCAAGAAAAGTTCCGTAGGAAACATACTGTCTTCAGCAGTGTATAACTACACATTAGGTTTTAACGTATCTTCAGCTTTAGTTAACTTAGCTCAAGTTCCGATGATAGTAGCTCCGTACCTAAAAGCACATTACAAAGATGCTAATATTGCGGCGGCTATTGGAGAAGCGTCTAAACTATTTATGGGTAGCGGCTCAGAAGCAACTACTAAACTGCTTGGTGGTGAAGGCAAGACTACTAAGTTAGATGTACAAAGGTCAATCGCCAACTATGCGCCTGACTCTAAAATCGGTAAAAAGTATGCTACCTTTATTAGAGTACTAGGTGAGCGTGGACAGATCGGTCGTTCTCAACTGCATGAAATGTTGACTGGGGATACTCGTACAGGGTTCCTTGCTAAACTCAATGCCGCATCTGGTTGGATGTTTGCACAGACAGAACGTATGAACCGTGAAGTAACTATGCTTGCGACATATAACTTGGAGTTAGCTAAACTTAATAAACAAGGTATTACAGGTGAAGCCGCTGAAGAACAGGCAGCTAACCATGCCGTATACACAGCACAATTACTTAACGGTAGTACGTCTGCAGCTGCGGCGCCAAGGATTGCACAAAGTGGTCTTGGTAAATTAATGTTTATGTACAAGAGTTACGGCGTTACTCAGTACTATATGTTGATGAAAGCCTTTAGAGAAGCTACCAACGGCGAAACCCCCGAAATGAAAAAAGCCGCATGGAGACAGCTAGGCGGTATTGTGGGTATGACTGCTTTAATGGCTGGTGCTCAAGGCTTGCCAATGTTTGGTGCGGCGGCTATGGTCTATTCATTATTCTGTGATGATGACGACGATGACTTGGATACAGTTACTCGTAAGCACTTGGGTGAGTTCTTATATAAAGGTCCACTAGAGTACTTTACTAACCTATCTATTGCCGGTCGTATTGGCTTAAGCGATCTTATTGTTAGAGATAACAAAGCAGGGGGATCCGGCACAACATTTAAAGATCAAATTCTTGAAGCTATAGGCGGCCCTGTGCTTAGTATTGGTGAGCGTATCGGTCGAGGTATGAGCAAAATATCGGAAGGTAATGTTGAACGTGGCTTAGAAGATTTAGTACCTTCTTTACCAAGCAACATACTCAAAGGCGGTCGGTATTTCTTTGAAGGTGCAAATACACTTCGTGGTGATCCAATTACCGGAGAGATTAGCGCATGGAATGCACTGGCTCAATCATTTGGTTTTGCCCCTGCCGATTACACAAGACAGTTAGAAATCAATGCCAAAGAAAAAGGTATAGATAAAGCTATATCTACCAAGGCTTCAAAACTTAAGGCTCGTTATTATCTTGCTATGCGAAAAGGTGATACTGAAGGCGCAAACGCAGATAGAGATGCGCTACTTAAGTTGGGTGAGAAACACCCTGGACTTGGTATTAACGGCGGTACTATCAGCGATATATTGGCTAAGTCTAAGAAGGCTCAAGATCGTGCGACTAAAGAGATGGTGCATGGGGTTAGGTTTAGTCCTAGAATGCGCAAAGAAATCTTAGAAAGCGAAAGAGAGATGGACGGCGAATAAAAAAACCCCCGAACATAGTCGGGGGGTAAAGCCTATTAGTGAGGCAACGAAATGACAACAGGAGAGTTGCAAGTGAATAATATCACAAAATTCTCCAAAAGCGCATCCCTAGTTTTCCAGCTTCAATTCGTTGCGCCCCTTTAAGATTTAGGTTGTTATCTTTTGCAACGATTTGCATTTGTTTATTCAAAGCTGACAAATTAATTGCCGGTATAAATAGTGATGCCCCTACAACAAAGGCATCCCAGTTTACGTTTATTGGAACCCCATCAGGATTCAGTTGCCACCCCTTTGTCCACTGTTTCGGGTACGTCATCTAAAAACTCCTCACAGTTAATATGCAATACATCCGCCGAAGGTAGATTCATATGTGTGCCTTTGGACATACGCTTCTTACCAATCTTAGCCTTAGTGCGGCCCCGCTTAAGTGCGTCAACAAACCCTTGATAATTTATCTGTTGTTTGGTACACCATTCTTTAAGTGGCTTAGGATAAATGAATAACATCTTAACGTCGTATTCATACCTTGCGATCATGGCTACTCTCGGCGTTGCATCGGGAATAATTAAATGCTCTAAGCCAGAGTTGTTGTTAATCCTAGAATCATCCGTGCTTTTAATACGAAGAATGTTGTTGTAGTTTTCAGCTAAGAAGTTTGTAAGTGTGGTCTCGGCATCGACATCCATTGCGCTTACCTGCTCCTTGATACTAGATACAGCATTTAGTAACCACTGCACCACTGCCGATACGTTATAGTTTATAAGTCCTGCCTTCTTAGCCATGAGTAAACCACTAATACCCCCTGCGCCAATAACAGAATGAAACCGATCTGCCGGGCCAAACCCACAAGCCTTATCTAACTTAAGTTGTGTCTGCTTGTATGTTTCTTCCGTGCCTTTAATATCGTTCATTACATATTGCAGGAACGGCAGATAAGCGTGACCGTAATTACTTAAGATTTTTTCACTAAGTTCGTCCGTATCTGTTTTTACTAAACCAAGCATAGGATACGCACGGATTTCTAAGATACGCATAGCTTCACCTTTAGGCATAGCCTTGAGGACGCTGATCTTTTCCATGATGCTTGTGTTGCCGGTACTGATACCGCATTGTTGCCACATCTCACCTCTTGTGCGCTCTTCGTTTGCGCTACCTGACATACGGTTACGTTGTGACCCTGATGTATATTGATAGACGAAATCACTTAAGTCTTTAGCGGGTGAGTTAGTTACCTCGTCCATCCATAAACAAATATTTTTGTAACGCTCGGCTCGGTTCATCTTAGATGCCGCAGTATCAGCTTCCTTGAGAACTAACTTGGTTGGGTTGCCCCAAATACTAGCTCCTGCAAGCATAGCCGTAGTCTTACCAATACCTGAGTCCGGACTAAAGATGTGCAGTAACGCTCCGTTGATTGAAGTAAAATCGGTAAAGATAGAACCAAAGCTAAGTCCTATTACAAACTGATGCAGTTCCATGCCGGGTCGGTTGTAAAACTCCATCGCTTCTTTCCAAGCGTCTAACGTACCCTGAGTTGTAAACGCACCAAACAGTTGTGCCGTAGCACTTGATGGTGGGTTATGGTCTACTCTATCTGCCCTGATCTCTTTGTCTCCAACAACAAACGCCTCATGCTTCTTGTCCGTCCATCCGAACTGTCTTCTTGCAACATCTGCCGCCGCATCGTGTTGCATATGATTAACCCATGTAGTTATATATGACATTATTTCGTCCATCTTCATTACGGCAACTCCGTGCATTGCCATATGTTTTCTAATCTCCTCTTTTGATGTCACGGCTGACAGAGGCACTGTAAATTCTCTAACCCCATCTCGGGGCAAATGTAGTCGAACGACTACCGCTTCTCCAACGTCCGAATCAACTAATCTCCTTGTAACGTATAAATCATTATGGTAAATCAATACATCTATCTCATCATCTTCTTTTATCACTCGTTTAAAGATACCGCCATTCTTACCTCTAAAGTACGGTTCAGGGTACTTAGGAATTATGTAAGTCTGCGTATGACCTTGGGGCGCATCGGCAGGGATATCTTCGACAATGTTATCTTCTTCGTTTGCTTCTTGTACTTCTCGACCTAACACGATTGGGGACTTGATGATCCCTCTGTTATGACAACCTTCGCAACCACCGGGGTTAAATTCTTCAAACTTTGCACAGGTATAAGGCCCACCCTTGATACCTCTAACTTTTCTATCCGCCATCTCAGGCGAATAATCAGGATGCCCACTAGATATTTTCTCAATGGCTTTATCTGCATCAATACAGAACTTAGCTACAGACAGTCCGGCTCTCCACATCGGCTCAGACATTGTGGCTTGATTCTTAATGATGTGCGCTAACTGTTGACAACCTTCGCCCTTAACAGTTTTGATCAGTATGGTCTTAAATCTATTGGTGTAATTACCTAGGATAGCTTTAGTTACCTCATCCATTTCTCCTCGTGGGATATATGGCTTGCGAGATAGGACTACTTCTCCTATAAGATCTTTTACTGTGGTTAACTCAATGGGCGGCGCTGCCGAACCCAGTAAAGTTACAGGTCTTGGCGTATCATTCTTGTAATTCAGCGTATCCGGCACGCGGAGAATCCGCACCGAATCTGCGGTTACAACTGGATCGGCATGGAGGTCATTGTCGTCACATAGGCTCTTTAGCTTCTCAGCCAAGGGTAGCCACTCATCTTTTGATATAGCTTCGGTCAACGCCCAGTATGCGTGTATGCCACCACCCGAATTAACAAGGGATGGCTTGGGTAATCTTGTAGCTTTACAAAACTGTTTTAAAGACTGTATAGCTTCGGCTTGTGTTTCGTATGGTTTGCCAGGGCCGCAATCAAGGTCAATGAACAACGACTTAAGTTGTTTGACATTTGCTGTTTTTCTAGACTTGCCATCATTAAACGTAGCCAATGCGTAATACGCATCATAGCCATTGTCTTTAAGGTTGTGTGCTACGGCTACCGCATCTTCTAACTTTTCGAAGAACTTTTGTACAGGCTTGTCCGAATCTTTTTTCAGACCAACAATACAATAGTATCCCCCGTCCCCGAGGACTTGTTGTAGGAAATCCGTATTCATAAAAACCCTAAGAATAGGGGGAGTTACCCCCCTGAACTAACTTAAACGTCGTCCCACTCACCAACTAAATCGGCTAGGTTTGGTTCAGCAGTTGCAGTAGCTTTTTTCGTTACTGCTTTCTTAGGTTCTTCTACTTCTTCGGCTTCTACTTTTTCAACAGCTTTAGGCTTGTCAAGAGATGTAAATACTTTGGGTTTGTTCTTCACACCATCGGTCTGCGCTACTGTCATAGTAATAGCAGAGGTTGCTTCTTGGGAATTGCCTAGGCGTTGAATAACTTCGTACTCCTCCTCGGTCACACCACGGATAGGACTAAACACTAACTTAGGTGTAGGACTTGCAGTATCAAAACGCATCTCAGTAACTACACCGGTAATGGGCAAGCCATTGCTTTTTAAGTGACGTGCGTATGCTTGTAGTGGGAGTTTCTTTTTCTCACCATCACCAAACACAGAAGTAGGCGGTAATACCAACTGATAAACTTCTTCTTTGTCAATCTCACCATCAATAATAACGGCAAGGCGTTGCTCGTAACGGCAAGCACGGCTATCGCCTTGTCCTGAACCCTTAATGTTTTGTGGACAGCTCATGCAGGTAGAAGCCTGCTTTTCTTTCACACCTTCATCGGGGCGCATACCATCGGTTGACCAGCAAGCGGGCGCAACAACTTCACCTTCCACATAAGATCCTGCATAAAACTTACGAGAAACTTTCGGTGCGGCTTTGATGACGACCACATTCATGGCACGTTCTTCAGACACACGGTACTCTTTACCACCGATAAACTCACGGAATACACCACCCTTGATAGAGATACGACGTGCTCCAAGTTCACCACCGGCTAACGCATTAGTGGTATCGTCAACTGCATTTTTTAAATAGGCTGGCAGTCCACCTTTAAATATTGATAGTTCGCTCATTGTTTTCTCCTGTTAAACATCATCTTCGGGGCTAAAATCTAGGGCAAGTTGGTGAGGATCAACCTTCACTCTAATGCTCCCATCCTTTTCTTCTACTGGCAAATCACCGCCATTGAGTTCACGCAAAGTCCTCTCCACATCTGAAATCTTAAAACGGTATACACCGCCAATCTTCAAAGCCGGAATTAAGTCTTGCCGAATCCATGCACGGACGGTCGATACAGATACAGCGAAATGCTCCGCAATATCTTCTATCGGGACAAATTTTTCGTCCATTATTTTCTCCTTATGGTTACGGAATACTCTGTTGTAGCATTAAGTCCGGGCGGTAGTAAGTCCGGATGCTCTTCTAAAAATACCTTAGTATTGGTTTGTTGCAAACGTTTCTCCAATAGTTCAGGTACACCATGCTCAAGAACAAACTTGTGCATAGATTCCCAATCCGATGTGGTGTATAAAGTCTTGGTAGTCCTGTACACCGTGCCGGAATCTGTTCGTATACTCTCAACGCCTAGGTCTTTCATTTGATCTAAGATAGCCGTCTTAACGGTCTTCATCTTCTCATCAATGCTACCTATTTGTTCCTCAAGTTCTTTTGCAAGTTCAGCTTTCTTATCTCGCATCTTAATATAAACTTGAGTCAGCTTCTCCAATGAAACGCTTTCTGTCATTATGTTCTCCTGTTGAAAAAAAGGTAATGGTCTTGTTTTGTTCTCACTACCGTACTAGTATTATATAGCAAATTTTACATTATTCAAGTAGATTTTTGTAAAGTTCAACTAATTTTGTGTTTTCGTCTATTCTATTATCTAATAGTTTGTAAAGATGTCTTTCAGCATTAGACCCTTGAAGCCTCACAATCGTAACCGGATGGCGTTGTCCGGCTCTATGCACCCGAGCGTTAGCCTGTGCATATATCTCAAGGGACGGAGTTGGCCCCCACCACACAACGGTATCAGCCGCAGTTAGGGTTACACCATGAGCCGCCGCTTGAGGTTGGATGATTAGGATTCTTGGGTTAGGGGTAGTCTGAAAACTATGGAATATCTCTGCTCGTTTACCTGCTGATACGTCACCACTAATGATGTCCGTGGTATAACCGTCCGCATGGAGCTTTTCGGATAGTACCTTGATCGTATTCTTAAACGGCACAAAGATAAGAACCTTTTGCTTGGTCTCGTCGATTACCTCTTGCAGTACTTTATACCGATTCTTGATATCAAAGGTTAGGGTTTCTCCTGTATCGGAATAGACTGCGCCACAAGATATTTGCAGGAGTTTACTTAACCCAACAGCGGCGTTGACCGCCGTAATTTGTTCGCCTGATGCTTGCACCACAAGTTGTTTACGGAGCATTTCGTAGTATTTCTTTTGTTGCGTGCTAAGTTCAATCTCCCTTGTGACGTAAGTCATCTCAGGTAAATCTAAACATTCTGCCTTGGTAAACCGGATAGCCGGTTGCAACGCCTCAAACACAACCTTGTCGGCGTTAGCTTTTGGAACCCATTTAAACTGCGTTACCTTGTGCATTACCATGTCTTTAAAAGCGGTATAGAATTTGGGAACATTCTTTGGGTTAACAAGTTTAGCCAAACCATACGCATCGACCGGACTTTGGGCGGCAGGTGTTCCAGTCATCATCCAAAGCCAAGTGTCTGGTTTCAAAAGTCGATTAAGTGTTTTCCACCGAGTCGTCATGGCGTTCTTATAGGCATTAGCCTCATCAATCACGATTAGGTCAAAGCCTCCGTTAATAATATCTTCTGCAACGATCTCAACACCGTCATAGTTAATGATGACAAATTCAGAACCGCCATTGATAATTTCTTTTCTCTTGGCTCGGTTACCGTAAGCAATGTCAACCGTCCTGTGCATAGCAAACTTAAATAAGTCAGCCCTCCATGCCGAGTCCATGATAGACAAAGGGCAGATAACCAATACTCTCTTAATACGTCCTACCTTCATCAAGTAGTCGGCAGCCCATATAACCGATCCGGTTTTGCCTGTGCCTTGTTCGTTCAAACAAAATGCTCTTGGATTTAGGGTAAGGAATGATGCCGTTGTTTTTTGGTGATCAAACGGTTTATACAACCCAGGCCAGTTGTACTGCCCCATGATAGGTGATGGGATGTTTTTTATTTGTAGGTTCTTTAAAACCTGTGCTTCATCTAAGCCCCAGTTAACGGCAACCTCTGAATGTGTGTCGTGTGTACGAATTACTTTACTCTTTGGAATTACTGTCGTTACTTTACCCGGGTTCTTTAAATTCAAAAGCAATAGCTTATTGTCTATAACTTGCAATTATTTCTCCTGTTGCTCTTTTCTTATTTGAGCTTGATTACTTTGCTTAGTTTCTTTTCGCCTTTTTCTTTTTTTGTGGTCTCTGAAACTAAGTTACTTTTTGAATCTCGCTTAAATGATCTGTTACCACTTGCGGATTCGATGAATACACCGTTCTTATTAGAACCGCCTTTGTCTAAGGCTTTGACGTGAGCTACATCTTTACCTTCTCTGATGTCTGCCTCGCCATTCTTATTTTTGTCGGGGTACTTTTTATCTATCGCACGTCTTGCACGTTGACGCTCCATGCGTCTTTCTTCTTCACCTCTTGCTTTTTGCTCTTGGTATTCCTTCTTATAAGGGCGTGGTGTATTAACGTATGGCATATCAGTTCCTTCCATTATGTGAACAATCTAACACAAGACAATGTTTCTTGCACAAGCCACTCGGTCTAGGATTCCATACATTACTCTCATGGGCAAATTTGAGACGGCTAATCTCCTTCATCCACTTGAGCCACATCTTGTCCTGATTGCTAGAGTCGTAGCTATCTTTTATGAAAGCGTTAGCAATCACAAACAACAACCCAGCCCTAACCCTTTTGATTTGGGGGAAGTGCTTAAACACGGCTAGTGCCATCAATTCTAACTGACCTGTGTCCGCATACTTAGCAGATCGACCTGTTTTGTAGTCTAAAATCCTCGCTTCTTCGCCATTTAGGATAACCAAATCAGCTATCCCACGCCACCACCGTTTGGGATCGTTAAAATCGCACGGTTCTAGCCCTTCGGTCAATGCCATCTCGAATTCGCACAACTTCTCACCCGGCATGGATTTGAGTCCATCCAAGGCATTCTTTGCGAATTTGAATGGTTCCGGTAATGGAGTACCATTTTTGATATAGAACTCAGCCGCTTCATGGAATTGCTGTCCATAATCCGTAGCCTGTGTAGGGGGTTCAACAACATCCTTTAATACCTTTAGGTGATAATATTTCTTTGGGCACTGCCCAAATAGTTTGATGCTAGAGTACGACCATGTAATCATTAACAATCTCCATAAGATTCTCCGAAACCGGATTCACAATTTACTGGTAAGCCTTCAGCCCAGTCGGGTGTCCAACGCATACACTCCTCGACATAATTCCTAGCTTCTTCAGCTTCTTCAACTTTCGCAAGACAAGCAATCGCATCATGGACTGTTAGCACAACATCATACTTCTTAGCGATACGAATCATTTGTTCGCCAATGATACACCGTGCAATAGCTTGGCAGACATTCTCAATTACTTTACCGCCATAGATTTTATTCCATCCACGACGAGTCTTGTACATATATTGAACACCTTTTTCATCCCTAGTTGCTCTTAAGTCGTCATAGCGCATCAAGAGTCCGCTTGGTAGTCGTATAGCTTTTTCAAGCGGTACAAGTTGTAGTACGCCTTCTTTACCTAAACGTATTACAGAGCCATTAGCTAACGCTTGTAAGGCGACTTGAGCTTGTTTCCATATAGAAACAATTTGTGGGTAAGTACTTCTGTACGTATGCACAATTCGCTTTGCTTCTTCAGCCTCAACTTCAACACCAAAAGTTTTAAGCTGGTTCTTAAATTTCTCCGACCCCATGCCGTAGCCCGCTCCAAGGATAGTCGTCTTACCCACGAACCGCTCCTCTTTTGTAATCTCTTCAGCTTTCTTACCGTAGATTGCCGATGCCATAAGTTTGTATACATCTTCGCCCTTTCTAAATGCTTCAACTAAATCGTTCTGTCCGGCAAGCCACGCAAGTGTTCTCGCCTCAATTTGTGAGGAGTCAGAGTCTATGATGACATAGCCCTCGGGTGCTTTTATAGCCTTCTTTAACTTCCCTGCGTTCTCGCCTCGGCTTGGTAAGTTTTGTAGGTTTAAGTTGTCACCGCCACCCCAACGTCCAGTATGCGCCGCATAATATTTCAGGGGCACTGGCATCAAACCACGCTTGGCAATTCCAATAAAGCGTTCTGTCCTAGTTTCTTCTAGTGTACTCTTTGTACCTAGCCTCGCCGCAACTAAAGTCTGCACTCGTATATCGGGATGCTCCGCTAAAGCTTTAAACGCCTCATCGTTCTTAGCTAATGCTAAAGTTTCTTTACCTGTGGTTACGCTTATCTTAGTCGGAGGACTAACGCCGTAGAGTCTAAGTAAATCCGCAAACTGTTGATTAGACGCAAGTTGTGTCGAGTCTGTTATGTCAGCATCCAGTAACAACTTAGCCTTCTTGTCTCTCACCTCATCGTAGTGCTGTTCAAGTAGAGTCAAGTCTAACTCTAATTTCGGCGTAATAAACATCCGTAGAGTAAGATCAATAAGTTTAAGTTCTTTCTTTGGAAAGCCGTTGTGCATCATACGACTAAATAGCGCATGGGTAATCTCAACGTCATTGATACAGTAGTCGCCGTACCTACTAAGTTGTTCAGGTGTAAAGTCTTGCCTGTACTTGCCGTTGGCTTCATTAACCTCTGTACCCTTGGCTTGTAGTTTATAGCGTTCAGCCATCGCACCTAGACTGCCACCTACTTCAACGCCATGCAATGCCCTACCCATAGATAACGTATCAGCATAGACTTTAGGCACAATACCAAAACGCTCACTTAGTATAAAACCATCAAACGCTGTGTTATGGGCCAGTAAGATTGAATCATCCCATGGAAAAGATGTTAACCATTGTTGTATTTCCTCACGCGGGCCAGATGCCCATTCAGTTTCTTCGTTGTTTACTTTGACTGCTACGCCAATTACTTCAAAACGTGAGTCACGCACATACTCCTCGGTCGTCAGCTTGGTTAAGCTAAACGTAGCCTTCTCATAATATGTTTCAAAGTCTAGTGTTATTAAGTTCATTAAGTTTCTCAATGTAGTGAAATGCTTTGTTTATATCTTCGTCTGTTGCACCTTTGCGCCCTGCACGCATAGAGTACTTGATGATGTTGCCTTTCAAAAACCCTCTAAATTCTTCGGGGGTAAGCACTGCTTCCATTACTGTCCAAGGTTGCACTGGCATTTCTTTATAGTGGTTGCCACCAACTTGTTTATCATCCGCATTCAAAATAACGCCCCTTCATATTGTGTTGTATCTACTTTCTTACGTTTTACTTTTTTTGGTTCTTGAGTAAGGAGTTTTGTGGGGAAAGGCCAAGTTGAATCTCCTCTGACCTTATCTGTCTGTTTAGGTAATTTCTTAACCATTCTGCACCTCCTATGTCTTGAAACATTTCTCGTTGTTCTTTAGTCATTCGTACACCTACATATACACCATCTGTTATGTCACTTTTGGGTCTTGGCATCTTCTTTGTCCTTATGGTCGTGCGTCTCCGTTTCTTCTTTAGAGCTAAACATCTTTCCACAATCCGAACACCGATAGATTATTCTATGTATTGTTCGGATCTTACCTCGCTCTTCGCCACGCCTACTCTCAAACGTGTTAATCTTTTCTATCATTAGCATCTACCATCCATGTCAATGTACTTAGCTTTGTATTGACGTATTGCTTCAACCTTCGCATAAAATTTTTGTACGTGCACAAGCGCATCGCCGTATCGCCCATGATCTACATCTTGGCATATAACATTAGCTTCGTTAATTGCATCTTTGTATAAGTTTAGTTCTGCTAGTGCATCACCAAGTTGTAAATCTAACTCTCTTGTTTCTTCGTCCATTGGTTTACTCCTAAAAATTAAATCAAAATTACTTGCAAACTTATTATGATCTGTTGGTCTTTGTTTAGACCCTTTTCCGCCGTCAGTCATCAAACCCTCCTATCACCATCACGATAAAACAAAACACCGCAGTAATCCATATTGCGCCTATGCTCAATACACCTACTAATAAAATAAGATCTAATATTTCATTCATGTGTTCTTCTCCTTTAGGGCTACGGCACGACCAATTTTTGCCCAACAAATTGATGGCAACCATTTAATCTTTCTACCGTCTTGTAAAAAAATTTTCAATACATATCGAGTTTCAAAAAGTTTTATGCTAAGTCTCATGTGTTGCGCTCCTTCAACTTGGCTTCAAACGCTTGGTATAAA
>Ga0007854_10000102_pt1 | contig 67550 bp, 67 predicted proteins | sample CryBogCBH12Aug08_FD_60382 | JGI IMG/M metagenome (GOLD analysis project Ga0007854, IMG submission 60382) | Freshwater microbial communities from Crystal Bog, Wisconsin, USA - CBH12Aug08 | ecosystem: Environmental > Aquatic > Freshwater > Lake | place: Crystal Bog, Wisconsin, USA | collected... | reverse complement strand
GGCACCGTGATCGGCGTCATGATCACCTTCGCTGCCATCGCCGCGTCCGGCGACGTCAACGTCAATGCGATCGCTCCGGGCACCGCCGCCGCACTCGCTGCGACCGTTGCCGGTCTGCTCGTCGCGATTCCCTGCTTGTTCGGCTACAACTGGTTGAACACGCGTATCAAGTCCGTGACGACCGAAAACCGCGTGTTCACCGACGAAGTCGTGACGCGTATCGCCGAACAGTTTTCCTGAGCCGGGAGTAATACGACATGGCCGGTTCTATCGATAGCGGCGACAAAGACGTCTACGACGATATCAACATCACCCCGATGTTGGACCTCGCGTACGTGCTCATGGTGATCTTCATCATCATGTGCACGGCGACGGTGCAAGGTATTAAGGTCAATCTGCCGAAAGCGAGCCAGGCCCCCACGCTCGCGAAACCGCAGACCAAAGCGATCACCATCACGGCGGACGGAACGATCTTCTTGGATACGTTCCCGGTCAGTCTGCCGCAACTGGAATCGCTTCTGCGCCAGTACAAGGGCGTCAACCCCAACCTGCCGGTCATCATCAAGGCGGACTCTGGACTCCAGTACCAGCGCGTCATCGACGTGTTGGATCTGGTAAACCGCCTTGAGATCAGCCAATTGGGCCTCGTGACGCAGCGCGTGGTGAAGTAAGCGCATGAGCACGCCGCGTCAAAAGCCGCCCACCCCGGTAATCGTCGGCATCGTGATCGGTGTCGTGCTGCTATTACTGGTGGGCTGGGCGGTCCGCGCGATTCTGATGGCCCCGGCGCAGAAGAAGCCGCGTGAAGTCCAAAACGTACAGATCGTTCGTCCGCCCCCGCCACCGCCGGAGAATCAGCCGCCACCGCCCCCGCCACCGCCCGACCATGAGCAGGAGCCGCTCCCGCAAAATGAACCGGAGCCGTCTCCGGACAACAGCCAGGCTCAGGCTGGCCCTTTAGGATTGGATTCCGACGGCGGTTCGGGCGGTGATGCGTTCGGCTTGGTCGCGCGCAAGGGCGGTCGCGATATCGCCGGCACCGGCGGCGCCATTTTCGGTTGGTACACGCAAATCCTGCGCGACGCGATCAACGATCGCTTAGCGACGGAAAAGGACCTGCGGACGCGCCGCTATTCCGTCATGGTCACCGTACACGTTGGGGTCGACGGGACCGTGCTGGATGCCCACTTGCTCTCGTCCACGGGCAGCAAGGACATCGATGCGCTCATAGAGCGAACGATCGCGAAGCTCGGTCGTCTGCGAGAGGAACGCCCGCGCGAGATGCCAGCGCAGGTGAAGTTAAAGGTCTCGTCTAGGCTATAAGCCTAGACGGGATCGGTGATGTCAAAGCTCGAAGCCGATTCGCCGCGCAGGCGGCGTTGGTGCATCCCCTCGAAGGCGGCTTCGAGGCGACGCGTCTGACGCACGCAGTCAAAGAGTTGGTTCGCCTCGACCCCGAGGCGTACCGACTCGCGCAAGGCAACTAATTTCTCCGGGTTCTCGACGAGCGCCAATCCGCGCCGCGCGTAGTCGTCGAGTGAGTCGGCGACCAGTTCGGGCAGGCCGATCCGATCTAACAGAGACCCGCAGACGCGGCTCGCGAACGCGTTCCCGCGCGCCGTTAATATGGGGACGCCGCACCACAGCGCGTCCAGCGCCGACGAGTGCGAATTGTACGTCAGCGTGTCCAACAAGAGGTCGGCTTCCCCTAACCGAGCGAGATGCTCTGACCGTGACGGGATGCGCTCGGCAAACACAATCCGATCCGGATCAACGCCGGCGTGCCGTGCCGCCGTCCGCACGCGCTGCCGCGCGCGCTCCGAGCCCACACTCATCCACAGAATGGCCCGCGGTGCGGCCGTGAGCAGGCGCATCCAGACGGCGTACAGTTCCGGCGAGAGCTTGAAGCCGCTGTGAAAGGCAGCCAACACCAACGCATCCTCCGGTAGCCCTAAGGCACGCCGACCCGGCGACGGACCGCGCTCGCGCGCGTCACCGGGTGGTAGGAACGGCGCCGGGATGCGCACGACCTGCTCGGTGTAGTGGCTCTCGGTGCCCGGCGGAATCACGTCGGCGTCGGCGACGATGTAATCCAAATAGGCCGCTCCCACCGTACCGGGGTAGCCCAGAAAATTGACCTGCACCGGCGCGGGGCGGGCAGCGGCGATGCCGGGCCGCTCGCCGGCGGTGAGACCGTTGAGCTCGACCAAAATGTCGATGCCGGCGGCATGTATCCGACGTGCCGCCTCCTCGTTCGACATCGCCGACAGCAACTCAAAGTGATCCACCGCCTGCTTGATGCGCACCGTCGTGGGGTCCGCGTCGTTCACCAGATGCGAACTGAACGCGTATACCTCAAACCGCTCGCGATCGTGCGCCTCCAACGTTGCCGCCAGCAGGTGCGCGACCGGGTGATCCCGGAAGTCTGCGGACAAATAGCCGAGACGAATTTTGCCGTGCGCCGGGTCTGTGGGGTGTGCCAGCGGCGGCGGTGTGGGGTGCACCAACGCCATGTAGTATTCCGCGCACTGACGCTGCAAGGCGCCATCGTCGCACTGCGGCAAGAACTGGAACGGCGTTGTGACGGGGAGATTTGCGCGAACGCCGTCGATCAGCCGTTCGCGCCGTTCGGCGAAGCCGGCCCAATCCAAATTCGCACTGTGCGAGAACGCTTGATGCCCCAGTGCCAGCGGGAAATCCGAGGCCAACGCGACGAGTTCGTCGACGGTGCGCTCCGCTTCGTCCATGTCCATGACGGCGTACAGTGCACCGACGCGAATGGAGAGCAGGCGAACTCGACCCGCGTCGCGCCCCGGCGTGCCGCCAACCCACGTTCGCAGCGCTTCGTTGACACAGTGCAGCAGCAACGGCCCCGAGACGTTCGCCTCGGAATAGACGGTCGCAAGTGCTTCCCAGGACTCGTGATCATTGGGGTCCAACTCAATCGCTGCACGCAGGCGGTCCACCGCCTCGTCGTAGCGATGCAGCGCCTGCAAGGACCGTCCCATGGTACGCAGGAGATCCACCCGCGGGCCGCGCTTAAGCCAGGCGTCGCAGGTCGCGAGTGCTTCCTCGTGCCGAGACAAGCCGTTCAAGGCAATGGCACGATTCGCCGCGGCTTCGACCCAATCCGGACGGCCAGCGAGCGCACCGTCGAAGGCGGCCAGTGCCGCTTTCGCATTGTCGAGCGCCAACTCCGAACAGCCTGACTGAAAACGCATTTCGTACACGTCGCCGCCGAGCCGTACCGAATCGCCAAAGCGCCGAATCGCGGCTTCGTGCTGTCCCAACGCGGCGAGCGCGAGCCCGTGCTCCGCGGCGAGCGCCGCCGAATCCACACCCAACGCAACGGCTGCCTGACTGTGGTCGACCACCTCGGCATGGCGCCCGAGTGCGCGCAGCGTTGCCGCCCGCGCCAAATGCGCCTCGACATAGCGGGGATCGATGGTGAGCGCCCGCGACAATGCCGTGAGCGCGGAGTCTGCCGATTGCGCGGAAATCCACGCCAGCGCCTCGTTGTAGGCCAAGGGCGCGACGTCGGGGCGCAGCCGGCCCGCCGCCGCGTAGCGCTGCGCCGCATCCGCCGGCCGACCGAGAGCCAACTCCAGCGCCGCAAGCCGCACCAGCGCACGAAGATCCAATGCGTCCTCCGCCAACGCGGCGACGTACAGCGCATGGGCTTGCTCAAGATCGCGGCGCGCTTCAGCCGCCGCGGCTTCATTCAGCAGCGTCGAGGACCGTTCGCTCATCCGCGTGTGCGCGACACGCGCGCCAACTCCTCGTCAATCGCATCCCGAAGGGTGTCTTCGCTCACGACGCCGCGCAGCGGACGACCGTTCACGAAGAGCGCCGGGGTTCCTTCGACGCCGATCTGATCCGCATCGGTCGTATCCCGTGAGATCACCGCATCGGCCTTGCCCGACGCCAAGCAGGCCTGGAACGCCGTCGAGTCCAGGCCGGCTGCTTCGCCGATCGCCGGCAGGGTGGTCGCGTCGAGCGTGCCCTTACCGAGAAACAGCTCAAACAGGGCGTCGTGCACCGGCCAAAACTGGCCCTGCTGCTCCGCGCACACGCTCGCCTGCGCCGCCAGCAACGCATTCGGATGCAATTGCGGAATGGGCAACTGTCGATAGACGAACTTCACGGTCGTGGGGTACCGCGCCAGCACCGGCTTTAACACCGCTTCCAGTCGCCCACAGTACGGGCACTGAAAATCCGCGAATTCAACCAAGGTCACCGGCGCGTCGGCAGGCCCGCGGCTCGGGCCCGCGGCGGCGACTTCTAAGCGCTCCCGCGCGAGACGCCACTCAACCGGATGATGGGCGCGCAACGACCGAACCAGTTCTGCCTCAGCCTGTTCACTTGCCTGGGCCAGCAGCCGCTCGTGTATGACGCCAACCACCTGATCGTACGGTGGGGCGCTCGGCGTCGCGTTCGCTTTGTAGTACGCGCGCATTTCCTCGTCGGTCGGGTCGTGCGCCGCGAAAGAGGCGACGATGTCATCGGCGGACTTACCCGTCGCAGAGGCTTCGGCCGCTAAGGCGCGCTCGCGAATCATGCCTTCAAGCGTCGCTTCGCGCAGGGCTTGCAGGGTTGCGCGATGCGCGTTGGCCGCGCGTCGCTGCGCTTCGGCATAGTTCGCGTTCTCGCGCGCCAAATCGTCTTTGGCTTTGGCTTCAACCTCCGCCACCGTGATGACGTGCCCGTCGACGAGCGCCGCGACCGGGTCAGGGCTGTCTTTGGCTGAGGCCGCCTGTGCGCCCCACGAGAGGACGACGAGGCAGCCCGCAGCGGCGAGTGCGTAAGGTGTGCGCATGGAGAAGTCCGGTTCGGTCTAGTGGGTCGCGTTGATCGCGTCGGCCGTGGGCCGTGGCGCCTTCAAATCCTCAACCTTGCTTCGATACTCGTCAACGAGGTTTTGAGCGCGGGTCTGGGAAATTTTGAAGAACGGTTCGTGGCTACCGGCGCGCTGTTCGTAGCGAGCGAGCGTATCGACGGCCAAGGCACCGAGCTCGGCATTGTCCCGGACGCACGTTTCGTGAACACGAACTTCGCTGGCCAATGTCGACTTTAACGTTGCGCCCGCATTCTCGCTGTCGCGCAGCCGGACGGCAGCATCGTGCAACTGGCGGTTCAATTCGTTGACGTTATTGCGTACGCGCTCCAAATCCGCGGTGGCCTGTTGGGCCTCCCGCTGTGCACGCGCTAACTGTTCCGGGTCGGCCGCACGGGCTTTCACCGATTCCAGCTCCGCCCGCAGTTTCTTTAATTCGTCCTGCGCGCTGGCGAGATCTTGTTTCGCTTTCGCCGCATCGGCTTGCGCCTCGGTGCGCTCGCGCGCGACCTGCTGCATCTGTGCGATGACCTGTTGGGCGGTTGAGCCGCCGCCATTGGAGCCGCCACCGGAGCGCGCAGTCTGCCCGACTGCGGCACCGGCCAACGCGACCAAGAGCACTCCGCCAACGACGCGAACCAGCTTCGTGTTCATGAGACGGGCCTCAGAAGCGCGCGTTCAGGTCGAGCTGAACGATGTCGAGGCCATACAAGAACGGTGGCGGCAGATCGATCACATCGCCCTTCAGGTAGCGCAATTGGGCCCAGATATTCTTCGCCACGCCGACATTGCCACTGAGGTAGTAGCCGCGGGCGTTGGTGCCGCCGCCGTGGAAGTCGGCATCCGTCCATGCGTCGAGCACGGCGTCGCCTTGAACATAGCGGTAACCAAAGGCGACGCGCCAAGCGCCGGCGCGACTCGTTGCGTCGGCGTCGCCGTACGCGATTTCGCCGACGTAGCCGCGGCTGCGGTCGCCCTGACTCAAGCCGGTGCGCGCCAATATATCGGCGGCGTTGTAGCCGACGTTCTTAACGAGATCGGCGGTGACCGCGAGGGTCTTGTCGCCCATCGGATGCTCGTACGAGGCAGCAACGTTCACGAGCCGGAACTTGGAGGCCAAGCCGAACAAGTACGCGGATTGGTTCGGGTCGTTCTGAATGTCAAACATCGTATTGCCGTAGCGTACGAACGCCGGTGCCGTGTAGTTCAGCACCGACGAGCCGGCAACGTTGCGAATCCCCGTCACATGAATGAAGTCGTAGTACGCAGCGGCCGCGCGGATTTTGTCCCCATCCTTCCAATCCCATCGAGCCCCCATCTGGGCGCCCAGCATCCATTTGTTGCCCGAGTGATTCAGGGCCACTTCCTGCATCGGGAACGCGCCGAGAGTTGCGTAGACGTTCGAGCCGTCCTGGTCGAAAGCTTTCAAGGAATGGCGGAAGGTGCTTGCGATGCCTTCAAACGTCAGGTCACGCGCAAAGACGAGTTCCGTGGGGCTGTACCACGGCGAAGCGATACGACCGGCCGACGCGGTGATCGGACGGAAGCCGTCGGCGGCCTTCGGCTCCCAACGCAGATAGGCCAAATCCAGACCGACGCCGTAGCGGGCGCTGTTGGTGCCCAAGGTCTGGCTCTCCGACGACGGATCCAGCGACGAGCCGGTGGCGAGGCGGATACCGGCCGAAAAATCCGACGCCAATTGCGCTTCGGCACCGAGGCGAGCGCGAATGCGCAGGCGAGTCCGATTTTCGGTCGTGTCGAGGAACGCCGATAAACCCGGCTTTGTGATCGAACCGGCGGTGTTGATGGCCTGAAAATCAGGCACTGCGTTCGCTTGGTTGCCCGCCGGAAACAAATCTTCCTGCGCGCGGACGCGGACGTCGCCGGTCAGACGAACGCCGGAGATCCAATCCGGAAGGCCAGCCGGCACGCCCCAACCTTGTTGTTTGGCTTCGGCCACCACGTCTTTCACCACTTCCGGCCGCAGTTCGGCAGCGACTTCTTGGCGGATCTGATCGCGAACGATTTGCGGCACGTATGGCACACGGACGGCGCCGGCATCCCGCTTTTCGGCGTCCTGAGCTGTTTTCTGAGCCTGATCCTGCGCGGATTTGACCAATGCTTCGGCCTGATCGTGCGTCATAACCTTCTGCTCGACCAACGCTTGCAGCAAGTTCACGACCGTGTTGCGCAGTTCCTCCAGCGACTGGCGTTCACTGTCAGCGGCATGGGCAACGCCCCCCGCGAGCACACAGGTCGCCGCGATGGCAATCTTCAAGGCCTTGAATCGGCTCATTATCGTGTTATCCCCTAGCGTGCGGGCGCCGAGCGGCGTCCGGGAGCGACCTGGGCCGCATTCCAAGATCCCCACACATCGAGGGGGTCAGGCGGCGCGGTCGCATTCAGGAGGCGAAGCCTAAGGGGGCAAGGTGATTCTTTTATGACATGGGACCACGCGGCGGCCGGTACGCTGCTCGTAACCGGCTATCATTCACCGCATACGCTGGAGGGCATCCCTCGTGTCACTCGCCGTCACCGTCTACCACAATCCGGCCTGTGGGACCTCGCGCAACGTCTTGACGTTGCTTCGTGAGGCCGGGATTGAGCCGAACGTCATCGAATACCTGTCCACGCCGCCGGATCGGGCGACGTTAGAATCCTTGATCCACCGGATGGGTATTCCCGTGCGGGGGTTGCTGCGCGAGAAAGGCACCCCGTACGCCGAACTCGGACTTGGCGACCCGAGCCTGCCGGACGATGTGCTCATCGAGCACATGCTCAACCATCCCATCCTGATCAATCGTCCTATCGTGGTCACCGAGGCCATCGTTCGACTGTGTCGGCCGTCCGAGACGGTGCTCGCGTTTCTGGACCACGTTCGTACGGCGTCCGGTTGAGACGGTGAAGCGGTGGTGACGCTTCGCGCAGCAACTGCTGCCGCTGCCGGGTTCCTCGCTGCGCGGCGACGGGCTAGCGGCCTTGGGGGCGCTACTCGGTATTTCCGGTACGGGTCTGCTGACCGCCACGTTCGTGGGGGCCGATGGGCACGTACCGGTCATCGTGGCGCCGATGGCGGCATCCTCCGTGATCTTGTTTGCCCTGCCGGCCAGTCCTCTTGCACGGCCGTGGGCAATCGTCGTCGGTAATGTTGTGTCGGCGCTCGTCGGGGTTACCGTCGCACGGTACGTGCCCAATCTCATCGTCGCGTCCGGGTTGGCCGTGGGGTTGGCGATTTGGGTGATGGCCCAAACGCGCAGCCTGCACCCGCCAGGCGGGGCGACGGCCCTCGTGGCGGTCTTGGGTGGGCCCAGTGTCACCGCCGCCGGCTACGGATTTGCCTGGCTGCCGATCGGCTGCAACGCACTCTTACTAACCGGACTCGGCATGGCGTACCACCGATGGGTCACCGGCCACCGTTATCCCTATACGCCCGCGCCGGCGACGGACGCATTGGCTGAGGTTCGCGACGTGTTCCCAGAGATCCGCCCCGAAGACATCGACGCGGCCGTCGCACAGGTGGGCGAGGTCCTGGACGTGGATCGGGAGACGGTGGAACGCTTGGTCCGTGAAGTAGAGCGCGCCGCGGCACGTCGCCGCGACACTCCGATCGGGCCCTGATGCGCTACTCTGTAGGCCCCGAGACAGGATCCGACTTATGGCTTCGCGGCGCGTTATCCAAATACTCACCGGCCGACCCACCTCTGACGGCGGCGGCGTTCGACTGACCCGGGTGATCACGCCCGACACCAAGGTCGACCCGTTCTTAATGCTCGACGAGTTCGATTCCAACGAACCGAACGACTACATCGCCGGGTTCCCGTCGCACCCACACCGCGGCTTCGAAACGGTGACCTATATGCTGGACGGGCACCTGTTGCACGAGGATCACCTCGGCAATCGCGGTGACTTGGTCGCCGGTGGTGTTCAATGGATGACCGCCGGGCGCGGCATCATCCACTCGGAGATGCCCCAACAAATCGCGGGCCGCATGCGCGGCTTCCAGCTCTGGCTGAATCTGCCGGCGAACGAAAAAATGAAGCCGGCCGGTTACCGCGATCTGGATCCGGAAGAAATTCCTCGGGTGCGTCTGGGGGACTCGGAAGTCACGGTCGTCGCCGGTACGTTCCGTTCTTCGGGGCACGAGCCTGTGCAAGGCCCGATCAGCGGCGGGGCCACGGATCCTTTGTACCTCGACATCGCCTTGGCTCCCGGTGCGCAGATCGATGTGGCGACGGCGGTCGGCTACACCGCCCTCGTCTACGTGTTTGAGGGGGCCGTCGAGATCGGCGGACAACGGGTCGCCAAGGGCTGCCTCGGTAAGCTCGACGACGGTGACAGCGTGCAGTTGTCGGCCGGCACGGAAATGGGTCGAGTCTTGCTGTTGGCGGCGCGACCGTTGCGAGAGCCGGTGGTCAGCTACGGCCCGTTCGTCATGAACACGGTCGCCGAGATCGAACAGGCCGTGCGCGATTATCGCAGTGGCCAGTTGACCGGTTGAGTGGGGTTCGCCATGCGACATCCGGATCGCTTTGATGTGTTGGTCATCGGGGGTGGACACGCCGGCACGGAGGCTGCGCTCGCCGCGGCCCGCGCCGGTGCCCGTACACTGCTCGTGACCCAGAGCGTCGAGACCATTGGCGCGATGAGCTGCAATCCGGCCATCGGGGGCATCGGCAAGAGTCATTTGGTGCGCGAGATTGATGCGCTGGGCGGTGCCATGGCCCACGCGGCGGATCGCGCCGCGATTCAGTTACGGGTGCTGAACGCCAGTAAAGGTCCGGCGGTCCGCGCGACGCGCGCGCAAGCGGATCGGCAACTGTATCGTCGTGCGATCCGCACGATTGTCGAGAACCAAGTGGGACTCTCGATCTTCCAGGGCGAAGCGGCGGACTTGACCGTCAACGCCGGTCGAGTCACTGGCCTCGTGACCGCGAGCGGCGTGCGTTTCGAGGCGGGCGCGGTCGTGCTGACGGCCGGTACCTTTCTGGCCGGCAAGATACACGTGGGCCTGGAGCGTTCGAGCGGCGGGCGGGCCGGTGAGCCGCCGTCGCAACGACTCGCTGAGCGTCTGCGCGAATGCATGCCGCGAGTCGGTCGCCTGAAGACGGGAACCCCGCCTCGCATCGATGCGCGCACGGTCGATTTCTCCGTCATGAGCACCCAACCGAGCGATGAGCCGTTGCCAGTGCTGTCCTTCCTCGGCCGAGTCGCGGATCACCCGCGCCAGGTGCCGTGCCACATCACCGCCACCAGCGAGCGTACCCACGAGATCATCCGCGGCGGCATCGATCGCTCGCCGTTGTATACCGGCGTCATTGAAGGTCGTGGACCCCGGTATTGCCCGTCGATTGAGGACAAGGTGGTCCGTTTTGCCGAGCGCACGACGCACCAGATTTTTGTGGAGCCCGAGGGTTTGGATACCCACGAGCTCTATCCCAACGGCATCTCCACCAGTCTGCCGTTCGACGTGCAATTGGACTTAGTACGCAGTATTCGCGGTTTCGAACGGGCGCACATCACGCGACCGGGTTACGCCATCGAATACGATTTTTTCGATCCCCGGGACCTCGAGTATTCCTTGGAAACCCGTGCGCTGCAGGGCTTGTACTTGGCGGGCCAGATCAATGGCACGACCGGCTACGAAGAGGCAGGTGCGCAGGGATTGATTGCCGGATTGAACGCCGCGCGCGCCGTACAAGGTCTCGCGCCGTGGTGGCCGAAGCGCGCCGAGGCCTATATCGGCGTCATGCTCGACGACCTGATTACGCGCGGTGCGCCCGAGCCGTACCGCATGTTCACGAGTCGAGCGGAGTATCGCTTGAGCCTGCGCGAGGACAACGCCGATCAGCGCCTCACGCCGGTGGGTCGCGAACTCGGCCTCGTCGAGTCGGTGCGCTGGCAGGCCTTCGAGCGCAAGCGCGACGCGATTGCCGCCGGTCGCGCGGCCGAGGACGCCGATCCGGAGTTCGCGCAACAGGTGCAATTAGCGCTCGAGGTCGAGCGCAAATATGCCGGGTATCTGGCCCGGCAGGATGCGGAAGTGGCACGCTTGGAGCGACACGAAGCTACTGAATTTCCAGAAGAATTTGATTTTGCGAATGTCCGGGGACTCTCCAGTGAGATCCGTGAGCGACTGCTGGAGGTGCGTCCGCGTACCTTGGGCCAAGCCAGTCGCATACCCGGTCTCACGCCCGTCGCCGTATCGCTGCTCCTCGTCCATTTGAAGAAGATTGGCCGAGCCGGATGAAGGCGGCGCGCCGCGCCACACGGCTGTTGGCGGTCCTGACCGTTTTCGTTCTCGTGGCGTGTACGCGGGCGCCCGCGCCGACGGACGTCTTGCGGCGTGGGAACGGCCCCGAACCCGATTCGCTCGATCCGGCCTTAGCCCGTAGCGATTCCGCGGCGACCATTCTGCGGGACTGTTACGAGGGGCTCGCTAGCCTCGATGCGGCGGCTCGACCGGTCCCGGCCGTGGCCGATCGCTGGACGGTGAGCGCCGACGGGCGGACCTATCGCTATCACCTCCGCCCCGAAGCGCGCTGGTCCAACGGCGAGTCCGTGACGGCCGACGATTTTGTGCGCAGTTGGCGGCGCCTCGTCGATCCGGCGACCGGTTCCCAATACGCGGAAGTCCTTGCGCCCGTGGAGCACGCAGAGGATATCGTCGCGGGCCGTCTACCGCCGACCGCTTTGGGGGTGGAGGCGCCGGATGCGCAGACGCTGGTCGTACACCTGCGCGCGCCCACAGCGTATTTCCCGGCGTTGACGGCGCATTGGAGTACGTTTCCGACGCCACACGGCGCCCCACCGCTCGCGCCGGGGCGCACGGTGTCGAACGGCGCCTATGTGCCGTCACTTTGGACCGTGGGCGCGCAGGTGATCGCGCGCCGCAACCCGGCGTACCGCGCGGTTGCGCGCGTCTCCATTCGGGAAGTCCGCTACCTGCACGTCACCGATCCCCGCGACGAATACGCTCGGTATCGCGGGGGTGAGCTCGACGTGACCTACGCATTGCCGGCGGCTTCGCTCGCGCAATTGCAGCAGCGTCACGGCGCTCAGGTGCATCGCGCGCCTCAACTCGGCGTGTATTTCTACGGGTTCAACCTCGAAAAACCGCCGTTTCGGGATGCGCCGGGGTTACGCCGCGCTCTGGCGCTCACCGTTGATCGCGAGCGCATCGTGTCCATCGTCACAGCGCTGGGGGAAACGCCGGCGTACGGCTGGGTGCCGGATGGCGTGGACGGCTACACGCCGCAGCGCTTCGCTTGGCAGTCGCAGTCTGCGGCAGAGCGCCTGCAGGAGGCTCGGGCCCTCTACGCGCAGGCCGGATACGGCCCGGCGCACCCGCTGCGCGTGGAGTTGCGCTATCCGACCGGGGCCACCCATGAAAAGGTCGCGTTGGCGGTCACGGCGATGTGGCAAGAGGCGCTCGGTGCGCAAGTGACGCCCGTGGGCGAGGAATTTCGGTCCTTGCTGGAGTCGATCAATCGCGGCGAAGCCACGCTCTTTCGCTCCAGTTGGATTGGGGATTACAACGATCCGTATACCTTCGCATCGGTGTTGGGCGGTGACTTCGGCATCAACCTCGTGCATTACCGCAACCCCCGCTACGACGCCTTGCTCTCGGCAGCGGAAAGCACCGCGGATCCGGCGCTTCGACGCGAGCGACTCGAGGCCGCCGAACGACAGGCGCTCGACGATACTCCTCTGATTCCATTGTATTTTTACGTCAACAAACATTTGGTCGCCCCGCGCGTACGGGGCTGGACGGACAACGTGATGAACGTTGTCTATACGAAGGACCTGTCGTTGACCCCCTGATCGACCCGCGCGGGCCGGCGTGGTCGCGCGTTGGCGCCGCGGCACGGTGGGGCCGAGGGTGGTCGCGGCGGGAGGGTATGTGGGGCTCCCCCGGGCGTCTTTGCGGCAAGTTCTTTCGCTATGGGTGGAATTTTTCGGGGCGCATCCGTACCATTCGGCGGCCTTTCAAACGATGAGACCGGGCAGAGCTCCGGCAGGTGGGGACAGATGCTGTTCAATCGGATCCGCTGGGTGGCTGTTGCCGCCGCATTCCTTGGTTCGGCCGTGGGTCTGCCGGCGTTGGCCGATGGCGCGAACGCGGCGCACGGCGCGAAGTTGGCCTATACGTGCTTTGGCTGCCATGGCATCACCAACTATCGCAACGCCTATCCGAACTATCACGTTCCGATGATCGGTGGACAGCACGAGGCGTACCTGGCCTCAGCGCTGGCCGAGTACCGTTCCGGTGCCCGCCCCCACCCCACCATGCGCAGCCAGGCCGGCAGCATGAGTGAGCAGGACTCGCGCGATATCGCCGCGTACTTTGCGACGACGACGCCGGTGACCTCGTCCGGCGCGCCGAAAGGCACCGCTCCTGCCGCCGCCGCCACCTGTGTGGCTTGCCACGGCCCGGACGGCGTGGGTATCACGCCCGATTACCCGACGTTGGCCGGCCAGCACGCCGACTACATCGAGCAGGCGCTCAAGGCGTACCGCAAGGGCACGCGCCAGAACGCGATCATGAACGGCATGGCGGCCGCGCTGACCGACGCAGACATTCATGCGGTCGCGCAGTATTTCTCGCAGCAATCACCGGGTCTGTGGGTGCCAAAGGCGCCACGCTGATCCGTCCTTGCCTGTGACGGATACTGTCCATGAAGGGCCGGCGCAAGCCGGCCCTGTCATTTCGGGGGTCTGCGCCTACCCGGATGGCATTTGTGCGATCGACACCCACTACGTGCGGCCTGCGCTCGATGCGAGCCACCTCGTCGTCGAGCGTGGCCGCGCCGCCTTCGTCGACACCGGCGCCGCTCCCGCGGTACCGCTGCTGCTGGCGGCATTACAAGCGCAGGGCCTGACGCCGGCGTGCGTGGACTGGATCTGGCTGACCCATATCCATCTCGATCATGCCGGCGGCGCCGGCGCGCTGTTAGAGCACTTACCGAACGCGACGGTGGTCGTGCACCCGCGCGGTGTCGCGCACCTCGTCGATCCGACCCGTCTGATCGCGGCCACGCGCGCCGTGTACGGTGATGCAGCGTACGAGCGCCTGTACGGGGAGATTCGGCCGATTCCCGCGGATCGTATCGTCGCGGCCGCAGACGGCCAAACCGTCGAATTGGCGGGTCGTGGTTTTCGCGCGATTCACACCCCAGGGCATGCGCTGCATCACCAGATCTTTGTGGACGAGCGCAGTCGCGGCGTCTTCACCGGCGATACGTTTGGTATCTCGTACCGAGATTTCGACGTCGACGGCCGCGCCTTCATCATGCCGACCACGACGCCGACCCAATTCGACCCCGACCAACTGCTTCACTCAATCGACCGCGTGCTGGCACTGGCGCCGCCCGCGGTTTACTTGACCCACTACGGGCGTGTGACGGAGGTGCCTCGATTGGGCGCTGATCTGAAGGGGGCCATCCGAGCGTACGTGGATATAGCGCGGCGCCACGCCGGTGCGACGAACCCCGCTCACGCGATGCAAGCCGATCTCGCCGAGTGGACGTTTGCGGCATTGGATCGCCACGGTGACCGGACGCCGGAGGCGGCGCGACGTGCGCTATTAGAGCCGGACATACGCCTGAATGCGGACGGTCTCGCCGCGTGGCTGCGGCGGGCGGCCTGACACGGCGGCCCGAACCGAGACGATGGTCATCGGTTACCGCTACACTGCCGGCCCCATGGACGCACACGCCCGAACCCTGCTGATCGACGGACTCGCCGACCTGCACATCGACGCAACGGATGCCGTTGTCGATCGGCTGTGTGCATTGGCGGATCTTGTGGTCGAGTGGAATGAACGCTTCAACCTCACTGCCATTACCGAGCCTGAGGCCATGGTGCGCAAGCACTTGCTCGACAGCCTGACGGTACAGCCGTACGTACGCGGTCCTCGTGTGATCGACGTGGGAACGGGCGCAGGCTTTCCGGGGCTCCCACTGGCGATCCTGAATCCGGAGATTCACTTTCAGTTGGTGGATTCCATCCGCAAGAAAATTGGCTTCGTTACCCACGCGGCGGGTGTCCTCGGCTTGGCCAATGTCGAGCCCGTGTGCAGTCGCGCAGAGCACTTCCAGCCCGACGAACGTGCGCAGACGATCGTGTCGCGCGCGTTGTCGAACGTGGGGGAATTCGTCCGCAACACCAGTCACTTGGCGACAACGGATGGGCGATTGTTGGCGATGAAGGGCAAGGATCCGTCGGCGGAGTGCATGGAGCTGCCGCGGCCGTGGCGGCTGGCCGGGATAGAGCGTCTGCACGTGCCGGGACTTGCCGATGAGCGTCATCTGGCCATCCTCGAGCGTCCGCGGTCGTGACCGATGGATCGCCAGCGGCGGTCATCGCCGCTGCCCGGGATCTGCTTGCCTCAGGCCGCGTCAGCGAGGCGCGTCGTGTCTTAGAGCCCGCCGTCGAGCGTGCGCCCGAGGATCCGCAGCTACGGCGATTGGCCGGCGAAGCCGCCCTGCGTGCCGCCGCGACTCGCGACGCCGTGATGCACCTCGAAGTGGCGGCCGAGCGGCTTGCGGACGACCTTGATGTGGCCATTAATTTAGGCGCCGCGTGGCTTGAGTTGGGCGAGCCGGCGCGTGCTATTGCGCGTCTGGAACCTTGGCTCGCCGTGCAGCCGGTGCGTCCTTTGCTGCTCAATCTCGGGCGAGCGTTTCAGGATACGCACCGCCTCGACGAGGCGCAGGCGATGCTGCGGCAAATCTTGCAGCGCGATCCGCAGGATGCGGAGGCCCTCACCAATCTCGGCACGGTGCTGCGCGACGCCGGGCGTCTGGCGGAGGCGATCGACTGCTTCGAGTCCGCGCGGCGCATCGCGCCGTCCCTGCAGGCCGCACGCGACAACCTCGCGCACGCCTACCTCGCGACGGGCGACTATCCGCGCGGCTTTCAGGCCTTTGAAGGGCGACGGATTCAAGACGCGAGCGGTCTGTCGGCGCGACTGCCACGCTGGGACGGTCGGCGTCGCCCGGGCACGCTGCACGTGATCGCCGAGCAAGGATTCGGGGACATGTTGATGTTTGCCCGCTTTGGCGCGGTGCTCGCGCAACGCGGCATCGCCGCGGTGTTGCACGTGCACCCGCGTTTGGTTCGCCTGCTGAAGCGCAGCGGCGGATTCCACGAGGTGGTGCCCTACGGTCGTGCGCCGCTCGGTGTCGATGCCTGCTGGGCGCCGCTGATGAGCCTACCCCATGTGCTCGGTTTGACCCTCGACACGGTCGCCACCTCGGCACCGTACCTGCACGCCGACGCGCCGCGGGTGCAGCGGTGGGCGGATTGGTTATCGCGCGTCCACGGGATGCGCGTCGGGGTGGCCTGGGCCGGTAACCCCCAGTCAGAGCTCGACGATCTCCGCGGCCGATCGGTGCCGCTCGCCGCCTTGGCACCCTTGCTGAGGATCCCGGGTTTGCAATGGGTACTGTTGCAGCGGCAGCACGGCCTCGATCAGATCGCGCAGGTGGCGGACGCCGCGCAGATTCGCCACCCCGAGCCGGACCTCGACAGTGGTGCCGACGGGTTCGTCGACACAGCCGCCGTCATGGCCTCGCTCGATCTGGTGGTCACCTGCGATACGTCCATCGCCCATCTGGCCGGTGGCCTCGGCACGCCCGCATGGGTCGCGCTACACCACACGCCGGATTGGCGTTGGTTGCGCGATCGGACCGACTCACCCTGGTACCCGACGTTGCGATTGTTTCGGCAAACTGCCCCCGGGGACTGGTCGGGGGTGGTCGAGGCGATGGCGGCGCGCCTCGCTTTTGCAGCGGCTCAACACGCGGAAGGGGAATTCACGCCCGGTGCGGTGTTATTCTGATCGACCTATGAACCGCATCATCGCGATCGCTAACCAAAAGGGCGGGGTCGGCAAGACCACGACCGCCGTCAATCTGGCCGCGTCGCTCGCCGCGACGAAGCGGCGCGTGCTGTTGGTGGATCTCGATCCCCAAGGCAACGCGACGATGGGCTGCGGCATCGACAAGAACAACCTTGAACGGTCCATTACGGACGTGTTGTTGGGCGACTGCCCGGCGGCCGACGCCGTTTTGCCCGTTGCGGTGGGTGGCTTCGAGCTGATCGGTGGCAATCAGGACATCACGGCCGCTGAGGTCAGGCTGCTCAGTCTGTTGGCGGGTCGGGAGCTCAAGCTGAAAGCGGCGCTCGCGCCACTCAAGCGGGATCGCTACGACATCATCGTCATCGACTGCCCGCCGGCTTTGAACATGCTCACCGTCAATGCGCTCGTGGCCGCCGATTCGGTGTTGGTGCCGATGCAGTGCGAGTACTACGCCTTGGAAGGGTTGTCGGCACTGTTGAACACCGTTGAGCAGATCCGCGAGAGCATCAACCCAGAGCTCGCGTTGGAAGGCATCTTGCGCACGATGCACGATCCTCGCAATAACCTCGCTAATGAGGTCAGTTCGCAGCTGATCGAGCATTTTGGCGAAAAAGTGTTCCGCACGATCATTCCCCGCAACATACGCTTGGCGGAAGCGCCGAGCTTCGGGCGTCCAGCGCTTTACCATGACAAAGATTCGCGCGGTGCCCTCGCCTATCTGGCGTTGGCTGGAGAGATGCTGCGCCGGGAGGAAGAGCCGGCCGGCGCGGCAGCGAACGCGGAATCGGAGGAAATGGAGCCATGACGACGAAAAAGCCGGTACTCGGTCGTGGGCTCGGCGCCCTGCTCGGTGAGGCCACGGCCCGCCAGGTGACCGCGAATGCGGCGGCGGTGGCCCAGTCGAAGCCGCCGGTGGATGAGTTGACCCGCTTGCCGGTCGATTTGTTGCAGCGCGGCAAGTATCAGCCACGCAGCGATATGCGCGCGGATTCCCTGAACGACCTTGCGGATTCCATCAAGGCGCAAGGCATCGTCCAGCCGATCGTCGTCCGGCCGGTGGGTGTTCCGGCCGCTGGCGCCTCGCAACGCTATGAAATCATTGCCGGTGAGCGGCGTTGGCGGGCCGCCCAGATGGCCGGCCTCGACGCCGTCCCGGTGGTCATTCGGCATGTGCCGGACGATGCCGCTGTGGCGATGGCGCTGATCGAGAACATCCAGCGTGAAAACCTCAATCCGCTGGAAGAGGCGCGCGCCTTAGAGCGTCTCGTCGGCGATTTCAGCCTCACCCATCAAGAGGCGGCAGATGCTGTCGGTCGATCCCGAACGGCCGTGACCAACCTGCTGCGGCTGCTGGAATTGGCAGACGAGGTCAAAAACCTCGTCGGTGAGCGCAAGATCGAAATGGGTCATGCGCGTGCGCTGCTCGGTCTGACCAACCGCCGCCAACAGGTCGAGGTCGCGGCCTTGGTCGCGCAGCGCGGTTTGTCGGTGCGCGACACGGAATCGTTGGTTCGCCGCCTCCAAAAGCCCGCGCCCGCGGAGACGGTGGCCCCGGCGGACGCGGACGTCCGTCGGCTGGAAACGGAGCTCGGGGAGCGCCTCGGAACCAAGGTGACCTTTAAGCACGGCGCCGGCGGTAAGGGCCAAATGGTGATCCAGTATTCGAGCTTGGAAGAGCTCGACGGGATCCTTTCGCGCATTCATTAAGAGAAACTGCGTCAAGGTTTCTTGAAGCACTGCAAAAACGTGCCTATAATGCGCGCGCCTCGCAGCCGGGATGCTGTCGAGCCGCCGTAGAGGCATGATCGCCACGCCGGAGGATTCCTCGGTCGTGGTTTTTTTGCGCTCCGACGCGGTTCGTCAATGTGCCAGAGGGGAGTGCATGAGCCAGTCCGTACCGCACCTCGTGAACGCGGTGACCGCCGAACGGCGAGCCGCCCTGCGAGTTGTTGCCCGTCAGGGACTGGTGGCCCTCGCCGTCGCGGCGCTACTGACCCCGTGGGGGTTGGGAGCGGCCGGATCGGCGATGGCCGGTGGCGCCATCGGTGTGGTGGCCACGTCGGTGTTCGCGTGGGCGCTCTTCCGCCATCCGGAGGGGACGTCACCCGCGAGGGTCGCTTGGAGTCTGTATCTCGGTCAGGCCATCAAGGTCGGGCTGACGATTGGTCTCCTAGCGCTGGTTTTTAGGTCCCGCGTGCCGGCCCCTTGGGCGGTTTTAGCGGGTTATCTGGCGACGTATGTCGCCTACTGGTCGGCGCCGACGGGCCCAGCGAATCGCTGGATACGTTGAGGCGCGGATTGGTTTAGGGACTGGGGACGAGAAAGACGATGGCCGGCAGCACCGAGTACATCCCGCATCACCTCGAGCACCTGCGCTACGACCTGTCGAAGGGTGAGTGGGCGCACGGCACCGAGGGCATCGTCAACTTCCACTTGATCAATGTGGATTCGATGCTGATGGCTGCGGCGCTCGGCATCGTGTTCCTGTTGATCTTCACGCTGGCTGCGCGCCGCGCCACCGCCGGCGTACCGGGCAAGTTCCAGGCGTTCATCGAGCTGGTCGTCGAATTTGTGGATGATCGCGTCAAGGAAGTCTTTCACGGCGATCGTCGCTTCCTCGCGCCCCTGGCGCTGACGATCTTCTGTTGGGTCGTTCTCATGAACGCCATGGATTTCCTGCCGGTCGACGTGCCGGGATTGGTGGCGCGTGGCGCGTTTGGTGCCGAGCATTTCCGAGTGCTCCCGACCGCCGATATCAACACGACCTTTGCGATGTCCTTGACCGTGCTCGTACTGGTGCTGTTTTTCAGCATCAAGGCAAAGGGCGTCGGTGGATTTGGACACGAATTGATCGCGGCACCGTTCGGTGGACATCCTTTGTTGTGGATTCCGAACTTCGCGCTCAACGTGGTCGAGATGCTCGCCAAGCCGGTTTCGCTGGCGATGCGACTGTTCGGTAACATGTACGCGGGCGAGCTCGTGTTCATGCTCATTGCATTGCTGGGTTTCGCGGCATCCGGGGCGTTCGCGTCCGGTGCGGCGGCGGCCGGCGTGCTCGCTCTGCTCGGTCAGGTGTTGATGGCGTCCTTGTGGGCGATCTTCCACATCCTGATCATTCTGTTGCAGGGCTTCATTTTCATGGTCCTGACCGTCGTGTATATCTCGATGGGACAGGAAGGCCACTAACCACGGTATTGGCGACCTCCCGTCATACGGACGGTGGCGCTGTTGACGACTTGAGACTGACCATCCATTGGAGACGAACATGGAAAACATCGCTCACATCCAGGCCTTCACCGCCCTCGGTATCGGCATCATCATCGGCCTCGGCGCGATCGGTGCTTGCATCGGCATCGGCATCATGGGCTCGAAGTTCCTTGAATCGGCTGCGCGTCAGCCGGAGCTGATGCCCCGCCTGCAGGGCAGCATGTTCCTGCTCGCCGGTCTGATCGACGCGGCCTTCCTCATCGGCGTTGCGATCGCGATGTTCTTCGCGTTTGCCAACCCGCTGCTGTCGAGCGTCAAGGTCGGCTAATCGAACCCCCCTCGGGCACACCTCGGAACGCGAGAACCGCTATGCAGATCAATGCGACTCTGATCGGTCAGGCCATTGCCTTCCTGATCCTGATCGCCTTCACCTGGAAGTTCGTTTGGCCGCCGCTCTTGGGCGCCATCGAGACTCGTCAGAAGAAGATCGCCGAAGGGCTCGCGGCGGCTGACCGTGGCCAGCAGGACCTCGAAAACGCCAAGAATGAGGCGCTTTCGATCGTCCGTGAGGCGCACGGCAAGGCCACCCAGATCGTCGACCAGGCGTCCCGCCGGGCCGGTGAGATGGTCGAGGAAGCTCGTGGCACTGCCGCCGCCGAAGGCGAACGGATCGTGACGGCCGCTCGTAACGAAGTGGCAACCGAATCCGCTCGCGTTCGCGGCGAGTTGCGCGCCGAAGTGGCGAAGCTCGCCGTGGCCGGTGCCACGCAAGTGCTCAAGCGCGAAGTCGATGCCAGCGCCCACGCGGCGTTGCTCGACGAGCTTGCTGAGCGCATTGCCGCCCGCTGATCCGGAGACGTCATGGCCGAAACCGCAACCATCGCCCGTCCGTACGCTCGCGCTGCCTTCCGCCATGCGGTTGAGCACAACGCGTTAGCGCCTTGGTCGGCGCTGCTCGCGGCCGGCGCCGAAGTCGCTGCTGATGAGCGTGCTGCCGACTTGTTCGGCAACCCGCGCGTCACGGCCAACGAGCTCGTTGAGCTCGTGGCAAGCATCGCGGCGGCCGCTGGCGCGTCGGTCGACCCCGATGCTCGCAACTTCATTGCGCTGCTCGCAGAGAACCACCGCCTCGAACTCCTTCCGGAGATCGCGGCTCAGTTCGAGGCGCTGAAAGCCGAAGTGGAGCACTCGATCGACGTCGAGGTCACGACAGCGATGGCGCTCACCGACGCGCAGCGAGCGAAGCTCTCGGATGCGTTGGCGCAGCGCTTTGGTCGTACGGTTCGTCTTCACGAGACGATCGATGCCGACCTGCTGGGCGGTGCCATCGTCCGAGCCGGCGATCTCGTGCTCGACGGCTCTCTCACGGGGCGCCTTGCGCGTCTCGAGCAACAGTTGTCCCAGCCGTAAGTGCCTTAGGGCGCACGGCCGTACTGGTTAGGTAAGGAAAGCAGCATGTCCATCAAGGCTTCCGAGATCAGCGATCTCATCAAGGCCCGGATTTCGCAGTTCGATGCGGCCGCTGAGGCCAATAACGTCGGCACGGTGGTCAGCGTCACCGACGGCATCGTGCGCATCCACGGCCTCGCCGACGTCCGTTACGGTGAAATGATCGAGTTCCCGGAGAACACCTTCGGGCTCGCACTGAACCTCGAGCGCGACTCGGTCGGCGCCGTCGTTCTCGGTGACTATCAGCACATCACCGAAGGCAACCAGGTCAAGACGACCGGTCGCATCCTCGAAGTGCCGGTCGGTCCGGAAATGCTGGGCCGCGTCGTTGACGCTCTCGGCAACCCGATCGATGGCAAGGGTCCGATCGCGACCAGCCAGCGTGCTCCGATTGAGCGCGTTGCCCCGGGCGTCATCTACCGCCAGAGCGTCTCGCAGCCGGTGCAGACCGGCCTCAAGGCGATCGACGCCATGGTCCCCGTTGGTCGTGGCCAGCGTGAGTTGATCATCGGCGACCGCCAGACCGGCAAGACGGCGGTGGCGATCGACACGATCATCAATCAGAAGGGCACGGGCGTTAAGTGCATCTACGTCGCCATCGGCCAGAAGCAGAGCTCGATTGCGAACGTCGTGCGTAAGCTCGAAGAGCACGGCGCGATGGATCACACGATCATCGTCGCGGCGTCCGCCTCGACCCCGGCGGCCATGCAGTACCTCGCCCCCTACTCGGGCTGCGCGATGGGCGAATACTTCATGGACAACGGCGAAGACGCCCTGATCATTTATGACGATTTGACCAAGCAGGCCTGGGCTTACCGCCAGATCTCCTTGCTGTTGCGTCGTCCGCCGGGCCGCGAAGCGTACCCGGGCGACGTCTTCTACCTGCACTCGCGCCTGCTCGAGCGTTCGGCTCGCGTGAACGCGGAGTACGTTGAGAAGGCGACGGGCGGTCGCGTCAAGGGCAAGACCGGTTCGCTGACGGGTCTGCCGATTATCGAAACGCAAGCGGGTGACGTGACGGCGTTCGTTCCGACGAACGTGATCTCGATCACCGACGGCCAGATCTTCTTGGAAACCGACCTGTTCAACTCGGGTATCCGCCCTGCGATCAACGCCGGTATTTCGGTGTCGCGCGTCGGTGGCGCCGCTCAGACCGGCATCATCAAGAAGCTCGGTGGCGGTGTCCGCCTCGCGCTGGCGCAGTACCGCGAATTGGCGGCGTTCTCGCAGTTCGCGTCGGACCTCGATGAGGCCACCCGCCGCCAGCTCGACCGTGGTGTGCGCGTCGTTGAGCTCATGAAGCAGAAGCAGTACTCACCCATGTCGGTGGCGGAAATGGCGCTCTCGCTGTACGCCGTCAACAACGGGTTCTTCGATAAGGTTCCGCGTGAGAAGGTGGTATCGGCTGAAGGTCAGCTGCAGGCGTTTGCGAAAACGAATGCGGCGGAACTGGTCAAGTCGATCAACGACAAGCCGGAACTTTCCAAGGAAGTCGACGCGGGCTTGAAGAAGCTCTGTGAAGACTTCTTCTCCGCGGCGAGCTTCTAAGACAGCAGGCAACCATGGCCGGCGCAAAAGAAATCCGCACGAAGATTGCGAGCATCAAGAGCACGCAAAAGATCACCAAGGCCATGGAAATGGTCGCGGCGAGCAAGATGCGTCGTGCTCAGGAGCGCCGTCGTGCGGCCGCTCCTTATGCACAGAAGATCCGCAATGTCATCGGTCATCTGCGACACGCGAACCCGGATTATCGCCACCCGTATCTGACGGACCGCGCGGTAAAGGCCGTGGGGCTTGTCGTGGTGAGCACCGATCGCGGACTCTGCGGCGGCTTGAACGTCAACGTCTTCAAGCAAGTCCTAGCGGAAATTCGCCAGTACGAAGAACAAGGCGTGGCCGTTGAGCTCTGCCTCATCGGCGCCAAGGCGCAGCAGTTCTTCCGCCGCATGAAGTACCCCATCGCGGCAACGATCTCGCACCTCGGTGACAAGCCACACGCCGCCACGCTGATCGGCGCGGTGAAAGTGATGTTGGATGCGTACACCGAGGGGCGTATTGACCGTCTCTCCATCGTGCATGCTGAGTTCATCAATACGATGAGCCAGAAGCCGATTACCCGGCAGCTCCTGCCGGCCGAGCCTGTGAAGAGCTCGGAACTGCAGGATATGTGGGATTACATCTACGAACCGTCGGCCGCCGAGCTCCTTGAGGGCTTCATGGCGCGATACATCGAGTCGCAGGTCTACTTGGGCGCCGTCGAAAACGTCGCCTGTGAGATGGCCGCTCGAATGGTCGCCATGAAGAGCGCGACCGACAACGCAGGTAAGCTGATCGACGAACTGCAGCTGATCTATAACAAGGCGCGGCAGGCGGCGATTACCAAGGAAATTTCCGAGATCGTCGGCGGCGCTGCCGCCGTTTGAGTAAGGGTTTCAAACAATGACCACCGCAACCGCTTCTGCCACCGGCAAGATCGTCCAGATCATCGGCGCCGTTATCGACGTCGAGTTCCCACGCGACGCCGTCCCCCATGTCTACGACGCGCTGAAGCTCGAAGACAGCGGCCGCGAGATCACCCTCGAGGTGCAGCAGCAGCTCGGCGACGGCGTCGTCCGCTGCATCGCCATGGGCGTCTCTGAAGGCCTCAAGCGTGGCATCACCGTGCACGCCACCGGCCGCGGCATTTCGGTGCCCGTCGGAACCGGCACGTTGGGCCGTATCATGGACGTGCTCGGCGATCCGCAAGACGAGCGTGGCCCCGTCAACACCCCGGATCGCTGGGAAATCCATCGCGCCGCCCCGTCGTACGACGAGCAGGCCGGCGGTCAGGATCTCCTCGAGACCGGCATTAAGGTGATCGACTTGCTCGTGCCGTTCGCCAAGGGCGGCAAGATCGGCTTGTTCGGTGGTGCCGGCGTCGGCAAGACCGTCAACATGCTCGAGCTGATCAACAACATCGCCAAGGCCCACTCGGGTCTGTCGGTGTTCGCCGGCGTCGGTGAACGTACCCGCGAAGGTAACGACTTCTACCACGAGATGTGCGACTCGGGCGTTATCGACAAGGAAAACCTCGAGAACTCGAAGGTTGCCATGGTGTACGGTCAGATGAACGAGCCGCCGGGCAACCGCCTGCGCGTCGCGCTGACCGGCCTGACCATGGCCGAGTACTTCCGCGATGAGAAGCAGGCGTCGGGCAAGGGCCGTGACGTGCTGCTGTTCGTCGATAACATCTACCGCTACACGCTGGCGGGTACCGAAGTGTCGGCGCTCTTGGGCCGTATGCCGTCCGCCGTCGGTTACCAGCCGACCCTCGCCGAGGAAATGGGCGTTCTTCAGGAGCGCATCACCTCGACGAAGACCGGTTCGATCACCTCGATCCAGGCCGTCTACGTGCCGGCCGACGACTTGACCGACCCGTCGCCCGCGACGACCTTCGCTCACTTGGATGCGACCGTCGTGTTGTCGCGTCAGATCGCGGCACTCGGCATCTACCCGGCCGTCGACCCGCTCGACTCGACCTCGCGTCAGTTGGACCCGCTGGTCATCGGCGAAGATCACTACAACACCGCCCGCGGTGTGCAGGCGATTCTGCAGCGCTACAAGGAGCTGCAGGACATCATCGCGATTCTCGGTATGGACGAATTGTCGGCCGAAGACAAGTTGACCGTGTCGCGCGCCCGCAAGATCCAGCGTTTCCTCTCGCAGCCGTTCCACGTCGCCGAAGTCTTCACGGGCTCGAAGGGCAAGTACGTGCCGCTGAAGGAAACGATTCGTGGCTTCAAGGCGATTATTGCTGGCGAGTACGATCACCTGCCTGAGCAGGCGTTCTACATGGTCGGCACGATCGAAGAAGCCGCCGAGAAGGCGAAGACGCTGACCTGAGGACTGAACCATGGCCTCGACCATCAACGTCGACATCGTGAGCGCCGAGGGTGAGATTCACTCTGGCGTGGCCACGATGGTTTTCGTGCCCGCTATACAGGGTGAGTTGGGCATTGCGCCTCGCCACGCCCCGCTGCTCACCATGCTGAAGCCCGGTGAAATCCGCGTCCAGACTGTCGAAGGCGAGGAGTTGAGCTTCTACGTCGGCGGCGGCGCTTTGGAGATCCAACCGCAGCGCGTGACGGTGCTGGCGGATACGGCGATCCGTGCGCACGACCTGGATGAGGCGCAAGCCATGGCGGCGAAGCAGCGTGCCGAAGAAGCGATGAAGGGCACGATCGACGAAATGAGCCTCGCCGAAGCCCAAGCCGAGTTGCTGCGTGCTGCGGCCCAGCTCAAGATGCTTGAGAAGGTTCGTAAGCTCCGCAAGTGAGCGTTCGGTAGTCGTCAGGATCGAAACAGACAAAGCCCCGCTCCGAGCGGGGCTTTGTTTTTGAGGCCGCGGTGGCGGCTTCCGAGTCGCCTTTTCCGGCAGGACTGGCGATACGTTCCCGCATGACCTGGTTCATCTTGCCCGCGCGACGGTCGCGTCGGGTCGGCGCGACCGTCTCCCCAGCGGAATGCGATGCCGCGTTACGGCGGCGTCGTCCCATCCCCCAAATAGCGCGCCAACCACGTCGCCACTTCGTCGTACCACAGCCGACTGTCTTCGCCTTTCGTGATCCAATGATTCGCATCGGGGAAAACGAGCAGTCGGCTCGGCACCTCGAGGCGCTTGAGCGCCGTCCACATCTCCAACGTGTTGTTCAGCGGTACCCGAAAATCGTGTTCGCCCACCGACAACAGGATCGGTGTCGCGAAATCGGCGGCGTGCGCTATCGGGCTTTGAGCGCGCCAAGCCGGGTCGCCCGCCCAGGGCGGCGAACCCATCATGACCTCGCGGTGGTACGCGCCGTCGCTCGTTCCCCATTGCATTTCGAGTTCCGCCAATCCCGCGTGGCTGACGAGGCAGCGATAGCGCCGCGTCGAGCCTTCGAGCCAGTTCGCCAAGTGACCGCCGTAACTGGCGCCCGCCGCACACTGGCGCGACGCATCAATAAAGGGATACCGCCGAATCGCCTCATCGGCCGCTTCATTGACCTCGTCGGCGGGGCCGGCCAGCGGATCCCGCTCGATGGCCTGCGCAAAATGCTCGCCATACCCGGTCGAGCCGGAGTAGTCGGTCAGCAGTACAACGTAACCGCCTGCGGCCAACAGATGGTAATTCCAGCGCAAGCCAAAACTATCGCGCCATGCGCTGTGTGGCCCACCGTGCAGCAAGACGAGGAGCGGATAGTGGCGTGCAGGATCAAACCCCGGCGGTTTGACGAGCAAACTGTGGATGGCGCGACCGTTATGGGCCGTGAACGTGAACTCATCGACGGGCTGCCAGTCGATCGCGTCGGTGCGCCCCGCGTTGAATTGGCTGAGCGCCACGGCGCCCTTGGACGGTTCCAGTCGAACGATCTCCCCCGGCGCAACCGCACTTTCGTGCCGTGCCACCAAGACCGTCTGTCCGCCACGCGCGGCGACGGACAGGTTTGTGTATACGCCCGAGGGGGATGCCAGCGCGAGACGGGCCGGGCCCTTTGGCGGCGCGACGTACAGGTGCTCATGTCCCGCGTCCTCTGCGAGAAAATAGACCGAGCCGTCCGCGCCAACACCCCAACTCGACACACTGCGATCGACGGCCTCGGTCAGTTCTTCCGGTGCTCCCACGGTGCCGTCGCGGTAGGTGAAGCGGCTTACCCCGGTTCCCTCGTACACGTGACCGCTCGCGCGGGTGTGCTCGGCGTAGAGTCGATCGCCGGCGGGTCCGAATTGGGGATGTTGATACGAGTCCGGCGCTCGCGTGAGCGCGCGCGGCTCCCCGCCGCCGGCCGGTACCGACCAGAGCTGCAAACTCGTGAATGCACGCGCAGACTGCTGGCGGTCTGTGCCGGCCACGAAGACCAGGGACTGACCGTCGGGCGCCCAAGCGGGATCGAGCGACACGCCGTCGTCTTCCGAGCGTCCTGTAAAGCCCGGGGCGGCCGCGAGCGCGGTGCCGGCGAGCAGGTCGTGGGACGGCGCGCCGGCGTGGGCGGCTTGCACGTACAGGTGCGCGCGCCGCTCATCCAGCCAGTGATCCCAACTGCGGATCGGGAAGCTGTCGTAGGCGCGCACGTTGGACTTGCGCTCCTCATGCTCGCGGTTCAGTCGGCGGTTGTCCGCGTCGTCACGGGCGCCGGGCCAAACATCCGCAACATAGGCAATTTGGCTGCCATCCGGCGAAAACTTCGCCGAACGAGCGCCTAACGGCGCGTCGGTGAGGCGCTCGGACTCGCCGCCTTGTGCGAGGTCAAGCAGATAAATCTGCTCCACGCTGTCGCCGTCACGCTTCGCGCTGAAAACGATCCGATGGCTGTCGGGACTAAAACTCACACCCGATTCCGCGCCTTTCGTGTGGGTGATCCGCCGCGGACCCACGGAGCCGTCAACGGCGATCAGCCACAGGTCCGACACCTGTTCCTTCGCGTCGTATGCCGGTTCCGTCACCGAAACCACGGCGAGCCGCCCGTCGGGGGAGAGCACCGGCGCGCCGACGCGCCGCATGAGCCACACGTCCTCGTGGGTAATGGGGTGGCGCGCGGGTGTCGGTGCCACCGGCGTGGCGGCACTGACGGCGGCGCTCAAAAGCGCAATGGAAGCGGCGGTCCAGGTCAACATCGGGCGAGCCCTCTTATTTCGTAAAGACGACGATACCCGATCCGTAGAGGGGATCGGCTGTGCGAAAATAACAGCATCTTCGCGCAGAGGTTTTCATGCCGCTGAGTCTCGTGGTTCTGGCTGCCGGTCAAGGCAAGCGTATGCACAGTGACCTTCCCAAGGTGTTGCAACCCTTGGCGGGCCGTCCGTTGTTAGGACATGTCCTCGCGGCGGCCCGAGCCCTCCAACCGGACGGCATCCACGTCGTCTACGGGCACGGCGGCGAGCAGGTGCGTGCCGCGTTCCCCGACGCTGACCTACAGTGGGCTTTGCAGGCCGAGCAGTGCGGCACGGGTCATGCCGTCGCGCAAGCGATGCCGGCGATTCCGGATGATCACCAGGTGCTGGTCTTGTACGGCGACGTGCCCCTGATCAATACCGACACCCTGCGGCAACTCATCGATGTGGCAGGGCCCGAGGGGTTCGCGCTGCTCTCCGTGCAACTCGACGATGCCACCGGATACGGGCGCGTGTTGCGCGACAACGCCGGCAACGTGTATCGCATCGTCGAGGAGAAGGACGCGAATCGAAAGGAAAAGACCGTCCGTGAGGCAAATACCGGCGTGCTGGTGACCCAGGCAGCGCGCTTGAAAGCGTGGCTGTCGAATCTCAAGAACGACAACGCGCAGGGCGAGTACTACCTCACCGACGTCATCACGTCAGCGGTCCGTGACGGCATCAAAGTGCAAGCGATCCCGGCACCCACCGTGCCGGAGGTGTTGGGCGTCAACGATCGCGTCCAGTTGGCCGAGTTGGAGGCTGCCTATCGCGCCATGGCGGCCCGTCGGTTGCTGCTGGCCGGCGTCACGCTCGCGGATCCGTTACGCATCGACGTGCGCGGCGAGGTGACCGCGGGCCGTGACGTGCGCCTCGACGTCAACGTTGTGCTCGAAGGCTCTGTCGTGCTCGGTGACCGGGTTACGGTCGGCGCGGGCGCGGTGCTGCGCAATGTCGTGATTGGTTCGGACACCCTCATCCATCCCTACAGCGTTCTCGACGGCGCGACCGTGGAAGCCGGCTGCGTGATCGGGCCGTATGCCCGGTTGCGACCCGGCAGTCGTCTGCTCGCGGGCGCCCACGTCGGTAACTTCGTGGAACTGAAGAGCGCCACACTCGGCCGCGGCAGCAAAGCGAATCACCTGACCTACCTCGGCGATGCCGAGATCGGCGATCGCGTGAACGTCGGCGCAGGGACCATCACCTGTAACTACGATGGCCAAAACAAATGGCCGACGACGATCGAAGACGACGCATTTATCGGCTCGGGCTCCATGCTCGTGGCACCGGTCACCGTCGGCGCCGGTGCGACGATCGGTGCAGGCTCGACCATCACCAAGTCGGTGGCAGCCGGTGGGCTCACCTTGGAGCGCGGACGCCAGCAGACGTACCTCGCCTGGCGACGCCCCTCCAAAGCCACGCCGACCGAACGGGCGCAGACGATCGCCCGCACCCAACTCAAGGACGAGACGCCCACGGCCGACTAACGCGTTGGCCGCGGCTCTAAGGAGAACGTTATGTGTGGAATCGTAGGTGCGATCGCCGATAAGGACATCCTGCCCGTACTGATCGAAGGGTTATCGCGGCTGGAATACCGAGGCTACGATTCCGCGGGTGTCGCGGTGATCGAAGCCGGTGGGCATCTGCGCCGATTGCGCGCCGTCGGCAAGGTGGCCCGCCTGCGCGAATCGTTAGAGAGCGAGCCCACCTCCGGCTGCATCGGGGTTGCCCACACGCGCTGGGCGACGCACGGCGTCCCGAGCGAGCGCAATGCGCATCCGCACATCTCCCGTGACGGCATCGCGCTGGTTCACAACGGCATCATCGAGAATCACGAAGCGCTGCGCGCCGAGTTAATGGCCGCAGGCTATGTGTTTGAATCGGAAACAGACACCGAAGTGGTGGCGCACCGGATTCATTTTCATGTCGATCAAGGCGCGACGTTAGAGTCGGCCGTGGCGCTGACCGTCCGCGAGCTGCACGGTGCGTACGCACTGGTCGTGTTGGGTGAACAGGATCCCGGCACACTGCACGTCGCGCGCGCCGGCTGCCCGGTCGTTATTGGGCGCGGCACCGACGGCAACTACGTCGCCTCCGACGTGTCCGCATTGCTGCCCGTCACGCGCCAATTTCAGTTTCTCGAGGAAGGCGATGTCGCCACGTTACGCCGTGACACCGTCATCATCCGTGACGCGGCAGGAGACGTCGTCGACCGTCCGATAAAGGCGTCGGAACTCTCTGCAGACGCTGTTGAAAAGGGCGACTACGCGCACTACATGCTCAAGGAGATTCACGAGCAGCCGCGCGCGATTGCGCAGACATTGGAAGAGCGTATCGCCGGCGGGCGATTGCTCGAGGCGGCATTCGGGCCAAAGGCCACCGAGGTCTTGCGACAGGCGCAAGCGGTCCAGATCGTTGCCTGCGGTACCAGTTGGCACGCCGGCAGCGTCGCGCGATACCTGATCGAACAGATCTGCCGTCTTCCCTGTTGGGTCGACATCGCGAGCGAGTTTCGCTATCGAAACCCTGTCGTACCGGCCAACACGCTCTTCGTGTCGATTTCGCAGTCCGGTGAGACCGCCGATACGTTGGCTGCGCTTCGTCAGGCGAAGACCTCGGGCTACTTGTCGACGCTCGCGATCTGTAACGTCCCTGAGTCCTCGTTGGTGCGTGAGTCCGAACTCGTCATGCTCACGCGCGCGGGGCCTGAGATCGGCGTGGCATCGACCAAAGCGTTTACCACGCAGCTGGCGGCACTCGGAATGCTGGTGATCGCACTGGGCAAATTGCACGGGCTCTCGCGTGAACGGGAGCACGATCTCGTAACGCAGCTTCTTGAAACGCCGCGGCTGGTGGAGGAAACCCTGGCACTCGACAGCCAAGTGAAGCAACTGGCTGCGAAATTCGTGCAAAAACATCATGCCCTCTTCTTAGGGCGAGGCGCCCTGTCACCGGTGGCGATGGAAGGCGCACTTAAGCTCAAGGAAATTTCGTATATCCACGCGGAGGCCTATGCCGCCGGCGAATTGAAGCACGGACCGTTGGCGCTGATTGATGCGGATATGCCGGTGATTGCCGTTGCACCCAACAACGATTTGCTCGAAAAATTAAAATCGAATTTGCAGGAAGTGCGAGCGCGCGGCGGTGAGTTGTATGTGTTCGCGGACCCGGATGCCGGCCTGATCGAAAGCGACGGCGTGCACGTCATGACGATGCCGAAGCACGTCGCGGAATTTCAGGCGCCGATGATTTACACGATACCGCTGCAACTCTTGGCGTATCACGTGGCGACCATGCGTGGGACCGATGTCGATCAGCCGCGCAATTTGGCGAAATCGGTGACTGTCGAATAACGGAGCGGAAGGCCCGGATAGCCGGTCACAGCGGTGTTGAACCGGTCATTCGCGGCCCCTTCGCTCACATCGCCGTCGGTGCCGGCGGCTCGGATGAGTCCAGTGCATCGACGACGCTGCCGAAAAACGCTTCGTCGGGGATGACATGGGAGTCTGAGGGCTTGGATCGCGCGGCGAGGACGACGATGGCGATCCTTCGGCTTGGGTGCAGATAGAGTCTCTGCCCGAAGATACCCATCCCCATAAATGCGCCGGCATGGCGCGGATCGTCAGCGGAGGGCAACCACCACTGATAGCCATAGCGTGTACCGTCGTGTGCCGGTCGGGTGGCTTCGCGGAACCAGTCCGGGGGTACGAGGAGCGCTCCGTTCAACCGGCCACCGTCGACCACGAACTGGGCAAATCGCCCGTAATCACGCAGCGTGGCCGCGAGTCCGCTGCCTCCCATGCCCATGCCGCCGTCGGATTCCAGCCACCACGTGGCATCCGATTCCATCCCGAGCGGCGCCCAGAGCCGTTCGGTGAGGTATTCCGCGAGCGGTTTACCGGTCAGCGCTTCAAGCACGGCGCCGACCAGAAACGTTTCTCCCGTACTGTAGTTGAAGGTCGCATCGATGGCGCTGCGGCGCGGCAATTGCGCCATCAGCGCGAGCAGCGCACCGCGCTCGCCTGCCAGTTGTGCGTCCAGAAAGCGGCGACGGTCAGAGAGCGGGTTCGTGTAGGTTTCGTCCCACGCCACACCGGTGCGCATCGCCAGCAGTGAACGCAGCGGCACGGTCGCGTACGCGCTGTGCGCGAGCGCCGGGAGGATCTGTCCGAGTTGCTCGTCCAGAGATCGCAGAGAACCGTCCACGAGCGCGCAGCCCACCAACGTGGAACAGACAGATTTCGCAAGCGAAAACGACGCATGACGTAGCGACGGCGTGAGACCGAGTTCGTAGTCTTCGCGCACGATCTGCCCGCGATGGAGAATCAGAAGACCGCTGACTCGGTTGACGGCAAGGTAGTCGACGAGGTCGTACGTCCGTCCGCCGTGCTCAATGCTGACGTTGCGCAGCGGTGCACCCGGCGGCAAAGGCTGGGTTGCAGCCCCTCGGCGAACGGTAGCGGTCGGAAACCACGTCTCTGATGTCAGCATGGCCGATGCCACAGCGCCGGGTGTCAGTAGGCCGCCGTAGAGCGCGCGTACCAGAGCGGAGGATGGGGGCGTTATCATGACGGCGAATGCTAGCGCACGGAGACCTTGGTCGCTGTGGCATGGCGTCGACTGCCAAGGATGAGTTATGACCGATCCTCATGATCGATTCGATGCGGCCTTCTTCAAGCGGTACTACGGTGACCCCGAGACACGGGTCGCGGATGAGGGGGATGCGGAGCGTTTGGCCGGTCTCATTGGCGGCATCGTCAACTACCTTGAACTGCCGGTGCGACGCATTTTGGATGCCGGCTGCGGAATAGGATTGCTGCGCGAGCCGTTGTTGCGGCACTTTCCGAAGGCGCGCTACGAGGGTCTCGAGGTCAGTGAGTATCTCTGTGAGCGATTTGGGTGGACGCGCGGTTCCGTGGCCGACCACGCAGCGCAAACCCCGTATGACCTCGTGGTATGTCACGACGTGCTCCAGTATCTCGACGATCGATCCGCGGGGCGCGCCATCGCGAATTTGAGCCGGTTGAGTCGAGGCGCTATCTATTTGAGCGTTTTGACGCAAGCCGATTGGCGTCATGCCGCGGATCAGTCGCGGACCGATGATTCGGTACACCAGCGTTCGGGTGAGTGGTATCGACGGCGACTGAAGCGGGTATTTCGGCACGTCGGGTCCGGCCTGCATTTCCGGCGGGACCTGAACCCCATCCTCTGGGAGCTTGAAACTCCCTGGGCGTAAACCTCCGGATTGCTTTTGACGCCTCGGCTCAGGCTACAATCAGGCGGTGCCCATAATGCACTTTTTCATCCCAGTTACAGAGTTCCCAGGGGGATATCCATGCTTCTGACGACCAGCCGTAAGGCGCGCCTCTTTGTTCTGACTGCTGCTGCGGTTGCCGTAGGCAGCTTGGCCGGTTGCGGCGGTAGCGACGATGCTTCCCAGCTGATGCACACGACCGTTAAGGTGGACTCGATCACGCAGCAAGGTTCCTGCGAGGACGTGAACGTCAAGGTCAGCCCGGTACAGATCCTGCCGGATGCGCCGAAGATGTCGAATTCGAAGGAATTCATCACGCCGGTCACGCTCACCAAGGGTGCCGATGGCGTGTCGTGCTCGGGCACCGCGGCGTCGATTCCGATGGCGCCGGGTAAGTGGAAGTTCACGGCGATGCTGCCGTCGGGCGTGGCGACGTGCGAACACGACGTCCCGGCGACCGGCGAGTCGAAGCTGAGCTTCAAGGACGGCGAGAGCGCCTGCCAGTAAGTTCAGGAACCGGCGTCGATCGGTCAGACTCTGCGCAGTCTGACCGATCGTGCTAATTTAGGCGTCATGTCTAAAGGCGCCCGTACTCGAGCCTCGATTCTGCAGTCCGCCGTGGAAATGGCGTGCCTGCAGGGTCTCGGCGGCCTCAATCTCCAGCCTCTCGCCGACCGCGTCGGCATGACGAAGAGCGGGCTGTACGCCCATTTCGGCTCCAAAGAAGCGCTGCAGCTCGCCACCTTGGAGTCTGCCAGCGATCGCTTTCTCGAAACCGTGGTGGCGCCTTCGAAGACGGCTCCGCCCGGCCTGCCGCGCCTGGAAGATTTGTACGAGCGCTGGTTGGCATGGCCGGCTAACGCGGGGCTGCCAGGCCAATGCCCGTTCTTTGCGGCCGCCGACGAATTCGACGACAGCGAGGGCCCGGTCCGCGATCGTCTGGAACGCACGTTCCGCGAGTTCCGTCAGGTCTGTGAACAGCTCATCGCCTCGGCAATGCGCCATGGACATCTCCCGGCCGGGACGGACCCGGTACAATGGTTCTACGAGTTGATGGCATTGCGACAGGCCCATCATTGGGCAACGGGGTTCATGCGCGATCCCCGAGCGCTTGAGCGTTCCCGAACGGGCTTTGACCGGCTTGTGGGGCGCAGTCGCAGTACGACGCTCCCGAGCCCTCGCTCCTAAATCATTGTCAGAGTGCAGAGAGTGCCGTGACCCGTTGCCGATGGATTCTACTGTGGTGTTGTCTTGGCAGTCTGATCGCGGCATGCGGTGATCGAGGCTCGTCGCGACCGCACACACCGTCGACGGACTGGAATCGACCGGGGCCGGTATCCTTGCCGTTGCGCATTGGGCCGGATTTGGTCGTCAAGCGGGTTCGCTTCGGCATTTTGAAAACCACACCGTCGGGCGATGACCATTTCATCCCGGCGGATGTGCTGCCGGCGGAAGACGGGGTCAATTACGGTTGGATAGCCGAGATTGAGACGTCACGCTCTTCCGTGCGCTGGCAGGAACGGTTGACGCTACCGGAGCCGGCAGACGACTGGGGCGATGTCGAAGACGACGACGGCGTCCGGATATCCAAGGACGGTCGCACGGCGCTGTCGACGGGCGACGAGTTGGTCGAAAAAGGCGAAATGCGCCATGTGAACTGGTTGCTCGGCACCGGCGATCCGCCGGGCCGGTACATCATGGACGTTGCGATCGAAGGCCATCCCGTGGCGCATTTTGAATTTCGACTCGACCATCCTGTTCACGAAAAACCCATGCTCGTGCGTTATCCTCGGCGCATGGGTGCGATGCCGGCCCTGCGTGTGGCACGAACCGACGAGGGGACGATATGGAGATGAAACGGGTGAGCGCGGGAGAATTGCGCGCCATCGGCTACGACGAAGCGAACCGGTTGCTGCGCGTCGAGGTCGGATCACGCCTGATTGAATACACCGGGGTGTCCTTCGAAGTGTGGCGTCGGCTGTCATCGGCCGGGTCGATGTGGAGTTACTACCGCGACAACATCGAGGAAAACTATCCCGAGCGGATCGTGCGTTGAGCGCCTTGAAGAAGAAGACGTTCACCGTGCGGCGGTTATTGCCCGTCGTACTGTCCGCATTCATTGTGGCGCTGGCGCTGCGGTTCCTCCAGCACGGGGGCATGCGGCAGCTCAATGTGTCCGATGTGTTGCGCGCGTTGCAGGATATACCGCTCAGCGGCGCGATCGCCGGCGCGTTCTTGGTGCTTGTCCTGTACGGCTCCCTCGCGCTGTGTGAAGCGATTATTGCCGGCGTTGTGGCGGGTCCTGTAAGTCCGCGCCGCGCCGCAATGGGCGGCTTTCTGGCGTCGTCCATCGGCCACGTGTTGGGTTTGGGTGCGGTATCCGGCGGCGCGATCCGCTACCGGATCTATTCCGCCGTGGGCATGCGGCCGCTGGATATCGGCAAGATGATTCTGCTGGCGGCGATCCCGTATCCGGCGGGGTTGGGGATTTTGCTGTCGCTCTCGTTGTTGGTACAGGCTGACGCCGCCGCACCGCTGCTCCACACGAGTGCGGCGCTAGCGCGGGGTATCGGCTTCGCCCTCGTCGCATTGCATCTCGGCTACCTGACCTTGGTCTTGCGCCACCGCGGGCCTTTGCACCTCGGCAAGTATCAGGTGCCGCTGCCACCGCCGCGGCTGACGGCGGTGCAATACATCGTCGGCGTCGTCGAGGTGACGTGCGGTGCCAGCATTCTCTATTTTCTGCTACCGGCCGGCGCCAATTTGCCGTTCACGGTCTACATGGGCGTGTACGTCATCAGCATACTCGCCGGCCTTGCATCGGGTTTGCCTGCCGGTCTCGGCGTCTTCGATGTCGCAATGGTGGCGCTGCTGCCGAATCTGCACCCCGCCCAAGTAGCCGCCGTCGTGATCGTCTATCGCGGATTATTGGAGGCGGGACCTTTCTTGTTCGCGCTGGTCTTGTTCTCCGCCTACGAGATCTGGTGGCGTTTACCGACGCAACGGGCCCGTGCGGCCGCCGTGGAGGCCGAAGAGGCCGAGCTCGACTGAGTTACTCGCGAGGCGCCGGACTGATGTGGATGCGGATCGGCCCGGTGGCCGAGGCGCCAGCCAGGGCCGCCGTGGCGGGATCACGCGGCGTGTAGACGATCAGGTAACGCTCCGGCCCGCCGTCTTCTATCTCCAGCGTTAAGCGATAAGCCGGTACGGTCGTGAGGCCATAGTCCGGTAAATCAAAGTGCCAAGCGGCGCCGTCCGAGGCGCGCACGACGATAAATTTATCCGAGAGCAACGCCACGGCGGGGTAAAAGACCCGCGACCGCGCCGGATCGGTGGGCGGTTCCAAGGGAGCGATGACGTCGACGAGGTAGGCGCCGTGGGTATCCGGCAGTCGAAACGCCGCATACGCGCTATCGCCACTGCGGAACACAAAGTGCGGGCTGGTGGAGTCGACCCGAACGCTGACCGTGCCCTCGGCGGGCAAGGGACGGTAATCAAACAACTCGGGGTCCGTCATCAAGGGTCCTGCGTACGTCGCCGGACTCAGCCACGCCAACGCGACAGTACTGAGGGCCCACAGTCGGTGAATGCTGATCATCTCATCAGGCTACCATGATCGAATGAACGATCAGACGACCGCCGAGCGCCCGAATCACCCGACGCCTCGCTATCTCCCGCCCCAGACCCCGGAATGCCCGACACGGGTCAGCTCTGCGCACGGTGATCGCCTCGATCCGTGGTACTGGTTGCGTGACGATAGTCGCTCAGACCCGGTGGTTTTGGCGCATCTGGCGCGCGAAAACGCGGCGTGCGAGCGGTGGTTCGCGCCGCTTGCGCCGCTCGTGGCGCAACTCAAAATCGAGCTGGCACGTCGCGTACCGCCCGAGCAGTCGGGGCTACCGGTCTTTGAGCACGGGTGGTGGTATCAGGCCCGCTATCGTGAGGGTGCCGAACATCCGCTTCACGTGCGATGGCGCGACGGAGGCCCTGAGGAGGTCTTGCTCGACGCGGCGCAGGCGGCCGAGGGCAGTGCGGCGTACACGCTCGGCTCTCTGGAAGTCTCGCCCGATGGGCGGTGGCTCGCGCTGACCGAGGATCCGCTCGGACGCCATCAATACGCGCTGCGCATCGTCGATCGGACGACGGGCCAGTCGATGCCGGAAGAACGACTCGGTTTGGATGCGGATCTCGCCTTCTTGAACGACGGTTCGGTGCTCTATATCCGTCAGGACCCGGTCACGCTACTCGGCCATCAGGTATGGCGTCACGTGCCCGGAACGCACTCCTCGACCGATCAGCGCCTGTATACCGAAAGCGACGATGCCTACACCCTCTCCTTGAGCCGTAGCCGCAGCGGCGCCTACATTTACTTGCACCTCGACAGCACCTCCACCAGCGAAGTGCTCTATGTGCGCACCGACAGTATCGAACCGGTCTTTCAGGTGGCGATACCGCGGCGGCAAGGGCACGAGTACGACATTGAGGATATGGGCGACCAGTGGTTGCTCAGGACCAATGAGGGCGCCGCTGACTTCCGGATCGTCCAAGCGCCTCGGACGGCCCTCGCCGACCGATCGCGCTGGGAGACGGTCGTGCCGGCGGTGGACGGCGTCGTGCTGACGGACATGATGGTGTTCGAATCGCATCTCGCGGTGGCTGAGCGGGTCGCCGGTATCGGTCGTGTTCGTCTGCTGGATCGCAACGGTGGAACGGATCGACTGCTCACGGCGCCGCATCCGGCAGCGACACTCTGGCTCGACGTCAATCGGGATTCGACGGCACCCTTCCTGCGGGTTGCCTGGGGGTCGTTAGCGCATCCGACGACGCGCATGGCACTGGACTGGGCGAGCGGCGAGACGCGGGTGCTGCGGGTGGATCCGGTGGAAGGCGGATATCAGTCGGATCGTTACCGCGTGCAGCGCCGTTGGATAACGGCGCGCGATGGGGTTCAAGTGCCGGTGTCGCTGCTCGCGCGGGCGGATACCCTCAGCGATGGCACCGCACCGCTGCTTTTGACGGGCTACGGTGCCTACGGTTATGCGATGCCGGCCGTCTTTGATGCGACTCTTTTACCCCTGATCGATCGCGGTTTTGTCTATGCGATCGCGCACGTGCGTGGCGGCGATGAGTTGGGGCGTGCTTGGTACGATGCAGGTCGGTTGGCAGACAAGCACCACACCTTCGACGATTTTGTCGATGTGCGCCGCGCGCTGGTCGCCGCCGGCGACGTGTCGCCGACGCGCTGCTGTGCGACGGGAGCCAGTGCCGGCGGGTTGCTCATCGGTGCGGTGGCGAATCAGGTACCGAACGAATTTTGCGCCCTCGTCGCTCACGTGCCGTTTGTGGATGTGCTGACGTCGATGCTCGACGACGAATTGCCGTTGACCACGCTCGAATACGAAGAGTGGGGTGATCCTGCCAATGCCGAGGATTATCGGACGATGGCGGCGTATTCACCGATCGACAATATTCGCGCACAGACATACCCCGCCATGTTTGTGACGGGCGGACTGCACGATGCGCAAGTGCAATATTGGGAGAGCGCCAAGTGGGTCGCCAAGTTGCGTAAGTATCAACAAGGCACGGCGCCGATCGTGCTGCGCATGAATCTGGACGCGGGTCATGGCGGTGCGACAGGCCGTTATGCGGCACACCACGAGATTGCACTGGAGCAGGCGTTTCTGCTCCAGTGCGCGGGCTGCGTGGACGAAGGCTAAGGCGTGCCGTTCAGGCTAGGCGCACGTTCGGCGTGAGTTTCGCGGACCAGGGTGTTCTCCAAGATCCGTCGCGCGAGCGATCCGTAGTCGGCGGGCCGCAGCGACCATAGCGAGTACGGCTCGGCGAGGTCCAACGGATCGATGTACGAGCCGTCGTGGCGAATTTCGAAGTGCAGATGGGGGCCGCTGGCGAGACCCGTGGCGCCCACTTTGCCGAGTACCTGTCCTCGCTCGACGTGGCCGCCGACGGTCAGACCGGGCGCATAGGCGGACAGATGGCCGTAGTGCGTCGTGTAGCCGCCGCCGTGCTGAAGAATGACGAAATTGCCGTAGCCGCTAAACAGCCCCGCAAACAGCACCGTTCCATCGGCGACCGCGACGATGGGCGTCCCCTCTGGCGCGACGTAGTCAACGCCGATGTGTAGCGCGTCGTGCCGCAACCGCTGCGCCAACTGCTTTTTCCGAGACTTCGGTTTTTTCCCACCGGTCGGCACCGACGCGGCACGCGCGGCCGCCGCGCCCGTGGCGTGTATACCCCGGGACACATAGGTGAAGTTCACCGGACTGACCCAGAACAGCGGCTCGTAGGATTCGCCGTTCGCGGCGTAATAGCCGCCGGGCAAATCCGGTCGATCAACCCACAGTGCCTGACCGAGCGAACGACCACTGGCTCGATCCGCCAGTTCGACGCTGACCAAGTGCGGCTCAGGGTTGTCGCTGTCAGTCTCGGTGATCACCTTAATCTCCGCAGCGGCGACCACCGCCGCCTCGAGCGGCTGGACCAACGCACGCGTCAGCGACACCAAGGAGTACGTGAGATCAGCGGGAACATACTTTTCGGCATCCCCGGTGTTCCACATCGCATCGTCCGGATCGAGGGACACGAATTGGTAGTGGGCGGCCGGAGGCCAGACATCCACGCGGCCGGTGAGCGGGCCGTGATGATGCTCGCGAGAGTAGATGTGCAAGCGCGGGGTCTGCGAAGCGCTGTCACGGGCCACCAAGGCGATCGCGAGCAGTCCCGATTCTTCGCTGGTCAGCAATGCGTACGGGACGCAACCCGTGCCCGGGTCGTTTTCCACCCCATCGCCCACCAACACGGCGCGCAACGCGTCATCCGCGATACCGATGGAGGCGAGCAGCGACGAGGCGCTGCCGGACGCGAACGCGCAGCCCCAGCGCGCGTTCCAGGGTGGTGGATCGGCGTCGGTGTACTCCTCGTCACTGGCGTGTGCACGGGTGCCCGTCGACGGACGGATCGACCAGGTGGGGGGAGGACCCTTCGAGTGATTGGCCGCCTCCGGGTCCGCTTTGCGCGACGCATGTTTGCCCGACTTGGTCGCGCTGTTGGGCTTACCGCCGCGGCTCGCGCCCGCGCCGTGAGGCGCCGCGTGGGTGCTGCTGTGCGGAGTGTTCGCATGGGCCGGAGGAGACGCCGCCGGATGCGGCGGTGTCTTTGGCGTGGCCCACGAGGCCGCGGCCAAACCGAGCCCGGCAAGAATGCTCAATCGGCGTAGCCAGCGGATGCGGGACACGGGAACCTCCATCGACCATCGCCGCGGTCGGCGAGGCCGGGCATGGTAGCAGGGTAGCCCTCACGACGGCGCCTTCGGCAGGCGTTGCGCGAGGAATACAGCGGTCGGCGCGCGCGGCCCCGTCGGGATCGCCTAAAAAAACCAATAGAATCCGTGCGTTGACTCGATCAAGGCCAGCGCCTTGTGGCCGGGGTGTGGCGCACGAGCATCAATCAACTCATTGATTCATAAACCTTTTTTGCAAAGATGCCGGGAAAAAATCATGGACAAGCCCCGCGGCTCGGCGCAGGATGGTCGCGGGAAGGGCCGCGACCCATGGGATCGCGGGGTTTGACATAACGATTACTTGATCGATGGGCGGAGGTCGGACCATGACCTACAACATTCTCTGCAAGACGCGCGTGCCGACCTGGATGCGTGGCCAAGTGGAATCCTTGCTGTATTTCAACGGCGGTCAGTTTCGAGTTCGGGAAGCCATCGCGGCCTCCATCGAGCGGTACGGCGTACCGGAGATCGTTGAGGATGGCGATGGTCTGCGGGTAGAGGTCGCCGGGGTCACGGCGGCACAGACTCTGTGGGCGGTCCATGAGGAAGGCGCCTTGTCGCGCACGGTCGGTGTGCTCGTCTACGCGCAGGATGCCGATGATGCTCTGACGGTTCTGCACGTGGGTGTTGCGGACGATTACGCGCACGACGGACCCTACGCATCGGAGCATGTGTTGGCCCAGTTGATGCATCGGGCGCGGCGCATTGCACGCGAGACCGCGGGTGTACGCCATCTGGGGGTCGCCTATCACCGTTCCCGACTGCGCTTATCGACAGCGCTGTCAGCCTGAGTTACCCGCCGCTCATTCGGAGATTGTTGATGCGTTTCAGTCTTTTGCGCCGCTGGGTGCTGGTTTTTTTATTGCTGACGCCGCTGTGGGCGACGGCGCATAACCGCGACGAACTCGATGCGAGGGTCCGCGAAGCCATCCACGAATTGAACCAGACCTCCTCGACCGCACGCGAACTCAGCGCCAAGGCGCGCGCCATGCTCGTCTTTCCGCGTGTTTTCAAGGCCGGTTACGGGATTGGCGGCGAATTCGGTGAAGGCGTGTTGCTGACGGATGGCAAGATCACCGACTACTACAACATCGCGTCAGCGTCGGTGGGTCTGCAGCTCGGTATACAGCGCAAGAGCGTGGTCATCCTCTTCATGACGGACGATGCGTTACGCCGCTTCCGCGAGAGCGAGGGTTGGAAAGTCGGCGTGGATACGTCCATTGCCATCGTTACGGTCGGCATCGGCGGCGAAATCGACACGAGCACGCTACAGAAACCCGTCATCGGATTCCTGTTTTCCAACAAGGGCTTGATGTACAACCTGACCCTTGAAGGCTCGAAAATCAGCCGGGTCAACCGCTGATCGAAGTCCCGCGCGGAGAGTGGGTTCCCGTCCCGGTCGACGCCATACCGCCGGTAATCGCGAGTCGCATAGCGGCTTCCACGGGCATATCGACGTGCTCGAGTGACTGTTTGGGTAAGAACAGCGTGACGCCGCCCATCATGTAGCTGAGCGGGAAATAAACGGCGACCAGATCAATCCCGCCGGCCTGTCGCTCCAATTCCGGCAAGTCGTCACGCGTGATGAAGCCAAGCATGCGGGCATCGCCGACCTTATAGACCACAACGCTCTGCAAATCCCGCTGTCCCTCGCCGGAGGGTAATAGCCGCATGATGTCGCGGAAGGCGCTGTACACGGTCTTGACCACGGGGATTCGCGACAGCAAGTCGTCCCACACGGATAAGGCGCGACGCACGATGTACGCGTTGAGCAGAGTGCCGACGATGAGCAAGACCGCCAAGCCGGCTAAGATACCCATGCCCGGACGGTATTCGACGTGCGGCGCTAACAAGTGGATCAACGCGTGCATGACCGACTCAGCGCTCGAGATCAGCCACCAGATCGCATAAGCGGTCAGGCCGATGGGAAGAACCGTCGCTAGGCCCTTCATGAGAATATTGGTCAAGAACTTCACGGGGCTGCACCTGCCGCGACGGGAGGTCGCGAGCCTACAGTCTACACGCACCGGTTCGTCGACGGATCAGCGGACCGATCAGCGGGCGCCGTCTGCCTTCGGTGCACAGCGACCGGTCGGTGGACTGCCGATGCTGCGCAGTCGACCGGTGTCGGGATCCCAAACGAAATACGCCTCTCCCGGATCCCCCTCGGGGTCATTGTAGGCCACCCGTAACAGGCGACTGTCGCGACGGTAGGCGAGGTGTTCTGTGCAGGCGGCGGTGTTGGCGTGGTCCACGTTCGTCGGGATTGCGGTCACCCGCCCGGTTTCCAGGTCGACGATCCGGGCAGCCCAGCAACCCGGGCCGCAGGGTATTTGAACAATACTGGCCCGGCCGGCGAAGTTGATATGCGCTGCCTGCAAAGCGGCTTCAAGGCGTTGACGCTCGTCGGGCCGACCCTCGCCGCCGGCGAGTTGGAGTGCCCGTGCGCGCCGCAACGGCGCAGCGGGATACTCGAAGAAACGCGGTGCCCCCGCCGACGGATCGTCGTCACCGGCCCCTTCCGGACGATGCAGCGCGCGATCCAATTGCGCGGCCTGCGCATCATCGATCCGCCAATCGTTCACGTCCGCATGGACGGGACTATCGCCGGCCACTTGAACCCATGCCAATTCGTGCGCAGAACACGCCGCACTCGCCCCTTCTGCGCTGCATCCGGTGTGACCCGCATAGACCAGCGGCACGCCCGGATCGGCGGGCGTGGCGAAGAGGCGGTAGGGTCCGGGGGGGAGATTGAAATGAAAAACGGATTGCCCCGGCGAAGTCGCTGTTGCAACGAGTCGCCCACTCGCGGACCACGCGTACACTCGCAGTGCGGGTAAGCTGCCGGCCGGTGAGGACAGTTGGCCGACAACCGGAGTGGCGGCCGCACTCAGTGACACGAATAGGTTAACGAGGATCGACGTTTTCACGACTGCAGTTCATCCGTACGACGCTGGGCACTATGGCACTCATGCGGCGCACGTCAAGGCTGCCAAATCGTGCAAATGGCGACACTGCATCCCAAGGGAGGGACTGCACATGTTTCGTCTCAACAGACTCTGTTTCGGCTTGCTGTGGGCCGTGCTGTGCGCATCACCGGTGCACGCCGATGGCGTGGCCGACATGCCCCAGCGCGAGCTGGTGACACGCCTCGCTTCGGCATCGGCACCCCTCATTCTCGACGTGCGATCCGCGGAAGAATACGCGGCAGGGCACGTACCCGGCGCCATCAACATTCCCCACACGGAAGTGGCCGCCGCACTGCCGCGCTTAGCCACGGATCGCGATCGCGACATCGTCGTGTACTGCGTGTCGGGGCGACGCGCGGGCATTGCCCTGAGCGTGTTGCAGGCAGACGGCTTCCACCACCTGTGGCATTTGGCGGGGGATTACCCGGGTTGGGCCCAGAGTGGACAGCCGATTGAGCCGCCAGCGGTGTCGACGTCACCCTAAACGGCGGCTTGCCTCTGCCGACACGAGAGATCTGTCCTCCGACCGCGCACCGACGCGTCCTTAATCAGCGATGTGCAGCATCACTTTGCCGATGTGTGCGCTGGACTCGAGTAAGCGATGGGCGGCGACGACCTCGTCGAGGGGAAACGTGGCGTGGATGACAGGCAGGCAACGACCGGCGTCGAGCAGCGGCCAAACGCGCGCATAGAGTGCGTCCGCGATAGCCCCTTTTTCGGCCGTGGTGCGTGGGCGCATGGTGGAGCCGGTAATCACCAGCCGCTTTTGCATCACCGTCAGCAGATTGAAGTCTTGAACCACCGCGCCCGATTGCGTGGCCAATACGACGAGGCGCCCATCTTTGCGCAGGCATTGCACGTTCTGCGCAAAGTACTCGGCGCCGATCATATCGATCACGACATCGACCCCGGCGCCAGCCGTTGCCGCTAGGAGCGCGTCTGCAAACGGCTCGGTGCGGTAGTTGAACGCGTCACGCGCGCCCAGTTCGCGACAGTGGGCGCATTTGAGATCGCTGCCGGCGGTGGCGTAGACGGTGGCGCCAAAGGCCTCCGCCAATTGGATGGTGGTGACGCCAATGCCGCTCGTGCCCCCGTGTACCAGAACGGACTCGCCGGCGCTGAGGCGCCCGTGGATCATTAAATTCGCCCAGACGGTGTAGTAGTTCTCGGGGATGGCTGCTGCACGTACGGCGTCGAATCCCGCCGGCCACGGCAGGCACTGCGCTGCGGGCGCCGCGGCATATTCGGCATAGCCACCGCCGTTCGTCAGGGCCGTGACCCGATCGCCGGGTTGGTACCGGGTCACGGCGTCGCCACACGCCACCACGGTTCCGGCAACTTCCAGTCCGAGGAGAGGGCTGGCATTTGCCGGCGCCGGATACCGGCCTTCGCGCTGCATGATGTCCGGTCGATTGACGCCCGCAGCCTGGACCCGGATCAGCACCTCGTCGGCCCGCAGCGATGGGAGCGGGCCGTCGGTCACGATCATCACCTCGGCAGCGCCTGGCTGACGAAACGCGACGTGACGCATCGAGGCGGGAAGGGTGACGGAGGTATTCATAGCGCAGTCCTCAACGGGGGGCGTGGTTTAGCGAGTCATCACCCAAGACAGTGCCAATGGCCTGATGCCAGATCGCGCCTTTCGCGGCGATCGACAACGACGCATGCGCTGGACTCGTCGACGGCAAGACGTGCTCCGGCAGTGCGGCAAGTGCGTTGGGCAGCGACGGGCGTACGTGGCGAGTATAAAGAAGAGCGGCGGTCTGCCCATTGAATACGATGGCCCGAATCGAGGGGTGCTCGGCGAGCCACGGGCCAAGGGGGTTGGCGAGTACCGAATGCCGCTGTATCTGTGCATCTAAGCTGCCGGTGCGCTCAGCGCTGGCACAGACGTCCCACAGCGCAATGCCGATACCGGTCAAGGCCGCACAGCGGTCTGCGTAGGGGGCGTCGCTGTCCAGGCCGGTCCAGGCCTTCATCACGGTCCAAAAAGCATTCCGAGGCATCGCGTAATACTGTTGTGCACGCAGCGACGCACGACCCGGCAGCGAGCCGAGAATCAGAAGCCGAGGGCACGGGCCCGCCAGCGGTGGAAAACCTACGGATCGTGAGGGGTGCATCCGTCACTCACGGGGAAGTGGGTCGCGTGGCACCTGTGTCGCGGTGGGCGGTACGCCGCTGGGCGGATGCCTCGATCACTCAATGACATGGAAGCCGACGGCCAAGAAACCGGGACCTCCGTGGGCACCGAGCGCCGCCCCAGACGGCACCGTATGGATCTCGTCCGCGTGACCGTGGTGCGCCCGTAACGCGGCGACGAAACGCTCGGCCGATGCGGGGGCGTCGCCGTGCGCCACGATGATCCGGTATGTTTTCTCGGGCTGCAGTCGACGGGCGATGAATCGCGCGAATTTTTCGAGCGGACGGCGTCGACCGAAGAGCGCACCGCCAAGTCCGAGGCGACCATCCGGACGGGTCGCGAGCAAGGGAAGGATGTGAAGGACGCGGGCAATGGACCGCGCGATGGACGGCACTCGACCCCCTCTGACCGCATAGTCGAGCGTGGGCAGATACGCATAAGTGTGCGTCTTGGAACGCAGCGACTCCACGGACGCAGCCACGGCGGCGCCGTCCAGGCCCCGATCGGCGCACTCGGCCGCATGGATAGCCAGTAATCCCTGTCCTGCCGACGCGCTGTAGGAATCGATCACGCGGACGCGACTGCTCTCGGCAAGACGCGAGGCCGCCGATTCGGCGGATTGCCACGTGCCGCTGACGCGGCCGGAGACGTGGATCGACACCACCGTGTCGTGGTGAGAGCACAAGTAGCCGTACAACCGACGAAAATCCCCCGGAGCGGGTTGGGACGTTTTCGGATGGTGCGGATTCTCGACCAACATTTGGTAGAACTGCGTGGGCGTCAGGGACACTTTGTCCAGAAACCCTTGCGGACCGAAGCCAAGACGCACGGGAACGACGTGGATATCGAGGGCTTCCAGCAATTCGTCCGGTAGATCGCCGGCCGAATCCGTCACGATTGCGACTCGTCGGCGATGGGCGTGCGCGGTCGACTCCTGTTGCCGCTGCATATCGTCGGCTTTCTCGGAACTGACCGAGCCGAATTCCGACGCAATCCGAAAGACTACGGCCGGATCGGCGACGTGAATGTGCACCCTTGCCTTGCTGCCGGTGCCAGCGACGACGAGGCTTGAGCCCAACACACTCAAGCGCTCGCGCAGCGCTTTGCGGTCGACGTCGCCGGAGACCATGCATTCGGTACACCAGCGATGTTCCAGTGACGTTTCCCCACCGGCCGCTTCGCGCTCAAAGACGGGCAGTTGCGATCCATCGGGTAGCGCATCAACCTGACCGGTTTGCACAAAATCATTAAAGCCTTCGAGGAAGGCGACGAAACCGGCAGCGCCGGCATCGACCACCCCCGCTTTTTCCAAGACGTCGAGGCGGTGGCGCGTCGACGCCAAGGTCTCGTGCGCCTCGCCCACCGCACGCGCGCACAGCGCCGGAAAGCTCAGCACATCGGCCTGTGCTGCCACGACGGCAGCGACCTCTGTGAGCACGGACAGTATCGTGCCTTCGCGCGGGTCGCTCAGGGCTTCCCGCGCGTAGATGGCGCCGCCGTTCAAGGCATCCGCGAACCCGCGCCGATTCAGTGACGCCGCCGATGCCGCGCGATCGGACACGCCCAACAGCCACTGCGCCAGAATCGCGCCCGAATTGCCGCGCGCGCTATCCAGCGCAGCATCCGCCGCCGCTGCCAGCAGCCGACCCACATGATTGGGGGCGTCGGTCAGGACCGGCAGTATCGCGCTCGCGGTCGCCGCGAGGTTGGTGCCGGTGTCGCCATCCGGAACTGGGAATACATTGATCCGATCCAGGTGCTCTTGCGCGCCCAGCAGTCGGTGTACCCCCGCGCGTAATGCCAGCGCGAGATCGCCCGGGCCGATAACGTCGGCAGTCAGTTCCACAGCGTCATTCCCCCTCTCACTCGTCGCGGCAACCGCTCACTTTACTCGCGTGTGAGCAAAAAGCGCGTGCCGCGGAAGACTGCGATCGCGCCATCGGGAACGATTCTCTCGATGACGATCCCGCCGGCAACCGTGCCCCCTTCTTGCGCACGTTGGCCCGAAATCACCATAAAACGCTGCGCAGGGTCGGCGCTGTAGACGTGCAGATCCACCGTGAGGGGCGGCAAAGCCGACATCACTGCGGGAGGTAGTTGCCGCCGTGTCGGTAATCCGGCGACGGAGGTGTCCGTCGGCGTGACGGACCGCGGCGCGGACGGTGCCGGTGCCTCATGATGCGGTGCAACCGGGTGTGCACTGACGGGGGGGACGTCGGTGTAGGGCGCCGTCCGGCCTGCCGCCAAGGCCTCCTCCGCCAAGGACCGAACAGGTCCATGGGGAGTCTCCGAGCCCGTTCCGGCCTGTGGAGGCGGTGTCGCCGCCACCGCCTGCGGCGTCGCGGCGGTGACCGTCGTCTGCGCAGGCGCGGCGACGGGTGTCGTACGCAGCAGGAAATAGAGCAGCGCGGCCGTATTCATGACGAACACGGCGGCTATCAGCCCCAAGATCCACCGCAGTGTGGGGTTGGACCGTTGCGCGCGGGGTGCCTCAACGATGCCCGGAAGTATGCGCCGCTCGCGCTCGTGTTCGGACTTGCGCAGGGCATCCAATATGAACGACATCAGAGTACTCCTCCGTGCAGATGCGGCCCCTCGGCCTGACGGTAGGCGCCGTCCAGTACGCGCTGCGTCCTCGTGCCTGCGAGGCCGTCACTCGCGAGATGATGGTCGCGCTGAAAAGTGGAAAGCGCGCGGCTGAGGGCCGCGTCGTACGCATCGTCGGCCCGTCCAGCGCCCGTCTCGTCCCCCAAGCGCTGTTTCAGCCACGTCACTTCGGGGCCGCGCGTCCCCGGCCGTATCAGCCCCGACGGGCTGACCGGGGGTTTCCACAGAATGAGGTAATCGCCGAACCAAAGGGGCTCGAGTTCGCTCAGATCGACCCTAAAGGTCGCACTGCCCGCCCGCAGCAGAGCGCTCTGATCCTCCAACGCGGCGAGCACGACTTGTCGTGTCGCGCCATCCGGCAGCGCCAGCGTCAGGATGGCCGGGCGGTTATAGAGGCGCAGTTCGGCGAAACTGCCTTTGTCGGCGTGACACTCCAGGCCGGCGACCGCCGCCTGCTCGCACGCCGGCGCCGCCGCGGCGTTGGTATCCAGCGCGGTCTGCCACAGTCCGAACAATCCCTGAAAAGCTGCGGAGTTATCGGTGTCCGCGGCGTGCGCCGCGAGAAAGTCGTTCAGACTGGGAGGAGGTGATGCCGCGGCCGTGGGCGCGGGTGTCGGCAGAGGGGCGGCCGTGCCCACCTTAGGGGTTGTCGACGCGGGTGAATGCCGGATCACGAGCGCAGTGCCGATCGCAACGCACGCGATCAAGGCGACGACGGCCCCGAGACGACGCACGCGGCGCCAGCCCATACGACCGGGGCCGCCGATCTCCCGCGCGGCCGCCCGAACGAGATCCGGCGTGACCATCCGCGATTCGCGCGTGTACGCACCTAAGAGCGCGCGATCGGCAACCACGTTGAGCAGGCGCGGCACGCCGCCGGTGCGTTGGTGGGCCGTGCGCAGCGCGCTCGGCGTGAAAATATCGCCGGTGGCGCCCGCCACTCGCAAACGATGGCGAATATAGGCGGCCGATTCGTCTTCACTGAGCGGGTCCAAGTGATAGCGACCGGTGATCCGCTGTGCCAATTGGCGCAGATCGTTGCGCTCCAGCAGGTCTCGCAACTCGGGCTGACCCACCAAAATAATTTGCAACAGCTTCGTCGTCGCCGTTTCCAAATTGGTTAACAGGCGCACTTGCTCTAAGACGTCTGCAGACAGCTGTTGCGCTTCGTCAACGATCACGACGACCCGTCGCCCGCTACCGTGCGCAGCAAGCAAAAACACGTTCAGACGGTCGACAATTTCTTTGATGCTCTGCCGTGCCGAGACGGGCAGTTCGACGTGCAATTCGTCGCAGATCGTTGCCAAAAACTCCACCGGACTGAGCCGCGGGTTGAGTATTAAGGCGATATCGGCGTGCTCGGGTAGTTCTGCTAAGAGGCCCCGTACGGTCGTGGTTTTGCCGGTGCCGACCTCGCCGGTCAATTGCACGAAGCCGCCCGCCTCATCAATGCCATACAGCAAATGCGCTAACGCTTCCGCGTGACGCTCGCTCAGATAGAGGTAGCGCGGATCCGGGGTGATGGCGAAGGGCTTTTCAGTCAGCCCAAAAAAGCGGGTGTACATGCGTCACTATCATAGCGGTTCACGGTGACCAGCCATATCTAACGGCGACGGACGTCGGTAAAACCGTCGTTCTTTTCCGGCCGATGCAGGCTACTCGCACGTCGAACGGCGCTTTCGCCAAAACGAGCCCGGATTTCATCCAACGTCGGATCGATGCGGGCGGCGACACGCGACGGATCCACGGTCGTCAGCGTGGAGACCGGTGCCGAGGGACTCGCAAACAAGTCCAGTTGATTCGCTGGCACGAGCCCACCCGCGCCGACCCCTAAAAGACGCACTGCCGCCCCCGGGTGTTCGGCGCGCCAGCGCTCCAGTAATTCGTGGGCGATGACCAGTATCGCGCCACTATCGGCCGTCGGTGGCTCGAACGTTCGGCTGCGCGTGTAGGTGCTGAAGTCACTCCGCCGCACCTTGAGCGTCACCGTGCCTGCCTCGACGGCCTTGCGCCGCAGTCGGCTGGCGACCCGATCGGTGAGGCGCGCGATTTCTGCGCGCTGCCGCTCTAAGGTGTCCAGGTCGACATCGTAGGTTTCCTCCGCACTCACTTGTTGCTCGGCAACGTCGACCGCCACCGGCCGGTCGTCGCGCCCTTCAGCGCGTTCGCGGATCCGCGCGGTATGGCGACCGAACACCGGCAAAAGGAGCGCTTCAGCGGCGAGGCGCAAATCCGCGAACGTGCGTATCCCAAGCGCGTGGAGTTTCTCGCCAGTTTTGGGCCCAATGCCCGGCAGACGACTCACGGGTAACGGATCGAGTGTAGTGCGAACGGAGTCGACGGAAATTTCACGCAAGCCGTCTGGCTTGTTGAGATCGGATGCGATTTTCGCAAGCAATTTGTTGTGCGATATACCGACCGACGCCGAGAGCCCCGTGCGCTCCCGAATGGCGGCTTTGATGGCCTCGGCCATCGTCCGTGGCGAACCGAAGAGCGACTGACTACCGGTGACGTCGAGGAATGCCTCGTCCAATGAAAGGCCTTCAATTATCGGCGTGTATTCCCTGAAAATGCCAAAGACACACTGGGATACCTCACGGTAGCGATGCATGCGCGGCGCCACGACGACCGCTTCCGGGCAACGCTGCAGCGCGACTCGTGTGGGCATGGCCGAGCGCACGCCAAAACGGCGTACTTCGTAACTCGCAGCGGCCACGACGCCGCGCGCCGATGCGCCACCCACGATCACCGGACGACCGCGTAACTCCGGATGATCGTGCTGCTCTACGGACGCGTAAAACGCGTCCATATCAACATGCAATATGGCGCGCACTGCGTCAGGCCAAAATAACGCTGAGCAGGAACGTCAGCGCAAACGTGACGATCAGAAAAAGCAGATAGGAAAATCCCAAGGGTATCAACCGACGCAGAGTGGCGCCTCGCGGTAGACCGTAGAAATTTCGAAGCGCCCGATACACGTACCACGGTGCGTAGACGAAGAGCGTGGTAAAGCTGAGAAGATCGCTCACGCCGTCCAGCGCGCGATGCCAGATGCTCAAGTCCAAATAGAGCGCGGTGTACGTCAGCAGATGGATCACCGACAACAATCCCATGGCAGCGAAGATCGCGGCATGGTTGTGCAGCACAAACACCAAATGCTCTACGTAGTAGCGTTTCGGGCGGCGATACAACAGTGCGAGCACCCCCGCGACCAATGGGAGGAACACGAACATCGATTTGGGGACGTAACTGCGGAATGTGTGGGCAATGGATGCTCCATCGTCAACGACCATTCGCTCACAGGCTCGCTTGAAAAAGCGCTCGAGCGACGCGGGCGATGCGTGGACGTCCGTGCACGTTCGATTACCTGACTCGCTATGCATTTGCACGGAATGCGAGTGCTGGGGATCGAGACGATCGGCGAACGACGACAGCCCGAAGAATACGACGCTGAGCACGAGGTACATGCGAAAAGGCGGCGCATAGCGAGCGCGCTGACCGGCAAAATAGTCCAGCGTCAGACGGCCGGGTTGGCACATGAGACGCCATAGCGTGGCCCAGAGTCGACCCTCAATATGCGTCAGGTCATGCCAGGCATCGTGGAGGAGTGCAGGCAATGACCGTGCGCTCGCATGCGCGTGCTGCCCGCATTGCGCGCAATACGGCCCCACGAGTCGATTGCCACAGTTTTCGCATTGACCGGTCGACATTGTTCCTCCACTCATGGCACAAAGGTGCCAGATTGTGTGCGGTAAGGGGAGACCTTGCGTCTACCCCTGTCACCGGAGCCCGTTACGGGCAAAATGACTGTAAGAAGGTTTGAGGTTCGCCGTCGTGTCACCGACCCGTAATATGGCTGTGTTGTCCATCGCGACGTCTGTCGCGACGCTCGCCTTAAAGTTCGGGGCGTGGTGGGTCACCGGATCCATGGGCTTGTTTTCGGACGCACTGGAGACATTGGTCAATGTCGCGGCGGCACTCGTCGCGCTGTTAGTGCTCTCAATCGCCGAACAGCCAGCGGACGAAGAGCACGCCTACGGCCATGAAAAAGCAGAGTATTTTTCGAGTGCGGTCGAGGGTCTGCTGATTTTGGCCGCGGCATTTGGGATTGCGGTGGCCGCAATTCTGCGATTGACCCATCCGGTGCCATTGGACGCCCTCGGCCCGGGTATCGTAGTGGCACTCCTGGCCACCGCCCTGAACTTTTGGACGGCGCGACTCATGCTGCGGGTCGCGCGAGAGCACGACAGCATTGCGGTGGAAGCCGATGCTAAGCACTTGCTCGCGGACGTCGTGACGTCTCTCGGGGTCTGCACCGGTCTCGTCTTGGTCATGGTATTTCCGCGCGCCGCCATGCTGGACCCGTTGATTGCGTTGCTCGTTGCGGGACACATCGCGTTGACGGGCTGGGAACTCGTCGGCCGGTCCATTGACGGTCTGATGGACCGCGCGTTACCGACGGACGAATTGAACACAGTGCGTTCGGTCATCGCCGGAACGCTGCTGGCGGGCCATACGGTGGCGGACTTGAAGACACGCCGCGCTGGGCCGCGGCGCTTCGCCGAATTTAAGCTGCGTGTTCCGTCAGGATTGACGGTGCGCGATGCACACGGCGAATGCGATCGACTGGAAGAGGCTCTCAGTCGCGCATTCCGCGGCATCAATGTCATGATTCATGTCGAGCCACAAGACGATTGAGTGGTCGCTTCAGCGCTATTGTCGATACTGAAGGTCGGTTCGAGTCGCAGCGCGCAGCGCACGGATCGAGCGATAAAGCACTCAGCGTGCGCTCGCTCGTGTAAGCGCCGATAGGTCGACGCGTCGGGCGCGTGCGCCGGATCAAAGCGGACATGGGGCTTCAAGGTCACGACGGTCATTGCCAATGTACCGTCCTCGGTTTTGCCCAATTCGCCCTCCGCGCGATCCTGATAGTCATCGACACGGAAGCCGGCCGCTTGCGCAATCGATAAGAACCACAGCATGTGGCAGCCGGACAGTGAGGCAACAAATGCCGCCTCTGGGTCCAGCGCGTTGGGCTCGCAGTATTCGGCCGGTACGACGTGCGCGGACGCGCTGCCGATGACGCGACCCGAGGCGGCGAACCGTAGTTCGTGTCCTCGCGAGTACCGACCGTCGAGAAACGGCTGATTGTTTCGAGTCCAATGCAATTCAGCGTGGTGTATCGACACGAGAGATCCTCCGGGCGTTCGGCTATTTTGTCAGATACACCGGCGTGGGATTGCGCGACCGATCGAACGCGGCACAATGCGTCATGTCAATTCAGACTGGGATGGGGCGCTCAATGGATGTGCGGGTTTATGGCACGGTTGAGGAGACCGCGATCGCGGCGGCGGACTGGTTGCTCGGCGCGCTTAACGACGCCGTTTCGGCACGCGGTCGGGCCACGCTGGCGCTCTCGGGTGGACGGACGCCGTGGCGAATGCTGGAGGCGCTCAATCCTGCGGCGATGCCCTGGTCCGATATGACCGTCTATCAGATCGATGAGCGCGCCGTGCCGCTTGATGACGAGCGCCGTAATGGCCAGCGCATCGCCGGCTTATTGGTCGGTCCTGGTCGATTGTCCGCAGACCGCTTCAAACCGATGCCAGCGGAGCAGCAACCGCTCGAGGTCGCTGCCGCGGCCTACGCCGCGACGCTGGAAGCGGAGCTGGGATCAATCCCCGTGCTCGATGTCGTCCAGTTGGGGCTCGGCGCCGATGCGCACACGGCGTCATTGATACCGGGCGACCCATTGCTTGAGGTGAACGATCGTTGGGTCGGGACGTCGGGGGTGTACCAAGGCACTCAACGTCTTTCGCTCACGTTACCGGCGCTGAATGCTGCGCGTTTTCGGCTGTGGTTAGTGACCGGTGCCGACAAGGTCGATGCGTTACGCGCGCTGGTCGCCGGGGATACCACACTTCCGTGTGGCCGAGTCCGAGGCGACGCGTCGGTCGTCTTCGCCGACGCCGCGGCGGCATCCGGTATAGGTGGGGTGGGGGCTATTCGCCCAGCACTTCCGTGACAACCTTGCAAACGGCGTCAATGGCGGCCAAGCGCGTCGAGCTTTTCCGCCACACGGCGCCAATGACCCGGTAAGGCGCGGGCTTCGTGAACGGACGGATGACGGGGTTCTTGGCGGCGGCAAAGGGTCCTCGGGTCGCCAGTTCGGGCAGCAACGTTATGCCGTGACCGGCCGCCACCATCTGGCGCAGGGTTTCAAGGCTCGTCGCGCGAAAATCCCCCGCTTCGTGCACACGTATACGACGGCAGGCTTCGAGCGCGTGTGATCGAAGGCAATGACCGTCCTCGAGCAGCAACAGCGTCGCGTCGTCCAAATCCTCCATGCGCAATGCGGGTTTCTTGGACAACGCATGGTTCGCCGGTAGCGCGACGGTAAACGACTCGTGCGCTAATTCCCGGCTTTCGAGCCCGTCTATGTCGACGCCGAGCGCCAGAATCCCCACGTCCAAATCGCCTGCTTTCAATTGTTCGACCAAAACGGAGGTTTGGTATTCGTAGAGCATTAACTGCAATTTGGGCAGTCGCTTGCGTAGCTTGGGGGCGAGCAGAGGTAACAGGTACGGGCCGAGCGTAGGGATCATCGCTACTCGCAGCGTGCCCGACAGCGGGTCGCGGGAGGCCCGCGCGATTTCGATGATGTCATCAGAATCTTGGAGTACCCGTCGCGCCCGGGTCACAATTTGCTCCCCGATCGGTGTGAGACTGACGTTGCGCGGTTGTCGCTCAATAAGAGCAACCCCAAGATAATCCTCGAGTTTTTTGAGCTGAGCCGACAGGGTGGGTTGGCTCACGGCGCAGCGGTCGGCGGCGCGTCCGAAATGCTTCAAGTCCGCTAGCGCTACGAGATAACGTAGGTCGCGTAGGTTCATCTTTGCCTCCCGTCTATGTTCCGATTCTATCTTAAAACACACATCAATTGACGCTTCCTATAGCGGGACACACAGTCCGTGACGGATGGTTATACTGCCGGCCATGCGTAGCCGAGTACTCAAGCATGCCGCCGGTGTGGTCCTCTTCCGGCAAAGCCCGGCTGGGCCCCGCGTGTTGCTATTGCGCGCCTACCGCAACTGGGATCTACCCAAAGGGCGCCTGGAACCGGGCGAAACGTCGTTTGAGGCCGCTGTACGCGAGGTTCGAGAGGAAACCGGTCTCTCGAGCCTGGATTTTTGCTGGGGCGAGGACTCCATTGAGACGGAACCGTACGCTGGCGGAAAAGTTGTGCGGTTCTACGTTGCTCGGTCGGACGCCGGGGATGTCAGCCTGCCGATTAATCCAGCCCTCGGTCGTGCCGAGCACCATGAGTTCCGCTGGGTAAGCCCCGCCGAGGCGTTGGCGCTGACGGTGCCGCGCCTTCAAAGGGTGCTCCGATGGGCGTATGAGCAGGCGGGCATCGTTCCGACCGCGATATGACCGCCACCTCAGGCCGTTCACGAACGGCCGGCATGGGCGCGGCTCTCTTTGCCGTGACCGTTTGGGCAGGATGGATCCCCGTAACGCGCTTAGGTGTTGTAACGCACCTGCAACCGTCGGACGTCGCGGCGTTGCGGTATGGCACCGCAGGACTCTTGCTCTTGCCCTTTTTGTGGATGCACCGCCATCAGGTGCCGTGGCGCCGGCCCGGTTTGCTTGCGATTCTCGCCGTCGGGGCGGGGGTGCCGTACTTCGCCGCATTTGGGATGGGACTGCGCTTAGCCAATTCGGGGCAAGCGGCCGTATTCGGGCCCGGCGCGTCCAGTTTATTCACCGTGTTGATCGCGCGCGCCTGGTTGGGAGAGGCGCTCGGGGTTAACCGTTGGGTCGGAATGCTGTGCACCGTGGCGGGATTTGCCGTGGTCGTGGGTCACGACTGGGCGGGTGGCGGGGCTCGTCTGACGGGGTTTGGGCTCATCCTGCTCGCCTCGCTGGCCTGGTCGGTGTTTACGGTCGCCAGTCGCCGCTTAGCGCTCCCGCCCTTAGTCACCGCGGCATGGGTGGGCGTTTCCAATGCGCTGATTTATATGCCTTTTTATATGATGGGCTCGGGACCAGCCCGCATTGCGGCGGCGCCTCTGATGGCGGTCGGTTTGCAGGCGGGCTATCAGGGGGTATTGACCGGCACGGTCGCGATGGCGGCATTTACCTTTGCCGTGGCCCGATTGGGCGCCAGCGGTGCCGCGGGCTTCACGCCACTGTCACCGGTCTTGGCTGGCGTTATCGGGTGGTGGCTGTTAGGCGATCCCGTCGATTGGGCCACGGCGGGCGGTCTTGCCGCCGTGGCTATCGGGGTGGTCGTCAGCAGCGGCGCTCTACAAAGACTCAGCGCGCGACGATGACGCCGCAAGCGATCCTCGGGCCGGCGTTACCGGCCGGTTGGCTGACGTAGTCATCGCGATCCCGGTGTACGACGATGCTCCGTCCAACGATCCCGTGAGGTCCCGGCGTGAGGGTCAGATCGTGGAGGTCCAAGTCCTCGCTGACCCGCCCCTGGCTGTCCGCCACCACGGCGCCGAGGTCGCCGGCGTGATGCGCGCCGAGTCCCGCGTGGCCGTGTACGGCACCGTCCGGATTGAAATGGCCGCCTGCGCTCTGCGCGTCCGGCGCGCTGCAGTCCCCTTTCTCATGAATATGCAGGCCGTGCTCGGAGCCCGGCGACAAACCGGATAGCTCGAGATGCAGGATCAGACTGTCCCGGCGCTGCGTGAACGTGGCTTGGCCGGTCACCGTGCTGCCGGAGCGCGATTCAATCTGCGCGGACGCTCCGGGCTTGGTCGGCGCGAGCACTGCGCATCCGGCGAAGCCGAGGGCGAGTACACCAATCGACAGAGAGCGTAGATCCGTTCGCATAAAAGATGCTCCTAATGAGGGTCAGCGGCGCGCCGGGCGACGCATGCGCCAAATGAGGTAAACCAAGATTAGAACGTTAACCGCGATCACCGCGACGGTATTCCATCGTGGCGACCGGACGAGCTCGTACAGCTCAATGGGGATCAATGAGCTGGTGGCGACGACCGTCAGCCACTCCGCCCAATGCCGGCCTTTCCACAGTCCAACACCTTCCACACAGAACAGTGCGGCATACAGAAACGAGGCGACCGCAAACAGATGGAGGCGCCCGGCCGGCATACCGACCAACAAAGCCAGCAGATTGCGCAGCAGACGCTGTTCCAAGCCATCCGAGAGGGACTCCGTAAATCGCTGCATCGACTGAATGAATCCCGGATTCGCTAACGAGAGCAATCCGAAACCCGTGGCGACGACGATGGCAGCCTTGAAGAACTTGAAGACCGCGATCAGACGGAGGACGAAGAGCGAGCGGAGGACATTAGCCAGGCGCATGACGTGTCAGACTACACGCCCGCGGCGCCCGCCTGCCAGAAAGTCACGCACATTCGCCGACAATTCATCAATCGCGCGTTGACGTGACTCTTGCGCTGCCCAGGCGGTGTGCGGCGTCACAATGAGATTGTGCAAGTCTGCGGCGAGGAGTGGGTTGCCATCCACCGGCGGCTCTTGCGTGAGCACATCAATGGCAGCGCCACCGATTTGACCGTGACGCAGGGCGAACGCCAATGCCTCCGCGTCCACGAGGCCGCCGCGAGCGGTGTTGATCAGCACCGCATCGCGTCGCATCAAGGCTAATTCGCGCGCTCCGATGAGCCCACGCGTAGCGTCAGTCATGGGGCAGTGCAAGGTGAGGACATCGACGAGGGGTAATAGCGCGTCCAATGACATGCGTCCGTCCGCGCTATCACTGCCAGGCCGACGCGCGACGAGTACCTGCATACCAAAAGCCTCACCAATCCGCGCGACCGCTTGTCCCAAGACACCGTAGCCGACGATACCGAGCGTGCGACCTGCCAGTTCGCGTATGGGATAGTTGAGCAGCGTGAATTGTTCGCCTTTCTGCCAGGCGCCGGCTTTTAGCGCCTGATCATATTCTCGAATCGAATGGGTCAGTGCTAGCAGTGTCGCGAACACATGCTGGGCGACGGACGCTGTGCAGTAATCGCGAATGTTGCAAACAGCAACACCCCGTTCGCGCGCCGCTTCCACGTCGACGTTATTGACGCCGGTCGCGGTTAGCGCGATCAATTTCAGTTGTGGATTGGCCTCAATGCGTTGGCGAGTGATTTCAGCTTTATTAAGAAGCACGATCTCCTGACCGGCGATCCTCTCATCCACCAGTTCGTCGGGCGTGACGTCGTATACGCGAAGGTCTGCAAGGGCGGAATGAAGCGGTGTGAGGTCGAGATCTCCCCCAGTGCTGACGCTACCGAAATCGAGAAACACGGCCTGCATGGAAGAACCTCAACCTAGACGGCGACCCTGCTCAGTATACCGACCTGCCTACGGCGCGACGCGAGCGCGCATATAAACGGTCCAACTGTCCGGAGCCACGCCGTAACGAGTCACCAACGGATTGGGAATCGCAAAGCGACTTCCGACCACCCCGAGCGAAAACCGCAAGACCCCCCAACGGGCGATATCGGCTTGGTACCCGAGGCTCCGTTTAACGATCACGGGCGACTGGGTCAGCTCTGGAACCCCCGGCAATTCGTCGTACCCCACCCGCTCCACGCGTCCGTACAGTACCTGACCATCACCCCAGCGCAGCGCTTCGTCCGCGAGCCACGCATCCGTGCGCCAACCGGCCGTCGGGCTGTTGCGTCCAAACGCCAACGTCGTTGACGCCTGCCACGACCCGATAGAAGCCTCGTGCAGTACGGACGCCGTAGAGCGCTTGACGGCGATCTCTGGATGCAGGCTTTCCGGACTTTGCAGTCGTGACGTGCTGATCTGTAGCGCCAGGCTAGGGACGGGATTGAACGACAGCCGCGTCGACCACGAGTCGAGAGGGCGCCATTCGAACGCCGAACGATGCTGGTCCGGTTCTCGACCGTTGAAGGTCGAGGCCTCGATCTTCCAGCGGCCGGCCACGAGCCCCGCGGTCACCACCCCGAATGAGACGTGCGTGGCATCCAGATGGTGGTGTGACAGAGGTGCTTCCGGGTCCGCATCCGATGAACGCCGGTGCATAAACACCGGCGGCCCTAAGGCGGGTTCCCCGACCGGGGCCGCATACACAAACCAAGATGCGAGACGGGTCAGGGACTTCGAATAGGTGAGCGCCAATTCCATGACCAAATTATGCGGGTGTTGACGATCCACCAATGGATCGCGTCCGTTCGCGGTTTCGCCGGTCTGAAGCAGTAAGGGGTAACCTGCCGCCCCATTGATTGGGTCTGCAGACATCATGGCCCGTGCGGTGAAAGCCGAATCGCCGATGTCTCGGCGGGCGGAGCCCATGATCATGCTCTCGCTAAACGTGGCGGCTGCACCCCGGGGTCCACTCTGCTGAGTGTCTGCAAGAACCAAGCTGCCGTGCAGCATGGTCATCCAATCGCCGTAAGCGCCGTGCAGTGCCTCCATCGGTGAGGTGTCCGGCAACCAACTGGTCCCGGAGCCATCCCGGGTCATCGCGTATGAGCCCAATGCGCCCGGCATTCCGACGGACTCGGCCGATGCGATGGCCGAAAATACGCCGGCACCCAGCAGCGCCGTGACAGCAGCGAATGATTGGAAAGAACGATCCACAGTCTGTCTACAGACCGCAGGCGAGGTGCCGAGTTCCCACGAGTCGGTTACGGGGGCGTGACGGCCACATGCCCACGCGCCATTACGAAGAGCGGATGTTCTGTTGAGGCAATGTGCTCCAGCACGTTACCGGGCACGGCGACGAGATCGGCGCTACGCCCGATCGTAATGGCCCCGGTCTCTTGATCAACACCCAGTAGGCGCGATGCGTCCCGGGTGGCCGAGAGCAGCGCCGCACTCGGCGACATTCCCGCGTCCACCATCAAACTGAATTCGTGGGCATTTTGTCCGTGCGGGCTCACGCCGGAGTCGGTACCGAAGGCGATCGGAACGCCGATGCGCACGGCTTCTTTGAACATGGCGAGATGAGCCTCGCCAATGGCCCGGGCCTTCTTCGCAATTGCGGGTGGGTATCCGTCGGCGTGCGAACTCGACCACCATGCGGCCATGCGAGTGGGTACTAAGTAAACACCCTTTTGTTTCATCAGCCGCATCGTCTCTGGGCTGAGAAAGGTGCCGTGCTCAATGGAGTCAATGCCTGCGTCGACCGCGAGACGTGCGGCCTCATCGCCATGGGCATGCGCAGCCACCTTTCGACCCCAGCGGTGAGCCTCTCCAATAATAGCGTCCAGTTCCGCCGCAGTGAGTTGCGGCACTTTGAGTGGATCGGACTCCGAGAACACCCCGCCGGATGCACAGATCTTGATGACATCGGCGCCCCATTTCATCTGCGCTCGGACGGCTGATCGGCAGGATTCGGGACCTGAGCAAATACCGTCAACCTCACTGAGTGGCTTGACGCGATCGGGCGGGAATGGCGGTGCATCGCAATGACCCCCAGGCGTTCCGATGGCGTGCGCCGCTGCGACGATACGGGGCCCCACGACGAGCCCACCATCGATGGCATTGCGCAGCGCTAAATCCACCCAATCGCTGGTCCCCAGAACGCGAACGGTCGTGAAGCCAGCTTCTAATGTGACGCGCCCGTTCCTCTCAGCGTAAAAAGACTCCTCGGCCGGCAAGCGGAGCATGCCGTCATAAAAGTCCTTGTAGGAATTGCCTGAGTCTTCATCGCCGAGATGAACATGCGAGTCAATGAATCCCGGTGTCAGCGTGGCATCGCCGAGTTCGATACGGACGGCATGCTCCGGAATATGCGCCGACGCTCCAATGCCCGTAATGCGCCCTTTTTCGACCACAACCGTCGCGTCATCCGAAAGTTGCCCGCTCACGCCATCGAAAAGATATCGGGCGTGCACGACGTAGGCCGTATTAGCATCCTTCGGATGATCTGCAGCCATCGCAATTCCACTCAGGCAGAGTGAGGCCAAAAAAATAGCGGCGAATCTAATTTGAGTCATGGAGCCTCCCGTAATTTCTGTCGTGAGCACGTCGCGTCGACGCGGTTCATTCAACCGGGGCGTGCCGTGCGTGCGTTCTGCTGCGGTTTGCGCTGCGCAGTGCCTGAGCGCGGCAGTCGCCGAATCCCAACATCATCCGCGCCGTCGTCTACAACGGAGAAGGACTTGAACTGCTGCAGCGCTTTTGCCGAGGCGGCGCTCTCCACCGCGCGAAAAGCGTCAATCAGAGCCCGCCCATGGTCCGTCAACGTGGCGCCGCCTCCCCCCGCCCCGCCCTTGATCGACGTGACGACGGGAGACCCTGTCAATTCGTTCACTGACTTCAGCAACAGCCAGGCGCGCCGATAACTCATATCCAATTCACGGGCCGCCTGTGCCAGCGATCCGGTCCGGTCCAGCGGCTCCAGCAGGTCGATTTTACCGGGACCGATCGATCGTCCCGGACCCAGGTCGATCCGCAACCGAATGTGAAGGTCTAGCATCGAATGCCCTGCCGCTCACTGTTGTTATGACCGTCGTGCGGCGACCCGTTGGGCTCAAGCCCCTGGCTAGTCATCGCTGTCCCGCCCGTCACCATGGCGCGGACCGATAATCTTTTAGAAACTGCCCCCAGACATGATGCCCGGTGTTCGCACCGTCAAAAATAGGATCAATGATGCGAGCCGCCCCATCAATGATATCGAGCGGCGGCGCAAATCCTTCCTCGGCCTTACGCGCCGCATGGACGGCAGGATCCTCGTCGGTCACCCAACCGGTATCCACGGCATTCATGTGAATGCCATCCTTGAGATAGTCCGGAGCGCTGGTGCGGGTCATCATGTTGAGCGCCGCTTTCGCCATGTTGGTATGGGGATGCTTGTCGGTTTTCGTGGGGCGATAAAATTGCCCCTCCATCGCGCTGACATTCACGATGTGCTTGTGATTGCCGACGGTCGATGCCATCAGCGGTCGCAATCGCGCGTTCAGGATGTAAGGCGCGATCGCGTTGACGAGTTGTACCTCGAGCAATTCGGGTGTTTCGACCTCGTGCAAACGGAGCCGCCAACTGTTGACCGCGCGCAAGTCAACTTGCTGTCGATCCTCGTCCAATTTACCGCGTGGAAACACAGCCTCGCCGTCTAAATAATCCTCGTCCAGATAACGTCGTTGCGACAGTCGTGCGCTTTGTAAGATGCCTTCACCGGGACTACTCTGGCCGGCGCCGATAAGCGCACGGCCATGAGACGCCGTCGTATCGGCCAGTCGGTTGACGAGGAGTTGGTGGCTCTGCAGCGTCGATCGCCACGTGCTGGGCAGCGATTCCATGGGCGCCGACTCCACCTCGAGCAAGTGAGCAAAGAACCCGGCGGGGCGACGTACCGTTTGACAGGCGTTGTTTACGATGTGGTCCAGTCGGGGAAGGCGCTCTGCCAGAAATCGGGCGAAAAGTTCGACACTCGGTGTGTGCCGCAAATCGACGCCGTGTATATGAAGGCGGGACCGAAACGATTCAAAATCCGCTTCGCGCGCATACCGCTGTGCGGCATCTACCGGAAAGCGAGTCACTACCACCACGTGAGCGCCGGCACGCAAGAGCAAGAGGGCGGCCTGATACCCGATCTTCACGCGTGCACCCGTTACGAGAGCGTATTGGCCGGTGAGATCCGCGGTTTGACTCCGCTTCGCATAATTAAAATCGCCGCACTGTGTGCACATCGAGTCGTAATAGCGATGCACCACCGTGAACGGCGTCTTGCAGACGTAACATCCACGCGCCGATCCCAATTCTGGCCGGGCCGATTCAAGGTCGTCGGCTTTAGGCGGCTCCAACCACAGCGGGGTGTAAACCTCCGCGCGGCGCTGAACTCGAAGACCGGCCTGTTCGATCGCTTCACGATCTCGCCGCCTTGCCTCCTGACGATCCGCCCTCCTGAGCGCCTTGGCCATTTTGACGAGATCATGTCGCTCGGGCTTCGAAACGAGTCCCGCCACCGTCAGCAGGTCGCGGCGTTCTGCCTGCGAGAGTTGCGAGAGCAGCCCTCGGTCGCGTTCCACCGCACGCAGTACGCGCAGGCATGCGTCCAGATCCGGACGGATATCCGTAGGTTGTCGTGTCTCATCGCTCATGGCGCTATTCTACGACCGGTAGACTGCCGTGGTGTCGGGAATACGGCGCCGGAGTAAACGCGTGGCCCAATTCATGCAATCCATACTGCTGCTGCGCAACGCACCGGCGGTAATCCTGAGCACGATCGGTGCCGTTCTCTCGGTTTGCCTGAGTGCGGGCGCCGCCACCGGTGGCGCCGATCCGGCGCTCTACAACGAACCGTTTCGACCGCAGATTCATTATTCACCTCCCGAGCATTGGATGAACGACCCAAATGGGTTGGTTCAGGTCGGTGGGCGATATCAGTTGTACTACCAATACCATCCGTATTCCTTGGTCTGGGGCCCGATGCATTGGGGCCATGCCGATAGCGAAGACTTACTGCACTGGGCGACCTATCCGTGGGTGCTCGGACCGGACGATCACGGCGCCATATTCTCTGGCAGCGCGGTCGTCGATATCCACAATACGGCCGGTTTAGCCCCAGCTGGCGAGTCATCAGTGATCGCCATATTCACCTATCATGATCATCGGATAGAGGCGCAGCATGGGACTGCAGTGGAGTCCCAAGGGCTCGCGTACAGTCTTGACCACGGTAAGACATTTACGAAGTACCCGGACGTCGTGCTCGAAAATCGCGGGAACCGGAATTTCCGCGACCCTCACGTCCAGTGGTTTGAGCCGACACAGCGTTGGATCATGACGCTCGTGGCCACCGATCACGTCGAGTTTTACTCGTCCTCGAACCTGAAAGACTGGAACTATGAAAGTGACTTCGGCGTTGGCACGGGGGCGCACGGCGGCGTATGGGAATGCCCTGACCTGTTGAGGATGGCGCTGGAACCGACCGGCGATGAGCGGGACGTGCTGCTCGTGAGCACGAACCCCGGTGGTCCGGCCGGAGGAGGGGGCACCCAATATTTTGTAGGGCACTTCGACGGACATCGGTTTATCGAAGAAGCCGGAGACGCCAAAGCGCAATGGCTCGACTACGGTCCGGATTACTACGCTGCCGTCACTTGGAGCCGCGACGGTCATGCCAACTCGGAGCCACCCGTCCTGCTCGGTTGGATGAACGACTGGCGTTACGCAGTGAAAGTACCGACGTCGCCATGGCGCGGCGTCATGGCGATTCCCCGGGAGTTGCATCTGCGCAGCAACCGAGGTCATTACCAAATGACGGCTACCCCTATTCCAGCGGTGGAATCCTTAGGATTTCGCTCGTTAGAAGCCGCGCATGTGCGCACACTCATCGCTCCCGAATTGCTCCAGCTGGATCCGGTGACGATACCGGCGTTGGAATTTAATCTCGTCGTCAGCGGATTAGGCCGCGAGCCCATTGAATTGCGACTTCAGAATCAGCGTGGACAATCGGTGGTTCTGAGGATGGACCCGATGGCGAAGCAAATGGAGTTTGATCGCAGCCGATCGGGCGTCGTCGATTTTGATCCGGCGTTTACAACCCGGAACATCGCGCCGTTTTCAATGCCCGAAATGGGATCGTTTACGGCACGCATCCTCGTGGATCGTTCGTCGGTGGAGATCTTTCTGGATGATGGCGCAACCGATCTCACGGCTCTGGTGTTCCCGAACGAACTGTTTGATCGCATCGACATCACCGGAACGGACGCAGTGGCTTTCGAGGCCGCCCGAGTCACTGCGTTACGGTCGGTGTGGGGTGGTTCGGCTGATGAGGCGCAACCGCCTCCGTGATCAGACCGTCCGCGAGACGGAGTGACCGCGCATCGGGAACCCCACAGAACACACAACGAAACGGTACAGCCAGCGCTAGCGGATAGGCGTTGTCGCGCGGTGGATCCGCGTCTTGTCAGCGTAGCGTGGCACCGAGCCCGACCCCGCCAATGCCGTACCGATCTTCCCAACCCGTTAAGGCTGAATCGGACGTGGCCTAGGCTCGTCGCCGACGCCTTCTATAAGTCGACACACTCGGATGTTGTCGATTTCCCCGACCCATGCGTTTGCTTGACCGTGCAACTTCGAGGTGAAGTTGCCGACGACGGTCATGTACCCTTGCGTAACCGCGCCGCCTGCTCGATTTGCACAGTGAGGCATGTGTAACCAGATCGCGTTGGCGGTGATTGACCAACGGTAGTCGTCCGCAGCGAGGTAGATGGCATCGCCATCCTTTTCGAGGTTGACGAAGCCACGAATGGAGATGAGTTTTCCTTCGTAGGCGGATGGATTCGCGAGCACCGCTACCATCGAGTCTGGACGGGAGTCAGGGTCCGCAGCGCATCCCGACAGAAGGCCGCAGACGATCAGGCCGGCGCACCCTACGGTGGCACCGACACGGTTCAAGAGGGTTTTTTTCCGGCTCATAGTCGAGGGCTCCGCGACGGGATGACGAAACCCGCCTCGTGCAGTGATCACTTCCGACGTCGAGCGAATTCTAAACCGAATACAGCGCCCAGGTATTGCGGGGCAGGCTTATCCATCGCGAGGGGCCAAATGGGGCGGCGCGTCGTGCGCCGCCCCGATACCCCGACACTGCTAGAACAGCACCAATGCCTTTTGCAGCGTCACCCAGATGCCGTACGCGATGGGCAATCCAACCGCCGCCCAGGCAATAGCCAACTGTGTGGGCGACCCGTGGCTCGAGTCTGTTGCATGGGCGTGGGCGTGATGCTCCTGCGCGGCACGGTGATCCTCTTCAATGACGCGCGGGTCCATGTGGAACTTCGCATCTACCGGACGCACAAGGAGTGCCGCCAACAAACCGATTGCGAGTAGACACGCGAGAACCCAGAAGATCGATCCATAGATCATATCGTGCGGAACCGACCCCGACTCCTCACGCAAATCGTGTAAATAATTGACGACAACTGGGCCAAGCACGCCGGCTGTCGACCAAGCAGTCAACAGCCGACCATGAATCGCCCCGACGTAATGAGTACCGAAAAGGTCGGCCAGAAACGCTGGAATCGTCGCGAATCCACCACCATACATGGACGAAATAAGGCAAAAGGCACCGACAAACACAGCCAATGACTTCGTGCCGGCCACGTGTGCCGCGAGCAAGTACATAGCAATGCCGAGGACGAAGAAGACCATGTATGTCCGGCGTCGACCGAAATGATCGGACGCAGATGCCCAGACGAAACGACCGGCGATGTTGAAGAGTGACAGTAAGCCGACGAATCCAGCGGCGACCGACGCGGCCTTCTTGAGTAGATCGGGGTTTTGCTTGAGTGCTTCAAAGGCAAGCTCTGGATGGCCTACCAGTGCGCCGCCGAAGGTCTCCTGCAGCATGGGTGACGCAGCGCCGATGATGCCTATGCCGGCAGACACGTTCATGCAAAGAACGAGCCACACGAGCCAGAACTGCGGCGTCTTGTGCGCGGACTCAACATGGACGTGATTCTGGGTAATGCCGGAGACCTCGTCCTCCGGGGGCTCGTACCCCACGGGCTCCCAATCAGCAGCCGGCAACCGATAGGTCAGACTACCCCACGTCATGAATACGGCGTAAATGGCCGCCAGGCAGAAAAAGGTAGCGGCGACACCCGGATCCCCCGGATGCGCGAAGTGGCCCATCAAATTGGTCGCGAGCGGTGAGCCAATCATGGCCCCTCCGCCGAAGCCCGCAATAGCGAGACCCGCTGCCATGCCGCGCCGGTCCGGAAACCACTTCATCAGTGTCGAAACAGGCGAAATATAGCCGAGACCCAATCCAATGCCGCCGATGAGACCGGAGCCTAGCCACATCAGCCACAACCAGTGATGCTGAATCCCGATACCCCCGAGCACGAGGCCACCGCACCAACACACCATCGCCGTTAGGCCGGTGCGACGAGGTCCCACCCGCTCGAGCCAACCACCGAACACCGCGGCAGCCACGCCCAGCACGAGGAAAAATAATGTGTACATCCAACCGAGATCGAACTGGGTCCAATTGCAATCGGTGGCGGTCAGCGCGCGTACGGTGCCCGACCACTTATCCGCAAACGTGGCCGCCCCCGCGGCGCAGCTGGCCAGCGGCTTTCCATCGGCGCCGAGGAGCGCCGACTGTAACGGCTTCCAGAACACCGAAAAGCCGTATGCCATGCCAATGCACAAGTGCACGGCGAGTGCAGCCGGTGGAACCAGCCATCGATTGAAGTTCGGCCCGGCAATAATCCGGCGTTTTGACAAAAACGGAGCCACGGTAGACGTCATCAAAGAGCCCCCTCTAAGGACGAGTAATCAACGCTCACACACG
>Ga0007854_10000101_pt1 | contig 68124 bp, 58 predicted proteins | sample CryBogCBH12Aug08_FD_60382 | JGI IMG/M metagenome (GOLD analysis project Ga0007854, IMG submission 60382) | Freshwater microbial communities from Crystal Bog, Wisconsin, USA - CBH12Aug08 | ecosystem: Environmental > Aquatic > Freshwater > Lake | place: Crystal Bog, Wisconsin, USA | collected... | reverse complement strand
TTGCCGGTACATCTTTCACGGATTGCCTCAGCCCGCTCCCTCTCCCAGAGACGCTCGGCCCTAAGGTCCTCCTTCCCCTCGATTTTCTTGAATCCTTCGTCGAACCAACGACCGGTATATGTCCCGGCAGCAACCGTAAACTCGGCGTGAACCTCGAAGTAGGTCCTCGGTTGGAAGGCACGGATTTTCTCTTCCCTCTCAACAAGGATGGCAAGCGTCGGCGTCTGGACGCGGCCGACAGGCGTGAGTTGGAAGCCTCCCGGGCCTGAATTCACAGCAGTTAGCGCCCGAGTGCTATTGATTCCGACGAGCCAGTCGCTTTCGGAACGGCAGACTGCTGCGGCGGCGAGCGGCTTCATCTCCTTCTCGTCGCGGAGATGTGCAAAGCCGTCTCGGATTGACTCCTGCGTCATGGACTGGAGCCAGAGGCGCCTTACCGGTTTCTTGCAACCGGTAAGCTGAATGATGTTGTGAAAAATGAGTTCTCCCTCGCGACCGGCATCACAAGCATTGATGACGGTGGTCACCTCGGGCTTTTTGAGTAGTTTTTTGACTACCCCGAGACGATCCGAGGAGCGAGCGATCGGTTGGAGTTCGAATTCCTCCGGGATGATCGGAAGTTTCTCAAGGCTCCAAGAGAGCCCTCGGCCTCCAGACATTTTATTCGGAAGGCAAAGCTCCACAAGGTGCCCCACGGCTGAGGTGATGATATAATCATTGACTTCAAAAAATTCGCCACGTCCAGCTTTTCCCCCAAGAGCACGGGTCAGGTCTGCTGCGACACTCGGTTTTTCGGCAATGACTAGGGTTTTGGACATAGTAGGCAGGGGTTAGTCTCTAGACTGACAGATCGTTTTGATATAAGGCGCAAGGCGCTGGGGATAAATTTGAAGGCATTGCTTTGGTAGGAAAGAGGAGAAAGATCAGTTCTGCTTGACGAACCAGCAGCTCGGTTGGGTACGGACATGACGGCAAGTTCAAGGGCGAGCAACCTAGAAGACACTGTGGCCGGTGGCAAACCGGATTTCGCAAAGATTTGATCGGCCGATCTCGAATCATCTCCAAAAGCTCCATAAACAAGGGCTTCGTCATCAGAGATTTGAAAGAGGGAAAGGTCGCGGGAAAGTTCCATTAAAAACCATGCCCAGCCGGGCACCATTGGTAGGTGGGCGTTGGGTTCGATAGAGTTCACGGGATCGTTCATAGATTGAGTGGCCAGACAATCGTCCTGTTCACGAAAAACTCAAGCAGACTGATCAACGGCGTCTCAAGAAACGGAGAAATGGTGTTGGGAGCGACCTCGGTTCTCCCTGCACTCAAACTGCTTCAGAAGGTCCTTTCAACTATTCTTGGACAATTCCCATCCAGTCAGCTCTTTTCCAAGGAAAGCGGATCCAATTCCTTGAGAACCGTTGTCAGATAGACCGGTTCGGGATGGGCATTACGGTATTTAGTGATCTCACGACGATCAAGCACCTGAAATCCGTAACGCTCAAAAAGCTTCGCTCCGCGGCGGGTCTCGAAGGTAACCACTTGCCCGTAGACCTGCCGGACCCCCTTGCTTCTAAGATGGTCGAGGTAGCTGTTCATTAGCTTGCCCGTGTTGGCCATCCCTTGGGCTGCGGGAAGCATGTTGAAATGAAAGTGGGCACATCGCCTAGGGGTCGTCGGAACTTCGCGCCAAGAGTTGCGGAGAATCCAACCAATAAAGTCTTTTGTCGGACGAGCGTAGAACGGGTATTTCGCCATACCGAGTGCAAAGAGGGTCAGATTGTTAAAGAAATTGAACAGTTGCTGACGAAAAGGGCGGTAAGAGCCGAGCAGATAGCCCTTCACGACACCCCCCTGCTCAAGCACAAAGGAGGACTCCGGTTCGATATCAGTGTAGTATCGCGTGAGGTAATCTGCAAAAAGCTCCCGATCTTCAAAGACCGGATCGATTGGGTTGCCTAGGAAACCTGTTTCACAGCAAAGGTGACGCACTGCGTTACGGTCGCGCGGTTCGTAGCGTCGAATCACGACTGTGGGACGGCTGCCTTCCTGAGTTGGTGTCAAGGTGGGCGATGACGAGGAAACTGATGACAAAGAGGACACGCTAGAGAAGCGATGGATAAATCGCGGAGTGACTTTCGCAGTCAGAACAGGCCGCAGGCAAGGCGGATTCGCGGAAATCTCTCCAAATGTCACCGCTGATTGCTCCGGCTCTCTCCTATGGGTCATACGCGGAAATGACATTCCGGTAGATCGCAAAGAGTCGATCGAAGACATCCTTCCATCCATAACGACTTCCAACAGATGCCGCCGCTCGAAGGCCTGAGGCTGCCAGATCTTCATTTGCAGCAGTTCTGATCGCAGCAGCAAGGGCCATTCCGTCATTATCCGCCGACCAATTGTGAAGTCCGCTAAAAATGATCGCGTCCATGTAGCTGCCGCGGATTCCGACAACGGGGGTTCCGCAGGCCTGGCTTTCCAACGTCACCAAACCGAAGGTTTCCTTTACTCCCGGATGCACGAATAGGTCGGCCGCCCTGTAAATGTCGGCCAACTCCGCAGATCCGTTGCAGAACTGTATCCAACTGACGTCCCCTGTTTCCTCCTCAAGACGATGAAGGGCGCCGCGCAACATCCCATCGCCAACCACTGCAAGATGGAAACGTCCGGATTCAGATTCCTGAAGACGGGCGAAAGCCTCGAAGAGGCGTCGGACATTCTTGTCGGGATTGAGCCGACCAACATATAGAAGAATCTGTCGATCCATGGGCCAGCCAAGTCGACGACGTGCCACTAGGCCACGCTCCGCATCTGGAAAGAAGATTTCAGTATCCACTCCCAGTTCAAGGCTCTCGACGTTGTCCAAGCCCCAGGAACGGAGAAGCCCTGAAAGTCCAAGACTTGGCACAAGGGTTCGCTCAAAACGGTTGTAGAGCGTGGTGACGTAGCGCTGCCCTATCTCTTGAGCCATCATCACAGAGATCGAGCCAAAATATTTGGCCACTGAACGGAGTACAGCCTCGGGAAAATGCGAGTGATAGAATCCAACTGTTGGGATAGCGAGGGCGCGACCCGATGCAAGCGCCTTCCACGCAACCTGATAGGGATCACCCGACTCGATCAAAGAGGGGCGTTCTCTCTCAAGTGCTTCTTCGACAAGGTTGAGGTTCAGAAGGACTCTGTATCGGGCTGTACGTGAGATCAGCGGCGACTCGATGGTATAAATCGTCCGATGACCTTCCATTCGCTTCTCGGTCTTCTCTCCAGGAATGATGAGAACGTGCCGGTTTCCCGCCATCCCCAAATGGGAGGCTTTTTCGGTGATATACCTTCGCACTCCACCACTGAAGGGAGAATAAAATTGGGTCAAATCACAAATTGTCACGCGTGCAGGAGAAAAGGATCGAAGCAGTGTCGCTGAGTAATCCCAGGACACATGCTGCTGTACTGAACAAGAATAGTCTATTCCAGACCGGCCAACCAGCGCTCTGCCGAGATGGCGGCAGCGCATCCCATGCCTGCTGCTGTGACGGCCTGACGGTATTCACGGTCCGCAACGTCTCCTGCAGCAAAAACACCGGGTAGATTCATTTCAGTCCCTTGTCTGGGAGTGAGATACCCCTCTTCGTCCATAGCGAGTTTGCCACGGAATGGAATGGTGTTCGGAACATGTCCGATGGCCACGAAGACGCACTTAACTTCAAGTTCGGTGATTGTCCCAGACTTGAGATTCTCCAGCTTCACTCCCCTCATCTCTCCGGCAGCGTCTGTCAGATACTCCTTGATGGCGCTCCCCCATACCGGCTCAATCTTTGGATTCGCCAAAGCGCGATCCGCCATGATTCTGGATGCCCGGAGCGCGTCGCGGCGATGGATCAGATATACCTTGGAGGCAAACCGAGTGAGGAACCCTGCCTCTTCACACGCTGAATCGCCACCTCCCACCACGCAAACAGGAACATTCCGGTAGAATGCACCGTCACAGGTTGCGCAGGATGTAAGTCCATGACCGACAAGCTCTCTCTCGCGATCAATTCCGAGCCAGCGTGCTGAGGCACCGCTGGCCACAATGAGAACTTTTGTCTCTATCCATTCTCCGTCCACCTTTACCCGATTCACTCCCCCGACATGTTCGAATTCCTCTACCGTTCCATAGCGGAACTTGGCTCCAAATCGCTCGGCCTGCGCATGCATTTTCATTATCAATTCCGATCCGTCAATCCCCTCTGGAAAGCCGGGAAAGTTCTCAACTTCGGTGGTGGTGGTAAGCTGACCTCCGGGTTGTCGCCCCTCAAGGACAAGAGGGGCCAGACTTGCTCGCCCGGTGTAAATGGCTGCGGTGAGACCAGCACAGCCAGTTCCGACTATAATGACTTGTTCCATAAAATCTTAAAAGGGTTGATGTGGTAAAAACTACTTATTGCCGTAGAAAACAGTCTAGAATCAAGGGCTAGGAAGATGAAATCTCTGGGGAAAAAGGAGTCGGCCAGCCTTTAGGAAGTCGCAAGGGTCGACCCTCAGGCATCTTCACAAAGGCAAGGGCCTGCTGACAGGTGATGAGAGAGAACCCATCACGTGGACGCTTGATCTCGAAGTGACACCAAAACCGTGCCGGCGTGGCATCTCCCAGACGCCCGTGTATCTCTAATTCGTCACCGAGGACAGCCGGTTTCTTATAGTCAATCTCGGTACGAACGACCACCGGGTAAACCGAGGTCTCTGCAATGCGACGCCAGTCCATGCCGAGTTGAATGGCGAGGAGCGTGCGGGCCGTCTCGATAAAGCGGAGGTAGGCGAGGTTATGGACAACTCCCCCTGCATCGGTATCGAAAAACATGACCTGAACTGGCGTGATGATGCTCGTGAGATTCAAGGATTGGAGTGGTTTGAGCGAAACTTTTTGGGTTGGAGAAGAGATCTGAAACTCAAGAAAAAGGAATGTGAAGCAATGTTTCTATGCCTGCTAGTCTGGTCATGTGCGCTTTAGACACCTTCAAGATGCCCGTCTTTGAGAAACAGCTGCCTGTCGCCGAGTCTGGCCAGAGCTGAATCATGGGTAACTGCAACAAAGGTGCGTCCATCCTGCCGCGCCAGTTCTAGCAGGAGTTTGATGATGTCCGCTCCGGTGACGGCATCCAGATTACCAGTAGGTTCGTCGGCAAAGAGAATGCCTGGATTGTTGACGAGCGCCCGAGCAATCGCTACCCGCTGCTGTTCTCCGCCGCTTAGTTGTGAGGGAAGATGGTCGAGCCGACCTGTAAGACCAACCCGCTCGAGCAAGCTACGGGCCTTTGCATCGCTCTTTGAGCCTCCGAGCATTGAGGGGAGGAGGACATTCTCAAGGGCTGTGAGTTCGGGAAGCAGAAAGTAGGATTGAAATACGAAGCCCATACGACGGTTGCGTAGGATTGCCTGCTTGTCCCCGCGAAGCGAAAAAAGCTGTTCACCCTCAAATTCCACTGTGCCTTCACGAGGGCGCTCCAGTCCGGCAAGAATGTAGAGCAGGGTCGATTTCCCAGCGCCAGATGGACCTCTCAGGAAGACAACCTCACCAGTTGCAACATCAAGATCAATCCCCTGTAGAACCTTCAGGTGGCTTCCTCCGAGATCGTAGGTCTGGTGCAATCGGCGAGCACGGAGGTGAACGGAGTCAGAAGAGGATGGCATCTAGAGAAGCAAAATCGGAAAGCGGAATGGCGGAAAGCTAAAAGCTGAAGTCGTTTTGAGGCAGCGTATTGCCATTTGTCCCTTCATACAAACGCTAAGGGGAGTGATGGGATCGACATTCCTACTGGGGAAGATTATGCCTTATTTTAATTCGGGCATTCTGACACATGAAGCGATTTATTATTTCGTTGCTGTTGCTCACTTCTTCCGACTTTCTGCACGCACAAATGGGCAGCACTCCGGATCAATGCATCACCCGCTATGGGAAACCAGAACGAGAGGCCATAAAAACGAGTGGATTACTCTACTTTCGCACCGAGCGGCTCTGCTACATAGCCCATTTTTACCGGAACCATTGTGATGTACTGAGTATCTTTTCAAACAGGAGCCCTATGGGAATCCCCGAGGGACTAAGTGAGGAACAGATTGCCGACCTGCTCCAGAGCGAGGGCAGCGGACCGGGTTGGACTCCTGTCGAGCGCTTCTCGATCAATGGCGTCTGGAACTCTCCAGACAGCCGTTCGTTCGCGATCTATGATACGATGAGGCACAAACTTGTGATTATGACCCGTGATTCCTACAAACGCGAAAAAAAGGCCCTTGAGAGCACTCGCCAAACTACGAAGTTGGTTGCTCCTCCCGAATAAGACGGATTCATCCTGCGCTTGGTATAAGATCATCAATGGTCTAGTGAACAAGGGTGAACAAGTCGGAACGCTTGGATAATTTTATCCGCACACTCGATACAGAAGGCACAGCCGTTGAAACCGGTTTTGATCCTTTCTATTTTGGCTATTTCGAATGTTTTAATTCACAATGTTACTATGAGGCACATGATGTACTTGAGCATCTCTGGCTGAAGGAGGGAAAAAACTCTCCTAACTACGCCTTTTACAAGGGCTTGATCCAACTTGCCGGGAGCTTTGTTCATCTCAAACTGCAGCATGCCCATCCAGTCCATCCTAGGCATGGGAGGCGTCTGCACCCGGCATTCCGACTTTTCCATCTAGCTGTCGGAAATTTGGCTCCCTACGGCCGTCGTCATCTCGGCATCAGTCTGAAAGATCCCCTCTCCCTTGCCTCAGGAATGGCAACGCTGCTTGAGGAGACCCATTTTGCAAGTAATCCATGGAGTCCTGAAACCGCTCCTAGCCTGCCCGTTCCCGAGGCTGAATGCTGAGTTTTTCCGAATCCCGTTGCCAGAGCCCTTCTTCTTTTTGCACAACTCTCCGGTGTTCAGCGTTTATACTGCCAGATTTTCTAATCCCCGTCTCGGCCTTGTGGCGGGGTTGGCCTGCGCCGCACTGTTGCAGTGTTGCGGTGGCTGGATCGACCCCTACACAACACAGGTCATCCTCTTCGCAGCAATCAATGTGATCCTTGCCACCTCCCTGAATCTGGTGATGGGGGAGACAGGGCAGTTTTCTCTCTGCCATGCAGCATTCATGGCAGTTGGAGCTTATGCCTCGGCATTAATGACGGGAAGAGTGCTCCCATCACTGCTTCCGCATTTCTCTTGGACAGGAATTTCGTGGGCGTCGCAGGCCTTCTTTTTCCCTGTACTGTTGATTGCCGGGTTGGTCGCCGCACTTGTGGGTCTGATCGTCGGAGGCCCTTCGCTAAGGCTGCGAGGCGATTACCTAGCAATGGTAACGCTTGGGTTTGGGGAAATAATCCGGGTGCTACTGCAGAATACGAATGCGGTTGGCGGTGCAAGGGGTATGGACGGAATCCTTCCCGCCACGAATCTTTTCTGGGCGGTAGGCTCTGCCGTTGTGACCCTCTATACGATGATTGCGCTGGTGCGCTCAACCTATGGTCGCGGGTTTCTGGCGGTACGAGATGATGAGATTGCTGCTGCGGCCATGGGAATCGACACAACGAAGTTCAAGGTGACGGCCTTTATTATCGGGGCCTTCTTTGCAGGCATTGCTGGCGCTCTTTATGCCCACGCGGTGGAGTTCATCAGCCCTGAAGGATTCAACTTCCTCCGCTCATTTGAAATCATCGTGATGGTGATTCTTGGAGGTCTAGGTCGTCCGGTTGGAGTAGCGGTTTCGGCGATTCTGATTACACTTCTCAACGAGTGGTTGCGTGACCTCTCGCAGTACAGGATGGTTGTTTACGCGCTCATCATCATTCTTTTCATGATCATCCGGCCGGCTGAAAAACTATTGCCGTTTTTTCGTCGTCTGGTGCCAGGCGTTGGAAAAAAACCAAGCAGATCATGAGTGATACTTCTCCAACTCCACATGTTCCCCTGTTGGAAGTCAGAAATTGCTCACTTCGCTTTGGAGGGATATCTGCCCTGACGGATGTGTCATTGAAGATCGGTCATGCCGAACTGGTCGGTTTGATCGGTCCAAATGGGGCGGGAAAAACTTCTCTCTTTAACATCTTGACCGGGGTCTATCAGCCCACCCGAGGAGAGATTCATTTTGAGGGATCTTCCTGCGTTGGGTTGCTGCCGCACCGGATCAACATTCTAGGCATGGCCAGAACTTTTCAAAACATTAGACTTTTCGGCTCCCTTGATGTTCGAATGAATATTCGCACTTCATTCATCGCACGTCTCCGTAACGGTCTTGTCCACACGATCCGCCGCGGACGGTCCTTTCTCAGCGAAGAGAAGGAAATCCAAGAGGAAGCACGTCGACTGCTGGCCTATTTCGGTCTGGAAGAAGCGGCCAGCCTGCCCAGTCGCAGCCTCTCCTATGGAGACCAGAGGCGTCTTGAAATCGTTCGAGCGCTTGCCACCAAGCCGCGCCTACTCCTGCTTGATGAGCCTGCGGCCGGCATGAATCCCACCGAAAAGGAAGCACTCAAGCGCCTTGTAACACAGATCCGTTCCGAATTTGGAACGGCGATTCTTCTAGTGGAGCATGACATGAAAGTGGTGATGGGGATCTGTGAGCGGGTTGTCGTTCTTGATCAAGGCCAGGTCATCGCAGAGGGAACGCCTGACGAGGTCCGCGCCGATCCCAAGGTCATCGCCGCTTATCTGGGAGAATCCCACTCGGAAGAGGAGATCTCATGAGTGACGGGAAAGAGGTTCGGAAAATGCTTGAAATCTCGAATCTTGAGGTTCGCTACGGCTCAATCCGTGCCTTGCACGATCTCTCACTCACGGTTTTTGAGGGAAGTATCGTCACGCTGATCGGGGCAAATGGCGCCGGAAAGTCCACAACTCTCCGGGCTATCTCAGGACTTATTTCTCCTACATCTGGTTCGATCCGCATGAACGGTAAGGAGATCGCTGGCTGGCCAGCTCACAAGATCGTTGCAGAGGGTCTGGCTCATGTGCCTGAAGGACGCCTTGTCTTTCCCGAACTGACCGTGAAGGAAAACTTGCTGATGGGAGCTTATCTCCGGCGCGATCGGAGAGAAATCATGGCGGATTTGGAATGGATCGAGGGATTCTTCCCGCGACTCAAGGAACGAATTGGACAGCTGGCTGGAACACTCAGTGGTGGCGAACAGCAGATGCTCGCCATTGGTCGCGCGCTCATGGGACGACCCCGCTGCCTGATGCTCGACGAGCCATCGCTCGGGATCGCACCTCTCTTAGTAGAAACGATCTTTGAAAGACTCGTCGCCCTGAATCGGGAGCGTGGCACGACACTGCTGCTTGTGGAGCAGAATGCCTCCCTCGCGCTGAAAATGAGTACCTATGCCTATGTGATGGAGACGGGGAACATCCAACTGGAGGGGCCCTCCTCAGAGTTAAAGAATCGCCCGGAAGTAAAGGCGGCCTATCTGGGTTGTTAGAAAAAGTTCGATTCGGGCTTAAAAAGGCCGGGGCAACTGGGTTATCTGCGCAGAACTGCCAGTTGTTTATCGGTGTATTTTGCCAGTATGTCGTACTCAAGATTCACCAAGTCACCGGACTTGAGATCGCCCAGATTGGTTTCACTCAGGGTGTGAGGGATGATCCAAAGGCCGAAGGATATCTCCTCCAGCGAAGCCACGGTGAGGCTGACGCCGTTCACAGCAATTGAACCCTTCTCGATGAAATATCGCGATCCCATGGCGGGAATCTGGATGACGAGATTCAGATCCTCTCCTTTGTATCCGGTCGAAAGCACTTCGGCGGTGGTATCGATATGTCCCTGCACAAAATGACCGCCAAATCGTCCGTCCGCACGAAGAGCTCGTTCTAGATTCACCCTGCAGCCTGGAGTGGAATGTCCTAGATTTGTACACGCAAGAGTCTCCCCGAGTAAGTCGAAGCATGCTGAATCTTCATCCCTCCTTGTCACAGTAAGACAGCAACCGTTAACAGCGAGGCTTTCGCCAGCGGAAAGCTCCGCTGCCAATGGAGTAACAAGGATCATTCGGGCGGCGTCCCCGCGTTTCTCTAGGGAGCGAACGGTCCCGGTTGCTTCGACCAGTCCAGTAAACATGAATTATATACCTAACTGAGAAACAACCATCCTGCCAGAACAAGAACTGGTAGCAGGATCGGAATAGCGTAATGGAGGAGATAACCGAAGAAACCTGGGGTCTTTACGCCCGCCTCTGAAACAATGCTCTTCACCATGAAATTGGGCCCGTTGCCAATGTAGGTCATGGCTCCAAAAAAGACGGCGCCCAACGAGATGGCGATCAGGTGAGCGGGAGACTGGGTGGCGACGCGCAACACATCCTGAGGATTGTTAAACGAGCCTCCCTGAATACCCAGTTCCACGGAAAGGAAGGCGAGATAGCTCGGCGCATTGTCGAGAAGAGAGGAAAGGATTCCGGTAAAATAGTAGAAATGCATCGAACCCAAATCCAAGGTGTAGGCAAGGGCCGTTGCATGATGTTCAAGATAATCAAGTGCTGGGACCATCGTGGCAAAGATACCGAGAAAGAGCCATGCGACTTCCTTGATCGGGGCAAAACTAAAATCGTTTTTATCGTAAATCGCGCGGGGAGTCAGCAGCCAAGAAATGAAGGCAGCTGCTGCCATTACGATCTCACGCCAAGGAGTCGGCAGGAAGACCGCAACGAGGATTACTCCGAGCGGAAGAAGGTTCGCTCCGCCTTCAACAGCCCATGTTTCGCTTCTTGTCTCTTCTTCACGCACCATACGAGGGGCGCGTAGGAAGTTTCGACGGTCCATGACGTAGAAAATTCCCGCCAGCAATCCTACGACAAGAAACCAGGGCTTCCAGAGATTCTGCAGTGTCCACCAGAAGGGAATGCCCTTGAGAAAACCAAGGAAAAGGGGAGGGTCACCGATGGGGGTAAGACCTCCTCCAACATTCGATATCAGGAAGATGAAGAAGACAGTATGAAATCCGGTAATACGATATTTATTCATTCGCACCCAAGGACGGATCAAGAGCATCGAGGCTCCAGTAGTGCCCACAAAATTTGCAAGAACAGCTCCAAACAGCAGAAAAAGGAGGTTTCTGAACGGCGTGGCTTCCCCTTTGACCATAATATGGATCCCCCCTGCCACAGTGAAGAGGGAGGCCATCACGACAATGAAGCTTACATACTCGTGAAGAGTTTCCACGAGACGCTCTTCCCCATGAAGAAAGAATAAATAGTAGAGCACAGTGATGCTTCCGAGCAACACGGACACCTTAGGATGTTGCCTCTCCCACCAGTGGTGCGCAACAAAGGGCATCAGGGCGATAGCCAGAAGCAGCAGGACAAACGGCAACAGAAGGAATGGGCCGGGAAGAGTATTGAGGGGTTGCGGTTGAGTCATGACAAAGAGCCTTTTTCATGGACATCCCGAATTTCGCGAGCAAATTCACATCCTTGAATTTGAATTCCCTTACTCGTCTCATACTGGGTCTTGCTTTCCCTGCCCTCTCAATATTGTTCGCAGGCTGCGCATCTGTCAGCGTTGCGAACATTTCCTCCAAGGGCTTACCTCCAAAAAAGCTGCCCTCCAAAATCTATGTTCAGGAGTTCGCTGCTCCTTATGACAACTTTCATGTGGACCGTAGCGACAATGATCTTCTGACCTTCGTGAAAAATGAACGCCGGGCACTGGCCGAAACCTTGGTAGATCAACTCACTAAACACATCGCACCCGCAGAAATTCTTCCGGAGGGACGTCCGCTACCCGCTGGGAACTACTGGCTCATTCGGGGAGTTTATGACCGTGTGAACCAGGGAAGTCGTCTTCTCCGTACCGCAGTGGGTTTTGGCTCCGGGGGGACGAAAATGGAAACTCGAGTGCAAATTGCAAATCTTTCGGGGTACTGGCCCGATACGTTCCTGACGATGATAACAACGGGTGGATCAGGCATGGCTCCTGGATTCTGGGCCGCCTTCACCCCGGCACTAGTTTTTTATTGGCCGGCTGCAGTTGCCAATGCAGGAGGCGCCTCTCTCTCCGGCATCTCTCTCGACAGAAACCGCACAGCCAGAGAAATTACGGCGACCCTTTCGGAATATTGCTTCCATCAAGGCCTGATCACTGCACAAAATACAAGGCACCCAAAGAAGCTGGGGCTTCTGCCAGCCCTGCAAAAACCAGAATTTTCCCTTCCGATAGGCCGGCAGTAACCGATTCTTCCCAAGAGAACGGATCTCTGCTTGGATTTCCACCCCTTGCTGAATCTGCATATCAGCTGCTGACACATACTATTGTCCCTCTTATTTTATGACCACGACACTGCGCAAAACAAAAATCATCGCCACCCTCGGTCCTGCCAGTGAAACCCCGGAGATGCTTCGGGAAATGATTCTCACGGGTGTAAATATATTCCGGCTCAACATGAGCCATGCCCAACATGACTGGGTTCGTAAGATTGTCCCCACCATCCGCGCCATTGCCGCAGAAGTCGATCTTCAGGTAGGCATCCTGCTTGACACCCAAGGACCAGCTGTCCGTACCGGCGACCTTGCCACAAAGCTCGACCTTAAAATCGGGGACATCATGGAGTTCACCGTAAGGGGGGCACTGAGCGAGGAACTCTACTCCACCAATGTCAACTACGACGGCCTGATCGACGACATTTCCGAGGGGGACGTTGTTCTTGTGGATAATGGGGTCATCCATTTAAAAGTTCTTTCCAAGCTAAACAGTCGCATCCGATGTGAGGTGCTAACACCTGGGCCGCTTGGCTCCCGAAGGCACATCAATCTACCCGGAGTGAAGGTCAACCTTCCGCCATTGACCGAAAAAGACCTAGCGGACATCGCCGTCGGCACTGAGGTCGGAGTTGATTTTGTAGCCCTGAGCTTCTGTCGCGAACCGTCTGATATCCTTGAGTTGAGGCGCGTGCTGGCAAAACACGGCAGCACCGCCCGAATAATAGCCAAGATCGAGGATCAGAGCGCTGTTAGGCATATTTCCGAAATCATCGCTGAAACAGATGCCGTCATGATCGCACGGGGAGATCTCGGTATCGAATGCCCGATGGAGGAACTCCCCATCATCCAGCGCCGCATCCTTAAAAAGGCTCTGCAGATCGGAAAACAGGTCATCGTCGCCACCCATATGCTCGAGTCGATGATTGAAAATCCCGTTCCAACTCGTGCAGAGGTAACGGACGTCGCAAATGCCGTTTTTGAACAAGCTGACGCCATCATGCTTAGCGGCGAGACGACGGTGGGCAAGTATCCTGTTGAGTGCGTGAAGGTACTCGACAAGATCGCGCGCCGTATCGAGCGCAGCGGGAGCGCACACTTTGCCGAGCAGACATCCCTACTTAGTCCGCGCCAAAAGACCGCTCACTCCGGCGTGGTTCTTGCAAATTCTTTTGCCAACGCCCATCTGGCGGTTCTGACCCGTCACGGCTACATGGCTGACTATACCAGCCATATCCGTCCGGAACATGCGCCGATATATGCTATCACCCCATCGGAGGTGACTGCGCGTCACATGACGCTTAACTGGGGCACGTTCCCGTTTATCATGCCATTTGGCAACACACCGGAAGAGTCGGTTAAAAAAGCCGAGGATCTCCTTTTCTCTCGAGGGCTACTGAAGGAAGGCGATCAACTCATCGTGATGAGCGACATTATAGAGGGGGACGAGAAGTTCGATTCTATTCAGCTCCGCAAAATCTGAGTTGCAAAAACTGCTTTTGGGCGCAATGAAAGCACTCGCACGACATATTATTTTCCTGAATTCAACCACTTGATAAATCCATTCGGCCCGCCAGGAATGTAGCCGCTTTCCTGTTTGATAATTTTCCCCTGTGGGTTGAGCAGGACAAGCGTAGGGAAACCCTGAATATGGAATTGCTCTTGTAGTTGTTCGTTCTGCTTTATGATCTCAGGAGCCAACGTCTTGCCCTGCGGAAAGTCAACCTCCACAAGAACGAGGTTTTTGTCGGCGTAATCCTTGAATTCCTTCTGATCAAAGGTTTCTTTTTTCAGCTTCATGCACCAACCGCACCAATCGCTGCCCGTAAAGTCGAGCAACACATTCTTACTCTCCCTAGCACCAGTAGCGAGGGCCGCTTTATAATCATCCCCCCATCCGACGGCGAACGCGGGCATGACTGAGATAAGGAGTGACAGGAGTATGAAAGGGGAGCGGTGAAACTTCATACGCCCTCTTTCGCCCACCGGCACCCCGGTCGCAACAAGAAAATGCGGGAGAGATAAGATAGAGTCAGACCAAAAGCACCCAGCGCCACTTTCCTCAGATATCCTCTCATGTTTCCCCGATATGCCATTGCGGGGAAATCTCCATCCCTATTGGGCTTTGCTCCCCAGAACAAAGGTGATGAACGGCTGCAAAGGCCATCATAGCAGCGTTGTCGGTGGAAAGTTCCGGAGCTGGCAGAAACAGTTCCCATCCTTTTGTTCGACAGAGTTCGCCCAATCCTTTGCGCAGGGCTTGGTTGGCGGCAACCCCACCCGATACAGCCACCCGTCTCAATCCCAAGCCCTCCACAGCGCGGGAAGTCTTTTCAAGAAGCACCCCAACAATTGCATGTCGGACCGATGCGCATAGATTGGCCATCCCTTTTGGTGTGGTCGCTAGATTGGGGTTTTTCTCCAGAAAATATCGCACTGAAGTCTTCAATCCACTGAAGCTAAAATTCAGGTCCCCTCTCTCCATCAAAGCCATCGGAAAGACATGTTCCAAGGGATTGCCAAGTGAGGCCAAGCGGTCGATCTCATTGCCGCCGGGATAACCAAGCCCCAAGAGTTTGGCAATCTTGTCGAAGGCCTCGCCTGCTGCATCATCAAGGGTTTTGCCCAGTACCTTGTACTGACCGGCAGCCAACACCTCGGTCAACTGCGTGTGGCCGCCACTAACCAGCAGTCCGAGATGATGCGGAATTTCCCGACTTCCGAGAAAGGGAGATAAAAGATGTCCCTCCAGATGATTGAGCGCAAGATATGGAATGTCCATCGCCAGGGCAAAACCCTTGGCATACGAGGCGCCGACTAGAAGTGCCGGAGCGAGACCAGGACCGGAGGTGGCCGCAACCGCTCCTAGTTCGCGAGCCGATATACCCGATTGCGCAAGCGCCCGGCGTACGAGTGGGTCGATTGCAAGGAGATGATTGCGTGATGCCACTTCAGGAACGACTCCTCCAAAGCGGGCATGTTCTTCCGCCTGCGAGGCAACTAGGCTCGAGAGAATGATGCCCGGAGGCCTTAGGATGGCCACGGCAGTTTCATCGCAGGATGATTCGATGGCTAGAACCGACAACTCTGGATCAAAAGGCTTCATGGTGCGCTGGGAGCGCATAGCATGGACTCCCAGTCTGACAGCAAGGATTTCCGGTCAAACATCGTTTGTCTCCCCCTCTCCGCTAATTTGTTGAGAATTCGGGCTGCGACTTGATTCCTATCCCATTGGGAGTCGGAGAGAATTGCCAGCGAAGTTGCGCTTTTCCTCAACTCCGGAGGAAAATCGCCCCAAGCGTGATTCACATTGAAGCCGATACCCACCACTGCGAATGGAAGCCTTCCCGTCCGCGTCTCTACTAGGACCCCCGCAATCTTGGAGCCACCGACCAGTATATCGTTGGGTGGTTTAATGCATGCCCCGCTGATTCCAAGCTCACCCAAGGTCTCCATAATGGCGACCGAGGCAAAAGCGGAAAGAGCATGCATAGTCGCATCGCAAATTTCCAAGCGTAGCAATAGCGAAAACCAGAGCCCCATCCGTGAAGCCGAAGCCCATGGACGTTTGAATTGACCCCTGCCTGCAGTCTGGCTCTCTGCAAAGATGATCGTTCCTGCAGGGGCCCCATTTTCTCCCATCAGGAGTAAGTCTTCGTTGCTTGATCCGGTCTCCTCAATAACCAGAACCGGAACCCTCCAAGGTGACGAAGACGTGAGAAAAGTACTCTCCAGCGGTGGAGGCGGACTAGTTGCCATTTTCCAGTTCGAGCGAGAGATCCGCATTTTTGGCCGAGTGGGTGAGAGCGCCGACAGAGATCCTGTCGATCCCGCTTCCTGCTATCCTTGGCAGGGCCTTAAGAGTCACTCCTCCACTTGCTTCCAGTCGGACATCCTTGGCCAGAACGTCGCGCAGCTCAACGGCACTTCTCATCTGCGCCGGAGACATATTGTCGAGCAGAATCACGTCGATTCCGCGCATTTTTAAAAGGGTTTTCACTTGTTCGAGTGTGTCCGCCTCGACTTCTATCGGAAGTCCTGGGTGATCATTTCGAAGTCTTTCGATCACGGGCTGGAGTAACAGGAGGTTGCCGAGGGCGGCAAGATGATTGTCCTTCACAAGCACCGCGTCATGAAGGCCCATCCGATGATTCAGACACCCCCCAGCTTTCACCGCCCTCTTCTCCAGCAGTCGCCATCCTGGCGTGGTCTTGCGTGTGTCGAGTAGCTTCACCCGAGTGCCGGCCACAGCATCTGCGTAACGGCGGGATAACGTGGCGATTCCGCAAAGGCGCCCCAGAAAATTTAACGCCGTACGTTCGGCGGAAAGAATCGAGCGAGTGGACCCGCACACTTCCATGAGTGCCGATCCGTTGGAAACAGAATCGCCCTCGGCTTTGAGCAGCGTGATCACAAGAGAGGGATCAACCCTGCGAAAAACCTCTGCCGCAGTCGCAATCCCAGAGGCCACACACTCACACCGCGCAACGATCCGGGCCCGAGACGAAGATCTTTCAGGGATAAAGGCCTGGGAAGTCACATCTCCTCCTGTTCCGAGATCCTCGGCGAGCGCAATGGCGATCAGGTCGGTCTCTCCATGGTCGGGGGCACTCATGGATGGGGGGTGACTCAGGCAGCCTCCTCCTGTTCAACGACCGTTCCGGCAAGCAAGGGCAATCCAAGCAGATCACGCTGCCATGGCAGTAGTACGTTGGCCAACGGATTTGCGGCGACCGCTTCCAATGCAGCCTTGGGAGCCAGAATAGAGGGATCCAGATCCACTTCGCGAGCCACTTTGTCCCTGTGGTCGCGGAGTTTATTAAGTCTGTCAACCTGCTCCTTGGTCGCACGGATGCGAACCCCACGGATCATTTTTGGCCACTCCGCCTCGGGTAGATTGAGAGCCGATTCCAAGGCTGCCTCCAAGCGGAGTGCACGCGGTTTCGGAAGTCGTGGTCGATGAAATTTTTCTCCCTTGGCAGCCTCCCCGGCCAGATGCAGAAGATTTTCATTGGAGAGCACATGAAAAGCGGGACGGTCCCAGAGTCGCGCTTCCTCATCCCGCCAGCGCCAGAGAGCACGAAGCACAGCCCATCCCCTCGGAGACAGTGCAGCATAACCTGTGATACGCCAGAGATTCTCCTCATCCCTTTGGCGTGTCTCACGAGTTCCCCTGACCATCCGGTCGCGTGACTGGCGATACCATTCTATACGGTTCAACTCAATGAGGCGGGCCTCAAGAATACTCGCGAGCTGCGGCAGATAGCGCACGTCATTGAGGGCATATTCGATCATCTGATCCGAAAGTGGACGCTGGGCCCAATTAGCCTTCCGTGATGCCTTCGAGAGGACGATGCCGAAATACTTTTCCACAAGGCCAGCGAGTCCTAGCTGGGGCTCCCCGCAAAGTCGCGCTGCAATCATGGTGTCGAAGATATCCTGATCAGGAAACTCACCCGATCTCCGCAGCAGGCGCAGGTCGTAGTCGGCATCGTGGAAGATGATTCTCTTCCCCTTGAGGGTTTCAAAAAAATCGGCAAGCGGAAGCCCAGCAAGCGGATCAATGAGTCTGAGTTCCTTTGCAAGCCCGCTTTGAGGTTCCTCGCCCCATCCGCTCTGGATCAGGCAAAGTTTTTCAAAATAGCAGTGGAGGCTGTCCGCCTCAGTATCGAGCGCGACACTGGGCTGTCCGGAAAGGCCCGAGAGATACTCGCGAAATGAAGCTTCCCCGGCGATCAAGGTTCCGCGATAAAGGTTGATGTCGTCGGGATCTCTCCTGCGGGGCGGGCCCGGGGCTCGCGCACCTCGGTGTTGCCCTCGGTGGGAATGGTGACAAAGGGGCCTCCGGCAAGCGGGGCCACCTCGGTGAAAGCCACATCGGGCACATCAGTCGGAATTCCCTCAAGGGGAAACTCCTTGCGCAACGGATGGTAGGGATAACCTTCCCACATCAGGATGCGGCGTAGATCGGGATGATTGCGGAAGCGTATCCCCATGAGATCCCAGACCTCGCGCTCATGCCAATTTGCTGTCGGCCAGATGTCTGAGACAGTATCGACTTCTGCTTGATCCTCGGATGCCGTGCACTTGAGGCGAAGGTGCGATTTTTTGGCGATAGCGTAGAGCTCGTAAACCACCTCAAAGCGAGGATGACTTCCGTAGTGATCAACGCTGCAGATATCCAGCAGCATATCATAGCCAAGGACGTCACGGCAGAAAAGCGCTGCATCATGCAGGCGCGTGGCACGAACCGAAATAGTCGTCTCACCACGAAACTCCTTCCTGTCGAATACATCCAAGGCAAACTCCGCCTCGAGCTTGTCCGCTTCAGCAATGGCGCTCATCGCAGGGACTCCAATAGGGCTCGCTTCTGGTCGAGCACGGAATGTTCGCCCATGAGCTTGTTCTGGAGTTTCATCAGTCCGTCCAGCAGTGCCTCGGGGCGTGGGGGGCACCCGGAGACATAAACATCAACAGGGATGATCTGGTCGACTCCCTGAAGAGTCGCATAGCTGCGATACATCCCGCCAGATGAGGCGCAGGCTCCCATGGCGATCACCCACTTAGGTTCCGGCATCTGCTCGTAGATCCGTTTAACGGCAAGAGCCATCTTGTAAGTCACTGTACCTGCCACGATCATCACATCCGACTGGCGAGGAGAAAAACGCATCACCTCGGCACCGAAGCGCGAGATGTCGAACCGAGAAGATGAAGCAGCCATGAGTTCAATCGCACAGCAGGCCAGCCCCATCGGCATCGGCCAGAGAGAATTCTTGCGCATCCAGTTGATGGCAGCATCTAATTTCGTGATAATGATATTCCCCTCGATCTTCGAATCGAAAGCCATCGGCGTGGAAATAGGCGTTGCGTGGGGATGCATGGTGGAGAGAGATCCCTTGGACATAAGCCAAAAGCCTAGAAGAGAGCACGCCACCGACAAGGATGAAAATGGGGTGTTATGATCAGGATAATCAGTTATCCGCAGCAGAAAACAATAACTCGGTCACTTTTGCTCAGAAAACGAGGCAAAAGGCACATGTATCACTTCTTCGCCGGAGGTGGTGAATAAAAACGCCCACCAGTCGGCATGTTTCACTGCTAATACTTGATATCCAACACCTTTGAGTTGCATACTCGTCGCCAATACGCCAATTTCCTCTCGGAATTTGATCCAAGACCATAATCAGGCACCCCCCACTCAGCGATCTTCTTGTAGTTGAGCCAGCCGCGGTTTGGCGGATTAACAAAGGTCGCGGTATCCCCCTTGCGGAGGGGGTCAAAACGAGGAAATTAAGGGCGTTCCCGAGTTTTCTCATGACTTTGCAATGATTTGCACCTTGGATCGCTGCACTTGGACAACCGACACCGCCGTTCAATTTTTAACTTTCAGCTCCCCTCGTTGAGTCCTTCTCTTCTCTTATGGCTTCCCCAATCACACATCTCTGGACTCGGATTTCCTCCGTTAAATGGGAGGATGTCTGGGTTGAACGTCTTCGTTTTGCCGGAGAACAGTCGCTGGTGGTCAGAAAGTTCCCAGCATCTCGCTCCATCCGTCTCGATCTCTACACCGATGGGGTGACCTCAAGGAAGCTCAAGGCAACCTTTGGGGGAATCGTACGCCACTTCGATGCAGCGGGCTGGCAACCACCGGCCTCCAAGATTACAGACCCCCTCAGGATCGCTGGAAAACTCCGCATCTTCCGCGACTGCAATCTCTTCAGGAAGCACCGGAGCAAAGGCCGGGGGCTCCCCCTGCTGATTCCAAGTGGCATGGCCTTTGGCACCGGAGACCATGCCACCACAGCCAGTTGCCTCCGTTTACTCGTCGAAGCGATCCACCCCCTTCACCTCTCAGGTGCAAACTGGTCTCTCCTTGATCTTGGATGCGGCTCCGGCATCCTGTCCCTCGCAGCGGAACTTCTGGGAGCCAAGAAGATTCTAGGAGTCGATTTTGACGACCGATGTGTACGCATCTCCAGCGAGAATGCGGCGCTAAACAAGCTCCCTCGCTCCCGTTTCCGGAAAGCTGATGTGTTGCACTGGAAACCATCAGGTAGCTACGACATTGTCACCGCCAACCTCTACTCCACAATCCTCTCTTCCGCCTCCCGCATGATTGCGCGTGTCGTCAAGCCAGGAGGCACACTCATTATCTCCGGCATCCTCTCAGTGGAGGAAACTGCACTCCTAAAGATTTTTGCTTCCCCCGGCGGCACTCCCCATCTGCGTCACATTCAAACCATTAAACGAGGCAAATGGGCTGCGATGATGATGAAAAAGCCTTAAGTAAAAACTCCTCTTGGTAAAACGTCTGCGTGCCCCAGGGGAAACTCCAAGGCAGGCCATCCTCCTTCCCAGAATCACACCAGCCACTAAACAGCCATACATGCCGCCGCAAGTCTTTCGGAAGCATCCTCTACAATCGGATTTCCATGGGCGAAAAGGAGGAGTCGTGGGGCTATATTTCGTAATGCATCGAGCGAACGGATCGACTGCTTCTCATCCATACGGTACTTCTCAGGGAGAAGCCTTAATCCCTCGGGTTCCAGATTCACCAAGGCATCGCCAAAGATCAGGATTTGATCGAATAGGAAGGCCGTCTCGTCCGGACCGAATCCGGGAAGCGCCATCGATTCCATACCTGCCACGGAATCCCCAGACTGGAACCGTTGGTCGGCAACAACATCTTCTCCAATCCCCTCTGGGGCAAAGATTGGAATCCCGAGCCTGCGAGCGAACCGAAGACTATCTCTCTGATGATTCCCGTTGGTGAGAACAACGGCTGCGGGCGCGGAGAAAGACTCTGCCACGAGTTCCTTCAGCGCTTCCTCCTCCAGCGAGATAGGATCGATAAAGATCAGTCCTGCTGGAGTCACCAGTGCCGACGATGAGCAGTCGCATTTCACCGCCGGTTCATAGCCCTGCCAAGTAAAGGCCCCAGATCGGACAATCGAGTATTCGGGAACGGGTTTCATGGTCGGACGACTCTTGGTTCGACATCAGTGCATGCGTGAGGGGCTTGGATTATTCTCGTTGTTTTCAGGCGTTACCTCAAAATTCTTGAAGCATGCATTCTGCCACCGACTGACCTGATAGCCGGCAAAGCCGGAAGCATAGGTCTCGTCGGTGATCCCGTTGGCAACAACCAATCCGTCGATGGAGGCCGTTATTCTGTTTCCGGAAAATCGCATGGTAAGTCGGTGCCACTTACCAGTTCCTGCTGCAGGACTCAACTCACCCGCAGCCAGCTTGGTCTCTGTGACTTTTTTGTCGTGCGTGTCCTTCTCGTTACAGGTTCTGACAAAGAGCCCCCAGTGACCGTTGTCGGTAAGGCGCAGATGGTATCCATTGATCCGGTTCTGCCCGTTTGTCTTCATTACCCTCCCAATCAGATCGACATATCCCGGCTGTTCCAGCAAGACATCGCTGAGAACGCTGTAATCTTTCCACGTCGGATCTCCGATAATGGTTCCCGGATCGGCGTCACTGTTCCAAACTACAGGTTTGGCAGTGACGACTTGGCGGAGGCATTTACGTTCACTGCCGTTGGCGGCCGTGGCTATCTCAAAAGTGCCATGTTGGTCACTGAAGAACCGGGGAGTTCCACCAATCTCGTATGACTGGAAGTCATCCCGGTAGGGAAGCGCAAGAGGCGCGGATGGGGGCGGTGTCGTCATCCCCTTTGCCTGTCCACTCGTGGTCGTGACGCTGTAAAGGCATCCGGGGTCAAGGGCCAGAGAAAAGCCGGCTTTTTTCTGTGCCACATCGTCCTGCTTCACAAACCAATCCTCTTCGTTTTTTGAGCGGAGTTTCGTGCGCCAAAGATGCAGCGGGCCGTCGAAATGCGGATCCTTGACCTTGAAAGTTAAGCTCAGGGGAGCCTTCGCATCGACGGTTTCAATGATCAGGCTAAAGTCCCTTCCGTCTGGCGAGCCAAGTGCGACAAAGCTCCCGTTCTTTGAATTATTTGCCAGATAGCCGCAGGCTCCGTCCAGATAGTGCCAGCCAGGCTGGGCAAACTGGGTTGTATGAGCGGTGGCCCAGATTGAGAGACCGACAACATAGTGACCTGACCATGGCTGATCCGCCAACATGAGACCGTCACCGGAATAGGGCCATCCAGGCAGAACCGACCAGATTGTGGACCAGTTGATAAAGGCCGTCATTTTGCTGTCGATGTAGCCTTGGTTGTACAGCTTCGCCAATTCACCAGCTCCCGTATCATAAGGTTGAGATCCGATTTCGCTCCCCCAGAGCGGCTTGCCGGTGGCGAACGATTCCTTCCATGCCGAATTTGTCGAGGAGTGCAGCCCCGGGTAGTGCATTCCTATGATCTCGAAAGAAGCCGCAAATTTCGGATCTCCGGCTGCCACATGCCCCACATTCCACTTGAAGGAATCATCGGCCACTACACGGATCTTCTCCATGCCGGCCTTGTTCAGTTCATCCCGAAACTGCTCATACCATTCCTTGTTGAGTCCCCTCTCGTTCCATCCTCCCAAATAGTCGATTGCAAGATGGTGATCGCTCCGCGCATGACGAACCCAATTCATGATGAAAATGATGTTCGCCGGAGTCCAGACATCGTTCTTTTGTGGATTGATCCAGTTGGGAGTCCCCCATTCGAGCCCGAAGAGTTTGATCTCAGGATTACGCTTCTTGGACTCCTCCATCAGCCACCACTCGTAACCTCGATGGTAGTTTTCATCATCGCGGGTACGCATATGACTCGGTTCGGAACCGTCCGTTGAATTCATATCTCCTCCGATTTCGACCTTGTTGATCTGCAGGGCAGCGCCGAAATTCGGCTTGAAGAGATAATCCAGTATTTCGCCCCGTTGGGGCTCGGGGTAGTCGATCAGGAGTCTGGAACTGGCACCAGCGCTCAAGGCACCGATGCCGTCAAAAATCCTTCCCTTCGCCCGACTGTCTATCGTAATCGCTGTCTCAGCGCCACGGGCTGCAACCAAGGTGAGGATGCATATCAAAACGGCCGCAGGGACTGGCTTCATGAAAGCATCTAATGAGCAGGTCTGCTTGGTTACCCTTTTACTTGCCCTTTCGCGATCGCCACTGCTGCCTTGGCCAGTTTGGTGATGCCGGCCCAGTCACCCGCCTTTATCAGGTTTCTGTCGGCGATCCAGGAGCCGCCGACGGCTGCAACGCCGGGGGCGTCGAGATACTCCTTTAGGGTTGCAGCGCTGACCCCACCAAGAGGAATGAATTTAACTCCTGTATGGCCAAACGGGCCCGAGAGAGTCTTGAGCATCTTAACTCCGCCTGCGACATCGGCTGGGAAGAACTTCAAGACCCTGCATCCGAGGGAGAGGCCAATTTCAACCTCCGAAGGGGTCATGATGCCTGGAATAAATCCCATGCCGCGCTCATGCGCCTCACGGATCACGGAGGGGTTCAGGCCAGGGGCAAGGCCGAATGTGGCACCCAACCCTGCGGCTCTTACAACCTGCTCTCCGGTCAGTAGTGTGCCTGCACCGAGATGGATCTGAGGAAATGCGGCCTTGATGCGTCGGATCGCCTCGGGAGCTGCTTCCGTACGAAAAGTAACCTCCATTGCATCAAGCCCACCCTCGAGAAGGGCTTGAGCGAGGGGCTCGGAATCCTCAACGCGGTCGATTGTAATGACAGAGATGATGCGGTTAGCAAGTGCTGGGGTGAAATCAAAGGATGACATGCCATCTATCTTACAATTTTGGATTCCACCCGCCAAGCCTCATTAAGTCCATTCCAAGCCTTGACTGGGTTGCTGCTCCGCTCATGAGTAAGGTTTTGTCGCTGCACCTTGATTGCAGTAAAGTTCGATTTTACTCAGGTTAGTGGACTTGCTTTGCGCTCCCCTCTCCTTCCTTCTTTGTGAAGGAAGCCACACTATCTTCAAAAAGTTGACGAAAGTCGTTTTCAGGCGTGGCCAACAGAGAAAATTGCATACTGTTTGACAACTCCTCTTCCTTTTCGGAAAATTTAGCTCTCGCGAGAGACGCCCTATCTCCTCCATGTGGTTTTGGTTTGTGAATCGGTTTGTGTTGGGTTGGGTGCGGGCGTTCTCCCGCGTTTTATTTTGTCCGAAGCTTTTAGTCATTTTGCAGGTATAAGCTCTCGCTTTTACCAACCGATATGCTGATCCAGGCGTGGGTGTGGCTGCTAATGGACCTACTGGTTGCCTGCGTGATTGTATCTTGACGGTAAGGGCGCCAATCGTCCGCAACAGTCTTTTAAAGAATTAACTTACACACATAATGCCCTTACATTCAGATATATAGATGTTGTTTATTGTGGCCATATCGGAAAAATACACTCACGGTAGAATCTTGAAGCTTTGGTAGACGATGTCCGAGGGTCTGATCGATTTCTCCTCACCTTCAATCGAACCACGTTGAAAGGCACCTACAGTCACCTCTATCGGCTTGTGAAATCTCTTGGGCAGATCCCTGACGACAAAACACCCCTCTTCAATCACACCCGGTCCCTTCTGTACAAAATAGCCGACGGGTAGCTTCTTGTCGGAAGTAGCCTGCAAGGCGACTTTCTCCTGACTGCGGTTGATGTCGGGAACGGGCGAAAAAGCAACCTTTTGCCCAACCCATTCACGCGGGACATCCCCCCACTTCATCATGACACCACGGCAGGCTGCTGCGTCTTCACCATTCCCCTCATGGTAAATCATCGGACAGCAAAGGCTTCCTGCGCGCGTCATTCGATTAGGTTTGAGTCGTAGGATAAAACTGGTCTCAACGACTCCGTTTGTACTCGCCTTAGCAAAAGTTCCAACCATCTCGAAGGGTGCGCCATTGAGATCAACCCGCAGTGGGTTGGTACTCACTGTGAGTTCGTTCAAACTTGGGAAAAGGACGTTACTGTAAACGTGTGCTCCGCCATTGGTTTCGTGACCTTTGACCAGGTTGATACATATCTCAGGCGGTCTGGTGAAGTGATGAGTGGTAAGGGTGACAAGTCCGTCGTTTGTCATCATCGAGAAAATATTGGTCAAGTTGGCCCCGGGGTTTTCCGTTAAGGAGATAGGTCGGCCATCTTCATCGAGAACCGTGAAGAGATCCTGATGTTTTAGATAATCTCCCTTGATGAGAACCTCCGCCTCGCGTGCCAAACGTTCGCTGGGATACCAGTAAGCCTTGTTTCTCTTCCCGGTGTAGCTTGCGTAAGTGGAGGGAGGGATGTTGCTGGTCTCCGGGTTTTCGCCGTTCACCAACCAGCCGTCCTTTAGAAACATATTAACGAGGGGTTGACCGACTTCCTTCGGCAGACGCTTTGACGCAATCTCGTCCAGCCACTCGGCGAGGAAGTGGTAATCCCTCGGGAGCATGTTGAAGTGCCCCAAATTGGGATCATGGCAGATCCCGGCAAGCTCGCTTCTCGGCGAGTAGGTGTCCCCAGCTGTGGTGTTGGTATCCTGCCTGTAAATTGATAGCAGTGGATTGTTCCCTATCTTGTGGGGAAAGGGCTCGCTCTTCCACTGGGAGGGAACCGTCTCCTGAGTGGCTGAGGAGATGAAGAGTATGGGAATGTTCGAGAGCGCTCGGCTAGCATCGGGACAGTGGGCTGTGCCGCCAGGACCGTAGGTTTTGTACACATCTGGCAATCCGGCCTTGATGGGAATAAGGGCGAGGCACTGCGAAGGGTTTCTCATGCCGGCCTCAAATGGAAAACTGCAGTAAGCAGAGTGAGCCATCGGGATAATCGGGGCATTCGTAAGTTCAAGATGGTCGCTCAGTACAGCTAGACCCGAAAGGTACCTGTCGAAAATGGCGGTCCGTTCCGAATCCGTGAAGTCATAGCAAAGATTTTTGAGCATGAGAGGGCCGATGTCCGAACCGTTTGGGGTCATCAGGATCTGCGCAATGCCATATTTCGCGCATACTTTGCGCACCTCCTCGTTTTCAAGCACACTTATTGGAATGCCGTTGTGAATTCCTATCATGACAGCACGAATCTGTTCTGTCTCAGGTGGCACCCAGAGATAAGCCCCGGAACCGAAGCGAGCGTTGGCACCTTGATAGGGAAGAAAATACTGATAAATGCTTACTGAGTCAGAACTGCCCAGAAGGAGTGAAGCCGGCATAAGGCAAAATAGGAACAGGATCGCTAGCCGGGATTTCATGGGGAAGCTTCTCCTAATAATCCGGCGCTTCGCTAACGTTCACCTTTTGGCTTCCACCGCCACAACACCACCCAATCCGACCTGCTTAGAATCATCGCCCTTCAGGAGCAAGACACTTAGTTGGTGTTCCTGATCGCCCGCGGGCAACGGAATCTCGATCGGTTTCGTGGCTGGATCTGGCTTTTCAAAAACTTTCATGCCGTCGAGCCATATCTCACCCTTTCCGCGGATTTCCTTGAAAAGAATGGTTCCTCCTTGCTTTGCCTCCTGTTCGGTCGCTTTGAAGCGTTCGCTCCTCCACTGAATCCATCCGGGATTTGGCACATCTTCTAAATGAGGCGGCTTCACCGGGATCCACGTGTTCATGTCGTTATCAGCGATGGCTGCGGAAGGGTCGGGTTTTGCAGACGTGAGGGGAGACACCCTCCATTTGGAAAGGATCAGAAGGGGAGGGGCTGGGGGAACAGAGGGAGGAACCGCTGCGGTGTGAACGGGAAACTTCAGGACTTCATCCTTCAGACCAGGGGAGGTGATTCGAAGGATTGCCTCTCCGAAACCGCCTGGAACCGACTGGAGAATAGCTTGGCCAAGTCCGTGGAAGAGTGAATGATCTGGGCCTTTTTCGGGTTCGTGGCAGTTCGGATCACCGTTGCCGAGTCCGATCAGGCGCACGGGTCCATCGACCTTGAAGGTGACCATCGGGGCCGCATCGGGAACAATCCTTCCCTTGGCGTCAACCGCAGCTACAGCGATCGGTTGGGCATCCAGACCATCGCCAAGCAATGAAGGACGGTCGGGAGTCAGTCTCAGGGCCACAGCCTCGCCGGTTGTCGAGACCTTTGTGCGGGCGATTTCCTTGCCAGCAGTTTTTGCAACCGCCTCCAGTGTACCGGGTTCATAGGCAACTTCCCAGTTCGCCATTGCATAGGGATCGACATCCTTCATGCCGAGTGACTGTCCATTCAGGTACAGTTCGGCCTGTCGAGCGTTGGTAATCACCATGACCCTCACCGGCTTCCCCTCCTTCCCCTGCCAATTCCAATGGGGTACGATCGCAAGGATGGGTCGGTCCTTGATCCACATTGCCTGATTCATGAAAAAGGCGGTCTTTGGGAAACCGCAGAGGTCCATGCAACCGAAGAAGGATCCAACGCTAGGCCAGACATAGGGGGTAGGCTCTCCGCGGTAGTCGAATCCAGTCCAAACAAAACCACCCGCAATAAAGGGTCTCTCAGCGATCGCCTTCCATCCTTCATGGTGGGTTTCGCCCCATCCCGGATGTTCGTCGTCGTAAGCAGCAATCACATTATTGCTCTTTACTGTCTCATACTCATCGCGCGTCATGACCGCAGAGGTATCCTCCGAACTAGTAATCGGTGTCTGTGGATGCTTCCTGTGGAAACCGTCGTAACTTCCCTGCTGGTAATTGAAGCCAACCACATCGACCGCCATCGACACATTGATCGGGTTCCCCTGCCCTCCGCTCTGAGCCGCCGTGACCGGTCGTGTCGTATCAAGCTCCTTCACGGCAGATGACATGCGGCGAACCATCTCATAACCCTGCTCGGTCCCCTGCATCGGTTCCTCGTTGAAAACTGACCAGAGGATCACGGAGGGGTGATTGCGGTCACGGCGAACCATCCACCGGAGCTGATCCATGTACTCAGGGGTGCAGTTAAAATTTCGGTTCTCGTCCATGACGAGCATCCCGAGGCGGTCACAGGCATCGAGAAACTCGGGGGGCGGCGGATTATGGGAACATCGGTTAGCATTAGCCCCCATCTCTTTTAGTTTACGGAGGCGGAAGTCCCAGAGGGAGTCCGGCACTGCCACTCCCACCCCTGCATGATCCATGTGATTGCAGGTTCCCTTCAGTTTCAGCGGTTGATCGTTGAGAAAGAACCCCTTGTCGGGGTCGAAACGAATCGTACGGAAACCGACCTTGGTGGATACCATGTCGTCGGGTTGTCCCTCTGATGAAACCTTCGTCTCGACAGTATAAAGCGTAGGATGGTCGACCGACCAGAGGCTGGGTGCCGAAACCACAATCTCTGGACGGAAGACTTTGGTTCCCAGCACGGGAATTTTCCCAGATTGAGAAAGGGTGCCAACTTCCTCTCCCTTGGGATTACGGAGTGTCATCAATACCGTGGCGGCAGCGAGCTTCTTTCCGGTATTTGCGACGGTGACTTCGGCCGGTATCTTCCAAGCTCCTGATTCGTCCTTTACTGGTTGTACAAACACCCCGTCAGTCACGATGTGGATCGGCGGTCTCTTAACAAGATGCGTGTGCCGGTACATTCCTGCCCCCTCGTACCACCAACCCTCCATGGCGGTTGCGTCAACCCGGACAGCGACGGTATTCTGGTCGTCGCCGTAGCGGACAAATGGCGTTAGATCGATGTCAAAGCCAGTATAACCGCAGTTATTGTGGTGAACCTCGGTTCCGTTCACCCAGACCGTGCAGTGAGTGCTAACACCGTCGATCTGAAGTTCGAGATGCTTGCCTCGATCAGAGGGGTCCACCCTGAATGACTTGCGGTACCAGGCAAACCCACGCGGACGATAGCCTTGGGAAACATTCGCCTCCTTGTCGAACGGTCCCTCAACAGCCCAGTCGTGTGGAAGATCGACGACTTTCCATCCCGAGTCGTCGTATACCAATGCTGCGGCACCCGGAGCATTGCCCGCCTTCGCGTTGCCATAGGTGGCGGCATGCCCCTTAATCTCGGGAAATGGGATATCACCCAGATGAAACCTCCACCCTTGATCAAAGGAAAGGACCTCCCGACCGGAGTCCTTATCGCTGGATGAAACAGGTTGATTGGCCTGCAGATGGAGAAACGAGAATAGAAAAAAGGCGCAACCGGCCCTAAAGAACTTGGGGAGGAATATCATTGGCCGATTATGGGAAACGATGGATGCGTCTTTGGCAAGAAGGAGTCGCCTTCTCAAGGCTCGCTGCTCGAAACGGCTTTGTGGCTGCCCTATCTTGCTTGTAACAAAGTTTTTCCATGGGTGCAGAACTCACAGATCCAGCCTGTTCGTCTCAGGCGGAATCGCCGAAGTATGATATGTCAGTCAGCAGCAAGTGCTGAAGTGAGAATCACGACTGCCTCACGGCCAATGGTCGTCTGTGATCAGTTTTCAATTGTCGACTTACTTGGAAAGGAGGGAATGGCTTACTCTCTCTTAGAGGACATTCCGTTTGTCTCTTGCAAGAAGTACACACCGTTTATTTACTTCATTTCCTCCCCATGAGAATCCCACTATTTTCCACTTTCTTACTCACTACCTCGGCGGTTTTTGCAGCCAATCTCACTGTTTCGCCGGATCATCCGGATGGCTGCTATGCGACAGGCGAACCCGTAACATGGACCGTTGTCGGAGGCACAACCAACCTCCCCTACACAGTTCAAGAGGCTGGTCTCTCCAATATCGCCACGGGGAATCTGAACTTTGATGGTGGCAGGGCAACAGTAACAGCCAAACTCGATCATCCGGGAACTCTCCTTCTGACGGTGACCGTGGATGAGAAAAACAAAGCGCACGGCGGTGCTGCCTTCGCTTGGCAACAGATCCAACCCTCTGCGCAAGCACCAACAGATTTTGACGAGTTTTGGAAGGAGAAGCTCAAAGAGCTTGCCAACGTGCCGGTTAACTCGGCTCTCCAAGAGGTGGATTCGGGTTCGCCCGATGTTCAGCTTTGGAAAATCACCATGGATAACATCAGGGGAACCAAAATTAACGGATATCTGGCTCGTAAACGGGGTGATTTCCCTCTGCCGGCCGTGCTGCAGGTTCAGCACGCCGGAACGCATGCCCTCAAGAAGGAATGGGCGGTCGGTCTTGCCAGAAACGGATTTCTGGCACTAAACATCATCGCCCATGATCTTCCGGTGGATCGAGACGATTCATTTTATACCGATCAACTCGACAAAGGCCCCCTGCATGATTATCTGCATCAGGGCGGCGACGATCGGGAAAAAAGTTATTTCCTTCGGATGTATCTGGCCTGCTATCGGGCAGTGGACTACCTAACCGGACGCAGGGATTGGAATAAGCACACCCTGTTGGTCGAAGGCGAAAGCATGGGAGGAATGCAGGGTGTAATAACCGCGGGCCTCCATCCGGCGGTTACGGCTGCTACCCTCTGCGTTCCTGCTGGTGCTGATCAGACAGGTGTCCTCAAAGGGAGAGCCATCGGTTTCCCCTATTGGATTCGCAATACGATGACTGGTCCTGAACGCGAAGCCCGCCTTAAATCCTGCGGATACTACGATACTGTCAATTTCGCGAAGCGCATCCACTGCCCAGTGCTTATCGGCATGGGTTTGTGCGACACCACCTGCCCCTCGGAGGGGGTCTTTGCGATGTTTAATCAGATCACAGCACCCAAGCAGCTGGTGATCCTGCCCGAGGGGGATCATAGAACCGGTCATGCCGCCTACGAGTCCATCAAGTCGCAGTGGTGGAAGGCAGCATCTACTGATTCCCCAATGCCCATGAACTAGCTGGTCTAAGGGAAGACTGCGCCTGTTGTTTTCGGAGGAACAGAAAATCCGCCTCAGTTTGATTGCCTATGTCCCCTAACCATTTAGGAAAGCATAAGCCTTCGACTGACTCTGATCCATATTCACACAATATTTCCATGCCGTACCCGTAGTGTTATTTTGCTAGAGAGATTATTTTTCGATCGGCAAGAGAAGACACTCGGCGCCGGCTCTCAGAAACCCCGTCAAGTCCCACGCGTATTTCCGAATAGTTCAATCTGCAGCCTCGGAGAGAAACGGAATCCATGCTCCAGACAGAGTTCGGCCAGAAGGGGGGCGCGCCCGTGCAGGGTCTCCACATCTGTTCCCTCGGGCATCAGCAGCACCCGGTCTCGAGTGAAGCCAGGAACACTTCCGACTTCTGCTATCAACTCTTCGATTTCGAGAAGATCTTCGACCTTGAAAACAACGAATTTCAGCTGAAAGGAGCCCACCTCCATCCACTTGCGGATCACTCCGGGCTGGAGACGGGTGGCCTCGTGCCGCTCATGCCATAGACCGAGTGTATCTGATCCGGGGGATGAATTCGCAAGTTTCGGACTGAGGGAGGCTAGGTCGCAGGCAATCCCTTCCGGTGGGATGGTTGCCGCCGTCTCAATCGTAATATGCATCCCCTCCGCATGAAGAGCGTCTGCCAGTTCATGGATGCCGGCAGCCACCATCGGTTCGCCGCCTGTTAGCACGACATGGCGGCTGTCGTATCCCTTCACTCGCCCGATGATGGAGTCAATGCTCATGTCATCACCTTCGGGATGCCATGATGCATACGGTGTGTCGCACCAGCGGCAGCGAAGATTACATCCCGCGGTGCGGACAAAAACTGAAGGAACCCCCAGTAGCATGCCCTCTCCTTGGATGGAGTGGAAGATCTCGGAAATGAGCATCAGGGGATCGACTCAGTGGGGCTAGGAGGGAGAGGCCCGCCAACTGCATAGGCAGTAGGGTCCTGAACCTGAGCCATAATAAAGGCCTCGCGCCTCTCCACGCAGGTACCACAGCTCCCGCAGTGTATTTCACCACCCTTGTAGCACGACCATGTATAGAAAAAATCAACTCCAAGTTCGGTCCCACGTCGAACAATAGCCGCCTTGTCCATTCCAACAAATGGCCGCAGCAAGTCAATTTGCGCATAAGTTCCTGCCCGCACTGCCTCAGACATGGGCTGCAGGAAATCCTCGCGGCAGTCTGGATAGACCGCGTGGTCACCTGCGTGTGCCGCAATTACGACAGCCTTGGCGCCACAGCTCTCGGCAAATCCCGCCGCGATCGAGAGCATGATGCCGTTGCGAAAGGGGACGACGGTACTTCGCATTGATCTCTCTTCGTAGTGTCCGTCAGGGATGTCTCCACCGGTTTTTAGGAGATCGGAACGAAACTCGTTTGCAACAAAATCGAGCGGAATCACATGATGGACTACCCCGGCTTTCCTGCACTGCCACGCAGCCATCGGCAGCTCCTTGGAGTGATGTTTTGCTCCGTAATCAAAACTAAGCCCAGCCTCCACCTCATGCTCTCGCAGTGCTTCGTGAAAAGCCGTGACGGAATCCAGCCCCCCACTCAATAGGACGACAACCTTCACCGGTTTTTATTCACAAGCGAAGGTGACTTGGCCACGTGTGCTGCCTCGACCCGTATGCCGATGCCGCCGCGTGGGACAAAATTTCCTGTAACCAAGGCGCGCCGCGGGGCGATGGCTGCGACCACATCACTGAGAATACGGTTAACGATCCCCTCTGCGAAGACTGCCTGGTTTCGGTAGGCACCCAGATAATGCTTGAGTGACTTGCTTTCGAGGCATCGGCGGCCGGGCGTATAGCGGATAGTTATCTCGGCAAAATCCGGCTGCCCCGTTACGGGGCAGAGGGAGGTGAATTCAGCAGCGAAAAATGTGATTTCATAATCGCGGGCCGAAGGGCTCTCAAAGGTTTCAAGGACCGAGAAGTCAGGTGATACCAATTGTGGCAGCGGTCCCCCGCCCAGAAGTGTCAGCGAACCACTCGTAACTGAATGAGTAGAGGTGGGATTGCCCTTTTTTTTGTTATGTGGAGTCTTGACCATAAAGGAAAGAGGCGATTAAAGCAGTGGTGTTTGGATGGAGGCAAGTTTTGTAGGACTGCTCCATGATTCAACGTTTCCAATACAATCCTGAAAATGCCAATATTTGTGATGTGAAATGGCATCTCCTCTGGATTCTTCCCCTACTACTACTCGTCGCCATATTGGGCATCGGAGGCTTTTTTTTGGTTTACTGGCTTACCGGGGACGATGGTCAGGCTTTTATTGAGCAGAGGACCGCTGATGCCCTCCATGTCAAAGCGGAGTTTGGCCCCTTAAGATGGCAATGGTTAGGTCTCTCCTCACCGCATTTCCATGCCACTGGTTCGGCAAAGTCCAACCTGAAGGAAATGAAAGCGACCGAATTACGGGCACGATTGAACCCTGCCGCGCTCCTGCAAGGAGTCTGGGCCGTCGAGGAAATCTCCATGGAGAGAATGACCCTCTATCTCGGCGCCGCAGGACAGGGTGAGCCAACGGAGAATGCCGCCATCTCTCCAACGCCTCCGCTCCCGAAGTGGTTTCCTTCGCAACTGGCAATTAATGTAATCCGCAGTGGGCAGGCCGATGTGATGCTCTCATTCCCCGAAGGGAGGGAGATCGATATTATAGGCACCTCGCTGGAAGACCGTCCCGGAGGATCTGGGAACCGTATTGAGGCAAGGGGAGGAGTGGTCAGGAGCTCCTTCCTCCAAGATATGGAGCTCAAGAAGCTGCGCTGTTTGACTTCTAAGTCCGGCGTGGAGTTACAGGAAGCCAGTATTAATGTTTCAGGAGGGGGAAATCTCCTTCTTACGGGAAGCTTTCCAGACGAGAAGATGGAGAACCAACTAATCGGCAGATGGAATCTCGTGCCGATCTCCTTCCTTCTCCCTCTTCTCAAGGATAAAGTCGTTGGAACCATCGAAGGCGAAGCAACAGTCCGTTGGGCGAATGGTGCGCCTCCCTCATTGGAGGGCACAGTGATGGCACACGATGTCACCATCTCTTCCATTCCTCTGCTTGAGGAGCTTGCCATCATGACGGGCATCGAGCAGTTCCGTCATCTGCCAATTCAGGAATTTTCTGCCTCATTTACAAGGCAGGAGCAAAAGACCACTTGGAGCGCTATCGTCATGGAATCCAAGGGCATCCTGAAAGTTACAGGCGATGCCGTCACCATGAACGACGGTGCACTCAAAGGGACTTTTCTGGTGGGTGTCTCGCTTGGCAAGCTCGGCATGATCCCAGGACTCGCTGAAGCGGCGGGACTGCAGCAACGTGATGGTTATCTCTGCACAACCGTTCATCTTGGAGGAACCCTTTCCTTCCCGACGAATGATCTTACCCCCCGTCTGGCAACCATGATCGCTGGGCAGGCATCGGGAAGTCTCCGACAGGGAGTGCAGCAAGGGATGCAATTTTTCAACTCGGTACTTGGAACTGTTGATCCTACAGCTACGAGCACCCGTGCGACCGGCACCCCTTCCGCTACCAATGACCACCCCAAAACAATTCAGGATAGTGCTGGCGCCGCTCTGGATGTGCTCGGCGGCCTGATTAAGTGATTTTCACCGTCCCAGATACAGAACCACCGTTGAGAGAGGGGCTACGGGAACTTCACCGGAGCATGGTATCTCCTTGCCTGAAACCAGATCAGTTGCGCGCCCAATTCCATCCGGCAACTTAAGGTTATATGAGCGATCTTCTGTCGTGTTCAAGCCAATGAGGTAATCTCCGTAGGGCAGTTGGTAAAAGGCGGCTTTGCCTACGAAAGGCCCCCAATCCCCATATTTTGGAAGAACAGCGTCGCTTAAGCGCTTTGCAATCGGCATAACCTCCCCTGTCCATGCTTGGTGAACTCTATCCCCTGGCGGGGTCAAGTTTGTCATGACTCCTCGGATTCCTACGGTCCAATCTGGTCTTACATAGTTTTCGCCGCTATCGTCTACTTGGACCTGCATCCGAACGGTGGAGATACGTGTCAGTTCCGGAGTGAGTTCAAGAATTCTGGCAACTCGGTTTACTGCGCGTTCGGCCCGGAAGTATAGATTGATAAAAATCCGTGTTTCACCATGTTTGATGGCTAGGACAGCATCCTCCTCGTCAGAAAACACGAAGTCGGGCTGCCCCACACTCATTGGAAGACGGTAGGTGCTGGCTGGCAACTCCTTCGCCTTTTCATAGGAATCAACATTGAGCATCATGCCGAGCGTATCACCGCTCTTCAGGCGAGCCGAGGTGTTAGCAAAATATTGATTGTCGGCCAGGGCCTGCTGTGCAGCACCGACTGCGGCGGGATCGTCATGGAGCAAGACCGGAAGATCCATCCACCAATTTTCCCGGTTGTCAGGGGCATTATAAGCGGCGCCAGAGAGTGGAAAGTGGGCTCCGCGATTATCAATCTCACTGGCTAGCTTCATGCATCTGAAACCGTCGACATCGACACCCGGGTAGCGGAAATAGAGCCGGGCATCTTGGATCTTGCGCAACTGCTGACGGATCTTTTCATCCCCGGTAAATACGGAGATGTCGTGGGCAAACCTAAGGATGGTCTCTCCATAGCCGGCCACAAAACCGAGTTCGCGCGACAAGCCCTTCCGAGTGATCTCATAGAAATGGCTGCCAAATGGCTTAACGCCGCCTTCGGGCACATCCATGCCATTGTTGTTAACGGCTCCTTTAGCTTGACTCCCCTCTTCCTGATCACTGCCGAGCCACGGCTCGATGCCCATGGCTTCATATACATAATGCAGGGCCTGCTTCTCCGGCAGAGCCTGCTGCGGGGCCAGAAGTGCCAAGGCGCGGTTGGCCATGTAGATGTTGAAATCAACGATCATCGACTGGTTCGTGTAAAGTCGCCGGTGCGTCCTCCAGAAATCAACACCTGCGCGCAATGCTTTCGCCCAAGCCTGCTTCCTCGTCATTTGTATAGATTTGATTTGGATGATTTCCTCCATGTGCAGTTTGATGTCGGGCCAGGTTTCTACGATCGCTTGGCCCAAAGGTCCGGCTCCCATCCAGTCTTCCCCGGGGTTTTTTGGAGAGGCCGCAAAGTTGTTCGCAAGCCAGTCACCATCCTGGACAATCTGATCAAGGGTCTTCGGATTGTTAAATGCTGGTGTCCATGGTGTTCCATAAGCCCGGGCCATAAGAAGCATCCGCTGCTCAACGGGCTTCTGCGGTGCCGTAAGTTTGGAAACGGTGGGGGGGTGGGCTATAAGTTTTGCCAATCTATCAATCACGATTTTCTTTGACTGGGCGATGACTTCCTCGCCTGGTGTCAGCCGGACGGCCGCTGGGGCGGTCGTGCCCTGCTCTTCACCTGGGGGCGGAACAAAATATCCGTTCAGATGTGTGTAGAGGGAATAAATCCCGCGACTCGCCTCCTGCATTGGTTTCTGCAATTGGGCAAATGACACACCGTAGGGCCATATCGGACCTTCGGCCCTGATGCGCAACATGAGACTCGTCTTCCCCTTCGTAAGGGAGGAAGGTAGCGGCACTGTCTCATAGATAAATCGTCCGGGCGCCTCGGGTTCCTCATCCGTCTGGTTCAGTAAATCGTAATCTCCCTGCATGCGGTAGCCGACCTGTAGGCCATTGGCAAAAAGCATTAGATGACCCGATCCCTTGTCCGATCCCCACAGCTTCACCGTCAGATAATTCTGCCGCTCGGGATCAACCTTCATGGTGCAGGTTATGTCACCCCCTTTCCATGATTGGTTCCTGTCCGGCATGAGCCGGAGCGCGGGCTGTCCCATCCCTCCCTTGATCCTTGAACCCTCGTTCGCGAGAAAATCATGGCCTTTTTCAGAAGCTGAGCTTCCAATGCTCAAAGTGTCGATCAACGCAAATGGCTGCTCCGATGAGATCCCAGTCTGCGGAGATTGAGAGTTCGCTTGTTGGTTAGATAGCGGAGGAACAATTCCGGATTGAGGTGCCTCGGCAATCTTCGTTTCGGACGCATTCGACGAGGCGCAGAGCATCGGAATTCCTGCGATCAGAAGCAGGACAGCTAAACGAAGGGCTTGTTTCCATTTCATGGGCCGAATTCGGAAGCTATTGGGCGTTGTTCGAGAGGCCCTCACTTTTTTCGAGGCTCGGCGGAGAGCGAAGACTTTGCACGCTTTAGAAGTCTAGTAGTGGAACGTCCGGGCACGAGAGAGAGCAGCCTGATTTCGGTGCCTACTTCCTCCAGCGCACAACGCTCTTCCGGATCAAGGGTTTCCATCGTGTAGTCGCCTCCTTTTGCATAGACAGCTGGACGCAGGAACTGGATGACATCCGTGACGCGCTTCCCCTCAAAGATCGTGACATGATCGACACACCTGAGTGCAGCTAGCACCTCGGCGCGGTCAATCTCGCCATTAAGGGGCCTTTCCGGGCCCTTGAGTTCGCGCACCGATGCATCGCTGTTTACGGCTACAATAAGCGCATCCCCGCAACCCCGGGCCTGTTGAAGATAACGGATATGGCCGGTATGCAGCAGGTCGAAGCAGCCATTGGTAAGCACCAGCTTCTTTCCTGCTGCAGCATATCGAGCGCCGAGACCAGCCAGATCGTCAGCTTTAACCAATTGTTCCATTCCTTTATGGGAAACGGCGGAGGCTTGAGTGAAAAGAAGATTCTATTGTTTTCTCTCCCCTCGCTACCCATCACATGTTCGCTAACATGGTAACGCACAGCACAGAGAAGCCCAATCTCAGGAATATCAAGGCTTCGATTCGTAAACCCGCACGTATTTTACGACGAATTGCTGGGGAAAAACACTATCATCAACTTTCCTGCCATGTCCTTCCACTGCGAGGTTAAGCAGAATGTAGAACGGTTTGCGGAAGGCGTTACCTCCCATGTCATCAAGTTTGGAAAGCGGTACGGTATGATATTTCTCGCCGTCGCAGAAGAAATCCATGCGCTCATCATTCCACTCAAGTGCATACACATGGAAGTCGCCTAGCGAAGAGGGCACATTCAGCTTCCCAGCATCCTGCTGGTGCTTTCCATCCTTGCGCCAATGCACAGTGGAGGTCATTTCATGCAGCTTCCGCGCCCAGTATTCCATGATATCTATCTCACCGCAACCGGGCCAGCCTGTGCTGTCATGGTCGACTCCGAGCATCCAGAAAGCAGGCCACATGCCCGTCCCCTGAGGGAGCTTAGCGCGGATTTCCATACGCCCGAAGCGCCAGCTTGCCAGATTCTTGGTAGTCAGGCTGGCTGAGGTGTATTCAGCGGACTCGGGCTGATTTTCTGTCTTTGCGTTCCCTAACGTAAAATGAGGATTCTTAAAGGCCTCCTTGCGGGCCTCGATGATAAGAGTGCCGTTTTCCACGCGCGCATTTTCCGGACGGCCGCGAGTGTAATACTGGGGCTCCTTGTTCCGAACAAACCCTTCTTCATACCCCCACTTCCTTGGATCCGGTAGGCCGGTGTAATCAAACTCGTCCGACCAAACCAAATTCCACCTTGCCGGATCGGTCGCTCCTGCCGGTTCTCCGTTTTGCACGATTCCCTCGCCGGCCTTGGTTATAGAATTCGTTGTCGAGGGCTTCAATGGATCCTCCGCACACACTTTGCTTCCGATGGAAAGCAGCACAGCCCCAGTAACAATTTGCAGGCATCTTTTCATGGCAACCGGAGCATGTGAGCAGGGCAAAGAGTCCGTCCAGTGTATTATCGCCAGAAATGACAAGATCGGAAGTGAAGATCAGTTATCAGACGATCCTATTCTCGCTTATCACCCGTTGATACCAGTAATAGCTCGTCTTCGGAGTGCGTTGTTGGGTCTTGAAGTCCACGTGGACGATGCCGAAGCGTTTCCCGTAGCCGCAGTTCCACTCGAAGTTATCCAGAAGGCTCCAAGGAAAATATCCCACTGTGGGATACCCGTCGTCGATGGCACGTTTCACCTGAGCAAGGTAGGCACGGTAGTACATTATCCTGTCGGTGTCGATTAACCTGCCCTCCTTGAGCGGCTCATCCTCTCCGTCCGCAATGCCGTTTTCTGTAATAAAAATAGGAAGATCCTTTTTCCCGGCTGCCTCACCTACCATCCGGATGCCCCAGTAAATAGATTCGGGAACTATTTTGAGCCAGGGCATGTTGCCAACGGGATAGCTCTTGGGGAAGGGAAGGACTTCGTATCCCTTGGGTGTTGCCGCCGCCCTGACATAATCACCGCTGTAGCAATTAAATCCCAAAGCGTCCAACGGTTGGCCAATGATCTTCATGTCCCCTTCGCGGATCTCAGGGAGTGACTCCCGGTTGTCCTCCATCCACCCCGGATCGTACTCGCCGGTTAGGATCGGAATGATGATCCCTCCGTTTGTTCCCTCGCGCTTGAAGGCCAACCTCGCGGCATCGATGTTTTCCGGCGTCTCGATGACGGGGACGTAGCTGCTGTAATTATCTGCAATGGCAACGTTGGCCCTGCCCGGCGAAGATGCGCGGAGGGCTTGGCATGCAGTGCCGTGGGCCAGCAGGATGGTGTGCACCAACTGGTTGAATTCCTTTCTGGTATTCAGGGTGATGGCCGGCGCCATTTTTTTTGGTTGTCCAACACCGTATGCGCCCTCCGAAAAGGAGCGGATCTCGTTGATGGTCATCCAATAGCGGATTCGGTCGCCGAAGCGTTTTGCCATCAGGGAGGCATAATCGCCGAAATCCTTTATGATTTCGGGACTCTGCCATCCTGCATAACGGTCCTGCAGTGCCTGTGGGAGATCCCAGTGATAGAGGGTTGCATGGGGTTCGATTCCATGCTTGAGAAGCGTGTCAATAAAGCGGCTGTAAAAATCTACCCCCTTTTCGTTCACTTCGCCCCGACCGGTGGGCATGACGCGCGGCCATGAGATGCTGAAGCGGAAGTGCTTTACTCCCAGGTCCGTCATCAGTTTCACATCCTCGGGATAATGATGATAAAAATCACAGGAAACATCTCCGGTGTCGCCATTGAATGTAGTGCCGGGTGTGTGGCTGAGCGTGTCCCAGATGCTCGGGCGGCGGCCATCCTCGCTGGCCGCGCCCTCAATCTGGTAGGCGGCCGTCGCCGATCCCCACTGGAAATCCTTGGGGAAAAAACTCCGGCTGTTGTCTTTAGGGGAAGCGGATTGCCCGACTGCAGAGGAGGATCTGGAAAAACATCCGGAGGCGAGCGCAGCGGCAACTGTGGTCGTTGTTCCGAGAAATGTCCGTCGTGAGAACTTGCTAGTTGATGACATGGCTGTTTGGGGTTGGAGCAAAAGTCATTGTTAAATCAACATGAGGTTTTGTGGCAGAATAATTTCCAAGCAACTGCCGAAGATTTAGCCTGCCATTGCGACAACCCTATTACTCCTCCACTCGATGCAGGGAAGGCGGGGTTGCTTGCTTTGCCCAAGGAAGCTTGGAATCGGGCCATCGGCGCAGTTCAAGGGGCCCCCAGTAGACATAGGAAGCACCCAGAGAACGAGCCTTGTCCTGCCAGCCAACATCTCCCCTCATGACGCTCTCAAGGCTTGCAAGCCGGTCCTTGTAGTCAAGGCCATGACTCCAGAGATGCCCCTCGTATCCGCATACCACGGGGTGCCCAAGCATGAGAACTGGCTGGTTGTATTCCGGTGCACAGGCAATCACCGCAGAGGGTGGAATATTATGCAGCAGTGATGCGGTTTCGTCCAAGGCACTACGTTTGACGAGCCCATAGCCATGCCGTCCGTCCAAACCAGCAGCCAATGTTGCTGCACCTGATCCAAAGAGGAACATCAAGGCCAAGACCCTAATCAGGAGGGGTCGACCCTGAAGCAACACGCTCCAGAGATAGGGAGCAACTACCAACCATGACCAGATCATGAGTTTCATATTGTCCCAAGGCCATGGAGCAAAACGGAAGAAAAGGCATGCCACGAAGAGACACGCTGCAGGCCAGACAAAGGCCCGAGCCTCCGTATCCGCCCCCCTACGCAAAAGCTCTAGGCAGAGGAAGATGCCCAGAGGAAGGGAGAGCCCGAAATTCCAGAACCAAAAGCCAACTGTGCCATCGGTCATCCAGCCTGGACACCAACCAATTGCATGAAGCGCTGACCGTCCACCTCCACCGGTGGTCACCAACCATCCGAAGAATGCCATGACGGGCCACGAAAAAAGCGCCAGACGCACCATCCGTTCGCGCGATGAGGGCGCAAGAAGAGCCAGTCCCATCATGGCGATACCTAAAAAAAGGGCCGTATGAACACTGAATATCGGTGTTGTTCCCAAGAGAAGGGACTGCACAGCAAGGGGAAGCACTTTCTTTCTTCCCGCACCGAATGTTTCTTCCCGCCAAGCGGTTAGCAAAAGCAATCCAGCAGGCAGGGAAAATAAAAACCCACGTTGGGTGACAAAAAGCGTTAGGAAGAGATTTTTCCACTCGCTTGCCACGTCGGGATCCCCCCCTTTGAACAGGACGAGGCCAGCCAACCCGCCGTTGAACAGAATTGCAGCAAACGCCACGGCGCCGCCCCATCGCCAGAGGGCAACACCGGTTAGGATTGCCCCTCCGAGGGCCGTCCAGAGCAGGCCGTTCACTAATGGTATACCAGACTGTAAGAGCAATGCGTTGAATAGATCGCTGCCGAGGGGATAGCGGAGTGGATCTCCTGCAAGAATGGGACTGGCAGGCCACCAGTGAGGGGCTGCCACAAGCCAATGAATGAAGGATATGTGGAGAGCAAGATCTCCCAGATTATTTGGTGAAAGAATCTTCCAGTCGTCCTCATCCGAGTAGAGCAGCCAGAAGAAGGCGCGTGCAGAGGCAATGCAGAACACTCCTATCATCAGCCAATCCCAGCATGATCGTGGCTCACGGCTTGGCGATGCCGGAACTGTCAGCCACGCAGCTACACCCACCGATAATCCTACTCCAAGGCTGAACAGATGAATCCATCCATGGCATCCCCCCAGGCCATTACTTCCTAAGCAGGCAAGCGCGAGCGCCGTCAGAATTTCCGCTGCTACGGCAGAAAGAACGGCGGCGGGAATTCTCATCGTTACCGCACCCTCCCGGCAGAATCCTTGGTTGATTCCTTTGCAGGGGGGCCTGGCATCACTTTCTCGACCTTACCGTGCCCCAGATCCGCAAACCAACCCCCAAACACCGCCTCGCGGAACCAGACCATACACTCGTCCATCGAGTCACGAAGATGAAATCGTCTCCGAAGATACGGTTCCCTGATGCGTCCCTGGATCAGTCCCTCTTGCGAGGCAAGTGCCACGATAAAATCCCCGTCCAGCAAGGCGGGAGTATTATCTTTCCCATAATAACCAATCCGCGTGAAATCACCCAGAATCCAAGGCAGGGGATAGTAACTCTCCAGCACTATCTGTCCGCTCATCGAGTGGTTTCGCGGATCGCGCGCAGCCAACCCAAGCAGTGGCTCGGTCACCATTGCAATCTCCGGCATCGTCTGAACATAGACATACGGTTCTTTGGGATCTGTAAAACGCCGGAAATTCAGTCGTAGGGTAAGGAAGAGAGATCCCATTAGGAGCACTGAAGCCAGAAGTACCACGGCAGCCTTAGAAGGCAGCCTCTCCCATGCCTCCTCTACTGCACAACCAAAGAGAAGCGTGAAGGGCCAGAGAATCGAAATAATGCACCAAGGCGTCTTGTACGGGATGATTGAGTAAGCCATCAGAACACCGAGTGAATAAATCGCAAGATAACGGAGCATCGCGGGCGACGGCCACGCAAGCCGCACTGCATAGATCAAGCCGAGAAGGGCAGGCCACTCATAGCGCCCCATGAGCGCAAGCCAGTAATAGTTGAAAGGACCAAGTTGGTACTCTGTCTTTATATGCCCTCCCTCTCCTGTGCCCGTATTAAACCATTTTATATAGGCTCTGGCGAAGTCGGGAAGCCCCCCCCAGTTAAGAAAGGTTCCCGAGTAGAAAAAGATCAGGGCCAGCACCGACCAGACGCAGCACCAAGCAAGATCGCGTTCATTCCAGCAACGCACAGCCGGCACAAGAGTAGGCCGCGATGGAATAAAACTCTGCCAGACCAGCAAACATCCGGCCGCCGCCAGAAAACATCCAATATGGATCATTGCAGTTTCCTTGATCAGCAAGAGCAGGGTGGCTCCGGTGAACATGATGATCAAATCACGACGCCCGCCCTCCTTCCAAAGACCCAGAAGTCCATAGGTGGTGATCATTAATGAAAGAACCAGCCACGATTCATGGATGGCGTAGCGCCCGTAAAAAACGGCTGCGGGAGAAACGGCCAGAGCCAAGCCACCCAATTGAGCGGCACCCTTCCCGATAAACCGCTCAAACCGGAAAGCTACTCCGACTGAGGTGATGCTGGCCAATACCACAGGCAACCGAAGAGCCCAGAGATTTCTTCCCAACAGGGAAAGAAAAACAAACATTCCGTAAAAGTAGAGAGGGCCGTGATAGTTCTCCGGATCATAACGGTAGAATCCTGTTGCCTTCATCTGGTCGACGAACCAGCCGTTGATTCCTTCGTCGAAGTGGGGCGGCTTGATGTCGAGTTCCCAGAGTCTCAGAAAAGTCGCCAGCAGCAGGATCAAGGCCTCGATAAACAACCCTGTTCGCATCAAACTGCGCAGGGATTCGTTTTTTAGGATGCCTTGGAAAATCTGCATTGCAGCCGGATTATCTTCTCCGCGATCCTGAATCAAGGCGCTGCACGATAACAGATCAAGGCTTAAGCCTGTTTCAAAAGCGACAGTTGCTTACTTCGGACCCGCCGATTCAAGCACCTCGGAAGCGGTCTTGAAATGCATTTTGGCAACTCTAGGAAGCATTTCGGAACCGTGTGTCGAGATAATTTCAGCGGCTGCGCTCTTCACCTTCGCAGAGACCCCCTTGGCCAGAGCGATGCCGATTTCAGTACCGTGCTTGTCGAGCCAGTTGATGAATCCTTCACGGGCCAAAATCGAGGCAGCGGCGACGGCGTAGTCCGATTCGGCCTTGGTTCGCTGGTCGAGTTGGATTTTGCGGCCGTTTTCAAGAAGAGCCTTCTGCAGTACCCGCGCGTCTGCAAACTTGTCGGAAAGGGCTCGGGGACATCCGGGAACACGGGCGCAGAGATTCTCGATCACGCGGGCATGCCCCCAAGCGAGGAGACGGTTCAGGTTTCCAATGGATCGGTATAGTTGATTATACTTCTCTGGGCCGATCACAATGACCTCGGAGGGGGCGGTGGACTTGCGGATAATTCCTGCAAGATCGCGGATCTTCTTGTCGCTCCCAATCCCCTTGCTATCGCGTACACCTGCATCCCGGAAATGCCTAGCGAGATTGCCGTCAACATAGACGCCGGCAATGACCAGCGGGCCAAAAAAATCTCCCTTGCCGCTCTCGTCAATGCCGAAATGGGGCTCAAACTGACCGGGGTCATGCACTTCCTCATAGCCAAGACGGGCCTCACCCAGCACCTCAGGCTCTAGCACAAAGGTTATGAAATCCTCGAGCCCGCGCCCCTGCAGCAGCAATTTGGGGCCTTTTTCATATACGGCGACATTCAGCTTCTCCTTAGTCGCAGCAAATAGCGTGTAGGGCTTTTTTTCGAAGGAGAATCCGCGTTCGAGCAGCGCCATTCGGAGCAGTTCTGCCTGCTCGGAACTTAGGGATACGGTGTGGGAATGAAGTGGCGTCGGCACGGGCGATGCTTGCGGTTTTCATCACGGTGCCTTACGAGCCTTTCATGGACAAGCAGAAGAGACACCTCCATGACGCTTCATCTTTCAGGGTCGGACTCGCGCGGGAAGCACTTTTGCTCTGGTACGCAGCCCACGGACGGCACGGGCTTCCATGGCGAGCGGTAAATGATCCCTACGCAGTTCTGGTTTCCGAATTCATGCTGCAGCAGACCACTGTAGCTACAGTGACTCCGCGTTTTCGTGCCTGGATGAAGCAATTTCCGAGCATTATCGAGCTAGCCTTGGCAAACGAGCAGGAGGTATTGGCCGCCTGGCAGGGGCTCGGCTATTACTCCAGAGCCCTCAGGCTTCACCGTGCAGCGCAGGAAATTGTCGAAAGGCATGCGGGGCTTCTACCTGATGACGAGGCCTCCCTTCTGAAACTTCCCGGCGTGGGTGCATACACGGCTGCAGCAGTTCTAGCTTTTGCACATGACCGACCGGCTATCGTTCTTGACACAAATATCATCAGGGTGCTGGCCCGATGGGCCAATCTCATTCAACCGATCGATACGCCCATCGGTCGTCATGCCATCCAAGGGCTGGCGGAATCGTTTTTTCCTGGAACGGGATGCAGAGCCATCGCCTCGGCGTTGATGGATCTCGGAGCCACGGTCTGCGTGCCGAGAGCCCCCGCGTGTAACTCTTGCCCGCTAAAGGAGACCTGCATGGCTACCAATCCAGAAAATCTTCCTAAGAGATCACAGCGCGTTCCCACAACCAGACTTACCGAAACCCGTGCATGGTTTGTGCGAAAAGGGCAGCTGTTTTTGAAACAATCCCAAGGGCCGCGTTGGCGAGATCTCTGGATTCTGCCCGAGATGGTCGACACAAAACCGAGAGTGGTGATGCTTGCCGAGATTACCTACCCGATCACACGCTATCTCATCACGATGCAAGTTTTTCCCACCAAAGGAAAGGTTCCCTTGGGGTTAAGAGGATTCTATCCGGAAGAGTTAGTGACTCTCCCGATCCCATCCCCACATCGAAGGGCGATTGCGGCGGCGGGGTTTCCAAGTCATAGTATAATGTAATGGCACAATCTGCGCCCAATTTTACCAACCTTCCCGACCAGCACGGCCATTTCGGCCAGTACGGGGGTCGATTCGTCCCCGAAACATTGATGACGGCCCTACTGGAACTTGAGAAGGAGTATGCAGCAGCCAGAAAGGATGCGGTTTTCCGAAATGAACTTGCTGAGTTGCTTCGCGATTTTGCGGGACGCCCGACCCCTCTCTATTTCGCCGAACGGCTCACTAAGGAACTTGGCGGGGCAAAAATTTATCTCAAGCGAGAAGATCTTCTCCATACCGGCGCGCACAAGATCAACAACGCCATTGGCCAGATCCTTCTTGCAAGACGGATGGGCAAGAAACGGATCATTGCCGAGACCGGTGCTGGGCAGCATGGCGTCGCCACGGCTACCGTCGCAGCACGATTCGGCCTCCAATGCCGAATCTACATGGGAGCCGTTGACATGGATCGCCAAGCCCTCAATGTCGCCAGAATGCGTTTCCTAGGAGCTGAGGTTGTCGGTGTCACTGCCGGACAAGCCACGCTCAAGGAAGCGATCAACGAGGCGATGCGAGACTGGGTCACCAATGTGCGTGACACTCACTACATTCTGGGATCAGCCCTTGGAGCACACCCCTATCCAATGATCGTGCGCGATTTTCACCGCATCATTGGCGACGAAACCCGCAAGCAGATTCTCCAAAGAGAGGAACAACTCCCTGACCTGTTGATTGCCTGTGTCGGGGGTGGGAGCAATGCCATCGGCCTCTTTTACGCTTTTCTCGGTGATGTCAAGGTTCGCATGACCGGTGTCGAGGCCGGAGGGGGTGGAATCATCCGGGGAAAACATGCAGCACGATTCCAAGGGGGAAAACTCGGGGTTCTTCAGGGGACAAAAACATGGCTTCTTGCCGACCCTGACGGTCAGATCGAACTGACTCATTCAGTTTCTGCGGGCCTTGATTATGCAGCCGTCGGACCGGAACACAGTTTCCTGCGAGATGCCGGCCGGGTAACCTACGCCTATGCCACCGACGTGGAGGCCCTCTCGGCATTCCACACACTCTCCTCGATCGAGGGAATCATACCTGCTCTGGAAACAGCCCATGCGATCGCAGAGGCAATCAAGGTTGCGCCTAAGATGAAGCCGGAAGAACTGATTGTGGTGAATCTGTCCGGACGTGGAGACAAGGATGTTCAGCAGGTGGCTGCGATGGAATTAGCAGACCAAAGCCAGTCCCCTCTCCCCTTCAGTCCTTGAACTTATAGCGATTCAAGTCTGTCCCAAGTAACAGCGGTTTTACCAGAAGCTTCTTGGAACGGAAACTTTGTCTCCGGGTTGTAGCGCTGGGTCTACCTCTATGTTTTGGCGTACCTTTTTGACATTTACAAAGGTTCGGCTGCCATTACGCAAAATGCTAACCTTCGTTTGATCTGCATAATCCGTAAACCCCCCAGTGGCCGAAATGGCTCCCAGCAGGGTTAGATCGGGAGTATAGCGGACACGCTGAGGCGCACGCACCTCGCCATCTAGGTCAACAAGACGATCGAACTGCACTGAAACTGTAATGATGGGCGAAGAGTAGATACCTTTGTCCCTATATGATGTTTCGATACTGCTCTGCACTTCTGCCTGTTTGAGCCCGGCGGCACGTACCTTTCCAATGTAGGGAAGGTTAATGTTTCCTGCACCATCCACTGTGTAGACTCCTGAAACCTGATTGCCTTCATCAGCAGGAACTCCTGCCAGTCGGAGACTTATCTGGTCACCACTCCGGAGGGCCACATCATCCGCGCGCCCTTCTGAAATCCCAACGCCAAAAACCGTCAGAAAAATCGCTGTTTGAAGTAAACGTTTCATCATAACTGAACAATCTATTTCAATATTCGCCGGACGCATCTCTTGATGCAACTTCGTTGGAAGACTTATTCCCTGCCTTGGGATTTTTTGTCGAACCCTGGGGTGTCTGCTGGGGACTGTAATACTGGTAATAGCTGGTATAGTACTCGTAGTATTCATCATGGCGGATGTCGGTGTTATTGAGCACACATCCGACGATTTTTGCGCCGACATTGACCAAAGACTGTTTAACCCGCTGAAGCATGGCTTTGGGAAAGCGCCGATGCTGAACCACTACGAGAGTGAGATCAATGGAGCTGGCAATAACCGAGGCATCGCTTACGCCTAAAATCGGGGGAGAGTCGAAGAACACCATGTCATATGAATTTTTTACATGGTGGATCAGGTCAATCATCCGCTGGGAGTTGAGGATTCCAACAGCATCAATCGGAAGCCGTCCACTTGGAAGAAGGGAGAGATTCTCAACGTGCGTCGAAAGCACCAGCGGTTCCAAAGAAACATCAGTGGTTAGGAAATCAGTCAGACCTCGCTCGTTGGAAACCTCAAAAAAACGGTGCTGAGAGGGTCGACGCAAGTCTGCGTCAACAATCAGTGTCCTGTAGCCGCCCTTGGCAAAGGTAAATGCAAGGTTGTTGAGTGTTGTCGATTTTCCCTCTCCGACTCCACCGCTGACAATTGTCAGCGTGTTGGCATCCGGAGACTTGCGGTTGAATTCGATGTTTGTTCGCATGATGCGATACCCCTCGGCATCTGCGCAGTCAGGCGGTGCGTCCTTGAGGACAGCCACATCGCGTGGAATAACGGCCAGTACCGGCACACCAAGCGCTTCCTCAATGTCCTGCATCGTCTTAACGCTCGTATCGAGATATTCGATCAGAAAGGCCAGTCCCACACCGACCGCCAGGGCGACAGCCACAGCAATTATCATGTTCTGTGCGACCTTGGGCTTGGCGGGAAAATCCGCAACCTCGGCCTTTTCCCAGATTGTAGCCGGACTCTGTGGCATGGTCCGCTGCATCGCCTCCGTTTGGTAACGCACCTCTGCTGACTCCAGAATCCGTTTTGCTTTCAAATATTCATTTTTGGCCTGTTGATACTGTAAGGCCTTGCTTTTTGCTTCCTGATGCCCGGTTTTTGCCTCACCCAACTTCTGCTCCATGGCATTGAGCTCCTTTTCAGAAATTTCGAGGTTTGCAGCCAGCGATTTGCGCAGAACGGTGATCTGCTCCTGCAATTGTTCTGCGTAGACCTTCTCTCTGGCCTTCAAAGCCTGAACGGACGGATGATTCGGACCCAATCCGGACCGTAACATGTGGGCCTCTTCGGAGACGCAAGATTCGTATTGAGGGAAGATCTGAGAGATGGTTGCGTCATCCATCTCGAATGTCTTGAGACTGCGGATGATTTGGTCGTCGGTCATTCCTTGGATCTGCTGCTGTTTGGCGCGCAGTGCAGCCACCCTCACTCGCATATCGTTTACCTGGGTCTCATCGGCCATCAGGATAGTCTCCTCAGCTTGGCGGACATCCTCGCCGCTTTCAGGATTGAGGTCATTGATCTTGGCCTCAACTCTGATCCGATCTCTCTCTGCACGAAGGTCTTCAGTCTTGTTCCGTTGCTTGCTTACTTCGTCTTCAAGTTGGACGAGTGAGCGGGCGACCCAGTTCTGCTGTTCGTCAATCCTCTTTTTCTGGTATTCTACGGCTATCGTGTTGGCAAGGTCGGCCGCCTCCTGACGATCCTTATCAAGCACCGAGATCTGGAGGAGATCGGTGCCTCTCACTTCAGAAACAGCCATCATCGACTTGAGTTTGAGATAGGTGAGTTCCTTAGATCGCTGATCCCACTTCTGAAGCAGTTTCATGGCATCTATGACAGGATAGAGAATCTCTTTACGCTGAATGATCTGAAACTGTGTTGTTGCGAACCGAGGATCACTACCCGATCCAACCATCTGCCCGTTAAAAATCTGCATGTTGTTGTTGTCTCCCTTGACCTGCATAGTCACTGAGGACTCGTACTGTCTCGGCGTCAAATATGTGGACACCCCCGCAGTTATTACGATGAGAAGAAATACGAGAATGATCAGAGGCAGTCGGATTCTAATCACCCTCCAGTAATCAAGCAGGTGCAGTTTGATTTCGCCTGAGTCGCCTTCAACCGTATGCTGTTGGGTCTGCATTAAAGGTGATTGATGATGTTTAGGTCTGTTGGCTCAACGAGGAAAGACATACCACGAATGGCGGGAGCTTGGTGCTTGTTTTGATAAAACGAAACTGCACCTAGAATGCTGCTTTTAACTGAATGTAGCTGATTCCTCGGTCATACCCTTGGGAGGGTACTGCGGAGCAAATGGAGGTTAGATATTGGTAGCCGATCGCAAGTTGAAATACCCTGTTCAAATCGTAGATGAGATCAACATTCCCCTGCATGAAAGTCTGGTTATAGGAAATTGGCGATCCGTTCGGATATGCGGGCGTCGCAGGCCCATTGGGGTTGTCTTTGTAGTTTTGAATAAGATAAAAGAAGCCAGCATCAAACCTAAGCCGACTGAAGAGTTGTTGGTTATAATTCAGCCCGGTTCGGAAAGCGGCACTATAACTAACATTCTGCTGGCCAGAGGGTTGAGTTCCTAGATGAGCAACCCAGCTTAGACTGGAGCGTTTACCGAGAGCCCAGTTGAAATTGCTATCCACATAAGGACCGACATAGCTCCCAGTACCGGTGACGCTGTTCTGGTAAGTCCGGTACTCGGCACCAAGACGGAAATTCCAAAACCATTCTGGATTGAAGGTATGATCAAATCCAACATCAAGAACCTGTCCCCAGCTACTGTTGCCTTGCTGAATATATCCGTAGAGATCAGTCGAGTAGTCAACAACAGCCGTGGTGGTCGGTTTGACGAGCCAACGAAAGGACTCGGTAAAGCCTGGTTGAGAGAAGCCCGACTGGTTATTGAGGCTGTTTTGAAGATAGTAGTTTGCCGTGAAGTTAAAACGGGTGATGGTTGAAAAAATATCGGAGACCTGATAGGCGGCAGCAAAACTGTTTGCCGTGTAAACATACGACCCGTTGGAATTCTGCGAAGAGCCGGCAAGTGATGGGTTGGCCTGCTGCTGAAAAGAGGAGGAGGTGTTGTAGGTGAGGACAAGCCGTGGGGAATAGCGGTATTCAACCGACATCCCCAAACCAACAACTCCCTGATTCTGCTCAGAGCTAGAAAGTTTTGGATTCGAATACCAGGTTAAGCCACCGGTGAGATTTGCTTGTATGTTAAGTCGTGGTGCCCCGAAACGGTAACTCACTCCGCCATTGAGATTGCCATACAAACTGCCAACCGTATTGTTCTGTGTTTGATTGACATTGCTGTCATAACCCGTCCGGGCGGCGACTTGGAATCGAAGTTTTTTTGCCCAGTCAAACCAGTTGCCTAATAAGCCTGGTGCCGCCGCCACTCCTCCGGGAGCCATGTCATCCAGTTTAACGCTCGGCATTCCGACAGAGGCCGGCGCGAACTGTGGATTTCCTGCCGGTTGACCACTCGGAAGATTGAGGTTTTCAGCGGAAGGAGGATTGAACACTGGGGCTGGAGGCAACGGCGGTGATGCCTGAGGCAGTGGCTCAGGAGTCGCTTGAGGCAACGGCGGCGGCTTTGGAAGATCAGGAGTGGGAAGAGTCACAGAGGGAGAAGTTACTTGCAGTGTTGAGTCTGCAGGCGTCGGCACAAGGGGCGGAACCGAAATGGACCCGCCTCCCCCTGAGGGGGTGCTGCTCGACGACGCTCCCTGACTAGGGGGCGCTGATCCGGGATCTGAACCCCCTGTTGAACTCCCTGCCGCATCCTCTCCCATGAGAAAATCCCGGCCACAAAAAAGCAGGGTCAAGAAGAGCAGCAAAAAGAGGCATCTGGATGGGGAGCTTGTCACAAGGTTACAACGACTAGTTCGATGGAAATAATGTAAAAACGCTGAAATAGGGCAAAAAGACAAGGCTCTTTTTGGTTCAATTTTGTCACAATCACTCGCCGCTGATCATAAGCTTCATTCCCCGATTTCAGCTTTCACTCCTCTTTCATGCATCAACTTCTCCAAGTGTTTTAGCTGATCGCTAATGTTTCCTGAATCATGGAAACGTTCTGACAAAAGATAATAATGGAGAGCCTCCTCATAGTTTCCGAGTCCCTCGAGAGAAAATGCATATTCCTGATAGGGAAGCGCATAAAGAGGCATACGCTGGTCGGCTTTTAGAAATTCCTCGCGCGCACGGCTTTCATCACCTGATTTAGCGAGCACTTCCCCTAATCGCATACGCATAAACCAATCTTCTGGATCCACTAGCGTCCCATGGTAAAGGGCCAGAGCGGCGGATTGGACATCTCGACTGATGTCATCGGGATCATCACTTGCCATGCTCCGAATCCAGAGGAGGTTTCCTAGCGTTCTTGCATAGCGCGGATTTAATGGTGCTTCGTTGCATGCCAACCGTGCAAAATCAACAGAGCGGTTAAGCTCGTCCCGCACCGATAACGATGAGGAACTAAGCTCCGCCTGCCTTGCCCCGAAAAAATGCTTCTCCGCCTGCCAGTTTTTCAAAAGGAGGCCCGTTAGTAGTGAGAAAAGTACACACAGCGAGAAAGCGCATCCCCAATGAACCCTCCTTTCGGAAGGCTCGTGGCGCGCTCGTTGGAATCCCGGGTTGCAAAGAATGCCAAAAACAGCCCCTGTAATAAGCGCGCTTGCACCAAGATGCATGTTGAAATCCAAAAAGGAATGCACTGTCTGAGCCAACGCGACTGAAAGTGCGCCAAGCAGAAGCGCCCTCTTAATGCTCCAAGGACCCCGCCCTACTAGTGATGAGGAGTTGGGGTTATAAGTACGGAAAAACGCCCGGAATCCACCCCAAAGATGAATGCCTAAAACCATCAACACAAGAATCAGCCCAACAAGCCCGTATTCCGAGAGCAGCTGAACAAAATCATCGTGAGCTAAAAGCGCCTCTGCCGGCATCATTAGTCTTGCCGAATATTGGAAACTGCCCGGACCGAGCCCAAAAAACGGAGCAATCCCAAGATCGTGAGCGGATGCCCTCCATAGCTCCTCGCGAAAATAATCCATCCAGAGCCCCTGCATGCAATTGAATACCTGAGCATTACCCATCAACAACGAGAAGGTCAGGCTTCCAACCAAGACAATCAACAGCCCTACGGTCAAACCCCTAAGCAGCAGTCCCCTATCGGATGATGTAACTAGGAGAAAAAGCGAAAGAAGACAAAAACAGAGAAACCCTGCAGCCATCGCAACAAGCCCTCCCCTACTGAGGGAAAGGATCACTCCAAATGCGCTAAAAGCTGCAATAAAAACAAAGCAAGCTCTAACCCCCCATCGGAAGCGGCCCCAACAACCTAAGGCAAGAGCAAAGAGGGTCGTATCACCAAGCACCCAAGCCAAGTGATTCTTATTGGCAAAAGTTCCGACGGCACTAGGGAAGAAATTTGCTATTTGCGGCAGGATTAGCCGAGCCGGGTAAAATGATCCGTCAAAATAAAATTGATAGATTTCCAATGCTGTCTGCAGAAAACCGGAGGCAAGTAGCAGCACCACAAAAAAAAGTCGGGGTCCGCTTCTTGTTACCGAAACGGCAAAAAACAGGTAGAGTATAAATACAGCTCCAAGCCTAAGGAGCTCGAAATCTCTGAGGCCTTGATCACCGTCGAAACATGTCCTCGCAAGCAGATAGGCACCCACGAACAGCATCGAGAACAAGGAAATCCTCCGAGGAACGGAAAGCCCATCGCTGATGAGCACAAACGCCATGGCCAACACGGCGGCCACCACAATCGGCAGATAACAAACCAGAAGGGGGAACATGGGCAGCCCCCCGCCTCCAATCATCTGCATCCCCACTATCGAAGATGCAGCCAATAACGAAACAAGCCAGGGAAGAAGGGAGATAAGGCCGTTCATACGTGAGAGAATAGCATGGAAGAAACTCTGTCTTAAAACCACAGGGAAGACTCTTTCCCTTGAACGGGCAAGATTCAGCGGTTATCGGTAACACCCTTTATGAGCAAAAGCATTTTGGATCCGGCAAGGGTGGCGTCTGTTGAACTGAGTAATGACGAGATTGCTCGCTATTCGCGCCACCTCATCATGCCCGAAGTCACCCTTGAGGGGCAGAAGCGACTGAAGGCATCGGGCATCCTATGTATCGGTGCTGGCGGTCTTGGTTCCCCTATCGCACTCTATCTCGCCGCCGCTGGAATCGGACGCATCGGCTTGGTCGATTTCGATACAGTCGATTATTCGAATCTGCAACGTCAGATACTTCATGGCACCCGAGATGTGGGCCGCAAAAAGATCAATAGCGCAAGGGACACTCTCAAGGAGGTAAATCCGAATGTGCAGGTTGATCTTCACGACTGCCTCTTTACTTCCGAGAACGCAGCCGAGTTGGTGGCACCCTATGATATTGTCATTGATGGCACCGACAACTTTCCGACCAGATATCTTTCCAACGATGTCTGCTTCTTTCAGAAGAAACCTAACATTTACGGTTCCATTTTCCGATTTGATGGTCAGTGCACCGTTTTTGCACCCCACCTCCAGGGCCCCTGCTATCGTTGCCTCTATCCAGAGCCACCGCCTCCCGGAATGGTTCCGAGCTGTGCAGAAGGAGGAGTGCTGGGCGTGCTCCCGGGCATCATAGGAGTCATGCAGGCGATTGAGGCAATCAAGCTGATTGTCGGCATCGGCGACCCTCTTATCGGGCGTCTGGTTCACTTTGATGCCCTGAGAATGAAGTTCCGCGAATTCAAGATCCGAAAGGATCCCAAGTGCCCGATCTGCAGCGGGAACCCTACAGTCACCGAACTCATCGACTATGATTCTTTCTGCGGAATCCCTCAGGCAGCTGCGGCGGAGGAGGCTGAACAACCTGTCCCTTACATCACCGTGGAGGAGTTGCAGGCAAAGCTCCAGAGTGGAGAGAAAATCACCCTCATCGATGTGCGAGAGAAATTCGAGTGGGACATTGCCAGAATTCCAGGCGCCAAACTCATCCCCCTCGGAGATCTTCATGGCCGCATGAGCGAACTCGACAGCGCCGACACCATTTATCTCCAGTGCAAGTCGGGTGTGCGCTCTGCCGCTGCTCTCCGGGAACTCCAAGGCGCGGGGTTTTCCAAACTCTTTAATGTGCAGGGTGGTATCCTTGCATGGGCAGATCGGATCGATCCATCGGTTCCAAAATATTGACCACGGATGTCATCCTCCTTCCCGTCTTTGGATTTCATTTCACTTCTGCGTTGCCCCACCACCGGGCAGCGCCTCTCTCTTCTTGAAGCCGAAAATTTGAGACGTCTTATTTCCACTGCATCCCACCCAATCGAGGCAGCTCTGGTCAGCGAAGATGGCTGCATCGCATATCCCGTTCGAGGAGGAATTCCTGCACTGCTCCCCTCTGAAGCCGTTTCCATGCATGTTCCAGACTGAATCTATTATCAGTTTCCGCCATCAGCTTTTCCCTGTTAGTTCTTAACTTTCCATCCATTCCGATGACTCCCACAATGACAGAATTGGAGACTCTCCGGCACTCCTGTGCCCATATCATGGCCAACGCCATCCTGCGCATCTGGCCCGAAGCACAGTTTGCTGCGGGACCTCCAGTTGAAAACGGCTTTTACTACGATGTCGATCTCCCCCATCGGATCAGCCCTGAGGATTTCGATAGGATAGAAAAAGAAATGGCTTTGATCATTGCTGAAGCTCAGCCTTTTCAGCGCGAGGTGATCAGCCGCGATGATGCGCTCGCAATGGGCGAACGCGGGGAACTTGCGGGGCTTTCTCCCCGGCAGGCATCCAGTCGATTCAAGCTCGACATCATCAGCCGCATACCTGCCGGAGAGGAGATTACACTCTATCGGAACGGCGCATTCACCGATCTCTGCGCCGGCCCCCATGTGGCCGACACTTCAAAGGTCGGATCTTTCCGCCTCACTCATGTTGCCAGCGCCTTCTATCAGGCGGATGAACGCAACCCCCAGCTCCAACGCGTTTACGGCACGGCCTTCGCAACTGTGGAAGAACTTGAAAAATGGTTCGCGCTCCTGGAAGAGGCAAAGAAACGGGATCACCGCAAGATTGGCCGGGAACAGGGTCTCTTTCACATAGACGATGAGGTCGGCCAGGGCCTGATCCTCTGGACCCCTAAGGGTGCGATCCTACGGCAGGAAATGCAGAATTTCATCAGTGAAGAACTGTCCAAACAGGGATACTCGCAGGTATTCACCCCGCATATAGGGCGCCTCTCGCTCTTTAGAACCTCAGGACACTTTCCCTATTACGCCGAGTCGCAATTTCCTCCCTTGGTGGAACGCGACACCTTGGCGAAGCTTGCACAAGAGGGGTGCAGTTGTGCCGAACTGGGCAACAGAGTAGCGGCAGGAGAGATCGACGGCTATCTCCTGAAACCGATGAACTGTCCGATGCACGTGAAAATCTTTGCGTCCCAGCCCCGAAGCTACCGCGATCTACCCGTCCGACTTGCAGAATTTGGCACTGTCTACCGTTGGGAACAGTCGGGGGAACTCAACGGCATGACCCGCGTCCGCGGGTTCACTCAGGACGATGCGCACCTCTTTGTCACGGAGGAGCAGATAGCAGCCGAGTTACGTGGATGCCTCGATCTCGTAAAGACAGTACTGGGCACCTTTCGGATGACGGACTATCGCGTCCGCATCAGTCTCCGCGATCCTTCCTCCGACAAGTATGTTGGTGAGGCCGCAAACTGGGATCGAGCCGAGAAGGCCTGCCGGGATGCTGCCTCCAACCTCGGTGTTCCGTTCACCGAGGAACTGGGCGAGGCAGCCTTCTATGGTCCAAAGATCGACTTTGTGGTTAGGGATGTGCTTGGTCGCGAATGGCAACTCGGAACAGTGCAGGTAGATTTCAATCTCCCCCGACGCTTTGCGCTCTCATACACAGGAGCCGACGGCAAGGAGCACGTTCCGGTGATGATCCATCGCGCACCCTTTGGTTCGCTTGAACGCTTCACCGGGGTCCTGATTGAGCATTTTGCTGGCAACTTCCCGGTCTGGCTTGCACCGGAACAGGCCCGTGTTCTTCCGGTGTCGGAAAAAGCAGCCGATTATGCCCGCAAAGCCGTTTCAGAAATGGTCCGGCGAGGCATCCGTGCCACGGCAGATCTGTCCCCAGAAAAGCTGGGCTCCAAGATTCGTCTTGCCCAACTCGACAAGGTTCCCTACATGATCGTCGTTGGACCCAAGGAGGAAGCCTCCGGCCAACTCTCTATCCGAAGCCGTCAGCACGGCGACGAAGGGTCCGTTGAAGCAGATGTATTCTACAAACGCATTGAATCCGAAATCCGCGACCGCACGCTCACAGTTTGAGCGGGCATGTCACCCCGTTGCTTGATCCCCTTGATTCTGAAGGAAGTTAACCAGTACCCGGCCGTAGTGCGCGAATGCCCGGCATCCATCACAATCGCGTGCTAAGCGCGCCCAGATCCTATTAATCCGTCACTCATCCGCATCAACGACCGTATTCGCGCGCGCGAAGTTCGCGTCATCATCGGCTCCACCGGTCAGCAACTCGGAATCCTTAAAACCGAAGATGCCGTACGTCGGGCCTTATCTTACGGCCTCGACCTAATCGAGGTGGCGCCAACGGCCAATCCACCCGTCTGCCGTATCGCCGACTTCGGCAAATACAAATACGAGCTCACCAAAAAGGAGAAGGAAAACAAGCATAGCGCCACGAAGATTAAGGAGATCAAATTCAGGGTAAAAATTGGCGCCCATGACTACGAAACAAAGCTGCGCCACGCAGAGGAATTTCTGGAAAAAGGAAACAAACTCAAGATTCAGTTGCAGTTCCGAGGACGCGAAAACGCGCACAAGGATCTGGGCATGGCCATGATGGAACGCATCAGGAAAGACTTGGAGACCATGGCCCAACTGGATATGCCTCCGAAACTTGTCGGACGCGCTGTAGGCATGACCATGAGCCCTCTTCCTGCCAATAAGCGCAAACGCCGCTTTGCTAGGATAGATAGCGAATATGTTGAAGACTCCGATGACGACGAGGGCGAGGAGGATGAGATTGACGGTGAATTGCAGCCACCAAAGACTGAATCGATCATAAAAAACAGCCATGGCGGTTGATCCCGCCGCACAGTCCTCTAGGCGTCTCTATCTGTTCGACATCGATGGCACGTTGATCACTTCGGGTGGTGCCGGAGAAGCCTCACTCAAGGAGGCAGTTCGGACATTCTGTGGCCGCGATGTGGATTTTTCGACTGTTACAATTGCTGGAAACACCGATACAGCCATCGCCCGTCAACTTCTGGCTAATGCTGGAAGCGAAGTCACCGAAGCCAGCATCATGGGGTTGCTTGACTGCTATCTCGCCTGTTTGGCGAAGAAGATTCAAGAATGCCAGGGTGGCTTGCTGCCAGGCATCGTTTCCCTGCTCGATATGCTCCGGAAGCGACCCGACTGCGTTCTGGCTCTCCTTACCGGCAACCTTGCAGCCGGCGCACAATTGAAGCTCAACCACTACGGTCTCTGGCATTACTTTGAATTCGGAGCCTTCGCAGATGACCACTACGAACGCAATCAACTCGGTCCTGTAGCCATGACCCGCGCCCTCAAGGAGCATGGAAAGTCTTTTTCTCCAGACAGAATCTATATCATCGGCGATACACCTCGTGACATCGAATGTGGAAAGGCTTTTGGGGCGATCACCGTTGCAGTGGCCACCGGACATTATTCAAGGGCGGAACTAGCTTCACACCACCCCGATTTCCTATTCAGTAACTTCTCAGATGCAGACTCTGTGGTCGCGGCTATCGCTCCCACTTGGGAGTAAATACTGGTTTTGGAATCCTGCTAAAACGAAGAGGTCATCCCGAAAAGGAATCCCTTGAGGTATTCTGTTTCTGGGAAGCCGACCATAATGGGGTGATCCGGGCTCTGTCCGTAGGTCTGCAACTGGCGGGCCGTTCTGCGTGCATCGCCGAACGCCTCGGCGACACTCCCCCGGAACTCCTCAGCAGAGACATGGTGGGAGCAAGAGAAAGTGGCCAGGAGCCCTTCCTTCGAGAGGAGCTGGGCAGCTCTCAAGTGAAGTTCACGATAGCCGCGCAGGGCGTCTGCGATGCCCTTACGGGTTCTCGTGAAGGGAGGAGGGTCCAAGATTATCAGATCGTACGCCTCCTCGCGCCGAGCAGCCGAGGAAAGAAACTCAAAGACATCGGCACCAACGACCTTCACGCTGACATTGTTCAATCTGGCATTCGCCTCGATCCGCGGGATGTTCTCCTTCCCAGACTCCACGGCGGTGACTTCCGTGGCTCCCGCCTGTGCGCAAGCGATGGCGAAAGCCCCCTGATTCGAGAAGCAATCCAGTACACGCTTGTTCTTTGCCCGCGCAGCCACCTGGCTGTAGCTGGCGCTCTGGTCGAGATAGAACCCAGTCTTCTGACCATGAATCACGTCGAGGTGAAATTTAATCCCGGCCACGCTGATCTCGAATGGGACGGGGTCAAGTCCAAACAGGGTGCCGATGCGAACCTCAAGCCCCTCCGCCTTGCGTGAGGATGAGTCGTTTCGCTCCACCACGCTCTGGACGCCAAGTGCTTCCTTCACGACTGCAGCAATAAGGGCACGCCGCTGATCCATCGCCATCGTGAGCGTCTGAAGTATCGCAACAGGACCGAAGCGATCTAGGATAATTCCTGGCAAGCCATCGCTTTCACTCCAGAGAACCCGGCGCACCAAGGGATCGACGCCGAGAGAGTCGCGGAATTCCTGCGCCCGCTGGATCCGGCGGTGGAAAAACCCCTCATCTAATTCTTGTCGACGGCGCGAGAAACGGCGAGCAACAATCTGTGACTTTGAATTGTAAATGGCACTCCCAAGGAGGCGGTCCCGGCCATCCTTGATTGAAACAACATCGCCATCCTCAGGGTTGCCAAAGGTTTTGAGCACCTCGGTTCCATAAACCCAGTCATGCCCGTGCAAAATACGCGCACGTGGACGAACGATTAGACCTGCCATAAAGTCAAATCGTGCAGGCCTCTTCCGGAAACCGTTCCAACGCTATATGCTTGGAATTACAAAACTGTTCTTGCCCTGAGTCGCTGTTTTCCGGGAGTTCGGGATACTCAAAGACACGACCCTCGAAGTTGCGAAAAACCACCTTCTCGCCATCATGGAACAAGACGTAACTGGGATTGATTGGGACTTTTCCCCCGCCACCCGGTGCATCGATTACGTATTGGGGAATCGCGTAACCGGAAGTATGCCCGCGTAGACCTTCCATTATCTCTATTCCCCTGCGTACTGAGGTGCGCAGATGGGCCGACCCCTGAATGAGATCGCATTGGTAGAGATAATAGGGCTTCACGCGGCAGCGAAGAAGCTTCTGCACCAAGGAAGTCATCACTGGCAGGGAGTCATTTACTCCGGCAAGCAACACGCTCTGGTTTCCAAGCGGAACGCCATGATTGGCCAACATTGCCAGGGCATCACGCACCTCTGTGGTCAGTTCTCGGGGATGATTGGTATGAATGCTTATCCAAAGGGGATGATGCTTCTGTAGCATCTGGCAGAATGCGGGAGTGATGCGTTGCGGAAGGAAAATCGGCACACGTGTGCCGATTCTCAGAAACTCAATGTGGGGAATCGCCCGGAGCCGAGTCAGCAGGGTATCAAGCTTCTCGTCGGAAAAGAGCAACGGGTCGCCCCCCGAAAGAAGCACATCACGGACCTCGGTATGCACTTTCAAATAGGTAATTGCCTGCTCAAAGTCGGTGTGCAGTTCCTGCTCCCCTGCTCCGCTCACAATGCGCGAACGCGTACAATAGCGGCAATAGGCAGCGCAACGATCAGTTACCAGAAAGAGGACTCGGTCCGGATAGCGGTGGACCAAACCCGGCACTGGCATGTGTCCGTCCTCCCCACAAGGATCGGCCATTTCTGCAGCTGCGACACTCCCCTCTCCTGCTTGAGGTATGACCTGCCGCCTGATCGGACAAGCGGGATTATCCCGTTCTATCAGGTTGAAATAGTGTGGGGTCACAGCCAGTGCCAGCTTGTTACCTGATAGAATTACCCCTGCCCGCTCCTCGGATGTTAGCCTCAGTATTTTCTCGAGATCTTCAAGTTTCGTGATCCGGTTCTTGAGTTGCCACTTCCAGTCGTTCCACTGATCCTCAGCAACCCCGGGCCAATATCCCGGAGCCGAAGGTAGGAATTCCGCTTCGACGCGCAAATCATTATGCATGGCTTCCATTGCGATGAAGCATGACCCTAGATTCGGTCGGAAAATTGTCAACGGCTCTAGTGCTTTCCGCGCAGAACCAACTCTTCTTGACCCACGCCAAGAGAACCGCCACATCTTGTGAACTAGGTTTGAAAGTAATATAACTTATTCCTCCCTCATGAATATCCTATCAATTGATATTGGCGGCACCCATGTAAAAATCCTTCTAAGCGGCGAAACCGAACCACGAAGGATGCCTTCGGGTCCCGACTTCACGCCAAAGGATTTGGTGAGGGATGTGACTTTGCTTGCCGAAGGATGGAAATACGATGTGGTATCAATCGGCTTCCCCGCTCCAGTCCACAACAATCGCCCGGTGGCAGAGCCCTTTAATTTGGGTGGGGGGTGGATTGATTTTGATTATGAAAAAGCTTTTGCCTGCCCGGTGAAGATCATTAATGACGCTGCGATGCAGGCTCTTGGAAGCTACAAGGGAGGCAAGGTGCTCTTTCTAGGTTTGGGAACGGGTCTCGGCAGCGCGGTTGTCACCGATCATGCGTTACTGCCCCTCGAGTTGGGACATCTCCCGTTTAAGAAGAAGACGTTTGAGGACTATGTGGGAATCCGCGGACTGGAAAAAAATGGTAAATCCAAATGGACAAAGCATGTATTTGAGACAGTAGAACTCCTTACTGCGGCAATCCTGCCGGACTATGTTGTGCTGGGGGGCGGAAACGTCAAAAAACTCGGAAGTCTTCCCCCTGCCTGTATCGCCGGAAACAATGCAAACGCATTTTTGGGGGGATTCCGCATGTGGGCAGGACCGGCTGATCGCTCTACCGCCCAAGATCCGGCAGTCCGCAAGGCGGCCCGAACAGCTCGGCAAAAGAAAATTGCCAAGACGCCATAGTTTTGGCGGCTTGATTGGGCTTGCGGCTTCAAAGCTTGCAGTTTTTTTACCGCATCAACCCCTGCCGGACCGCCGCCTTCTTTTTGAGCTTTCTCTGAATCGAGAACAACCAGAGAGAGCCGGTCCGAAGAACCTTTGGGCCTTGACCCTAAGCCTGACAGATGGTTTTGTTAACGACCTTAAATAATTGACGAGTTGTCCGGTTTTCCAAACCTATCTCCCGTGAACGAAACATCCACGCCACAGAACAACCAGATCATGCAGGCAACACCTGAGATCATTTCCCTGCACGAGGAGCCAACCCCCCCAAAACGCCCCCTGCTGGTCCTTTTTCTTGCCGTAGCAGCGATGTTCATCTTTATCGCTGCCCTTGCGGGATGGGAGTATTGGCACATCTCGCAGGGCATCGCCAAAGGGAAGGCCTTTAAGAGAGCCCCCGAAGCTATCACCTCAATCACCGTCTCGGAAGAGTCGATCGCTCCGGTATTGGAGGCCGTGGGTTCCCTTGCATCACCCCAAGGGGTGATGCTGAGTGCAGACCTCCCTGGGATCGTCACCAACATCGACTTTGAATCGGGCTCACGCGCAAGCAATGGCCAACTCCTTGTCCAACTTGATACCCGTCAGGAAGAGGCTCAGTTGCGGACGGCGAAGGCGAAGCTTGATCTGGCACGGCAAAATCTGGATCGCGCTCGGGATCTAGACGTGAAGCGAGTGATCGCCCGCTCAGCATTCGACGAAGCCAAGAGTCAGTATGACGCCGCAGTCGCCTCTCTCGACGAGATCCAGGCGACCATCGACAGAAAGACCCTTCGCGCCCCTTTCAGCGGGGATCTCGGCATCCGCCAAGTCAATCCCGGACAGTATCTCAAAAGCGGGGATCCTATCGTGCAACTTGAGTCACTTGATCCGATCTATGTGAACTTTGCCCTGCCCCAGCAATACCTTGGAAATCTCAAGCCCGGCCAACCCGTGAGCATCAAGGCCGATGGGTTTCCCGGAAAGATTTTTGAAGGATCTATCACTGCTATCAACTCGATGGTCGATGTCTCCACCCGCAATATACAGATTCAGGCCACCATTCCGAATCCGGGCCACATCCTACGTTCTGGTATGTTCGCCGGCGTGCAGGTAGTGCTTCCACATAGGGAGAGTGTTGTCATGATACCTGCAACTTCCATCCAATACGCCCCCTACGGCGATTCTATTTTCGTGCTTGAGAAAATGAAGGGTGCCGACGGCGTAGAGTATCTTGGCGTGCGGGAACAGATTGTAACACTTGGAAAAACCAGAGGCGATCAGGTCGAGGTAATCAAAGGACTTAAGCCCGGGGACCAAATCGCCACCTCGGGAATTTTCAAACTCCGCCAGGGAGGACCCGTGAAGGTGAACAACAGTGTTCAACCAGGCAACAATCCGGCCCCGAGGCCGGAGGACAGCTAAACAGCCACTTAACCTGAAAGCTACTAGTCGATGAAAATCACCGACCTGTTTATCAAGCGCCCTGTGCTGGCGCTGGTCGTCAATCTGATCATTCTGCTGGCGGGATTCCAGTCTATCCATCTGCTGAACGTTCGTCAGTATCCGCGTAGTGATATCGCCGTCGTCAAGATCACCACAAACTATGTGGGTGCGAATGCCGATTTGGTACGGGGCTACATCACAACGCCACTGGAGCGCGTAATCGCCGCGTCCGAGGGGATCGACTACATCGAAAGTTCCAGCGAACAAGGAGTCAGTACCATTACTGTTCACCTTAAACTGAACTACGATCCAAATGCCGCACTGACTCAAATCCAGGCGAAGCTCGCTCAGGTCCGCAACGAATTGCCGCCCGAGGCTGAGAGTCCCATCATTGAGCTGCAGAATGCCGACGAGCTCCGGGCAGCGATGTATCTGGGCTTTTCAGCACCCGACATGAAACCGAATCAGGCAACCGATTATCTGGTGCGGGTCATCCAGCCGAAACTCACCGCTATCCCAGGAATCCAGCGCGCCGATGTGCTCGGGGCACGCGTTATCGCAATGCGTATCTGGCTGAAACCCGACCGCCTGGCTGCTCTCGGTGTCTCAGCCTCCGATGTCAGAAAGGCCCTGCAGGCAAACAACTACCTCGCTGCGGTGGGCAAAACCAAGGGGACCATGACGGCAGTCAACCTAGTAGCCAACACGAACCTAACGACGCCGGAAGAGTTCCGGCAACTCGTGGTCAAGCAGAACGGGGGGGTGCTTGTGCGCCTCCAGGACATTGCCGATGTGGAACTCGGGTCAGAAGACTACGACTCGGATGTCCGCTTCGACGGTAAGAATGCCAAGTTCATCGGCATCTGGTGCCTTCCTACCGCCAATACTCTTGATGTCTGCAAGCTGGTTCGCAACGAAATCCCGGAACTTCGCAAACTGCTTCCTCCCGGAATGACCCTTGATATCCCATACGACTCCACCAATTTTATCCGCGACTCAATCCAAGAGGTCTTCAAGACCCTCACTGAGACCCTCTTCATTGTCGTGCTGGTCATTTTCCTCTTCCTTGGCTCTTTCCGTTCAGTCCTCATCCCGGTAGTGGCAATTCCCATTTCCCTGATTGGGACGGCCTTCATCATGATCGTCTGTGGATTCACAGTAAATCTTCTGACCCTGCTGGCCATCGTCCTGTCTGTGGGACTTGTGGTGGATGATGCCATTGTTGTTGTAGAAAATGTGGAACGGCATCTCCACGAGGGATTGAGTCCCATTGACGCGGCTTTGAAAAGCGGTCGGGAACTATTTGGCCCGATCATTGCGATGACGATCACGCTGGCTGCCGTCTACACCCCGATAGGCATCCAAGGGGGGCTCACAGGAGCCCTGTTCCGAGAGTTTGCCTTCACCCTCGCCGGGGCAGTTCTGATTTCTGGTGTCGTGGCTCTCACCCTCTCACCGATGATGGCTTCACGCATGCTTCGCCGTGGTGATGACACCCGTGGCTATGCGGGCTGGATAAATCGGCGCTTTACTAGCCTGCAACGAGGGTATGTCCACCTGCTGGCCTCCATGCTCCGCCATCGCGGTGCGGTCCTGACTATAGCCTCATTCTGGATCCTTCTCTTGCCATTTTTGTATCTTCTCTCACCGAAAGAACTTTCCCCGATGGAAGATCAGGGATTCGTCATAACTATCTTCCAAGGATCTCCCTTTTCGACCATCGACCAGACCCTGCTCTACTCGGACATGGTACGCAGCACCTTCCTCTCTCTTCCGGAAACCTTGCATACCTTTCAGATCATGAATCCCTCAGGCGGCTTTGGCGGCATCCGGACCAAACCATGGAATGAACGCACCCGCAGTTGCGACCAGATCGCCGCAGATCTCACCAGGAAGACTGCCGACATTCCGGGCCTACGCGTGATTGCAGCCACACCTCCCGTTCTTCCGGGTGGAAGCAATTTTCGCGTGGAGTTTGTCATCTCATCGACGGCGGAACCCCGTAGGCTTGTGGAAGCGGCCAACGACCTTGTAAAGACCGCCTTCGGCAGCGGCATTTTCATCTATGCCGACACCGATCTGAAATACGACCAACCCCAAGTGGAGATTGCTTTCGACCGCAACAAGGTCTCCGCCCTCGGACTCGATCTCCAGCAGGTCGGTGCCGATCTCGGCACCCTTTTGGGAGGCAACTATGTTAACCGCTTCAGCATTCAGGGGCGTAGCTACAAGGTCATCCCACAGCTCAAACGCGAGAGTCGACTCGATCCCGACCAGCTAGGATCACTTTATATAAGCGGCCCCGACAAACAGCTCCTTCAGCTCTCTACCTTTGCCGAACTCAAGCGCAGCACCGAACCTCGCCAGATCAACCGGTTTCAACAACTCAACTCCGCCAAGATTTCCGGGATGCTACCGCCTGGAATCACCGTGGATCAAGCGCTCAAGGTTCTTGAGAAGAGAGCGGCCGAGATTCTCCCTCGCGGTTTTGTCATCGACTACTCCGGTGAATCGCGCCAACTGAGACAGGAGGGCAACTCGCTAGCCATCACGATGGTACTCTCTTTCATCCTGATTTTTCTGGTCCTTGCCGCCCAGTTCGAGAGTTTTCGCGATCCATTTATCATACTCTTTGGGTCGGCGCCCCTTGCGCTTTCGGGTGCACTCCTCTTCACCTTTCTGGGGATAACAAGTATTAACATATATAGTCAGGTGGGCCTGATTACGCTTGTCGGACTCGTAGCGAAAAACGGCATATTGATCGTCGAGTTTGCAAACAATCTTCAGGAGGGTGGCCTGGACAAATGGCACGCTATTCTTGCTGCGGCTGGCACGCGACTTCGACCTGTCCTGATGACATCCGTTGCAACAGTCCTCGGCCATACCCCCCTCATTCTTGCCAACGGCCCCGGTGCGGGTGCCAGAAACAGCATCGGTATCGTCCTTGTTTCGGGTATGATCATCGGAACTCTATTCACCCTATTTGTCGTTCCCTCCATCTATATTCTCGTTTCGAAGCCAAAAAATCTGAATCCGTCCAAACACCATCCGCTCCTCGGGGGAATGCCTCAGAAACTGGCCATTGTCTGACGCTCCAGAATTGCGGGATTAAAAAGATCTAATGCTTCAGCCGGAACTTTATCACCACCTTCAGAACTTCGGTGGGTCTTTCAGTTGCCACCCCTGGCTGATGCGCATCCTGTGGGAAAAAGATGGCGAAGTTTCCTGCAGAAAGCCTTAAAAAGGAGGCCGACCCAACAGGGGGATCGTAAAACTCGACATCCTTTTCGCCGTTGTAGGAGGTGCGGGTTACAAGCCCCCCTATTTGTTCATGGCCTATCAATTCCTCTCCGGAGGCGACATACTGGATATCACCGTGGAGGCGATGAGCTTCCCATTTCTTCTCGCCGGGGGAGGATGTCTCATAACGCTGGATAATAGCTGCAAGTTCAGGTCCGGCGATTTCATAACGTCCGTCTGGCATCGCTGGATCGAAAGTCCGAAGCCATTTAAAAGCACGCACAAACGATGGGTGTAGTCCCCGATAAAGGGAGGAGTTGTCGAGTTTATCAAGAATCATGGGAGGATGAGATCCGTTCCACCGATAGTGTAGCAACGGGCCACGGTGATTCATGAATCAAGATTGCAGCAACCTTTCGCATATCAATTAGTACTGAGCAATCCAACCTGTCTTTCACGCACAGCAAGCTTGTAAAGGGCAAAAATATCCAGCGTCCGATTACGCTCGGTGTTATGATCGATCATGGGGGGGGGATATCCCCGTGCAATCGGAAAGCCGTCATCTGGCGGATCCAATAAAGCGGCTGTAGGAACATCCCGAAGCTCAGGAACCCATCGACGAATATAATTTCCCTCAGGGTCATGTCGTTTGGCCTGATTCCAAGGGTTCTGAATACGAAAATACGGACTGGCATCGGCGCCTGTTCCCGCGCACCACTGCCAACCCCCGTTGTTGCTTGCAATCTCCCCATCCACAAGGGATCGCATGAAGAAAGCCTCACCGAACCTCCAATCAAGATGCAGATCCTTGGTTAGAAACATCGCAGTGATCATCCGGGCTCTGTTGTGCATCCATCCGGTCGCAGCAAGCTGGCGCATCGCTGCATCAACAACCGGAAATCCTGTGTGTCCCCTGCACCATCTTTCGAAGGCATCGGGATGCCCCTCAAGTCCTGGCCATGACATCCCTCGCCAGACCGGACTGAACTCCTGTCGAAGAACTTCCGGAAAACTCCAAAGAAGCTGCATGTAGAATTCTCGCCAGACAATCTCGACGAGAAATTTCATAACGCTACGCCGACCCTTCGGCTGGAGCTTCTCGCCAATTCGCGCCGCTTCCGCATAAATCTGTCTTGGCGAGATCAAACCAAATCTCAAATCTTGCGAAAGATGAGAGGTTCCTTCCATGGAAAGGCAATCACGAAGATCCTCGTAGGACGCAATGCCGTCCCTAACAAAAGCCTTTAATCTACTTCTGGCAGCATTTTCTCCCGATTCAGGAATCTCGGCAGAGGCAACCAACCCCCAGTCTGAAAGTCGCGGCAATGGAAGGGATATGATTCCGCCGGGAGTGATCATCTTCCTGATAGACGGACCAGGAGTCGGCTTCGGCAGCGCAAACCAGGCCTTCGAATACGGCGTAAAAATCTTGAATGGTGTTCCGGTTCGGGTCATCACCTCATCGCGCTCATGGATGCAAACATCCTTGCAGAGAAAAAGTTCTGTTCCCCAAGCCTTTGTCAGCTGTTCCAGGCGGGCCTCGACAGCACGACCGAAGGGATCGGGATCGCGGTTGGCCGTGATGCCCGTGGCGTGGGTTTCCTCAACTAGCTTTTTGAGTTCCTCAATGGCATCGCCCTTCCGAATGATTAGTCTGCTGCCGATGGCTTCCAGATTCTTGGCAAGTGCGGCAAGCGATCCACAGAGAAACTCCTGTCGGGCCGGGCCGGTCCATTGATGCACGCCTCT